>Ga0272441_10001399_pt1 | contig 51391 bp, 43 predicted proteins | sample SSMProp6N_FD_193582 | JGI IMG/M metagenome (GOLD analysis project Ga0272441, IMG submission 193582) | Marine sediment archaeal communities from Little Sippewissett salt marsh, Falmouth, MA, United States - SSM-Prop-6N | ecosystem: Environmental > Aquatic > Marine > Wetlands > Sediment ... | reverse complement strand
ATCAGTAAGGATTTAAGCGGTTTTTTTTTTAGGTATTTTAATATTGTCCCCATAAGTAATAAGAACTATATCTCTTTCATCCAGAAACCTAATTTTCTTTAGATCAAAAGAAATCTTTGTTTTATATTTCGCCAATAGTTCATTAATTTTTTCAATAAGTAATTTACTTTTTCTTTTTCCATAAAGTTGAAATGATTTTTTTTCGATGATTCGAAGATTTTCTTTTGATATCACCACATCAATACCTCTTTTTCATAGAGTATCTTCTTTTAACACTTCAGAATATATTTCAATTTCATCGAATATTCATTTATTTACTAATGTCACCTAAATACTTATATTATCGACTCAAGATATTTTTTCAGGGAGTGCATCGAGTAAAATTCCACCCCCAGTTTATAATTTAATTCGGTAACTACTTTTCGATAAGTTGAATCTGTCAGAAATTTCATAACTTTTTTCGCAGCTTTTTTAGTAATAGATGAATCAATGTAGTACAAACCTCGCTTATCTTTTCCAGATATTTTATTCCCAAGTGAGATGACTTTAAAACCTTTCTCTTTGATGTCCTCAGTAAATACCTTATATTCATATATCACTATAGGAAGCTTAGCATTTACTGCTTCCAGAAATTGGTTTCCCCAACCTTCATAAAAACTGGGATATGTCACTAAATCAGCTAGGAGATAAGTATCCCAAAAAGAGTAAAATTTGCTATGATCCAGCATTTTTCTATTTCTATCCACGATATCACTTATAAATAAAGCTTGAATACCTGTTCTTTTAATTTTTTCTCTCAATAATTTAAAATACTCAACATTTTCAATTAAATTAGGAAAAACCAAAATTATTTTACTTTCCTGATTAATCTTTCTCTTTTTATAGAATCCTCTTTTTTCTATGAGTGCAACATTTTTTGGCTTGGATAATTCTTTTACCAGGTCAATAGCTAATCCGATTCCCTTTCTGGGAATAATACGTGTTGCCTGTAAAATAACGATATCGTTAGGTTGAATTCCAATTTTATCTCTAAAATCGCTATTATAATCATCGATTTTCCAATTACAGTTATCGAAATCAAAAATATTGGGAATAACCCGGGATTGAATTCTTCTTCTTTTTTTTAATTCATTTTTCGCAATACTATTGATAACAATATGATGGATCAATCGATTATCAGGCGGAAAATAACGTGATAATAGATGTTGAACTGAACTGAGGGTAGGTTTATTGTAATAATGTCTTTCCCAAAAAAAATCATGATGATGGGCTATTGTTTTAATTTTACATAATTTGACTACTTTATAAAGGGCAATTGATGCTGGAATATTTAAAGGTAAAGCCCAAATATTTTCAACAACTAGGATGTCTATTTCATTTTTTTTAAAATAATAATTAATCCGAGATTCAATAAATTCAACTATTTTATGTATTTCATCTAGAAATTCATCTTCTGAATTAAAATCTTTAAACGAATAAAATGCATTTTTGTAAATTATCCTAATAAGTGGACAGCCTAAATATAATTCTGGAATAATGAAAGAATCGATTCCTGACGCTTCTCCGGCTATTAAAAATACTTTATGCCCCATTTCCTCTAAAGTTTTTTTCCATTTATCAATCTCTAGAGAAACACCATCCGTCATTCCTACTCTAAAATGGCAGAATGCTATATTACTCATACCCCTTCCTTATCCTTTTACTCCACCGGCAACCAGACCTTTTTCAAGGTATTTTTCAAAGCTTAAAAATAAAACTATTATGGGCAAGGTGATAATGACTGAGGCAGCCATTACCAAATCCCAGGAAGTATGATAAGAACTATAAAGCCTCACCAATCCCAAAGGCATGGTGAATTTGTTTGAATCATATAAAAAAACAAGTGCATATAAAAATTCGTTCCAGGCAATCATAAAGGTATATATGCCTACTGAAGCCATGGCTGGCACAGAAAGGGGAAGAGTAATCCTGGTTATCACTTCAAATCGATTGCATCCATCTACTAATCCAGCTTCTTCAATCTCAGCAGGAACTGTTCTAAAATATGCAGCCAACATATACATTGAAACCGGTAAGGTCTGCGCCAAATAGGTTAAAATCAAACCATTTAGATTATCTACAAATCCTAAATTTGCCAACAAGGCAAATAAAGGAATAATAAGTAAAATCCCTGGAAACATATACACTAAAAGAATTGATCGCATCAAAAGCGCTTTTCCCTTAAATCTTAATCGGGCAATAGCATATGCACCAAAACATGCCAGCATTAAATTAAGAATAGAAGTAAGGAATGCTACGTAAAAACTATTTCGTAGATACAATATAAAGCCTTCTTCAAATAATACCCGCCAATAGGCTTTAAAATGAAAAGTCTCAGGCCAAAATTTTGGAGGGTAAGCAAATAGTTCTGAAAATCCCTTCATGGAAGAGATAAACATCCAATAAAAAGGAAATAAGATGACTAATAAAAACATAAAAATACTGGCAATAATTCCAATTTTACCAAATATATGCTGATTTTTAGCGATTTTATTCATCTAAGTTGCTCTCCCATGATAATAATTTATCATTCATAAATTACCAGTCAAGGGCATATTTTATATAAAAAATCATAAATACACCCAGAATCATAAATAAAAACATGGAGGTTGCAGAACCTAATCCAAAATGATTCATGCCAAAGCTGAATTCATAAGTTAAGACAGGTAAAACTTTAGTTCCTGCTGAACCACTGGTTAACAGATAAATGTCGTCAAATTTATTAAAGGTCCACATCAACCGTAATAAAAATAATGTCCCTAATACATATCTCAGTTCAGGTAAGGTTACATAAAAAAATTTTTTAATAACACCGGCACCATCTATATCCGCTGCTTCATATAATTCATCCGGAATCGCTTGAAGCTGAGCTAAAATCATCAACATGGCAAAGGGGAAATATCTCCACCCCTGAAATAATATAACAATCAGCATTGCCCAACCCCTCTGTGATAACATTGCAATAGGTTTAGACCAGATATTCGAACTCATCATTGCCCAGCTGACAACACCATTTACCGGATTTAACAACCACTTCCAGATAAAAGCTACTGAAACAACCGGTGCAATATATGAAAACAAAAAAATTGCCCGGACTAATCCTCTGCCTTTGAATTTTCTATTAAGTAGAAGAGAAGCTGACAAACCTAAAGCAATCGAAAAAATACTCCCTGAAAAAGAATAAATAATTGTAGCTCGAAGGGCATCCCGAAATAAAAAATCTTTTGCTACTCTTATATAATTATTCAATCCAACAAAAGGCGCTCCACTTTCTCCAAGGTTTCCCAAAGTTACTTCATGAAAGCTAATCCATATGTTAAAGAGCGCTGGATAAATTACTAAACCAAAAACAATTATAAAAGTCGGAATGACAAACCAATAAGCCAACCTTGCTTCTCTCTGTTTTAAAGTTAATAATTTATCTTTCGGCATTTTTTCCTCCGATTACAAGCAGGACTATGCAGCTTTAATTTAATCTGCATAGTCCATGCATTTATTACTTTAACAATTTTATGTCATATGCAAATCTTACTGCAATGCTTCAGTTTGTTCCTGTAGCCAGGCAGCACCTTGCTCCGGAGAGATATCTCCAGTAAGAATTTTTTCAACAACAATCGGTATCAATTTTCTTCCATAAACATCCGAAACTAAGGGAACGATCTTTCCATCCATGAATCCCCATCGTTGAATCAAATCCATTCCACCTGCGACATCGGCCACTACTTTCGGATCATATAGGCTGAATACTTTATGTTTTAGCCACTCACTTACAACACCTTTACGTACCGGAACCTTTCCACCGGGACTCATATATAGAATATCTACATATCCAGGCCCTAACAGGTATTGAACCCATTTAATTGCTGCATCTGTATTTGCACCTTTAAAAATTCCAAGAGTAACCAGCTGCCCATAAGATGCCTTGATACCTGAAGGACCCTCGATTATCGGTGCAAATCCTGTATTCTTCGCCAAATCGGTAACTGTGACTTTGTAGTCTTCAACTAATCCTGCAATATCATCCATGATGTAAGGTGAATAAAACATCATTGCAGCCTGACCTACAATATAATACTGTCGGGCTTCTCTCCAATAGGTCGCACCGGGAGGGCCATAAGCTGCTAACTTTGTATAATAATCTAAAGTTTCCACCATTTGGGGAGTATTCATAACAATATTTCCATCCTTATCAAAAGCAGTAACTCCATTCGATAATGCAAATGGTTCAAAAACCTGTTGAGTATATACCTGCCCCGGATCAGTACCGATCACTATCCCATACATGGCTTTTGAAGGTTCGTAAAAAGCTTTAGCAGCACCCATAATCTTATCCCAACTTGTCGGAGCATCCAATCCTTTTTCTTCAAATAAATCTTTTCTATACCAAATTCCCTGCACCCAACCATCAATCGGAACAGCTGCCCATGTGCCGTCTACAGGTGAAAGTACCAGGTCCAAAGCTCCCTTGAAAAAAGAAGTATATCCCATGTCTGCAATTGCAGTCGTAGCAGCTTTTGCATCTAATAATTCATCCAGAGCAAATCCTGCAACATATTCTAGTCCAAAACGGCCAACATCCGGCAATCTTCCCGCAGCCTTGGCAGTAGCTAGCTTTGTAGGAATATCCGGCTCATCAACCGGTATCACTTTCACCTCGATTTCCGGATTGAGCTGCATGAATTTTTGGGCTAATTCTTCCTGGACATCTACCCTGGATTTTTCATTATCTGTCGTCCAAAATTCAACAACTGTCTTTTGAGCAAAAGAAAATATACTTATAGTAAATACCATCATCAAAATTAAAAGTAAAATTATACTCTTTTTCATTTTTCCACTCCTTTAATTTTAATAAATTTAGATATTTTAATGAAATAATCCTCCTTTCCCTATTTTTTACCAGTATCTCGGTTTTATTTTTATCAAGGTGTCAGAGCTCAAGGCGATTATAAAATTCATTAAGTAAAAAATCTTGTATTCTGTGAATATTAGATGTTTTCTTTGAATTAAAAAAATCAATAGTAGTTTTTTCTGTAATCTAGGCTAAACTTAATGATTCTTGTAAATATATATTAGATATCTAAGCTTGCTGTAAGATTTAACAAATGAATAAATTAATTGATAAGTAATTCCATTTCCGCCATTAATCAAAATTTTTACACTTAATTTTTCCAAATGTTATCTGAATAAGAATACCGAAAAGATTGATTTAAAAAATTGGTTTAAAGGTGGTTCTTTTGTGGTTTGTTTTTTGTGAGGTTCCCTCTTGAAAAGAGAGTAGAAACATCTATATCTCCCAATACTTTAGCATTAGTATAGTATTAATGGTATTAATAAGTGTCTAATAATATTGAATTTTAGATATTTATAAAAGATTCTTTTGATTTATTATACATGAATCAAAAAATAAATACAAATCGAGAAAATGCGAAGTGTATGCTTTTTCTATACATCTTCTTTACAAAAAAAGATGATTTCTGATTGATTTGCCAGATTATATTATATATTTTTAAGTGAAATACCATTTATCTTTTCATAAAATAAAGCTAACCCACCATGGTCTATTTCAGTATATCCTTCCGCTATTAAAACTTGGATCATTTCCATTAATTGAGCCGATAAAGGCATAGCAGCATGTAATTCCCGGCTAGTTTCTAAAGCATTCGTCAGGTCTTTCAGATGTAATTTCAATCTGAAACCCGGATCAAAATCACCTTTGAACATCCTGGGAGCTTTATCAGTCAAACATTGACTCCCCGCTAATCCATTCTTAATGGCATGGAATATTTTTTCAGGATTAACTCCTGCTTTTTTACCAAGAATTAAACCTTCAGCAACTGCAGCAATATTTATAGCAACAATGACCTGGTTGACTAATTTAGTGGTCTGACCCGCTCCGATTTCACCAACTAAAAATGGTTTCCCTAAGACTTCAAGTATAGGAAGGCATCGCTGGAAAACCTCTTTTTTACCACCAACCATAATGGCTAAAGTCCCTGATTTCGCCTTTTCCTGACCACCACTTACCGGTGCATCCAGCATATCAACTCCTTTTTTCTCTAGTTCATTTGCGATTTCGCGCGTAACAAGTGGAGCAATCGAACTCATGTCAATTAATATTTGTCCCTTATGAGTTCCTTCAATGACACCATCTTTATCTAAAACCGCTTTTTTTACATGAGGAGAATTTGGTAGCATGGTGAGAAGTATATCGCATCTGGAAGCTACTTCTTTACAAGAAGTTGCTTTTTTGGCTCCATAATCAGTTATTTCCCGCAAAGCGCTCTGATTAACATCAAAAGCTACGATAGAATAATTTGCATCTAAAAGATTTTTTGCCATGGGTTTCCCCATAATCCCCAATCCTATAAATCCGATTTTTTGCATAACCTAAACCTCCCTGGAAATACAATCAATTTAAAAAATGATAAAGTATCTAATATTATAATTATTAGACATTTTTAAAAAATTCATTCATAAAATCTTGAATAAACTACATGATTTCAAAAGTAAAAGAATCTCCACAGTTTAATAATTTGGTACTTCCCGGAAAATTATCCCTTAGTTGGCACATAGCTTCTTTTCCGGAACAATGAAGGGGTAGAAGTATTTCCGGATTCCATTTCTCCAATTCAGAGATGGTATATTTAATTCTTTCCTTTGATGCACCTACGAGATGAAGCCCACCTATAATACCATAACACTTGCTCTTACCTGTTAATTGTTTTGCTCTCTCAAGCGTATTAATTAAACCAGCATGGCAGCAACCGCAAAACAAGAAAAAACTTTCTTCATTTACATCTATAATTAGAGACAGATCATCATCTACTTCGTCATCTAGCCATTTACCCTCAATCACTTTACGAAAATCAGGATTATTTTCATAAATATTATTTCGGGGAATTTCTCCGGTTGTCCTGAGAAATGAATTGATCTTCACCGAATCTTTTGATAGCAATAATTCGCCACCCGCATTAATAATCTCCTCAAGTTGAAAGGGACTGGAAATTGTTCTAAATCCACCAACATAACTGATTCTTGGAATAAAAATATCGGGGTGACCAATAACCGGAATCTTTTTCTTGGAAGACTCTAACAATCCTTTTAGTCCGCCAATATGATCATAGTGCCCATGACTGAGAATAATTGCTCTTAACGGATAATTTTTCGCCTTGATGCCATATTCTGTCATATTATGGTTTAAAGTAGAAAATTCCTTTCCACAATCAAGTAAATAATTTTCCTGATAGTCTTCATCATGGATTTGAATTAAAATGGAGAGACCATGTTCTGCTAAGTAATTACCTTCCCCAACAACATTATTTGCCAATATTCCTAATTTTATCTTTTTTTTCATCAACAAGCCTCCCCATACACAGATATCTAACCATTTTATAGTCAAAAATTGAAGATTCATATTATAATCAATTTTATTTTTTCAAATTTATAATATGTATGATGTCTATCCTGTTAAACCAAAGTCAACCTATTTCACTTCGATTAACTAAAATATCCTTTCTCCTTCCCGATTAATATGCGGTACCTATCATTTTTTCCGGTAGCCAGGTAATGATTCCCGGGAATATAGAACAGAGAACCAGAGTAATCATAATAATGATTATAAAAGGAATAACACCTTTTATAATATGCGCCATCGTTATACCAAGCTCAGGCGATGCAGTTCCTTTTAAAACAAAGATCGACATTGCCATTGGTGGTGTTTGAAAAGCCATCTGTAGATTAATACAGACCATCATTCCTGCCCATAAAGGATTGAATCCTAATTGTGTTAAAATCGGTGAAAAGATGGGCACAATGATAAAAACGATTCCAATCCACTCGATAAACATCCCCAGGAGAAATACAATTAACATAACAACCGCGAATGAACCCCATTTTCCTCCGGGAACAGATAAAATAAGATTTGAAACAACTTCGCCACAACCGGCACTCATAAATACACCTACAAATGCATAACATAATGCAGCAATGAGTACAACAAAGGAACTCACTCGTAGGGTTTCAATCGATGCGACCTTTAACAATTCCCAACTAAATTTTCGATAACCAATTGCCAATAATATTGAAGCAAGGCTACCCATTGCAGCCGCTTCGGTTGGTGGCGCAATTCCGCTAAAAATGGTGCCTAAAACTGCTAATATCAATAATACCGGAGGAACCAGTGATTTTATCAATTTTATCAACTTTTCAGACGAAAATGCTGTAACATTTTCCGCAGATACTGCCGGGGCAAGTTCAGGATTCAAATAACACCGAACAATAATGTAAGTAATATATAAGCCCGATAAAATAAGGCCGGGAAATACTGCTCCCATAAACATCTGTCCAACGGAAAGTCCAGCTTGCGGACCATAAACGACAAGCATGATACTGGGGGGAATTAAGATTCCCAGCGTTCCTGCAGCCACAATGGTTCCGGAAGCAATTGATTTATCATATCCTCTGCTTACCATTGGACCCAAAGCAATCAGTGTTAAAATGGTTACAGATGCAGCGATAACTCCCAGGCAGGCAGCTAAAATAGTCCCAAAAATAATGGTTACAACTGCAAGCCCACCCCTTAAACCACCAAGAGATTCATATAAACTCTCATACAAATCCTTAGTTATCCCTGAATGTTGCAAAATTACACCCATAAAGGTAAATAAAGGAACTGCCAGATAGGGATAATTCAAAGAAAGTTCATAAAATCTGCTATAAAGTATATGGTAAGTAATATCCGGACCAAATGTTAAAATTCCCACAAAAAATGCAACACTGCCTATTACAAAAGCAATGGGGAAACCTGTCAATACAAAGGCAAAAACGCCTCCCAACATAAAAAAAGTAGTTAATTCAGTGCTAATTTCAATCAATTGGTTCACCTCTTAAAATAAAATATAGGTCCCGGATAAACCTTGCAACACCCTGAAGAATCAATAGAAAAATCCCTAGTGCAAAAACAGTCCGGTAAGGGGCAGCTGGTGGATACCAAAAGCTATGAAACATAACTTCATTGATTTTCCAAGCTCTGACTGCCCAGTGTATTGAAAGTTTCAACATGATAATCATCAATGGAAAAAAGAATACAACCGAACAAATAACATTCGTCAATGCTTGCTTTTTTGGAGAAAGAACATTATATATTACATCTACTCTGGTATGAGAGTCATGCAGATAGACATAAGATGCTCCGAGCAAATAAACCGTACCCCCTGCCATACATAAGCTATCATAAGCCCAAATAGTAGGCGCATTAAAGAAATGCCTTAAAATGGTATCATATGCGCCTACTAAGACAAGGAGAAAAGCAAACCATTTCCCGATAGATCCAGACATCATACTAATCGAATCAATCAATTTTAGTACTTTTTTTAAGGTGGTCATACTTTTAACTCCTTTATTCGTTAAAATAATTCATTAGTTTACTTGTTTTAATTTAAAAATCTTGAAGATTAATAAATCGTTGAGTATGCTTTACCATAATCCTTCATAGAATTATAGATTTCACCAAAGATCGGAGGTTCCTCTGCTGATTTTTCTTCATAGAATGCTGCAGCTTCTGCTAAAAGTGCTTCTTCTATTTCTACCGGGACTTTTAGTACTTCACATCCTGCTTCTTTAAATTTATCAACTGCTTTTACAGATTCATATACCAGATATTCATGTTGTGCTTGAGTCCACTTATCAATCTCATCACGTACCAACACTTTTAAATCATCTGGTAAAGCATTCCATGCATCTTTATTGACATAGAAACATTGTGGATCACTTGGTGCTCTACTCGGTGAAAGATATACATATTTTGCTACTTCATTAAAATGCATGACCCAGTTTGATGCTAAGGTTGAGTATTCAAATGCATCAATTGTGCCTCTCTGCATAGCTTCGTAAAGTTCTCCACCCGGGATAATGACAGTTGCAGCACCCATTCTTGCTAAAATTTCGCCACCATCTCCCATGCAACGTGCTTTCAAGCCCTTGATGTCGTCTAAAGTATCAAGTCTAACTTTGGAATGGAAAAAAACTTCTTCTGGAAGTGGGGATAAAGCACCTGGAAAAGTCATAGTATTATAATCAGCCATCATTTTGTTCATCAATTCTGCTCCACCACCATAGTTAAACCAGGTTCTTAAGGCTTCACCTGGGAGCCCGCCTGGTCTTGAACTAATCAATCCCGCACAAGACCATTTGTCCAATTGGTACATCGGACATGTATAACACATTTGTAGAACACCTTCATGAACTGCATCAAGCTCTTTATATGCCGGTACAACAGAACCACCAACAAATGGTTTAATGACTAAACGTCCGCCACTGGCTTCAGTTATAGCTTCACAACATTTATCATGATAAATCTGTGACGGATCGGTAGCCGGGCCATGGCCCGAAGATTTCCATACAATTTGGTCTGCAGCCATAACAGAAGTAGCACTAACCATCAGAAATACTATTGCAATGACTGAAATTAATGATATAAATACTTTTTTACGAGAAAACATCTTAATTCCTCCTTTAATAATTTTTAGTGTTTCTCAAGAAAATTCACATTAAAGCACTGCTCTAAATAATATATTATTTTTCAAGCTAAATCATGATAGTAGTGTAAATTTACAATTCACCCCCTTTCAAAATTTTGAAGAATCCTCATTCTAGTTCTTTCAATGACTCAAATAAACAATCAAATTCCTATTTTGAATTTATTTTTGGTTTTTTAAAAATATTTTTGCTTAATCTTCCGGATGATTATCCCATTGTTTTTTTAAAAATTGTTTAATACAGTTTTTGATTAAATAAATTTTATTTTCCTTGGATTCGGTTAATTTCATGGGTGGGTCGCTTACTTTTATTAAATAATCAATGCCGTATTGATATACAATTTCTGCATCTTTTTCTATAATTGCACCAATGGCCAGAACAGGTACTTGATATTTTTTAGCAACTTTTGCAACACCTATGGGCACTTTTCCATAAATCGTCTGATAATCAATCTTTCCCTCACCGGTAATCACTAAATCAGCATCTTTTAATGCCTCTTCTAAATTAACCGTTTCAATCACTACTTCGATACCGGATTTTAATCTGGCATCCAGAAAAGCCATTAAACCGGCACCAAGGCCCCCAGCGGCTCCTGCACCGGGAATATCTTTTACATCTTTATTTAATGTCTGGTTAATCAATGCAGCAAAATGGGCTAATCCTTTCTCTAAAATCTGCATCATTTTCTCATTTGCACCTTTTTGCGGACCATAAATTCTAGTAGCCCCAGAAGGACCACAAAGAGGATTTTTTACATCTGAAGCAACAAGTATTTTAAGTGAAGATACCCGACTATCCATTCCACTAGTAATAATAGAATCAATTTTACATAATTCGGCGCCACCGTAACCTATCTCTTTGCCTTCCAAGTCCAACAAACGAATACCGAGTGCCTGAACCATACCAGCCCCACCATCATTGGTAGCACTTCCGCCAATTCCTATAATCATCTTTTTGCATCCCTGGTCAAGGGCAGCTTTGATCAATTGTCCAGTTCCATAGGTTGTTGTAATTAATGGATTTCTTTGTTCTAGAGGAATTAATGTTAAACCGGATGCTTCCGCCATCTCAATAACTGCAGTTTTTTGATCACCTAAAATACCATATGAGGCTAAAATTTCTTTGCCGAGAGGGTTCATGACTTCCTGGTGTAATATTTTTCCACCAGTTGCATTGACTAAACAGTTAACCGTGCCTTCACCCCCATCAGCTAGAGGAATTTTTATTGTTTCAGCATCTTTAAAAACTGACTTAATTCCTTTTTCAACTGCATCTGCTACTTCAACAGCCGTCAAACTTCCCTTAAATGAATCTGGTGTAATTATAACTTTCAACTGAATTTATCCTTTAACATTTTATAATTCTAACCACTTTAATTATAGTTTTGAAATATTAGAATTACTATAGTTAAAAAGACGAATAATTCTATTATATTTTATCTTTTTTTGTGCATTTTAAACAATTTTGTTATATTTTTATTTTTTATCACAGTTCATCGAAAGGCATTCCCTTTTTTATGAGTGTTAGTGGCAATATGTATTGGAGAAATTTAAAAATTTATTTTATACATAACCTAAATCGTAAAAAACTTCTGAGCAAGCTAAAATAATTTCTATCTGTAAGATTTTACTTCTTTTCGTTTTGATACATTTTCATCTTAAGGGCAATTCTAAGTTGAATTGCATCATCAAAATTCCGCGGATCCAATCCGGTTATTTCTTTTATCCTTCGCAATCGATAAATTAAAGTATTTCGATGAGCAAAAATATTATTAGCAGTTTTCGCAATATTCAGGTTATTATCAAAAAAAGCTTTTAGTGTCATTAATAAAGTATCATTCATTCCTTTTCCCTTTACGCCTTTTTCGGAACCAAATGTTTCTTTAATAATCTCTTTTTGTGTGTCTCTTTTGATTTCAGCTAAAATTCTTCCTATGCCTAGATCATTGATGTGGTAGATTTCATCTGGTCCCTCCAGCCTGGTACCCACATCTAATGATTGATTAGCTTCTCTAAAAGATTTACTTAATCCCCTGATGTTTTTATGAAATTCGCCTATTCCTATCGTTACTTTAAATTTCATTTTTTCAGAAATTGTATCTTTTATTTTTTTAGCAATTTTAAATATTTTTTTTCTCAATACTTCTTTGGAATCTTTTGAGTCTATTGTTTTTAGTACAACAAATTTATCCCCACCGGCATATGATACAATTTCTTCCGGAGTATGAACGAAAATTTTCTGAACTGTCTGTAATACATCATTTTTTAATCTTTGTAAATAAAGTTCTCCTTCCTTCTTGCCATTGAAAGCTTTTAAACTTAGTTTAGCGGTATTTTCAAATTGATAGATATTTAAAATCATAGCTATTCGAGGAATTAATATGTCGCATCCGACGATCTTACCACGGCTTATAAATAGATCTGAATCACTACCAACTCTGCCAGATATTAAATCCTGAATAAAATTTTCTCTCGCTTGCTGTTCTAAATGTAATTCTTTTAACAAAAACTCCTGTTGAAGCATCATTTCTACGGTCATTTTTATGACTTCACCATATGGACTTACTTCGTTTGGTTCTCCGGTAATACCCACTACACCTATGATTTTATTATTATGCTCAATGGGTAAGTTAATGCCGGGTTTTGCACCAACAAGATGATTAATATCTCTTGAATAAATCTCAAGCTTCTTACTATCCTTTATTACCTGCGCTGCTCCCTCATGAAATTGATTGAGCCGCCTATTATCCCCGGAACCGATAATAATACCTTTTTCATCCATAATATTAATGTTTTTACCAATAATTCTCATAGTTTTATCAACAATATCCTGTGCCAGTTTGTGGACAATTTTCAAATTGTGACCTCCTGTACAATATGCCTATAGACTAACCAGTTATTGTCTATTATTCGATAAATCATTTATATTTCCTCTTTATTTTGGTAAAATTGAAAATAATTATCTAAATTATGCTTTGAAAAGTGAAATAACTCACCAGAACACAGAAGTCACTTGGCCTAAATTATATAATTCAATTTAAGGATTTTTAAAATGCTATCTTAAATTACTTTTTTATTTTTTTATTATTTGCAAGTGAAAAGCGATAAAACTTGTTTACCATCTAAAATAATTGATTTTAAAAAGGAATTTTAATTACATATATAGTATTTTATTTATTATAAAGCACCAATATAAATATCAGATTATTTAATCAATTAAAATATCAAACAAGGTGGTAATAATTTTATGCCCATAAAGAAAACCAACTACCATGAAGTAACCTTCAAAAAACTAAGATGGAAATGTGATTTATCTAATCTCAACATTAAGACAACTGACGATTTGGAACCCTGTCAACAAATCCTTGGCCAAAAACGTGCATTAAAGGCGATAAAATTAGGACTGGAAATGGAATACCTCGGTTATAATTTATTTGTTACCGGAGGAGCCGGAACGGGAAGAAGCACTACCGTTAAAATGTTATTAAAAGGAAGAAAAAGAGAGGGAATCAATCTTGAAGATAAATGCTATGTAAATAACTTTAAAAATCCCGATATGCCGCGTGCAATTAACCTGCCTGCCGGGAAAGGTATTCTTTTCAAAAAAGACATGAATTATTTAATCACTTCTCTAAGAAAAAATATTCCAATTATTTTCGAAAATAAAAAATATCAAACTGATAAAAAAAGTATCATAGATGATTTAGCAAACAAACGAAAAGATATTGTCAAAAAATTCGAAAAGAAAGTTAAAAAAGAAAATTTTAACCTGGTTCAAATTCAAATCGGCATATACACAAAACCAGAAATTTTACCCATGATCAATGGTAAGCCAACCAATTTAGATGAAGTGGAAAGAATGGTAGAATCTAAGCAATTTGTTCAAAAAGACTTTGAAATGCTTAAGAAAAAATACAATGAACTATCCGATCAACTCAGAAAAACTTCAGATGAAATTAATCTGATAGAAAAAAATTTATTGAAGCAATTATCTGCTTTAGATTATAAAATAATATCTCCAATCGTTGAGGGTAACATTTCTGAACTAATTAAAAAATACAAAAATAAAAAAATTGATTTATTTTTAAGTGAAGTTAAACAGAACATCATGGATAATATTGATAAATTCAAGCAAAAAAAAGACAAAAACAGACCGGCGATCCCAGGATTTCCAGTTCAAATTCCAAAAGATAATTTTACTGAATACCAGGTTAATATTCTTGTAGATAATTCTGAAGTAAAAAATGCACCCATTATTATTGAAAATACACCCTCATATAAAAATCTGTTTGGAATCATTGAGAAAGGACTGGATAAATTTGGCAGATGGAAAACAGATTTTACAAAAATAAAATCCGGTGCTCTCCTAAGAGCAAATGGAGGCTTCTTAATATTAAATGCACTTGATACCCTCATCGAACCAGGGGTATGGCCAGCTCTCAAAAGAACACTCTTAAACCGAAAAATAGAAACACAAACTTATGATCCTTTTTATATGTTTACTACATCTTCTCTAAAGCCTGAACCAATCGATTGCAATACAAAAGTAATCATGATAGGGAACCCTTATATTTATTATCTTCTGTATTCTCACGACGAAGATTTTAAAAAAATTTTTAAAATAAAAGCTGATTTTGATTCGGTAACAGTCAAAGATAAGAACAGCATTTACCAATATGCCTGTTTTATTAAATCAATTTGCCAGCGGGAAAAATTAAAACCTTTTGATATGAGTGGAATTTCCTCAATGATTGAATATTCGGTCCGATTAGCCGGAAAACAGAATAAAATGTCAACTCATTTTAATCACATCGTAGACATATTAAGAGAAGCAGATTATTGGGCAAAAACAGAGAAAAGCAAGTTGGTAAAGGAAAAACATGTTGATAAAGCAATTCTGGAAAAAATCGACCGCTTAAATATGATAGAATGTAAAATTCAAGAAATGATAGAAGAAGGTTCAATACTTATTGATACTTCTGGAAAAAATGTAGGTCAGGTAAATGGATTAGCAATTTATAGCCTTGGAGAATATTCTTTTGGAAAACCCAGCCGTATTACTGCAACTACCTCAATAGGCAAAAAAGGTATTATAAATATTGAAAGAGAGGCAGATTTAAGCGGGAAAACCCATAACAAGGGAGTTTTAATCATTGGTGGTTATCTCCGCTCAAAATATGCACAAAACAAACCTTTGTCAATAAGCGCAAGTATCTGTTTCGAACAATCCTATTCTGGTGTAGATGGAGATAGTGCTTCTTCTACCGAGGTATATGCCCTACTCTCAAGCCTTTCTGGCTTACCATTGAGACAAGAGATAGCAGTTACCGGATCGATTAATCAAAATGGAGAAATCCAACCAATTGGAGGTGTTAATCAAAAAATTGAAGGTTTCTATGATGTATGCCGAATAAAAGGATTAAATGGAAATCAGGGAGTGATTATTCCAAGTTTGAATACACCGGATTTAATGCTCAGAAAAGATGTAGTGGAAGCCGTTAGAAAAGACAAATTTCACATTTATCCGGTAAATACAGTTTCTCAGGGTATCGAAATTCTAACAGGGGTGAAAGCCGGCAAGAAAAATCCTGATGGGAGCTATGAACAGGATTCTGTAGATTACCTTGTAGATTCAAAATTAGCCGAATTTGCCGGACAATTGAGAAATTTTAATTTAAATCCCGAGTAAAATAAATATTAAAATATATTTTACATAAAAAGAGGATTTTTTAAAAATATATTGAATATATAATATTAGTTATTGTTTGTACTTTATTAAAGAATATTCATTGTTATACAAAACTTTAACAGAAAGGAAAGGAATATGAATAAAAAAATCAGGATGATAAATTTAATTCTTTCTTCAATAATTTTAATTGTTTTATTATCAGGTACTACTCTGGCAAATACCGAGACAGAAAAATTGCTCCAGGATATTATCGAAGGAAAGGGCATGCAGGCAGATTCATTTACTTATATTAATATGGGTAATGTATATTTTTCACTGAATTTATATGAACCTGCACTAGCTGAATACGAGAAAGCTTTAGCCGCTGATAAAGAAAATATTTTTGCAAAAATCAATCAAAGTTATGCACTTTATAAATTGGACAAAAAAGAAAATGCACTTAATAATTTATCTCAAATCACTACAGAGAATCCAAATAATGCTTTTGCTTTTTATTTAAAAGGAATGATTTTTAAAGAAACTCTTGATTATGACCTGGCAATAGCTGAGTTTGAAAAAGTTGCTGAAATATTACCTCATAATGATAAGCTTCTTGCTGAATTAGCCCAGCTCTACCAGGATAATGATCAATTAATTGAGGCAACCGAAGCTTACATAAAAATGGGTAAAGTAATATCCAGTCCCCATATTCTGGAAAATTTTCTAGCCTATAAGGAAAACGCAACTGTGTTTCTTGATTTAGGGGACTATTATTATGATGCAGGTATGATGGAAAAAGCCATTGAAGCATATAAAAAAGCAACACAATTCAATGAAGATAAAAAATCAATTGCTATAGCGTATTATCGATTGGCAGTAGTTGATCTAAAAGGAGAAAATTATTCCCAGGCAATTAAGGGAAAGGCCTTATCTCAAAAAACTTATCCGCTCAGAATAAAAGAATTCACTTTTGATCATTTTTCGAAAGCTTTCATTGAAATTGGCGATATGCACTATCATGGTGGAAATCTTCAAAAAGCGTCCAAAAATTATGAACTGGCCATACAACTGGCTGATTCGAATCCTATTTCATCTGAAGCACATTATAAATTGGGATTGACTTATTATCGAAGCGAAGATTACGAAAATGCTTTAAGAGAAGGTGAAACTGCTCTGGGTATCAATCCTGATTTCCTCTCAGACCAGGAAAGATTAATTGACCTTCTGATTGCAAATGCATGGTCTGTCATCACTCACCAGGATGATTAAACATATCTCTAAAAGATCATTATACTTATCAGCTCATTGAATAGGATAATCTATAAAAATAGATGAGAAAGTTAAAACTAAAAATCACTGGTAATTTAGTGAATGGATTTTTCGAATAAATTTAAAAGGTCACTAAAAACCGGAATATTAGAGGTGTACAAATGAAATCAAGAAAAATAATTAACGGTCTTATTTTCCTTCTCGTTGGTTTGATTTTACTTGCAAATACACTTGGTATGTTAGATTGGTCTGTATGGCATAATGTAGTCAAACTTTGGCCAATACTTTTGGTCAGTGCAGGACTATCAATGATTTTCAGAGAAAGAGGTTTATCCTTTTTAGGTCCCCTGCTTATTTTTTTAGCAATCATCGTTGGGGTATGGACAAGTTATAGTGACTTTGGATTAATTCCTGAAGTCATCCCTCAGGAAAAAGTGCTAAGTAGGGAAATCATTCCTGAAACTGTTCAACCTCTGACAAAAGATATTTCTTCAGAAATAGAAATGCCAACAACTTCTGAGTCTACTTCCACTAATGAACAAGAAACAGAACGTGAGACGCCACTTAAAAAAACAATAGCACCCGAAACAACCAAAGCATTTATTGATATAAAATTTGATTTGGGAACATTGACAATTAACAATTCAACCAGTCAACTGTATGAATGCATCGCAAAATATAGACATAAAGAATTCGAACCCTTTGAAAAATATTCCGTTTCCAATGGGGATATATATATAAATATTTCACATGCCCCTATTTCCCGGAGTTTTTTTTCAAGCAATGTTAACAATAAATGGCTCTTAAAACTGAATAAAAATATAATTTACAATTTGCAAATTAGTAGTGGAGCAATTAATATGGATTGTGACTTATCCGGTCTAATGATAGACAAGCTTTTCATTGAAAGCGGTGCAAGCAATCTTCATTTAATCTTACCTTCGTTTAATACAAAAGTAATGGTAGATACAGGGGTATCGAATATTGATATCGATATACCAGGGAATGTTGGAACCATGGTAACTATGGATACAGGAATAGCCATGAAAGACCTGGATGATTTCATCAGAGATAATAATATTTACAATTCAAAAAATTATAATGACACGGAGTATAAAGCAAATATTGAATTAGATTGCGGAGTATCTAATATAAATATTAATTATATTTAAAATTTTTCATCAATTATATTTAAAAAAATAAGAACAAGTTAACTTGTTCTTATTTTTTTAAATAAACAACTTGTCTTGGGAAGGGAATTTCTATGCCCTTTTCATCAAACTGATTTTTAATTCTTTTCTTCAATTCCCTCTCTGCTTCCCAATGTGTCATTGGTTTTACCTTTATCACAACCCTCAAGGTAATATCAGAGGAACCAAACGTTACAATTCCCTGAACCATTGGAAATTCGAGTACAATATCCTGATTTTCATTTGCCCAATTTTCTGCAACCTCTTTCAGGATTTTCATACTTTTCTCAATATCCTGTTCGTACGCTACCCCAACTTCGACGATTGCTCTCGTAAATTTTTTATTAAAATTCCCAAAATTATTGAGATCGCTATTTGAAATAATCCTTAATTCTCCGGAAAATTTTCGTAAATGAATATTCCTTAAGTTTATTACTTCTACCATGCCGGAATGTTCTCCGACTGAGATTACATCACCCACAGAGATGGTACCTTCAAAAAAAATAAATGCACCTGAAATAAAATCTTTTACTAAGGTTTGAGCTCCAAATCCAACAGCTAATCCCACGATACCTGCACTCGCAATAATTGCCGTTGTATCGATGCCGATTTCTTTCAAAGCCATAACTGATGCGATAAAATATATAACATATTTGCTGATGCTCTGAAACATGGGAATAATCGTATTGGAACGTTGTAATTTTGCCTGATAGTTTTTCGTTTTTTTTATGGGAGTAAAGGATTTTTTAATGATTTTACTTAGAACAATCATGAGAGTTTTAGCAATAATAAAAATGATGATAATTACTACAACATTTCCCCACCATTTTATCAAGTTATTTGAGTTAAATAATATAGAAAATCTTTGAGAAAAAGAATGAATATATTGCGTTAACATTTTTAAGGGGCTCCTTTTTACAAATTAAATCTCTCCAGTACCTTATTTATTATTAAAAAATAAATGCAAGATAAACCATTTAGCAAGTTAGCATCATTCTCCATCTTAAAAATATTACAATAAATAGCAATACAATTTTATTTTTTTATAGGTAATAGTACTAAATACTGATTATTTTTAGATGATTGATGCTGCATAACAATGTTTCCATCATAGCTATACTCTTGCTCAGCGAAATAAGATTTCTTTTTTTTAAATAAACTAAATTTTTTTAAATTTCAGTTTGCCGGTTAAACTATCAAGATCTACTTCTACTTTATCTCCTTCCTTAAATTTACCTTCTAATAACATTAAGGCTAAAGGGTCTTGAATGAATCGTTGAATGGTTCTCTTCAATGGTCGCGCACCATAGTGAGAATCATACCCTTTGTCGGCTAAATAATTTTTTGCACTTGAGGTTACTTCTAAATTAATTTTTTTATTTTTCAATCTTTTCTTTAAAATACTAATTTGAATTTCAGCAATCTCAATAATTTGATTTTTTGTAAGATTGTTAAAAATCACCATCTCGTCAATTCTATTAAGAAATTCAGGTCTGAATTTTTCTCTTAAAATTTCTGTTATTTTTTGTTCCACTAACTCCCGGTTATTCTCATTCATTTCATAAATTAACTGACTTCCAATATTTGAAGTCATAATTAGTATTGAATTTTTAAAATTGACCAGTCTGCCCTGACCGTCTGTTAAACGACCATCTTCCAATACCTGTAAAAGTATATTGAAAACATCTGGGTGTGCTTTTTCAATTTCATCAAAAAGAATGACCGAAAATGGCTGACGCCTGATGGTCTCAGTAAGCTGGCCTCCCTCTTCGTAACCAACATAACCGGGAGGTGCCCCAATCAAGCGAGCAACACTATGTTTTTCCATGTATTCGGACATATCTATTCGCACTAAATAATTTTCATTATTAAATAAAAAATCTGCAAGACTTCGCGCAAGTTCTGTTTTTCCCACACCTGTTGGTCCCATAAATATAAAGGATCCGACTGGTCTGTTTGGATCAGAAATACCAACACGGGAACGCCTAATAGCATTTGACACTAATTTTATTGCATGATCCTGTCCGACAACTCTTTCTTTTAAATTTTTCTCCATTCTTACTAATTTTTCTGATTCGCCTTCCATTAACCGTCCCACTGGTATTCCGGTCCATTTTGAAATAATTTGAGTAATATCTTCCTCTCCAACCTCTTCTTTTAGCATTTTTTGTTCTTTCTGTAAAAAATTCAGCTTTTCCTTTTCTTTCTCCAAATCTTTCTGCAATTGGGGAAGTTTTCCATATTTTAATTCTGCTACCCGATTCAAATTTCCTTCTCTTTCTTCTTTTTCAGCTTCTATTTTAATTTTTTCAATGTCACTTTTTATTTTTTGGATTTTTTGAATATTTTCTTTTTCACTCTTCCATTTAAGCTTCATAACATTACGTTTTTCTTTTATTGTGCTTAATTGTTTTTCAATTTTAGCCAGTCTTTCTTTTGAAATATTGTCTTTTTCTTTTTTCAAGGCTTGTTTTTCAATTTCCAGCTGGATAATTTTCCTTTCAACTTCGTCTATCTCCAAGGGTAAACTATCAATTTCCATTCTTAATCGAGAGGAGGCTTCATCCATTAAATCGATTGCTTTATCCGGAAGGAATCTATCTGAAATGTATCGATTTGATAAAATTGCAGCTGCAATTAAAGCCGAATCCTTGATTCTTACACCATGATGCACTTCATATTTTTCTTTTAATCCTCGAAGGATGGAAATAGTCGCTTCCATTGAGGGTTCTTTGACCAGAACCGGTTGAAACCTTCTCTCCAGTGCAGCATCTTTTTCAATGTATTTTCGGTATTCTTTTAGCGTTGTTGCTCCGATACAGTGCAATTCACCACGTGCTAAAGCAGGTTTTAGCATATTTGAAGCATCAATTGCTCCCTCTGCAGCACCTGCACCAACCAGTGTATGCAATTCATCAATAAATATTATGATCTCTCCGCTAGATTGTTCTATTTCCTTTAAAACTGCTTTTAATCGGTCCTCAAACTCTCCCCGGTATTTTGAACCTGCAACCATTGAGCTAATATCCAATACTAATATTTTTTTATCTTTTAATCCTTCAGGCACATCTCGATTAACAATCCTTTGGGCTAAACCTTCAGCAATTGCAGTTTTACCAACGCCGGGCTCCCCAATTAAAACCGGATTGTTCTTGGTGCGCCTTGAAAGAATTTGCATAACCTGGCGAATTTCATCATCTCTACCGATAACCGGATCAAGCTTACCTTTTCGAGCTAAATTTGTTAAATTTCGGGTATATTTTTCTAAAACCTGATATTTTTCTTCCGGATTCTGATCGGTAATCCTTTGATTACCACGAATACCCTTTAACACCTTATAAATACTTTCTCTCGTGACGCCTTTCTGCTTCAATATCTCGGCAACTTTGCTCCCGGTAATATCAGTTAAAGCAATTAAAATATGTTCCGTGCTAACAAACTCGTCTTTTACTTTTCCAGCTTCCTGTAATGCATTGTTTAATACATTATTTAAAGTTGTCCCAATATATTGTTGTCCACCAGAGCCTCCATATACCTTAGGGATTTTACTCAGTAGCTGTTCCAAATATTCAATAAATTTTTCACGATTTATCTCTAATTGCAGCAAAATTGAAGGGATTACACCATCTTTCTGGTTAATCAATGCCATTAGCAAATGTTCTTCCTTTATTTCCTGATGATTATACGTTGAAGCAATTTGCTGAGCTTCACCGATTGCTTCTTGAGATTTTGTTGTAAATTTATCAAATTTAATCATTTTTTCTCTCCCGATAATTTCGTAGAAAATGTAGATTTTAAAGCAATTTATCAATCATTTGTTGACTATATTTTAATCCATTTACCAAACAGATATTCTCTTCCCTGGTACCGACTGTTATTCTAAGAAAATACCTGGAAGAAGAAAAATCAGAGGCATTCACAACCTGAATTAAAATACCCTGTTCTAGTAAACTGTTAAATACTAACTCCTGTTCTTTCAAAGAACCAACTTCTGTAAAAATGAAATTAGTACTCGAAGGATGGGCCTTAAATGAAGGAAAATTATTAATTTTATTTTCTAATAATTCACGCTCCTGTACAATCTTTTCTATCTTTCTAAATAATTTTTCTCTGTGCTTAAAAACGATTTGGGCAGCCATCTGGGAAAATGAATTAACATTAAACGGACTTTTCACTTTTCTTATTTCCTTTACAACATCCGCATTAGACAACAGATAACCTACACGTAAACTGGCTAAAGAAAATGCCTTGGAAAAAGTTCGCAAAACAACCAGATTTTCATATTTTTGAATCAGTGGAGCAAAGGTCTTGCCTCCAAATTCATAATATGCCTCATCAACAACTACCAAGCAACCTGATTCTTTTAAAATCTTAATAATTTTATCAATCTCAAAATAATTAGCAGTCGGACTGTTTGGATAAGATATGAAAATTAATGAAGCGGTTTCTTTTTTTGCTTCTTCTAACAGTTTATCAACATTTAAAGAAAAATTCTTTTGTTCCAACGGAATTTGGATAAAATCAGCATGATGCATTGCAGCGTATATTTTGTACATTGCAAATGAAGGCATTGGAGAAATGATGCTTTTTCCTTTCTCGGTAAAAGCTTTTATCAAATATTCAATAAGTTCATCCGACCCATTACCGATAATAATATTATCCAAGCTTAATCCAAATGATTCAGAAAGTACGCTACTGAGTTCTGTAGCGTTCGCATTTGGATAAAGGGAGTATTTCATATTTTTTGCCGCAATTAAAATTTCGTCAATTATACCATCGGGTAATTCATAAGGATTTTCATTGGCATTCAGTTTAATCTTATGGGGGATTTCATGGGGATCATAGGATTTTAAATCTTTTAAGCTCTTTTGGTAGAATTTGTATTTATTTGCCATAACATTACTTCCTTTCGTATTACATTCATCAATCAATTTATTTTTATATGTCTATTTTTATTTCTGTATTATTGATATCTAAAAAATCGGTTATTAATTTTGCTTTGCATTGCTCAATTAATAATTCTGCTAACTCATCCCTTGCTTTAATGATCGCTGACTGAGGAATAGAGTCGATCCCGTCAATATTTATCACTATTCTCTTTGTCTTTTCAGTAATTTTACTAAAAGCACCATTGCGCCAATTCCATCTTCTGCACATGACTTTTAGAGTTGCATCATCAAAATAAATCACTTCTCCAATCTGGGGATGCTCCTCTTCCTCGCTGCCTAATGGAATAAAACTTTCATTGCCTGCAGCATATCCAAGACATAGATTCCCCTCTATTGTATCTACATCATCTCCACCACATGATAAAATATGTTTTATAGAAATGTAATTAAACAGTGCAACCACTGAATTGATAAAGGGAAATCCTCCTCCTTTTTTAATTCTTTTTAAAAGAGCTTTTATTGAAGGTGGATATTTTATAGGATCAGAGCCAAATTTTAAATGAACTTTTTCCCATGCTTCAATATAAGATTGCTCCTCACAAATCTCCTCTTGTACTCTTTTTGCAATTTCTTTATTCAAAGGTTTTTTAATACGTTTATTTCCCAGTGCATTTTGAATATCTTCAATAACAATAATTCCCCTTTTAAAACGGGGAAACTTTTTAAATATTTCTGAATCGATCTTTACTTTTCTCATAAAATTACCACTTTTCCTGTTTTATTGATATTTATTTTTTTTCCAGACTCTTGATTTTGTCTCTTAATTTTGCTGCTTCTTCATAGTTTTCTTCTTCAACTGCTTTTTGCATTTTCTCTTTTAATTGTTCTATTTTTAATTCATTATCATTTTCTATAGTAATTTTACCTGTAGAAGCTTTTTTTAATATCTCTTCGGTTACAAAAATTGGTGCATTAACTCTAAGAGCTAAAGCAATGGCATCACTCGGCCGTGCATCTATTTCTTTAGTTTTATCAAATATCTTTAGGGTGATATTTGCAAAATAAGTGTCTTTTTCGAGATTGCAGATAACAATTTTCGCTACAGCCGCATCTAATTCTTTTAATATATTTTTCATCAAATCATGAGGCAAAGGCCTTTTTGCTTCAATTTCTTCTAAGGCTAAAGAAATCATTTTCGCTTCGTAAGGACCAACCCAAATTGGCAACCATCTATTTTTCTTTTCATCTTTCAGAATTACCACAAATCCCTTAGTGATTGGATCAATGGCGACCCCGGATATTTTAACTTCAATCATTTTCTCTCCTTTTTCAAGTACCAGCCATTCTTTTACGGATTATTTTTTTAGTGAATTATCATAACATAATTTATGATATGATTCAATAATATAGTGTCTATAAATATTATACAATAAATCAATTCTTCCTTCTACTCTTACCGCTTTTTTTCATGCGAGTCTTGATCGAACCAATGAAGAATTTTATAGCAAATAAATTAATTATTATTACATCTATTTTTCACAATAGGATTCATTAACTCTTTCTTCTATTTTTCCCATTTTTAGCCTGGTAAATTATTACATTTCATACTTTATTGAATCGCCATCCAAGAAATGTTATAATTGCTCTGTTTAAAAGTCACCATATCATATATTATCGGAATTAATAGTTTAAAATAGGGAGAAAAGTAAATTACATTGTTAACTTTATGGCTATCATTTTTTGCATGTGCAGCAATCATTATTTTTATTGGGGTTAAATTAACCCGATATGGAGATATTATTGCTGAAAAAAGTGGCTTGGGAAGAGTATGGATTGGTGCTGCATTAATTCCACTTGCTACTGCTTTACCTGAAATCTCTTCCAGCGCCAGTGCAGCCTGGATTAATGCTCCCGATTTAGCTATTGGAAATGTATTTGGAAGCATTATGTTCAATTTGTTGATTATTTCTTTTATAGATATTGCTCATGGACCTGGTCCAATTTTTAAAGAAGTAGATGTCGGACAAATTCTTACTGCAATTCTGGGAATATTTCTCTTTTCCATCGCCATCTTTTCTATGATAATCAGATCATCCACGATGATCTTCGGCGTAGTAGGTATTGGCTCGTTGATATTATTTATTATTTATTTTTTAGGCATTTTGATCGTATTTCGATATAGCAAGAAAAATAGGCCGAAAAACCTAACCAACAAATTAGAAGAACAATATTCCAGTCATTCTCTTACTCAAACAAATATTAAATTTGTACTTGCGGGCACTATCATCGTATTAACCTCGATGGAAATAGCAAAAATTGCCAATCAATTAGCGGAATTGACAGGATGGGGAACTACTTTCATGGGGACCATTTTACTGGCATTCATTACTTCTTTGCCGGAACTTGTCACATCAATTGCCGCAATCAGAATCAAAGCATATGATCTCGCATTGGGAATTATTCTTGGGGCAAACATTTTGAATATGACTATTCCGTTCTTTTCAGATGTTTTTTATTCAGGGGCACCAATATTAAGCGTGGTATCTTCCCAACATCTTATTAGTGCTTTAATGTGTATTATTTTGACTAGCATTGCCATTGGAAGTGCTGTCTACAAACCTCGAAAAGCAATATTTCACTTAGATATAGCTGCATGGTTGATTATGCTGGGATATTTTCTAGGAATACATATATTATTTAATGTTGCGATAAAATTGTAGCACTATATCTTAACTTTTTAAAATGTATTGTCCTCAAATATTTTTATCTAGTTAGATTTTCCGAAATCCCTTTCAGTAATTTTTCTGCACTGGACAAATTCGTTGCAAGAGGAATATTATGGACATCACACACTTTCATTAGAGCTGCTATATCCGGATCATGAGGTTGCTTTGCTAAAGGATCCCGTAAAAATATTACAAGATCAATTTCTTCACTCGCCACTAATCCCCCAATCTGCAAGTCACCACCCTCCGGACCTGACATCATCTCTTTTACCTCTAGTTTTGTTTTACTATTGATTAAACGACCTGTGGCTTTAGTTGCGATTAAACTACATTTTTCCAAAATTTTTCTATTTTTTACTGCAAAAGCAAGAATATCTACTTTTTTTGTATCGTGAGCAATAAGAGCTATTTTAAATCTATTTCCTTCTTGTTTAATTTTCTCCGAAGTCTTTATCGGCACAACAATGGTTTTAAATGAATTATTATTCATTTTATTTGCTTGCCTCCTACTTTTGTATCTTTAAAATTTGTATAACCGGATACTATGCTCAATTATGCTCCAAAAATATTGAATATTTCAGGAATATTTGTGAAAATAGAATTATTAGAAAAGTATTGAAAATAATCTCCAGGTACAGGAAGATTAAAATCGGTTCTACGGGTGCCAACGGATAAGCTTTGGTGAACGTGAATTATCCGTTCAATCCTGAAAAGTTCAATTTACACTTCTCGCCCTGTTTCCTATAACATTGTGAATATGTACATGCTCACCAATATTTATATTGCTAGTAGCTGTCCCGATTATTTCACCATATTTGATAATTGATTGTCCTTTTTTTATTTCCATTATGGCGAATTTATGGCCATAATTTATTTTATTTAAAACAGTAATTTCTATTTTCCTGTTTCCTGATTTAAAGCAAACCAATTCTCCAGGATTTAAATCTTCTAATGTTGTAGCAACATTATCTTTAACATCTAAAACAACTATTTCACGCATTTATATCACCGGACCTTTCACCCAAATATTTGTTGGTTCATAAAAACTTAACTCTTCTGATTTGCTTTTTTCTCCATTAGCAATATTTATAATTTTTTTTAAAAGTTTATTAGCACCTTCTTTAAATTCATTATTCCCTGACAAAAATTTTTCATAATAATCTATATGAGTTTTCAATTTTAACGAAGTATTTTTATTTCCTGTTACTTTGATTATTGGCACAAAAGGAAACCCCTGGGGAGCACCCAATCCTGTAGTGAAAATAATAAGTTGAGCACCTGCTGCCGCAGCCCCTGTTAGCGCTTCAGGTTCCCTACCGGGATAATCCATTGCTATTAATCCTTTAATTGATACTCTATCGCCGTATTGCAAAAAATCACTGATTTTTCTACTTCCTGATTTATTTATTGCCCCCAATGATTTTTCTTCTAATGTTGTAATACCTCCCCGGATATTACCTTCGCTTGGTTGTCCTCCTCTTATATCTTCTCCTGTATCGATTATTCTTTTTTCAATATTTTCCACAGCTTCCATTAGTTTTTGCTTTATTTTTTGCGTCTTACATCTTTTGGCAAGATAATTTTCAGCTCCTATGAATTCTGTAACTTCACCAAATACTACAGATGCTCCCCTATCAATTAACAAGTCAACAGTATGTCCAACTAAAGGATTAGAAATTAAACCAGAAGTTGTATCAGATGCTCCACATTTTATTCCAACTAATAATTCAGATAATGGCTGCCATACTTTTTCCTGCTTTTTAATTTCATCAGCCAGGCGCTGCGCTTTTTTTATTCCAATATCAAGTGCATTTTTATATCCAGATTCATCCATTAAAACAACATAATCCAATGGCTTGCCCATTGATCTACATTTTCTATATATATTGCTAACCTGGACCCCTTCACATCCAATTCCAACAATAATGGCTGCCCCAATATTAGGATTATTAATTAAATTAATTAAAACTTTTTCTACAATTTTCAAATCCGATTTAACCTGACCACAGCCATGAGAATGAGTAAAAGATACACAATTATCCACTTTATTAGCTATATTTTGTGTTAGTTGATTAGCACATGTAACGGCAGAAAATATTCCCACATAATTTCTGATTCCTGGACGATTATTACTCCGAGAATATCCATAAAAACCCATTTCAGACATCTTTTTCCTCCAAATTTTAATAAGACACTATAAAGTTCTTTTAAAAACTTATAATTTCTATTTTTATTTACTCTTTTTTTTCCAAATTTTATGCTTTATATTGTTATAGTATTCTCAAATATTTTTTAATCTAAATACTATCCGAAAAACATATACTATACTTTTAAAAATACTTATCTTCTAATGCAGGACTAAATTTATAATTTCATTCCATACCTATTCATTTTTACTATTGGATGCAAAACTGAATTACATTATCAATCACTGTGACATTAGATTCTCATTTATATTTAATAATGTAGAATTCTTGGAATTGTAAAAAGTTCGTCATGTCCAAAAATCTCAGCTTTAGTCATTTCACCCGAAGCTACTTTTTTAACCAAATCAAAGATTTCTGTTCCCATGTCGGTTAAACTTTTTTCACCTTTAATTATATCGCTTGTATCAATATCAATATTAGTTTTCATTTTTTGATAAGTTTGTGGGTTTCCAGTAATCTTGATAACAGGTGCGATTGGAAATCCGGTAGGTGTTCCTCTTCCCGTAGTAAATAATATAATTTGCGCACCTCCGGCTACCATTCCGGTAGTCGATTCCCCATCATGTCCGGGAGTATCCATTAAAAATAGTCCTCTACCTTTTATGGTTTCAGCAAATTCCAAAACCCCATTTATTGTGGACTTACCAGCTTTTTCGATATTGCCCAGTGCTTTTTCTACTACAGTACTTATTCCACCATGAAAATTACCTGTGGAAATTAAATTTGAACGATTCTGTAAATTTGGATTAGAAGTGGAAATTTCCAATTCTCTTTCAGTTTTATTAATTACACGAAGAAGAGATTTCTTCACTTCTTCATTAATGCAGCGCTTCATTAGAATTTTTTCTGCTCCTAAAAGCTCTGTTGATTCGCTAAATACAGCTGAACCACCATAAGATATTAATATGTCAGATGCAACCCCTACCGAGGGATTGGCTGCAATTCCCGAAAAAGCATCGGTGCCTCCGCACTCTAACCCGATTATTAAATCGGAAATATCTATTTCTTCCTTTTTATTACAAGACACTTTATAAAATATTTTTTTTAATAATTTCGTACCTTTACAAATTGCCTGTATGCTATCTCCTTCTTCTTGAATGATTACTTTTTCTACCGGTTTTCCAAATTTTAAAATCTCAGAATAAAATTCAAACGGAGAAAATCTTTCACATCCCAAACCAACAATTAATACTCCACCTACATTAGGATGATTTGCTAAATTTATTAGCGTACGAGCAGTTTGTTCTAAATCCTCACCTACCTGACTACATCCTACTCCATGTTTCAAACAAATTACTCCTTCAATATTTTGAGCAATTTTTTCCGCTACTTTATTGGCACAAAACACTGAAGGAATTACTACTACGATATTGCGCACACCTTTTCTTCCATCTGGCCTTTTATATCCTTTAAACTTCATTGGAATTTTTCACTTCTCCTTTTAAGTGTCCTCGATTGGAATAAAGATTATGCATATGAACCCAATCTCCTGTCTTAATTTCTTGGGTAGCATAACCAATTACTTCACCATATTTAATCACGTTTGTATCTTTTGCAATGTTTGTCAGTGCAATTTTATGCCCAAAATCGATATTCTCATTAACTTTTAAAATGTTATCTTCGATTTTAAATTTGTCTCCCTTTTTTATTGAATGAAGTGCGATTGCAACATTATCATTTTTATTGATTTTCATGACTGTTTTCATTTATTTTTTCCCTTTTTATTTTTACATTTTATTCATTCTGATTTATTTTTATTTCTCTAAAATCAATTTAACCACTAGCTTCAAAATTGACTATATAAAAAAATATCTTGGCTATTAAATCTTGACTTAAATTATGAAATAACTTTTATTTCTTTTTAAAAAAGTAAATCGATTATACCAGTATTTGCTTTTAGGGTTCGTGATGATTGCATCATTCATAATCAATTGCCGAAAATAGTGTAGACGTTTCAAGATAGATTAGTTAATATTATTTCAAATATTAAATCTTCGATTTATTTAATAAAATTCTCTTCTTATTAATAAAATAGATTGTTTTAAACCAGCTCTCCCATGCAAATGTACTACTTCAAAACAATATTCCTGTCTGCAAACGAATAATCTAAATCAAAAATAATGTTTCTAATATTACTAGTATTAATATCATAAAATTGAACAATATGTTTTTGAATACACCTTACTGCTTGTTCGGTATCTCTTTCAAATAATTTTTCTACAATATCGTAATGATCCTCTACCATTTTAAAATTTTCTTTTATGCCTTCATTCCGAAACGTTCGAACTAGGCGGACTTTTAAGAAAAGTTCACTCTGTAATTTTTTCAGAATGACATTTTTCCCAATTTTACATAACATCAAATGGAAATCACAGTCTTTTTTAATACTACCAAATAAATCGCCAATCCTGGCGGCTTCGTAACTCTGATCAGCCAATTCTCTTAATTGAAAAAACTCTTCGTTGCTGCCATGTTGCATTGCAAGCTGTATTGCTAGGCTATCAATAAAAAGCCGCGTGAATCCTAAATTTTTGATATATTGGTCATTTAAGGTAATCACCTCTGAAAAACGCCTTGGATATGCATTCACAATACCTTCTGTGGAAAGTTTTCTTAAGGATTCTCTAACAGGAGTACGACTAACTTTTAGTATTTTTGCAATTTTCTCTTCTTGAATTTTTTCACCACATTTTATCTCTTTTTTAAATATCATATCTACTATTTTTTCATATACTGCTTCTGTAAGGTTGCTATCATTTTTTTTAACCATAGTACATCCTTTTTTTATAAATTCTTTACATGAGTTCACTCTATACATTGTTATATTATAATATTATCTTTAAGCAAATGAAAGTTTTCAATAAATATAATTTAAAATGAAAAAATTTGAACTTTTTTGGAGGTTATTATAATTTTAGTATGATATTTTAGATATTAATACAGGTAATTTTCTTACCCCTCACTATCTTTTTTTTCAATTTACTGCTCATTGTAAAAAAGTCTTGTATTCTAATTTATTAAAAATTTAAATAGCTAAGATTAAAATTATAATTAAAAAATAATAATCCGTTTTTTAATAGATATTTAATAAATATCAAACATGGTAAGTATTCTAAATATTAAGAAAAAATATATTAATCTATGATAGCTTAAAATATCACGGCCTAGTCAAACTAATAAATTTTTTTTCATATACAAGAATTGATTTTATAGTCATTTACTTTTTGTTCGTCAAACTCCATTCCTACTCCCGGCTCCTCAGTTACATACAAAAAACCATTTTTATGCTTTAGTGGTTTTTTTAGTAGTTTACCATAATTGACTATATCCCCAGTTGTATCAAAATATTCTAAAACAAAAGACTGTGGATCTGGAAGAGAAGCTGCGAGTTGGGTATGTATTTCATGCATTGCATGTGGTGCTACAGGAATATTCCAGATTGAAGCCATGGTGATTATTTTTTTCCATTCAGTTATTCCTCCCAACACTGTGACATCTGGCTGCCAAATATCACAAGAATTACTCTCTAGTATTTGTTTAAAATCCCATCTTGTAGTCAATATTTCGCCGTTGGCAATTGGAATAGAAGTACGTTCTCTTAGTTTTTTTGTCTCTTCAATAGCATCTGGCAGAAATGGTTCCTCTATCCAATCAACCCCTATTTCCTCAAGTGTATTTAATATTCTTGGATTTAGCTGGTATAATTTCCACCCATTATTTACATCAATATAGAGTTTCCTCTTCTCACCCAATATTTTCCTTGCGACACATATTCTCTCAATATCCAGCTCTATATCTAAACCACCAACTTTCATCTTAGCGGCAGAAAATCCATCATCGACATATTTTTGCATTTCATTTGAAATTGCTTGAACCTCAGATATATTTTTGTCCAGTTTATAATAACCGCCACTCGCATAAGCAGGTATCAATTTTCTATAGGCTCCTAACATCCTATACAAAGGTACCCCGCAGGACTTGCAATTGATATCCCAAAGAGCAATATCAAGTGCGCTAATAGCTCTGATATATATTCCTCTTCTTCCCCATCTTAATGTTTTATTAAACATTTTTTCCCATAAAGATTCGACATAGTTGGGATCTTCCCCTAACAGAAGAGGTGTTAACTCATTGTCAATTATTATTTTAGCGTCAAATCCGCCAAAAGTAACTCCCCATCCAATTATTCCGTTTTCAGTAGTAATCTTTACGATTAGGTACTCTCTCGATAACAAAGGTCTTGTAGATATCTTTTTTGGCTTTTTTAAAGGTATAGAGACTATTATTGGCTCAATTTTTCTAATTTTCATTTAATTCCTCCGTAAAAATATATATTAAAATAAACATAAAAAAATATTAATACATATAATTATTTATAAGCCTCTTCTTTCATAAATCTTACATGTAAATTTTTAGACAACATCAAATTAAAGCTATAAGAAAATGAGAAGAAAAAGATTTTCCTTCTCATTCATTTCAATTTACAAAGGGATCGTTCTTAAAAGGTTTTGTTTCCTCTTTTGTAAAACATGATTTCTTGCAAACATCTTGTTTGTTCCCAGGAAAAAATACCATGAGCAGAGCTTTAGTATTCTTTCCTGGGAGCTTACAATTTTTCAATTCCATAGATTACAAAACTATAAATTCGATAGATCAAGTTCCCTTAATTTTTCTTCAGTTGGAATACCGGTTTCGTCCCAATTGCGAGATTCATAATAATCACTGAGCATTTTTCCTAATGGAGGTAAATTATCACCTCTTTTGTGGGTCAACATTCGCATGGGTAAAGAGTCATCTTTTCGGCTGATACCGCATTTCACATTATATAATCTTTTTAGATTATAAGACCTTTCTCCGATTCGCATTATTTCCTCAATGCTTAAATTAACTCCGGTAACTGCATTGTATAATCTAACCATCTCAGTTAAAGTCACACCACCAAAAAGAATAAATGCACATAATTTAAGGGAATCAAAAATACACATCAAATTTTGGCATTTTGCTGTAAACTCCCCTTTTCCTTCAACTTGGTGTCTGGGATGACCGTTAATACCAATTTCGGGGACAGGTTTTCCTTTTTCAAACACATGTGTCCAACCCTGCATATGACAGGCTCCCCGATTTGACGTAGCATAAGAAAGGGCAACTCCAAAAAACGCTCTTGGATCATGTGCGGGAAATTCCATTCCTTTCACATGAATAGCAAATTCTTCTGAGTTCTGTCCCAGAATTGCAGCTGCAGATTTCACTCCCTTACTGAGAAGTTTACCTAAATAACCTTCTTTTTTGCTAATTTTATGTATTACTTCAATAAATGCCTCTGCATTCCCGAAAGTTAATTCTAGTCCATCAGTATCTTCTTTGGTCAATAAACCTTTTTCGAAAGCTTCCATTCCAAACGCAATTACTCCACCTGCCGTGATTGTATCCATACCCAATCTATTACACAATTCATTGGCTTTAGCAATTGCTCCTAAATTATCAATCATACATAATCCGCCAAGAGTACCAAAAGTTTCGTATTCTGGTCCTGCTCCCTTAACACCCTTGTAAGGCCCGTCTTTTATTTCTATTTCTCTGCCACATTGGATTATACATGTTTTACAATGATAACGACCAGTTAGAATAGTTTCTTCCATTCTAATACCGTTAATTTTTTTTGCAATTTCAGGAGATCTTTTCTGATACCAATTTTTCCAGGGGAAATTCATCAATTCATCATATGCTTCAATGCCCCCGGATGTACCATATTTTCGTAACATTTCAGTATTTTTAACTACCTTTGGTGCAATCTCTTTTATTATTTTTTTTACTTCTTCAGAATCAGCAACTTCAACATTCTTATTTCCTTTTACAACAATTGCTTTCAATTTTTTGGAACCCATAACTGCACCGGTTCCACCCCTTCCAGCTGCACGTGCGTGAGAGCCATCTGTCATAATAGAAGCAAAAGAAACCATATTTTCCCCGGCAATTCCAATGCTTTGAGTAGCAGCTTTCACATCTGTTTCTTCTCGTAATATAGCATCAATTTCATATGTATCCTTTCCCCATATGTGAGCTGCATCTTTAAACTCAACTAAACCATCATGTATCCAAAGATAAACCGGCTTATCTGATTTACCCTTTATAATGATTCCATCATAGCCAGTTTTTTTAAATTCATAGCCCCAAGAACCTCCCACATCACATTCATTCCAGATACCGGTCAAAGGAGATTTTGTAACAACAGCATGTCTTCCGGAAGTAGGAATATTTGTGCCGGCAAAAGGTCCGGTCATAAAAATTAATAAATTCTCTTCTCCTAATGGATCTGTTTTTCCATCGGTTTCATCAAATAGTATTTTAGCCGCGAGCCCACTACCACCAATATAGTTACGAGCTAATTCTTCATCCAATTCTCTAATGTCTATTTTTTGATTAGTTAGGTTTATATACAATAATTTGCCCATATATCCAAACATCTAAGTTTCCTCCCAAAAATTATCTTTTTATATTTTCTATATTGTAAAAATAAATATATTTAAATTAAGTATTATTTTTAATGATTATTTTAATCTTTTTTGAATATCCTCCTTTTCTAATATTTTAAAAAATCTTTAATCAGCCTTGGAGCTTAAATAAAAATTATTTAAATTATCTTCATTTCATAATAAAGTCGTTTATTTTGTTTTCATCCAGCTCATATCCAAGTCCGGGTTTATCAGATAATTCGCAATAACCATTTTTCGGAACAGGAATTGGATTTTTTAAAATATTGAGCAAGGGATTATCTAAAATCATATATTCGAAAATTAGAAAATTTGGAGTAGCTGCCGCCAAATGCATAGAAGCAACCAAGCATATTGCAGATGACATTCCAGTCTGAGGAGCGTAATATTTATTATATATCGAAGCTAAATTTGTTATCTTTTTACACTCAGTAAATCCACCTGCCCTAGCAACATTTGGTTGAACGATTTCTACTGCATCTCTCTCAAGCAAATCTCTAAATCCAAAAACAGTGAATTCAGATTCACCACCTGCTATTGGCATATCAAGAGATTTATTTATTTTTTCATAACCATTTAGATCGTCAGTTGGCACTGGTTCTTCAAACCAATATATATCATATTCTTTCATTTTGGAGCCCAATTGGATAGCTTCTGATGCACGGTAATACGAATTGGCGTCTACCATAAGTTTTATATCATAACCTATTACATTCCTAATTCTGGCAATATTTTCAATATCTTTATCGATACCCCGCCCAATTTTTAATTTAATACCTTCGAAACCCTTTTCAACTAATTCTTCGGCTTCTTTTTCTAGCGTCTTGATATCTTTATGCATTAAAGAAGAGGCGTATACTTTAATGTTTTTATTTTGATTACCACCCAGGAGCTTCGCAATTGGTAATTTATGATACTTTCCAATTATGTCCCATATCGCAATATCAATTCCTGCAATTGCTTCAACAAAAAAACCTCGAGAATGCCCCCTTCCTCGCATAATATTGTACATATCTTTCCAAAGTACTTCAAAATCTAAAGGATCTCTTCCGATTAGAATAGGTTTAAAAAAATCATTGATTATTGATTCAGTAACTTTTGGGCTGACCCGGGCAATACATTCCCCTATACCGGAGATACCATCATTTGTAGTGATTTTTACTATTGTTGCATAAGCATTTTTGAATATAACATTTGCAATTTTATAGGGTTCTTTCATCGGAATTTCTAACGATATCACTTTTACTTCTTTAATTTTCATTCTGTAAACTCCTCTCAGCTTATCAGCTTAATTGGTAGAACGTATTTAAATTCATTTTTTCAATACTTTTTAAGTAATGTGAATTATTGATTTATTTTTGAACTATTTATTTTTCAGCTCAAAGTAACCAGTATTTTACTATTATTGCTTTAAAAAGGTTAATAGTATATTAATTAAGCAAATATTATATCATTTGGGAATCTTGGTATTTTGACTGACTCAAGTTTTACAAAAATATTTAAGCTTCAATTGACAACGACACTTGAGTCAATATATACATAGTAAATCTTGTATATAATAGATTTGGAATTTATTTCTCAAAGTATTTCTTAAAAATTTTCATTTTTATCTCCTATAACTTACAAACAAAATATCCATTATCAAATTCTATTTGATAGAATTTTTTTCACATAAAAGTTGTTATAACGTATTTTATTTATGGGTATTTTTAAGTTCTAATAATTCAGGAATAAAGTTAACTTTTTATTTCGTATCCTGTATAACCTTGTACTATATCTAACTAGATTAAAAGAAAGTACCCATATGAAAAATTATCACATTCCTAGATAGGCTTTTTTAACTTCTTTATTCTGAACGAGATCTTCTTTGTTTCCACTTAATACCATTTTTCCACTTTCAAGTAAATATCCTCTTTTTGCGACTGACAAAGCTTGTTTAAGGTTTTGTTCTACCAGAAAAATTGTAATACCCATCTCTTTATTTATCATATAAATTGTCTCAAAAAGAGAATGAACTATTTTAGGAGCCAACCCCAAAGAAGGTTCATCCAGAATTAATAATTCCGGACCAGACATTAACGCTCTAGCTACAGCTAGCATCTGCTGTTCGCCTCCGCTCAAGCTACCCGCTTTCTGCTTATTTCTTTCCTTCAATTTTGGAAAAATCGAAAATACACGTTCTAAAAGTTCTTCCCTTCTATTTCTTGCTTTTGGCAAATAAGATCCCAAGTAAAGATTATCAAGAACACTCATTTTATTAAATAAACCTCTGCCCTGAGGAACCAAAATCATACCTTTTTTTGCCACCTCAAATGCCGGTAAATTAATTATTTCGTCTTCGTTAAAAGTAATACTTCCATCTTTATCTTTAACTAAACCAATTATCGCGTTAATTAAAGTTGTTTTTCCTGCCCCGTTACTACCCAATAGAACTACAATCTCACCTTTTCTTATCTCAAGGGATACACCTTTTACTATTTTTAATTCATCATAACCTGCTGTAACGGATTTCACTTCTAATAAGCTCATACTACTAACTCCTCTCCAAGATATGCCTCAATTACTCTAGGATTATTGCTGATTTCCGATGGTAATCCTTCAGCAATTTTTTTCCCTTCATTTAGTACGACAATCTTTTCAGAAATACTCATTATTGCCTTCATAATATGCTCGATAATAATTACAGATATGCTTTCTGAAGCCATTCTTTTTATTATCTCTAACACTTCATCTATTTCATAATCGGTACAACCCGCCATAACTTCATCTAAAATAATAATCCTGGGATGAATCGCGTACGCCCGGGCTAACTCAAGTCTTTTTCTGGTTTGAATAGTCAGATTTTTGGCAGAAACATTATTTTGATTGTTCAAACCAAATAGTTCTGCAACTTCCTTTGCTTTATCCATATTCTCTTTAAGATGTTTATTTTTACTAATTAATCCACACGCAATGTTTTCTAGTACTGTAAGCTCTTTAAATGATTTTTCAATTTGAAAAGTTCTCCTGATTCCTTGATTGCTGATAAAATCAACACTTTTATTCGTGATATCATTTTCATTTAATTTAATTGTACCGGAATCTATTTTGTGAAAACCTGATATACAATTAACAAGGGTAGTCTTTCCAGCTCCATTCGGTCCTATGAGTCCGACTATCTCGCCAGGCTTAATTAATAAATCAACATTATTAACTGCTACAAGGCCTCCAAAACGTTTTGTTACATTTTTAAGCTCCAGCATTATATTTCCTCCTTGATAGGCTTTGCAAATCTCTTCGAAAAAATATTTACTATACCTTCCGAAGCATATAAAACCACAAAAATCAAAATAATCGAGTATACAAGCATTGGCAATCCGGATCTAATATGACCAAAATATGCATTCGTTAATTCAGTGATAGGTATTAATATTGCAGCACCCAATAAAGGTCCCCACTTCGTACGTCTGCCACCTACCAGAGCTATAAGCAATATTTGGACTGATAATCCAAAACCACATACAGTTCCCGGATCAATATAGTTCATGAAAATTGCGTAGAAAGATCCAGACATAGAAGTTATCATTGCTGCAATAATAAAAGCCTTTGACTTTGTCATCATCAAATTAATCCCTACAGATTCTGCAGCATCACAATCATTACGAATTGCTGCTAATTTCAAGCCAAAGGAAGAATTTTTAATGACTGTACTTGTAATAATAGCAATAATAAGCATAACAAATCCAAGGTAATAATAAGGATAATCATATGTGTATTGCATGGAAATAAAGCTATGTTCCTGGTATGGGAAACTCAATCCCACTGCTCCTCCGGTAAATCCTTTAAAATATATCAACAATGTCCTGAGTATTTCACCAACCGCCAAGGTACATAATGTAAAATAAGGACCTCTTAGTCTAAGCACAACCAATCCAATCGCTAGAGCAATAATTGCAGAAAATACGATTCCAATAATTATTCCTATTAATGAAGGAATTCCAAAGGAAAGATAGGCAATATTTACAGAGTAAGCACCAATGGCAAAAAAAGCTGCTTGCCCCAGAGAAAGTTGCCCACCATGTCCGCTGATTACATCCCATCCGTAAGCTGCTATACCCCAAAGAATGATCATTATGGCAACTTTTAGTGCATAGCCTTTTATAAAAAACGGAACCATTAATCCCAGTATAAGAAAGATAAGAAAAGTTCGGTCTTTTAATATATTTTCTCTTATCATGATATTTTTTCACCCCCTAATATTCCTTGCGGTTTAAATAACAAGACCAGTATAAATATTATAAAAATTCCGAAATGTGATAGCGATAAGTCAATGTACTCACCGGAAAGCGATTCAATAACACCGACAAGAAGAGCACCGACGACGGCTCCGGGAATACTGCCCAATCCTCCTAATACCACAACAATAAATGAGAGCAAACCTAAATAGACTCCCACCTCGGGAAATACATAATAAAATGGCATAAGCGCCACTCCACCAATTGCCGCAAACATTATACCAATCCCAAAAGCTGTTACAAACATCAATTTTGAATTAATACCCATAAGCTCAGCGGCATGTCGGTTTTCTGAACTGGCTCTCATCGCACGGCCAAATTCCGTTCGAGTAAGAAAAATCCAAAGAAGTACCATTAATATTGCAGCAACAATGAATGATATTAATCTCGGATGCGAAATGAATACATTACCGATTTCGTATGATTTAAATCTGTAAGGTACTGTAATCCCTTTGTATTCTGGTCCAAATAATACCGTTACAATATTACGAAAAAATACCGCTATTCCCAATGTTAACAGTATATGTTTTTCGTGTTCGCCTTCTATTACTTTGCTAATAAGAGATTTTTCAATAAATATCCCGAAAAAGAAGAACAATAAGGCAACAAGAATTAAGGTAATATATGGATCCAAACCAGTAAATTGATGAATAAAAAAACCTGCATACATTGCAAGCATTAAAAAATCGCCCTGGGCAAAATTAACTACATTCATTACTCCAAATATAATAGTTAGCCCAGCCGCAATTACTGCGTATATTCCTCCTAATAAGAGGCCATTAACAATCAATTGCATAAATTCACTCATGAACTTCTCCTTATTTAAAGGTGGAAGAGAGATAGTTTAATGCTCCCTTCCACCTCATAAATCACTTTCTAATCTATTTTTTAATTATTAAAACTGCTTTACTTCATTATGAGTGTATTCTACCGGGAAAACAGTATGAACTTTTCCATCATCCCACCATTGTATTATGGTTGGACGAACATGTTTGTTCATTCCGGTCTCGTCAAATTCAACAATGCCAGGTTGCATCATGCCTCCCCTGCCCTCGGTGATTTTGATTTCGGCAAGCGCATCCCGAATGACTTTTGGATCTGTAGAACCACATTTTTCTATTGCTTCCTTAAGAATATAAACTGAAGCATACATCTCTCCTGCTATTTCAGGCATAAATGTTCCGTATTTCTCTTCCCAAGCTTTTACAGCTTCCATTCTATCCGGATCATCCACTACGAATTTTGTATCCCAACTCCATGATCCAACGCTGCATACACCTTCAGTTAATTCCCCTAGTGCTTTGTGGAATTCAGGCCAAATAAATCCGGCACCACCACCGATAACAATTGGTTTGTATCGTAAAGCTTGCATTGTGCCAAAGATGAGTGCTGCATCTTTTGTGTAGGAAACAGCAAATAAAACATCCGCACCTGCTCCTTTAACCTTGCTTACCAGCGGAGTAGCATCTGTAAAGTCTTTAGGATAGGATTCTGAAATAACTACGGGGATTCCGCTTCTTTCACAAAGATCGGCAACACCGGCAGCTGTTGACTGTCCATATGCAGTATTTTCATAGACTATTCCAACTGACTCTGCTTTTAAATCTTCATTTTGTTGTAAATATTTGAGAAATTCAACCTGCATATTCCCAAAGTCGCTTCCTTTGGGACAGAAACGGAATATATATTTATAATTTAAAGCAGTTAAATCATCCGCAACTGCAGCAGTTAAAAAAGGTACTCCTGCTTTTTCAAGAACCGGAGCAACTGCTTTGTTCATTCCACTAACACCTGCAATAACAATTCCTGAAAGATTGTACTGTCCTAATAATCTTTGAGCTACAGTAATAGAATTACTATATTCGCTGGTTACATCACCCACAACCAAATTAAATTTAGCGCCATCTAAGGCTTTAATTCCTCCAGCTGCATTGATATGTTCAACAGCAAGTTCTGTACCCCGTCTACCCATAATACCAACTTCGCTTAATCCTCCTGAAATTGTTGCAAGAACAGCAATATCAACAGTTTGGCCGAACACACTCACTGTACCTACGGTTAATATTAAAAGAACGAGAAATACTGAAAATATAAAGTTACTTTTTCTGTTTAAAAAAAATCTTTTCATTTATATGTCTCCTTAATTTATAATTATTTTTTAATAATTCTACAAAACACTACTCTTGCTATCAGTTTACTATTTCTTAAATACCTCCTCTCCTAATTTTTGATATAGATTTTCAGTGATAAAGTGTAAAAGAAATTATTTTGATCACGCTTTAAGTTATAGATATTATTTACTTATCTGCCCAAAAATTAGTTTCTTATTTTAAAATGACTAGCAAAACTACTAATTTATCCTTTTGTAAACATCTAAGGAATACATTAGCCTAACATTTCTGAAATGTTTTCAAATAATTATTGTATTTCTAACTCACCCGACCATAAGTCTTCATACATTACAATAAGATCTTTTTTTGAGTATGTTCGTGGATTATTTGGTCTAGGGAATTTAGTGAAACATTCTTCTGCCAATTCTTTTGATTTTTCCTTATCAATTCCCATAGATTTCAATGAAAGTGGTATATTGAATAAAGAGTTTAAACGACTTACTGTATTTACAACAAATGATGCTGTTTTGATTGGATCATTTATCCTGTCATCATTAAGACCCAATGCTCTTGCCATTCTTTTCATCTTTTCAGGAATAACGGGTGCATTAAATCTAATTACCTGGGGCAAGGCTATAGCACAACCTAATCCATGAGGTACATTAAAATGATCTAAAGTATAACTGACTGAATGGGCTAATACCGCTCCTCCATTTAAGGAAAATCCAGCTAATGTTGCTGCAAGACTCATATTATACCTGGCTTGAATATTATAGCCGCTAAAATATGCTAAAGGTAAATTTTCATTAACCAATGAAATAACTTCTAATGACATAGCCATAACCAAGGGATTACAATTTAATGAAATTATTGATTCAATAGCATGGCTTAATGCATCCATTCCAGTAAATGCAGTTGGACGAGGAGGAAGAGAAAGAGTTAGAATTGGATCAATTATTGCCAAATCCGGTAATATTTTAAGACTGCTCACAACTAATTTTTTATCTTTTCCTTTTAAAACAGCGTTTTTACTGGTTTCGGCACCGGTTCCAGCAGTGGTAGGAATAAGTACTAGTGGAAGTCCATCATTTTGCACCTTTTCCTGACCTACGAAATCTTCCACTTTTCCCTCATTTGTTGCCAAAATGGAAGCCACCTTTGCCTGGTCCATAATGCTTCCGCCTCCTAAACCCATTACGATAGCATCCTTTTCCAGGCCGATAAAATCAACAAAATCATTTAGCATATCAACTGTGGGTTCCTTAATTTCACTTTCAAATATTTTTACTTCAAAACCACTTGAAGAAAGTAAAGTAATAAACTTCCTAGCAGGTGTTGTCTCTTTAATAACTTTATCTGTTATTAAAAAAATTTTGCTTTTGTCAAATTGTTCAAGTTCATCCTGGACTTTTTCTAAAGCCCCTACGGAAAAAATAGTTTTATTTGGTAAAATAAATTTGTTTAGTTTCTCCAATGGATTAAAATAATTTTCTGTCATAACCTATCTCCTTATTTTGTAATTTTTATTTTTCTGTATTTTTTTATCATTTTGAATGGGCTTACAGATCAGTAAATACACGTTATATCATCCGCCTCTCTGCTATTACATATAACCATGAAGTTGAATATTAGAGTAATAAGCAGCAAATACTTTCTTAGAATCGTGTATTAACTTTTAACAAAAAATTTATTAAAAATATATTAAGCAAAATTAAAATCGAAGGTTTGGAATTATTCTAAAAGGGACGTGATAATTCCAACTTAAATAAATTAAATCCTGCTTAAATTTAACAAAAAGTATTTAAGATAAAATCGTTTCATTTTTAACAAGAATTTATTTTTTTTACAAAATTATTCTAAGAGCTTTAATTTATTGGCAATATTTCCAGCTTAGAAGTTCAATACTTTTTAAATCTAATAATTATTACCTTTGTAATTTTCAACTAGCTATTTTTCATAAAATAATTGATTTAAATGCGATAGCAGAGATGTATTGCTTGAAACAATTTTCGCAATATTGTTTCTTAAAATTTTGAAGGATATTTTTAATAATCTATATCTGGTGTTAATTCATGTATTACATCTTTAAGGCAAATATAAAATTATTAAAAATAACCCTCTTATGTTATTTAAATCCATTCTATTATTCCAATTTAAAAGATTTTTCACACAACTGAATATGTAATTTAAGAGCTAAATTTTTGGGAGATAAATGGTATACATTTAATGTTAATTGTATACCATCAAATATTTTTTGTCAAAACAAAATATTTTTTATTTTTTGTTAAAAGATTTTTTAAGATGAATTTCATAACTGATATGAGAAGTATTAAAAAAAGGGGGTATCAATCTTCAGCAAATCAAATATTTTAAGGCAATTGTTCCTATAAGTAATAACCGATTACGGGAAAAGACAATTTCTTTAAACTTTTTTAGCTTTAAAATAAGTTTCTTGTTTAACCGAAAGATCATACATAAACACAATAGATTTTTCTCTTTCTTAAATTTGTAAAATAGTTATTGGAATTGTCATTTTCTTATAATATTATTTCTTTTACATTATTATCAGCATTTTGTTAAAGCTTCCATTTTATTATTTCTTGCTATTTTTATAACTATGCCTCGAATATGAGTATAGATGTTTTTCTACTCTTATACACTCTCAATTTTTTGCTAATACTATTCTGATATTTTTGTTCTTACAGCATAATAGCTTTAATTTCAATTTTATATTATATTTATCTCAATAATCTTTCTTGTTGTATATAAAATTTAAATATCCACTTAAAATAATTAAAAATGCTCCTATGATACTAAGTATATCCGGGATTTCATTGAAAAATAAAATGGCTAAAAATGTCCCGAAAATAATTTCTAGATACAAATAGAGAGAAACTAGTTTTGCAGGAGCTAATTGGTAAGCTTTAGTTAGCGCAAATTGTCCACCTAATCCGGCAAAACCCATTAACAATAAAATAATAAAGCTGAACGGATCAGGAAAAATGAAATTCTGTTGAAATAACAAAATCCCAAAAGATATTAGTCCAATAATATATCCCAGATAATTCACAATTACCAGCGGATCATCAGTTAATCTAAGATTTCGTAAGGCTGTATGCGTTACAGCGGTCAATAAAGCACTGATGATACCAATTATCGCCGGGAAAATATCTAATCGGAATCCAGGTTTAATGATTAACAATGCTCCAAGTAATGCTATAATAAAAATCACAAATTGATTAAAATTTATTTTCTCCCGTAACCATATACTAGCTAAAATAATAATGAGGACAGGACTTAATTGTTTCAACGTTATCGCATCAGTTAAATCCATGGTAGTAACAGTATAAAAATAACATGCCATAATAATTCCTGAAAGCAGGCAACGAAATATTAAAAGAAATTTATTATTTCCCAAAATGTTGACTTTATTCTTTATTAGTAAAAAAGGGACAATAAGCATAATAACCAAGCTTCGAAAAAAAATGATTTCCGTTAGAGGATAATGACGTATATATTTTACAAGCAATACCATGATAGAAAAACAGATGGTAGAGATAATCATCATCACGATACCAATTTTTTGTTTGTCCTTAGCATATTCTTTTATGCAAAAAAAATTAGAATTAAAGATAGTATCCTCCTCAAATTTAAGAAAATAATTTTAAACTTTATAAACAATATAATAAGTAATAGATTCATTAAAGTAAAGAGAATTTTTATTGGAGGTAAGCAATGACATTAACTAAAAAATTTTAACTAACCCAACTGTGTCAAAAAATTTTCACGAATGGGACGTTATTTTTTTACCTTAATCTAAATTTAATTCATGTGTTCTGTTAGAACAAATTTAGTCTTTTTTGTTTGACATTTGTTTATATGTGTGATACTTTATTGGAAATTTAATATTATTACCTCGCTTTTAAAAGTTAGGTAGAGGTGCGAGCAACAATAAGTATTGATAATGAGATGAGCTTCAATGATTTATCCAGAAAGGTGTTCTCGCCGAAGTGTAAAAGAAATAGCTCTATTTTTTTATACTGGGTTTATAGTGAACAACTATAAAACTGTCACCGGAAAGAAACCTCATTCTGGTGGAGCGCTATCTCATTCATTGAGAAATTTGTAGGTTTGAAGATTGTCTTCTATTCTTGGCAATTGATGAGTTTAGCGCTTATCAATTGCTTTTTTATTTTAAGCACTAATAAAACGGAGGGTAAAATGGACATAAAAGAAAAAAATACAAAAAATAACAGGGTAGGTTTTTCAGTAAACGAATCTGGAAAACTGGCATTTGATCATTGTGACCTCAAAACAATAAGTAAAAAATACGGCACACCTTGCTATATTTACTCGGAAAATCTTATCAGGAAAAAATGTCGGGAGTATAAACAGGCATTTTCTAATAATAATGTTAATTTTGAAATATTATATGCAAGTAAAGCTTTTTTGGTGAAAGCTATGGCACACATTCTAAATGACGAAGGCATGAGTCTGGATGTTGCCTCCGCTGGTGAAATATCAATTGCTCTTTCAGCAAATTTTCCACCTGAAAAAATATTTTTTCATGGAAACAATAAGTCAAAAGATGAAATCGAGTATGCCTTAAAAGAAAAAATAGGTACCATCATGATTGATAATGAATATGAACTGGAAGTCATTGAACAAATTGCTGAAAGATTAAATACCAATATAAAAGTAATCATTCGTGTCACCCCGGGGATTGATACGCATACACACAAACATATCCAGACCGGACAGGTAGATTCAAAATTCGGTATTAGCATTGATAAAATACCAGGTTTCATGGGAAACGTATTATCCAAAAATCATTTGATTTATGATGGATTACATTTTCATCTTGGCTCTCAAATATTTGATTTATCACCTTACACTCTTGCTATAGAGGAATTGGTAAAAGTAATTCGCAAAATAAAAGAATTTTACCATATTGAAACACCTAAATTGGACTTAGGAGGTGGATTGGGAATTAAATATCTCACATCCGATACACCACCTTCAATTGAATATTTTGTTAATCTGGTGGTAGAATCCTTAAGAAACGAAACACAGAAAAACCAGGTAGAAATGCCTAAAATTTTAATAGAACCAGGCAGGTCCATTGTCGGAGAAGCAGGAATTACCATGTATCGTGTCGGGACTATTAAAGAAATACCGGGCGTTAAAACCTATATCCTGGTGGATGGCGGTATGCCAGACAATCCTCGACCCATCCTTTATGGTGCCAAATATGATGCGATTCTGCTTGATAAATTTAATTCTGAACCGAACGAAACTGTGACTATTGGAGGCAAATGTTGTGAATCGGGAGATATATTGATCAAAGACGTCCAACTTCCTGAAGCTTCAGTTGATGATCTTCTGTTAGTATTCTCTACCGGTGCCTATCATCATTCCATGGCAAGTAATTACAATGGATTGACAAAACCGGCAGTTGTTCTGGTGAATAATGGTAAATCCGAATTGATGGTAAAAAGAGAAACTTATGCTGATTTGGTAAAAAATGATTTAATACCTGAATGGCTAAATATAAACAGAAATTAGGTGAATAATATGCGAATAATCGTAAAATTTGGTGGAACAAGCGTACAAAATCCGGAAAGGATTAAAAAAGCTGCACAATCCATCATTCAACAAGCAAAGAAAGGTTATGAAACCGTAGTGGTTGTCTCAGCAATGGGAAGCACCACTAATATGTTAACTTCCCTGCTGAAAGAATCAACCAGGGAAAAAATTGAAGATAAAGATTATGCAGATTTTGTCTCAATGGGAGAGCGCATTAGTGCAAGGATATTAGCGGCTACAATCAAATCAATGGGATTTTCTTCACGATATTTTGATCCAATGGATGGTAATTTTCCAATAATTACTGATAATAACTTTAATGACGCAAAAATTCTACAAAAAGAAAGCAGAGAAAAATGTCAAAAAAATCTTGCTCCTTTACTAAAAAAAGGAATTATTCCTATTATATGTGGTTTTTTAGGAAGAAATATTGATGATGGAAATATCACTACATTGGGACGTGGAGGAAGTGATATTACTGCCTTTGCTTTGGGAAATTTTTTGGATGCAGACGAAGTAGTTATTGTTACTGATGCAGCAGGTGTATTAAGTGCTGATCCCCGAATTATCAAAAAACCGATTACTTTAAAAAAAATAAGTGTTGACGAAATGGGAATTCTCGCTGAGGGTGGGGCAAAAGTATTGCATCCCAGAGCACTAAAATATAAAACTGATTCAATGAAAGCAAAAATCATCCATTTCCAAAATGGTAATCTGGAAGAAACGGGAACAGAAATCATTGGTGCTTTTAAAAGCACAATTATTCTATCTGAAGATAAGTTAACCATGTTAACTGTATTAGGAGAAAATATATTCAATACTCCCGGAATTTTACAGGAAATCATTTCACCAATTTCTGATGAAAATATAAGCTTATACGGTATTTCTATTGGGACACAACATATCGGTTTGTATATCCTAGAACAATTTACACAAAAAGCTTATGACTTAATTCATCCTATTATCGTAAATAACTCAAATTTAAAATCTGTCACTTTAAAAAAGGATATTGCATTAATTATTGCGAAAAGTAGAGACTTTATAGAAACTCCCGGTATTATTGAAAGAATTACCAGGCCACTGGCAGAAAATAATATCAACATAATTGAAATGACTACCATCAAGACAGATATTCTTATTTTCATAGAATGGAAAGATAGGAAATTTGCATACAGTATCATCAATAAATCATTGGAAGAAAGTGGTATTGCAGTAGCTAATGAGTGAGAAGAAGTAGTTAGTCGGTTAGCTTGTTAGCTAGTTAGAGAAAGAGAAAACAAGAGCAAAATAAAGAAATAATAAACCAGGAACCAGAATAAGAACAGAAATATCATGCAGAAAGGTATGGCAAAAAATAATCTTTATTCCCTACCACGCAAGATAATTAGCTACCAATAGCCTGTATCGGTTCAATAATTAAGGGATTATGAAGCAGACATAATGTCAGCTTGTAATTGCCTTACTAAAAAAATAGGAGGAATAAAAAATGTTTAGAGGATCATTAGTTGCAATGATAACTCCATTTAGAGAGAATGGTAAAGTAGACGAAAAAGGAATCAATGAATTGGTTGAATTCCATATAAAAAATGGAACTGACGGTATTGTTCCTTGCGGAACCACCGGAGAATCCCCTACTCTTTCACATGAAGAACATAAAAGAGTCGTCGAAATAACTATTAACGCGGTTGCAGGAAGAGTTCCTGTCATTGCCGGTACCGGTTCAAATAGTACCTGGGAGGCTATGGATTTAACTTCTCATGCAAAAGAGGTCGGAGCAGATGGTGCACTTATCGTGGTCCCGTACTATAATAAACCGACACAAAAGGGATTGTACATGCATTACAAAGAAATTGCAGAAAATATTGATATTCCTATCATTGTATATAATGTACCATCACGAACCGGTGTCAATTTATTACCTGAAACTTTAGCAGAATTGGCAGAATTAAAAAATATTGTAGCAGTTAAAGAAGCTAGCGGCGATTTAGAGCAAATGGCTCGAATCGTTGAATTATGTGGAGATAAAATCACTCTCCTCTCCGGTGATGATAAATTGATACTGCCTGTATTGTCTATCGGGGGAGCTGGTGTAATCTCAGTAGTTGCAAATATTATTCCCGCTGATGTTGCCAATATGGTACGTCAATTTGAACAGGGAAATTATAAAACTGCAAGAGAGCTTTTTATATCAAAAATATATCCACTAAGCAGTTCTATGTTTTACGAAACTAATCCTATCCCTGTTAAGACCAGCGTACAATTAATGGGATTACCTTCCGGTAAATTACGGCTACCGCTTGTTTCCATGGATGAAAAACATCTAACCAAATTGAAAAAAGATTTGGTGAAATTCGCTCTATTGGAGGAATAAAAATGACAAAAGTAATCGTTTGTGGCGGTTGTGGAAGAATGGCTTCAAAAATTGCCCATCTGGTTTTTCAGGATGATAAAATGGAATTAACCGGTATCATCGAGTCTCCTTCTCATTCAAGTATAAGGAAAGATTGGGGAACGATAATGGGAATTGGAAATATAGGAGTTACTGTTACAAGTAAACTTGATGATATAATCCATAAAGCAGATCAAATTATTGAGTTTACCAATCCGGAAGTTACATTGCAACATCTGGAAACTGCTGCTAGATTTGAAAAAACAATGATAATCGGCACTACCGGATTTTCTCCAGAACAAATAGGAAAAATGAAAAAAATTGCTCACAACCTACCTTGTCTTTTTTCTCCTAATATGTCTCTTGGCGTTAATCTTCTCTTCAAGGTTGCTGCTGAAATTGCAGTATCATTAGGAGAAGAATATGACATTGAAATTATTGAGTTACATCATCGGTATAAAAAAGATGCTCCCAGTGGCACAGCAAAAAAAATTGCACAGGAAATTGCCAGGGCAAAAAATATTAATTTGAAAGATGTCGCAATCTATGGGAGACAAGGATTGGTTGGTGAAAGAAAAAAAGGAGAAATAGCCATTCATTCAGTTCGCGGAGGAGATATTGCCGGAGAACATAAAATTATGTTTACTGCTGTAGGAGAAAGAATAGAATTGACACATAGAGCACATAATCGAGATACATTTGCACATGGTACTATTCAAGCTATTAAATTTATGCAAGATAAACCTAAAGGATTCTATGAAATGAAGGATGTGTTAAAATTTTAGGAAAAGATTTAGTTGGTCAGTTGGTTGCCTAGTTAGCTGGCTAAGAAAAAGAATAACTCAAAGTTAAACTAGTGGCAAATTTCCATACCCCTATAGAATTAAGCTTTGAAATACAAAAAACAGGAAAAATCCAGTTGCAGGGATAAACTTTGTGTCTGTCTGTGGCAAGAGAAAAGAAATACAGAAATGTATAATTTGCAATCTATTAGGGACTTGACAAATCAAGCCCCTAATAGACGTTTTCGGAAAATAACTACTAAAAATAAATTTTAAAAAACATAGACTCAAAAATAATTTGAATTAAGAAAGGTAAAAAAATGAAAAAAATAAAAACTGCCATAATAGGATATGGAAATATTGGAAAATATACATTGGATGCAGTTCTCAATGCGCCTGATTTCGAGCTTCGTGGTGTTGTACGTCGGGACTCTTCTTCTAAAAATATTCCCCTGGAACTCAGTAAGACTAAAGTTGTATCCGACATTGAAAAATTGGGAGAAATAGATACTGCAATTATTTGCACACCTAGCAGGACTGCCCCTGATTTAGCAAAAAAAATATTGCCCCTCGGAATTAACACTATTGACAGCTACGATATACATACAAATATTTGGGAAGTAAAAAAAGATCTAGAAAAAACTGCTTTACAAAATAATTCAGTTGCTATTATTTCAGCAGGTTGGGATCCGGGAACTGACTCAATGGTTCGAGCGTTATTTCAGGCAATGGCCCCAAAAGGAATTACATATACAAATTTTGGACCGGGAATGAGTATGGGACATTCAACCGCAGTAAAATCAATGCGCGGAGTTAAAGAAGCCTTATCGCTAACAATTCCCATTGGGACAGGAATTCATCGAAGAATGGTATACATTGAATTAGAGGAAGGATTTGCTTATGAAGAAATTGCTCAAAAAATAAAAAGCGATGATTATTTCATTCACGACGAAACACATGTTATTCAAGTTGACGATGTTCAACAATTATTAGATATGGGTCATGGGGTAAAAATGGAGAGAAAAGGTGTTTCCGGTAAAACCCAAAATCAACTTTTAGAATTAAAAATGAATATTAATAATCCAGCCTTAACTGCTCAAATATTAGTTTGTGCAGCAAGAGCTTCCCAAAAACAAAAACCCGGTTGTTATACTTTAATAGAAATACCGGTTATTGATTTACTATATGGTGAAAAAGAACAGCTTATTAAAACATTGGTATAGATTTTAGCATTC
>Ga0272441_10001398_pt1 | contig 51435 bp, 41 predicted proteins | sample SSMProp6N_FD_193582 | JGI IMG/M metagenome (GOLD analysis project Ga0272441, IMG submission 193582) | Marine sediment archaeal communities from Little Sippewissett salt marsh, Falmouth, MA, United States - SSM-Prop-6N | ecosystem: Environmental > Aquatic > Marine > Wetlands > Sediment ... | reverse complement strand
AAAAATCTTCCTCCCTCACCCTATACCGGATTTATTCATTGGAGGGGGTTCGCGCCCGAATTCGCCAGCGAAGGGCCGGTTTGCTCGAAGGTGGGTTTCATAAATCGCGGCGAAGGGCCGAATGGAGCCCGATCCTTGACCCCACACCGGGCGTGCAGCCAGAAAACATGATTGCGCCCAGGGGATATAGGGGCAGCTAAGTCCTTAATTGATGGGGGTTTACGCCGACCGAAATTTCTTTTTCGGCGGGGCGATTATACCATGCCGGCGCCGCCGAAATCGCGTGTCGGGGCGATTGCACTACGTGCAGAGATTCGGCGTTTCGACGCCCGCAGCGTCCGATAATGTACGAGAGATATGCGGTGGCCGTCCTTGAGAGCTGGGGGTGACGACAGGGCGCGGCCCCTAGCTGCCGAGCATCCTCAGCCCGTCCCGGTAGGTGCTGAAGCCGTAGGGCTTCGACGAGGTGCAGTTGGTGCAGATGACGCCGATGTCGGGGATGCGCTCGGCGAGGCGGCGGTAGACGGCGGCGAAGGTCGTCCGCTCGCCGACCGAGAAGCCGAGGCGCTCGAAGATGCTGCGGTCCCACACGGAGAGCTTCTCGCTCTGCTCGCGGATGCCTTCCTCGGTGGGGCCGCCGCGGCCGCAGCCGGCGGGGACCTTGATGGGGCAGATGTCGCAGACGTCGTCGAAGGTGTCGGCGAGCTCGATCTGCGTATCGGGGGCCTCGGCGATCTTTTTCGCTAGCTCCGGTATCGCGTTGTCGATGCCGAAGTACTCGATCGCCGTCTCCTTGCCCGAGCCGAGGAAGCAGACGCTGCAGCAGAGGTGGTGGCCCCGGACCCTCATCGGTTGCTCGCTCATGTGCACCTCCGCGATGGCGGCGGCCTCACGCCGCCGGAGTGCCTATCTCCCGGCCCCGGTCGATGAAGAAGCGGACCGTCTCGTAGTCCACCTCCGGCGGCAGCGAGTGGTCGGAGTGCAGTATGTAGCCGCCGCCCCCGCTCACGACCGGGGGGATCTTCTTCAGCATCTCCTCCTCGATCCTCGCGCGGTCGTTGGAGATCAGCACCCGCGCGTCGATGTTCCCGAAGAACGACAGCCTGTCGCCGAAGCGCTCGAACAGGCGCGGCATGTCCATGCCCGCCTTCACCTCCATGGCCTGCAGGCAGTCGAGGCCCGCCTCGAGGAGCCCCGGCACCAGCGGCTCCACGAACCCGCAGGAGTGGACTATCACCTTGCAGCCGTTGTCGTGGGAGAAATCGAAGAGCTTCTTGTGCCCCGGCTGCATGATGTCGGCGTACATGGCCGGCGACATGAAGGGCTTGCCCTTGAAGCCCATGTCCTCGTAGAAGAACATGCCGTCGGGGGCGCCCTCCTCGCCGAAGAGCAGATCGAGGTGCCGGATCGTCATGTCGGCGAAGGTCTGCACCATGTCCTTGACCCAGTCGGGGTCGAGGGCCATGCCCGCGAGCATGTGCTCGTGGCCCGAGACCGGATGCATCTGCTCGAAGGGCGCGACGCCCCCCCAGCAGAAGAAGCGCTCGTGCTCGCCCGCCATCTTCTTGGCGTCGCGATAGCCCTCGAAGGGGATGCGCCGGCGGTCGGTTCCGACGAGCCCCGGCCTTGCGGACGCCTCCCAGCTCGCGCGGTCGGTGACGGTGAAGTCGACGTGCTCGGGCGTCGAGTCGTGGAGCTTGTGGCGGCGCAGCTTCGCCCCGTTGCCGTCAAGCTTGAGGATCGTCTCCTCGGTCTCCTCGAGGACGAGGTCCTCGAAGTCGAGGTCGGCGACGGAGTTCAGCCAGCCGCCCGAGCGGATGTCCTGGCCGAAGTGCTCGCCGACGTCCTCCTCCCTGCCTATGTGTCCCTCGTCCCGCCAGCGCTTCACCGTGTCTCCCCACGGCGAGATGCAGAACGCGATGTGGTCAACGGGCTCGAGGGCGAGAGTCCTGGTCACCCTCTCGATGCTCGTCATCTCGGCCATGTCTCACCTCCCGGAAACCGCGCGGACGCCCGGACGTATATACACGACCGGCCCGGATGTCAACGGAAAGGTGCGAGACCGCCGTCCGGCAGGGGCGGCTAGGCTTCCTGGCGCGTCAGGCGGTACATGGCGTAACGCATGTGCTCCTTGAAGCGCTCGCCGTCGAGGCGCGGGGGCATCTGCTCGTGGAGGAGCTTCTTCACGTGCTCGAGCTTGCGGCCGTAGAAGAGGCTGCCGATCCACCACTTGACCGGCGCGCGCCGCCTGGCGGTGTCGGTGAGGAAGCCGAAGAGCCGCTGGCCGTAGTCCAGGAACTTCCGCCCGACCGTGAAGGTGGGCACGATGTTGTCGGTGATGTCGCGGTGGAACTCGATCTTGAAGCCGGCCGCCTCGGCCATCTCGCGGAACTCGCTCTCGACGAAGCAGTCTTTGTAGTCCTCGCCGCGCTCGATCTGGAAGAAGTCGGCGAGGACGATGTGCGATCCCGGGCGGGTGACCGCCAGGCACTTGGGGAAGAACTGCTTCTTGTCGATGTACTGGGGGCTCTCGCCGAAGACGAGGCAGTCGAAGGTGCGCTCCGTCTCGAAGGCCTCGAAGGTGGTGAGGTGGAACTCCACCTTGCCCTCGGTGGTGATGCCGAACTGCTCCTCGAGATACGGGTCGGGGCTGAGGCCCACGACTTCGTAGCCGCCATCGTGGAGGAGCTTGGCGGTGTCGCCGAGGCCGGCGCCCACGTCGAGGACGGTCTTGACGCCCTCGGGGATCATGCCGGTGAGCTGCTTGACGTACTCGGCCTGCGCCAGGTGGACGCCGTCGAGCGTGTGCGGCATCTCCTCGGTGAACAGGCCCACGTGAAGCGACTTGAACTCGAAGGCCTCGTGGAGGATCTTCAGGCCCACGTCGATTGAGCTGCCTGCCATCGCGCCTCTCCTGAAACCAGCCCAAAGGAACCGCCTGCGCGGCGAGAGAATAGCCGCGAGGGCGTCGCGTGTCAAAGGCGATTTCGCCGCGCCAGGCGGCCGCCGCGGCCACCAAGGGGCTTGCGGGGGGTGCGGGCGCCACGTATACTCTCGTGCCGCCGTAACTGGAGGGACCGGGCCCGCATGGCTGCAGGCGTCAGAGAGAAGCTGGCCGAGGCGTTCGCGCCCGCAGTGCCGCTTGAGCCGGCGGAGCTCGCTGCGCTCTTCGAGCGTCCCCCCGACCCCGCGATGGGCGACTACGCGCTGCCGTGCTTCCGCCTGGCGAGGACGATGAAGTCGGCGCCGCAGAAGATAGCTGCGGAGGTCGCGGAGAAGGTCGCGCCGGGAGGGCTCGTCGCGTCGGTCGAGGCGGCGGGGCCGTTCGTGAACGTCCGCGTTGACCGGGGCGCTCTCGCGACCGGAGTGCTCGGCCGCGTCGTCGCAGCGGGCGACTCCTACGGCAGCTCTAACGCCGGCGCGGGCAGGACCGTCATCGTCGAGTACTCGAGCCCCAACATCGCCAAGCCCTTCTCGATCGGGCACCTGCGGAGCACGATACTCGGGCACGCGCTCGCCGAGCTGCACGAGGCGCTCGGGTGGAAGGTGATACGCATCAACTTCCCGGGCGACTGGGGCACCCAGTTCGGCATGATGATAACCGCCTTCAGGCGCTGGGGTGAAGAGGCCGCTCTCGAGGCCGGCGGCGTCGGCTATCTCGTCGACCTGTACGTGAAGGCGAACGCCGAGGCGAAGAACGACGCCACCATCGAGGCCGACGCCCGCGCGGCCTTCCGCGAGCTCGAAGAGGGCGCGCCCGAGGCGACCGGCATATGGAAACGCTTCCACGCCGCGTCGATGAAGGAGTTCGGGGCGATATACGAGCGCCTCGGCGTGCGCTTCGACGTCATGAGCGGCGAGTCGGTCCACAACGAGCGCCTCGAGCCGCTGGTGGAGCGCTACCGCGAGGCCGGGCTCGCCCTCGAGAGCGAGGGGGCCCTCGTTGTCGAGATGGAGGACGGGGACCTGGCGCGCGGCGAGGACGCCGCCGGTCCTCCCTGCATGCTGGTCAAGTCCGACGGTGGCAGCACCTACGCCACGCGCGACCTGGCCGCCGCCATCTTCCGCGCCGGGGAGTACGGCTTCGACAGGATGCTCTACGTCGTGGGGGCCGATCAGAAGCTGCACTTCCGGCAGGTCTTCCGGGCGCTCGAGCGCCTGGGGATGGAGTGGGCATCGAAGTGCGTGCACGTCGACTTCGGACTGGTGCGGTTCGGCTCGGCGAAGATGAGCACGCGCGAGGGGAACGTGGTCCTCCTGGAGGAGGTGCTCGGCCGCTCGGTCGAGCTTGCCGGCGGGGTCATCGAGGAGAAAAACTCCGATCTCGCCGACCGGGCGGCGGCCGCCGAGGCCGTGGGCGTCGGCGCGGTGAAGTTCGCGGATCTCTGCCGCAAGCGCTCGAAGGACGTCTCCTTCGACTGGGACGAGATCCTGCGCTTCGACGGCGAGACGGGGCCCTACTTGCAGTACACGCACGCCCGCCTCGCGAGCATACTGCGCAAGGGCGGCGCCGCGCAGCCGGCCCCCGACGCGGACCTCTCCGTTCTGACCGAGCCCGAGGAGGCGGCCGTCGTCATGCTCCTGGAGGAGTTCGGCGAGCGCCTCGGCGAGGCGGCCGAGCAGTGCGAGCCCTACATCGTGGCCAACTACCTGCTCGCCCTTGCGGGGACGACGAACCGCTTCTACAACAACCATCGTGTCATCGGCTCGGGCGGCGAGGTCGAGAAGGCCCGCCTCGTGCTGACGTGGGCGGCGAAGACGGTCATAGGCAGAGGCCTGGCGATGCTGGGCCTGGTCGCGCTCGAGGAGATGTAGCGTGCGCAGAACGAAGATAGTCTGCACGATAGGGCCTGCCTCGTCGGACGAGGCGACCGTCCGCGGGCTCATCGACGCCGGAATGGCGGTGGCACGCATCAACTTCTCGCACGGCACGGCCGCCGAGCACCTCGAGAACATCGAGCTCGTCCGCCGCGTCGCGGCTGAGGCCGGCGTGCGCGTCGCCGTCATGCAGGACCTTTGCGGCCCGAAGATCCGCACTGGGTCCATGAAGGGGGGCACGGTCGAGCTCGCCAGCGGCTCGGCCGTCACCGTCACCGCCGAGGCGGTCGAGGGGACGGCCGAGCGCTTCAGCACTCAGTGGGACCGGATGCCGGGGGAGCTCTCAGGAGGCGAGCGGATACTCATAGACGACGGAATGCTCGAGCTGGCCGTCGAGTCGGTCGAGGGACCGGATATCCGCTGCATAGTCATCCGCGGCGGGACGCTAGGCTCCAACAAGGGGATGAACCTGCCCGGGGCGAAGCTCTCGGCAGGAGCCGTCACTGAGAAGGACCGGGACGATCTCGCTTACGGCGCGGAGGCCGGCGTCGACTACATCGCCCTCTCGTTCGTCAGGGGGCCCGAGGATGTTCGCGAGATCCGGGACCTCGCGGGCTCGCTCGGGCTCGACGCCCACGTCATCGCGAAGATCGAGCGGCCCGAGGCGGTCGAGGCGGCCGACGAGATCGTCGAGGCCGCCGACGGCATCATGGTCGCGCGGGGCGACCTGGGGGTGGAGCTGGCTCCCGAGCTCGTCCCGGGCATACAGAAGGATCTGATCGAGAAGGCCAACCGGTTCGACAAGCCCGTCATCACCGCAACGCAGATGCTGGAGTCGATGACCGAGCACTCGCGCCCCACCCGCGCCGAGGTCTCGGACGTGGCCAACGCCATCCTCGACGGGACTGACGCCGTCATGCTCTCGGGCGAGACCGCAGTGGGCGCTCACCCGGTTGCCGCGTGCCGCACCATGGCCCGCATAGCGGAGGAGGCGGAGGAGCGCTGGTTTGCGGAGGCGGCCGAACGCCCCCCGCGGCAGCACCCGGCCAGCAGTGTCCAGGATGCCATCGCCCTCGGCGCGCAGCTCATCTGCCGCGAGATCGGCGTCAAGGCCCTCGCTGCGGCGACGATGTCCGGCGCGACGGCCCGCTACGTCTCGAAGTCGCGCCCCCGGACGTCCATAATCGCGCTGACGCCGGACGAGCGCGTCGCCGCGAGGTGCGCCCTCTACTGGGGAGTCATCCCGGTGCTGGCGCCTGAGTTCGAGACGCTTGGGGAAATCTCGCTCCGGGCGGAGCAGGAGGTGCTCGCGCGCGGGCTGGCGGCCGACGGCGAGGATATGCTCCTGGTGATGGGCCTTCCGCTCACCGAGCGCGGCAACACGAACTCGCTTCACCTCCACAGGCTCGGATCGAAGAAGGCGCCCGCGAAGTGACGGACAAGGACGAGCTCGGCCGACTTGGCGAGGCCGCCGCCGCGAAGCTCCTCAAGCGCGAGGGTTACAGGATCATCGAGCGCAACGTCTCGAACGCCTACGGCGAGATAGACATCGTTGCCGTGGAGGGGGCTTCGCGCTGGAGCGGCGAGAAGGGTGAGCTCGCCTTCGTCGAGGTTAAGACGCGCACCGACGACGGGATGGGCGCCCCCGAGGAGGCCGTCACCCGACCCAAGCAGGCGCACATCATCCGCGCCGCCCTCGCCTATGTGCAGGCGAAGGGGCTCGACGACTATCCCATGCGCTTCGACGTCGTGGGCGTCGAGTTCGACGAGCGCGGCCGCCCCGTCTGCAACCTGATCCGGGCCGCGTTCACGGCCGAGGACGGAGGCTGGTGAGATGCCGGAGCTCGTCGACACGCACGCTCACCTGGGCGACAAGCGCTTCGACGACGACCTTGACGAGGTGATCTCCCGGGCAGGCGAGGCCGGCGTCACGCGGATCGTCACCGTCGGCACGGACCTCGGGTCGAGCGGGCGCGCCGTCGAGATCGCCTCCCTCCACGAAGGCGTCTTCGCGGCCGCCGGCATCCATCCGCACGATGCCAAGTCGGCGCCCGCGGAGTGGCGCCCCGAGCTGGCGCGCCTGGTCAGTCGGCGCAAGGTCGTCGCGCTAGGCGAGATCGGGCTGGACTTCTACTACATGCACTCGCCGGCCGAGGATCAGGAGCGCCTCTTCGCCTGGCAGATAGAGCTGGCCGGGGAACTCGGCCTGCCGGTAATCGTCCACTCGCGCGACGCCGAGGAGAGGACCATGGCCATCCTCGAGGAGGCCGCCTGGAACTCGGACGGCCGGGTGCGGGGCGTGATGCACTGCTTCTCGGGCTCCGCGGCGACGATGCGTCGCGCGGTCGCCATCAGGATGCACGTCTCGTTCGCGGGCTCGGTCACCTTCAAGAAGGCCGGCGCACTCCGCGAGGTCGCGGCGGCGGTGCCGGCCGACAGGCTCCTCGTCGAGACGGACTCTCCCTACATGTCGCCCGAGCCGAAGCGAGGCGGGCGCAACGAGCCGGCGCGCGTGGTCGACGTCGCGCGGTGCGTCGCAGGGACGAGGGGGGTCTCGCTCGAAGAGCTTGCGGAGGCCACGACCGCCAACGCCCGGGAGCTCTTCGGCCTGGGCTGACCGGCGGGGGGGGCGGAGCGCCAAAACGCGATAGCGCCCGGTCGGGGCGAGGGCTATAATCCGGTCGTCGCCGGCATCGGGGGGGGCAGCCTTGAAGGTCGTCGTGACAGGCGCAGCCGGGTTCCTCGGCTCGCACCTCGTGGACCGCCTGCTGGGGGACGGCCACTCCGTCCTCGGGATCGACAACCTCATCACGGGCTCGACGGAGAACGTGGCCCACCTCGAGGACGAGCCGCGTTTCGACCTCCTCGAGCATGACGTCACCAGGTATATCGACGTTCCCGGCGATGTCGGCGCCGTGCTTCACTTCGCTTCGCCCGCGTCGCCGATCGACTACCAGAAGCTCCCCATCCAGACGCTCAAGGTGGGCTCGCTCGGGACCCACAACGCCCTGGGGCTGGCGAAGGCGAAGAGAGCCACGTTCCTGCTCGCCTCGACGTCGGAGGTCTACGGCGATCCGCAGGAGCACCCCCAGCCCGAGACCTACTGGGGTCACGTGAACCCCGTCGGACCCCGGGGCGTCTACGACGAGGCGAAGCGCTTCGGCGAGGCGATGACGATGGCCTATCACCGGGTTCACGGCGTGGATACGCGCATCGCCCGGATATTCAACACCTACGGCCCCAGGATGAGGCTGGGCGACGGCCGCGTGCTGCCGGCCTTCTTCGAGCAGGCCCTCAGGGGAGAGCCGCTCACCATATTCGGTGACGGCTCGCAGACGAGGAGCTTCTGCTACGTCGAGGACGAGGTGGACGGGCTAGTGAAGCTTCTGGCCTCCGACTACGGGGCGCCCATGAACATAGGGAACCCCGACGAGGTGACGATCAGGGACTTTGCCGGGGAGGTCCTCCGCGTGACGGGCTCGAAGAGCGAGCTCACCTTCCGCCCGCTCCCGAAGGACGATCCGCACGTGAGGCGGCCGGACATATCCCTGGCCCGCTCCATACTGGGGTGGGAGCCGAGGATCTCGCGACTGGAGGGCCTGAAGCGCACGCTACCACACTTTGAGGAACGAGTCTGATGCCGGGTTTGCGGAATTCGCTCATTTTCCCTTGCGGGAGATGCCGGGCAGCATATATAATGCAGGCGTAGACGGTAGACGGACGGTCGGTGAGAACCGAAAGGACAAGTGAGGTAGATGATCCGTATCGAGGCGCGGGGCAACGAGTCGCTGGAGAGGACCCTCCGCAGGTTCAAGAAACAGTGCGAGAAGGAGGGCCTCGTAAAGGACATCAAGAAGAACGCTTTCTACGAGAAGCCCAGCGAGCGCAAGCGCCGCAAGATCCGCGCAGCCAAGAAGAAGGTTCTGAAGGAAGAGCTGAAGGCCGCGAAGAAGGTAGGCCCGGTCCGCAGGTAGCTGTGCGCCCCATGATGGCCCCACCGGCAAGGGCAACTCCTGAAGACGCCCAGCTCGCGTATGCTCGCCGGTCGCGCCCTTCTTCCAGCCGGTGCCCGGCCGGGGGCCCGCGGGGGGCAAGACGGCGGGCTGGCTCGCTCCGAGGGGTCTGGAAATGAACGGGATGGCTGCCGGCGAGGCGGTCGTCAGGGCAGAGAGGCTCACGAAGGTCTACACTGACTTCTGGGGCCGGGCAAAGGTGCGCGCGGTCGACGGGCTGGACCTCCGGGTGGAGCCCGGCGAGGTCCTCGGCCTGCTCGGACCGAACGGCTCGGGCAAGACCACCACCATCAAGCTGATCCTCGGGCTGCTCTGGCCCACCGCGGGAGAGATATCCGTTCTCGGGGCGCCCCCCGGCGACGTGGCTGCCAAGGCGCGCATAGGCTTCCTCCCCGAGGAGTCGTATCTCTACCGTTTCCTCTCGGCGGACGAGACCCTCGACTTCGTCGGGTGCCTCTTCGACCTGCCCAGGGACGTGCGCCGCAAGCGCGCGGAGGAGCTGATCGAGCAGGTCGGGCTCTCGGCCGCCCGCCACAGGCCGCTCCGGGAGTACTCGAAGGGGATGAGCCGCCGCGTCGGCATCGCTCAGGCGCTGATGAACGATCCCGATCTCGTGGTGCTCGACGAGCCCACCACCGGGCTGGACCCCGTCGGCACGCGGGAGATGAAGGACCTGATCCTCAAGCTCAAGGGCGATGGCAAGACGGTGCTGCTCTCGAGCCACCTGCTGGCCGACGTCGAGGACGTCTGCGACCGGATCGCCATCCTCCACTACGGGAAGGTGCGCTGTGCGGGGCCGGTGAGGGAGCTGCTCAGCGCGCAGGAGATGACGCAGTTCGTCGCCGGCGGGCTCTCGGCCGAGGACGCCGATGAGATCGAGAAGATAATGCGGGAGAAAGCCGACGACGTTCAGATATCGAAGCCCAGGGAGAGGCTGGAGGCCCTGTTCCTCCGGGTCATCGGCCAGGACCGGAAGGAGTGACACCCCAGTTGGCCACTCCGGCGCTTCGCACGCTGCGGCAGGTCTGGGCCGTCGGCCGCATCACCTTCGCTGAGGCCGTGAGGCGCAAGGTGTTCGTGGTGCTGGGCGTCTCCGCGGCCGTCATACTCATCCTCTCGCCGATGCTGCCCTCGGACGGGACGGCCCCCGGCCGGATCAGGCTTGTCATAACCGTCTGTTCGATGACGACTGCCCTCGTCTCGATGCTGGTCATGCTGCTCGTCGGGGCGTCGTCCCTGGCCGAGGAGATCGAGTCGAAGCGCATATACTGGCCGGCGACCAAGCCCGTCTCGCGGAGCGCGTATCTTGCGGGCAAGTACCTGGGAGTGCTGCTCCTGGGCGGAGCGCTCATCCTTGCGATGGGGGTCGTCACGGTCGTCTTCGTCCGCCTGGCGGCGTGGCAGATGACCGGCCGCGAGGCCGAGGATCTGGGCGAGAGCGTCCTCACGGCGCGGGTCGAGGAACTCCCCGAGCGCATCGGCGGCCGCGAGGTGGCGGAGCTCGTCAATCTCGACGCCGCGGCCGGTGCGGACGAGGTCAGGGAGATGGAGAAGGCTGAGCTCGTCAGGCCCGGGCTGGCTCTGCCGTACGTCTTCAGTGCGGGGCCGGATCTGCGCCGCGAGCGGAAGGTGCGCTTCCGCCTGAGGGCCTTCAGCGGCATCAACGCGGCCTTTGCGCTTCGCCTGAAGACCAGGGATCCGCGAACCGGCGATTGGAAGGGAGGAGAGAACGCGATCTGGGTGACGGCCGGGGCGGCGACGGACTTCACGGTTCCCACTGGGATGATCTCTCCGGAGGGCCTCATCGAGGTCAGGGTCGAGAACACCGGCCCGGAGCCCGTCAGGCTCAGGCGCTCCGACGGCCTGGTTCTCGCCGCGCCGGCGGGGCCCTTCGAGTGGAACCTCGTCAAGTGGCTGGCGCTCCTCTTCTGCAGGGCCGCGCTCCTGGGCGCGGTAGTTGTCGGCGGATCGGCCTTTCTCTCGTTCCCGGTCACCACGCTCCTGGGCGGCGCCGTCTGGCTGGGAGGGTACCTGAGCGGTTTCGCCCTCGCAGTCGTCTCGTCGGGGCGGCACCTCATCAGCGCGGCCGCTGAGTCCTCGAGCACCGACCGGGCGTTCAGTTCGCTGGTCGCGCTCGTCTGCCGGATGCTGCCCGACTTCTCCCATTACAGCGCCTCGAGGGCGCTCGCCGACTCGCAGGCGATCAGCGTTGTGATGATAGCCTCGGCCATGCTCTGGCTGGTCGTCGTCAGAGGAGGGGTCTTTGTGGTAGTGGGGCTCGTCGGTTACCGGCGTCGTGAACTGGGGGCCTGAGGTGATCCGGAAGGCGACACCCCTCCTGGTGATTCTCGCCGCGCTGGCGCTCATCGTCCCGGTGCAGATGAAGGTCGACGCTGTCCGCCTCGAGCACAAGCTCACTCCTGCGGGAGAGGAGCGTGCCGGCCGCTCGGCGGTGGAGGTGATCGCCACGGTGGGGCTGGGGGGCTTCCGGGGCCTCGCGGTGGACTACCTGTGGTTCCGGACCATGCAGATGCAGGCGGAGCGCCGGTACTACGAGATTGCGCTCCTCTGCCAGCTCATCCTGAAGATGGAGCCCTACTTCCCACAGATATGGGCCTTCCACGCGTGGAACATGGCCTACAACATCTCCGTCGAGACCCCCGACAAGGAGGGCCGATGGCGATGGATCGAGCAGTCCCTGGACATCCTGGAGGGCGAGAACCAGGGGCTGGCCCTGAATGGGGACAGCTACGTGCTCTACTGGGAACTCGGCTGGATCTACTACCACCGCTGCACCCCCAAGGGCCGCGACGACCACGGCCGCTACTTCGCCTCGCAGGTGGCGCGCAGGCACGCCTCGCGGCGGCGCGAGGGCGAGGGGGCCCTGTCCGTCGTGTTCAGGCTCGCGGAGGAGAACTTCCGCGCGGCTGCCGAAAAGGACGATATCTCGCCGCTCATGCGCCGCCGGGCACAGGGGATGGCCGTTCACGCCATGGAGGCCCGCGGCGACTGGGCCGGGGCCGAGCGTGAGTGGCTGAGGCTCATCGATGAGTCGCCCCCGGACGAGGACACCGCGAGAAACGGCCTGAATAACTTTTACATGGGCATCATTTTCCGTTACCATGCGCAGGGCAATGCCGAGGAGTCTCGCAGGTGGTTCGGGAGGCTCCAGAAGCATTTCCCGGAGCACACGCTCTCTTACGAGGAGACCCTGAAGCAGGCGGGGCGCGAACTCGGAGACATCATGGGCAGGGAGTAGCCGGGCGGGGGCCCAGGGAGGGACATCGAGGTGAGCTATCGCAGAGGGTTCGTTGGCAAGGCCGCGCTCGGAGCGGCGCTGCTGGCGGGGGCGGCCTCGGCGCCGGTCTTCGCTCAGGAGACGGCCGCGGCGTCGACGGCCGCGGGGGCGGGCGTACTGGAGCTTCTCTGGTGGATTGCCCCGATCGGCGCGATCGCCGGGCTGATCTTCGCGTTCGTCTTCTACAAGCTGGCGATGTCGGCCTCCGAAGGCAATGACAGGATGAAGGAGATCGCCGGCTACGTGCGAGAAGGCGCATACGCCTATCTCTTCAGGCAGTACAAGGTGGTCGCGCTCGTCTTCGTCCTTCTCATCGCGCTCTTCACGGGCCTGGCCTTCGCCGGCCTCATGAACCCCTTCATGCCGGTGGGCTTCCTCACGGGGGGGCTCTTCAGCGCCATCTGCGGCTTCATCGGGATGAAGACCGCGACCCAGGCCTCCTCCAGGACGGCCCAGGGATGCTCCGAGAGCCTGAACCGCGGACTGCAGGTCGCCTTCCGCTCGGGCGCCGTGATGGGGCTGGTCGTGGTGGGCATGGGGCTGCTCAACATCGCCGCGTGGTACCTGATCCTCGACCACGTGTACTCCAACAACGTCTTCGGCCTGAGCGAGTCGCTCGCGCGGAAGCTCGGGCTCCTCGCGGCCGGCACACCGTGGAGCGAATCGCTGCTGCAGAACCCGGGCTACGTCCACGGCAGGCTCGTCGAGATCACGTCGACGATGATCACCTTCGGCATGGGGGCGTCCACGCAGGCGCTCTTCGCTCGCGTCGGCGGGGGCATCTACACGAAGGCGGCCGATGTCGGCGCGGATCTCGTCGGCAAGGTCGAGGCGGGCATCCCCGAGGACGACCCCCGCAACCCCGCGACGATCGCCGACAACGTCGGCGACAACGTCGGCGACATCGCCGGAATGGGCGCCGACCTCTACGAGTCGTACTGCAACTCGATTCTCGCGACCTCCGCGCTCGGAGCGGCCATCCCGGCGCTCGGCCTCGCGGGAGTGCTCTCGCCCATGATAGTGGCGGGCGTCGGCATAGTCCTCTCGATCATCGGCGTCTTCCTCGTCAGGACCAAGGAGGGCGCGACACAGAAGAACCTGCTGCAGGCGCTCCTTCTCGGGACCGGATCGAGCTCCGTTCTCGTGCTCGCGGCCCTGGCCGCGCTGGCGTACCTGGGCGTGATGAGCTGGGGCGTATTCGGCGCCATCGTCGTCGGCCTCGCCGCGGGCGTCATCATCGGCCAGGCGACCGAGTACTACACCGCCGACGAGTACGGCCCAGTCCGCGGCATCGCCGAGCAGGCGAACATGGGCCCGGCGACCGCCATCATCGACGGGCTCTCGATCGGCTTCCTCTCGACGGGCATCCCGGTGCTGACCATCGTAGTGGGCATCATCCTCTCGTTCGGCCTGGCCGGCGGTTTCACCGACATGTCGACGGGCCTCTACGGCGTCGCCTTCGCGGCGGTGGGGATGCTGAGCACCCTCGGCGTCACGCTCGCCACCGATGCCTACGGGCCGATAGCCGACAACGCCGGCGGCAATGCCGAGATGTCGGGCCTGCCGCCGGAGGTCCGCGAGAGGACCGACGCCCTCGACGCGCTCGGCAACACGACCGCGGCAACGGGCAAGGGCTTCGCCATAGGGTCGGCGGCGCTGACGGCGCTGGCGCTGCTCGTGGCCTTCGGCGAGGCGGTGAAGGTCTGGATAGGCAACATCGCCTCCGCCAGCCCGGATAAGCTCTTCCGCGTCGGGGAGACGGCCTTCTGCGTCGCGGCCGACAAGGCGGCCGAGCTCAGCGCCGGAGGCGCCGACGCGGTGGTCATCGCCAATGCGAAGATCGCCGACCTCGTCCGCGCCTACGATCTCAGCATAGTCAACCCCAAGATTATCGGCGGCATCTTCATCGGCGCGATGATGGCGGCCATCTTCTGCGCCCTCACCATGAGGGCCGTCGGCCGCGCGGCCGGCGCGATGGTCGAGGAGGTCCGCCGGCAGTTCAGGGAGATCCCGGGCATCATGGAGGGCGAGGCCAAGCCGGACTACGCGAGCTGCGTCGCCATTTCGACGACGGGCGCGCAGAAGGAGATGGTCGTCCCGTCGCTTCTCGCGATCATCGTGCCGGTCGTCGTCGGCGTGGTGCTGGGCGTGCCCGGGGTGATGGGCCTGCTGGCCGGTGGCCTGACCGCCGGGTTCGTCATGGCGGTGACGCTCAACAACGCCGGCGGGGCGTGGGACAACGCGAAGAAGTACATCGAGAAGGGGCACCACGGAGGGAAGGGCTCGGACGCGCACAAGGCGGCGGTCGTCTGCGACACCGTCGGCGACCCCTTCAAGGACACCTCCGGGCCGTCGCTCAATATCCTGATCAAGCTGATGAGCATGGTGGCGGTGGTCTTCGCGGGGCTCATCGTGAAGCTGGCGCCGATCGTTGCCGAGCTACTGGGGATGACCGGTTGAGCAGTTCGGAGAGGGAGGAAGAGGCCCGACAACTTGCGACGGTGTGCGCCCGCGAGGCGTACGCCAGGCGGGGCGAGGAGATCGAGGTATACGATCTGCGCGGCGTGACGGACATCGCCGACTTCTTCGTCATCGCCTCCGGCGAGAGCCGGCGCCAGCTCCAGGCGATCGCCTCCGGAATGCAGGAGGCGGCGGGGGAGCTCGACGAGAAGCTGCTCGGGCTCGAGGGGCTCGACGTGGGAAACTGGATACTGCTGGACTTCGGTGACTGCGTGGTGCATCTGTTCCAGAAGGACGTCAGGAGATTCTACGACCTCGACATGCTCTGGGGCGACGCGCCGAGGGTGAAGTGGGAGGAGAACCGCTGATGCCCGGCTCGCGGATAATCGGGCGTTGCGGCCGGCTGCGCCCGTCGGCGCTCAGGGCCCTGTGGCTGCTGGCGATCATCTTCCTGCCGGGCTTCTCGTGCTACGAGCTCGGGCCGCAGCCTGAGATGGGCCCCACCTTCGAGGTGGGCTACATCCCCTGGGTGGCCATCGAGCAGGATATCAGGAACGTCGACCAGGGCGCGGGCTTCCGGATCGGCGGGGGCCTCGGGACCAGGCGTGGCGGCGAGGTGGTCCTGCCCGAGGAGTTCGCGGGGCTCGCCCCCTCCGAGGCCGAGGAGCACGAGCTGCGCGAGGCCTATCCGCGCGGCTACCAGGTGGGTGGCGATTTCCAGGACTGGGCGGCGGGGAGCTCCCTCACCTACACGCAGCACGACATCGAGAACACAGACCTGGAGGCCGAGTACTGGCGGCTGCGGATAGGCGCGGGCGGGTCGCTCAACAAGAGCCCGTCGCGGCTCGCCTTCGACGTCTCCCTCGGGGAGACCTTCCACTACCTCGACTACGAGGTCGGCAACGGGGTCTACGGCTTCGGCCTTTTCGCCGGGGTCGGCATGAAGGTCTTCCCGGCCAGGAACCTGGGGCTGGGTGTATCGGCCTCCGCCGACGCATGGTGGGCCGAGGGGGGGCGTTTCGTGCTCAGCTATGAGCTGGGCGCCAACCTGATATTCCAGTTCGGGGCGGGCAACGTCGCGCCGTGAGGCCCGCGCGCCCCGGAGGAGACCAGCACATGGTGCGCGCCAAGATCATCGGTGCCGGAGGGTACGGCGGCGTCGGCATCATCGAGATCATCCTCAGGCACCCCGAGATGGAGATCGCCTGCCTCGTCGGCGTCTCCGACGTGGGGAAGAACATATCGGAAGTCTGGCCGCACCTGCGCGGCTTCTGCGACGAGGTGGTCGTGGCCGCTGATTCCCCCGAGGCGGGGCCGGATGCCGGGGCCGACATCGCCTTCTTCGCCACGCCCGACGGGGTGGGACAGGCGGTCGCCGCGAGGGAGCTCGAGTCCGGCCGCCGCGTCGTCGACTACTCCGGGGATTTCCGCTTTGACAACGTCGACACCTACGCCGAGTACGCGCGCCGCATCGGCCGTACCGATCCCCACGCTTCGCCCGATCTCCTCGCCGAGTGCGCCTACGGGCTCACCGAGCTGAACCGTTCCGAGATCGCCGCCGCGAGGGTTGTCGGCAACCCCGGCTGCTTCGCCGTCGGCTGCATACTGGGGCTCGTGCCCGCCGTTCGAGAGGGGCTGATAGACCTGCACGGCCCCATCGTCTGCGACGCCAAGACGGGCGTCTCCGGGGCGGGCAAGAAACCGGGCGCGACCTTCCACTACCCCGAAAGGTACGAGAACGTCTCCGCCTACCGCCTGGCCGGCCACCAGCACGTGATGGAGATCGAGACCCAGCTTAGCGCTGCCGCCGGCGAACCGGTGAAGGTCACCTTCACGCCGCAGGTGGTGCCGGTAACGCGCGGCATCCTCTCGACGCTCTACGCGCCTCTGGCCGCGGGCGTCACGCAGAAGCGGGTGGAGGAGGTCTACCGGGCCGCCTACGACGGCGAGCCCTTCGTGCGGCTGCGCTCGCTCGCCGAGCCCGGCGGCACCTCGGAGGTCCGCGGGTCGAACCTCTGCGACGTCGCCATCGCCTGCGACGAGCGGACCGGCACCTTCCGGGCGGTGGCGCACCTGGACAACCTCATGAAGGGGCAGGCGGGCTCCGCGATGCAGAACGCCAACGTCATGTTCGGCCTCGACGAGACGTGCGGGCTGAACCTGCCCGGTTCCCATCCCTGAGACCTTTTGAGAGACCGGCCTCGGCATATCTGGAGGAGGTCAGACCATGAGGACGCGGTTCCTGCTGGTGTGGCTGGGGCTGCTCGCGTTGGCAGGATGCGGCCCGCTCGGCCCCCTCGGCCAGGGCGGCCCGGCTTCCCCCGGCCGTCCGAACGCCTGCCCATGGCTGGGCAAGTACCCGCTTGGCCTGCTCGGCAAGGGGCGGTCGGCGAGAATCGCCGAGCAAGGCCATGTCTGTATGAACCTCAAGACGCAGTTCATCGACTACGACGAGAAGGAGACCTCCAACAACGGCCGATACAGCTCTTTCAACGGAACCTACGAGAAGGTCAGGGCGACCACCTGTGTCAAATACGGCTGGGTGGAGAGACACCAGATCGGGTTTGGCCTGCCGTATTCATGGGTGGATTTCGACGTGGGGCCGCAGGACATCGACGAGTCCGGCGTGGAGAACGTCTTCATCTTCGACAAATGGCTTGCCGTCACTGAAACCCGGACGCGGCCCGCGATCGCTCTGGACCTCTGGTACTACTTCGATACCGGCGAGCCCGCCGACAAGCTCGGCTCTGACGAGGACGCCGTGAAGGTGTCAGCGGAGATCTCGAAGGCCTGGCGGGGCCTGACCGTCCATGTCAACCCCGGCTACGTGTTCCGCGACGACGCCGACTCGGCCGAGGTGAATCTGGCGGTGCTGTTCAAGACCGGGCCGCAGCTCCAGCTCGGACTGGAGCTCGACCACGCGAGCACCGACAACAAGGGGCGTTACACGGACCTCATAACCGGCGCGATCATGAAGCTGGGAGGCAGTGGGATCTTCACGGTCGGGGTCGTCGCCAACGTCGAGAACACCACCGCCTTCAGGGACAAGGTGGGCTTTCTGGTCAAGGTCGGCCGCCGGTTCTAGAGCTTTGCAGGCGGCGGGAGAGAGGCCGCATGCTGTCTGCGGCTTCCCCTGCCCCTCCGGCCCTCCGCCCTAGTGGTCCCTATTCGAGTGGTGCGTCGCCGGCACCATCTGAACGAAACTCCGGACGGATCATTCCCCTATACGGCGGCACTCGGCCCGACAGTACATCCTCCAAGGCGTTGAACTCCCCCTTGTGCTGCTCCCACCAAGCGCGGAATTCTGCAATGACCTCCGCCTTCCCACCAAGTTGCGACTCGTCACTCAGCTTCGGCAACTCCGCGATGTCACCCCCCACTACCTCTTTGAGATGCGAGCGCCCTACGCTAAAGTACTCATCGTTCTCGCACCAGCCGACGAGGGTGTCAACCGCTTCGCGGATGCGGAAATCGATGGCCAACGACAGGTTCACCGTGTAGACTGGCGAAAACAGCTCGAGTTCCACGGCCTCTAGCAGGTGCGGCAGTCCTTCTTCCACCAGCCCTCTTCTGGCAAGGCTCCATCCAGCCGTGACGCGGACGGATCGTTCGGCATCATGTTCTGCTGCGCTTAGCAGTGCGGCGTTTATGCGCGCCGGGTCGTCACGGACCGTCTGCAGTGCCCCGGCCGCAGCTACCCGAACCGGCATCTTCCCGTTCCTTAGTGCGTCAATCACGGCGTGGATGCCAGAAGGTCCTAGACCCACCAGGTGCAGAGCCGCACTCAGCGCTAAGGCGACATCGTCTTGCGAGTGGAGCCGATCAACCCACAGAGACAGTTCGCGACGCCGGCGCATCTCCGGGACCACAGCAAAGCCGATCCCCAAACACAAGAGGACCAGCAGTAAGATGATGGTCGCCCGTCGGCTCAAGCCCGGACCTCTCATCTTTGCCTACTCCGGGGACAGTATGCATCAACAAGGATCACTTCATTTTACCCCGGTCGCCGCGCGCCCTACATCCCGCACAGCCGCGCGATGTTGCCGCCGAGCACCTTCGCCTCGTCCTCGGCCGAGAGTCCCAGGCACCTCACCTTCTCGAGCTCCGGCCCGCAGTGGATGCCGGGGCCGTCCGAGCCGAAGATGAGCTTCTCCGCTCCGCACTCGGCCACGCCCTCCTCGAGCCACGAGTGGATCATCACCGACGACGTGTCGAGGTAGACGTTGGGGAACTTCCGCGCGAGCCAGACCGACTGCTGGTGGGCCTCCTGCGAACGCGACAGGAAGCTGCCGAAGTGCGCCACGATGATGTCGACGCCGGGATAGGCCCCGGCCGCCCACTGCAGCCCCCACGGATGATTCTCCGGATCGACCAGCACCGGCAGGCCGAGACCGTCGCACGCGGTCATGATCTCGCGGTTCGGCAGGCCGTGGAGCTTGAGGCCGACCAGGCCGAGCTTCTCCACGGCGTACTGCAGCCGCGCGGCGACCTGGCCCTTGTCGCGCTGCTGGTGGACCTTCGAGTAGCCCCAGAGGCGCCCCGGATGCTCGGCGACGATGCGTGCGGTCTCCTCGTCGGCCTCGCGGGTGGTGTCGATCGGAAGGACGACTGCCCCGTCGATGCCTGCCGCGTCCATGCGCTCGAGGCTGGTCGCGATATCCTCGAAGGTCGTGTAGCTCGCCGTGAGGCCGTCCGCGTGTCCTGCGTGTATGTGCGAGTCGATTATCATCAGACCCCCCGCCTCATTCAGGATTCCGCCACGGGATGATAGCCGGGCCTGCGGGCCGAATCAAGCGGCAGGCGACGCTCAGTTGGCCTTGAAGGCCTGCGGGTCGAGATATGCGAGGCCGGCCTCGCGGCAGGAGGTCTCGAGGACGGGCTGCTTCGTGGGGGCGAATACCGCATCGGCCCCGAAGACGCGCGCCGCGTCGATCACGGCTTCCGGGCTCATTCTCTTGACGTAGGCTGCGTAGCCGATGGGCGCGGGGCGGTGGACGTCGTACCTTCTGGTCGAGAAGAGGGCCCTCGCGTCCATGCCGAGGGAGCGGCAGGCGTCGAGCGTGCGCTCGTCCTCCGCGGCAGCGCAGGGGACGAGCACCTTCCGCATCGTGGGCTTTATGACAGGCATCGTCGAGTCCTAGCCCCCGTCCTGTCAGTGATGAGCTGCCGGCGATGTAATGCACGTTCTACATTATCGGCCGGAGGAATTCAAGCGAAAAATGCCCCCCGCGCGCGCTCCCCTCCCATCCCCTAGAACTCCCCCGAAACGGCCCGTTTCGCCGCCGCGACGATGCTCCCGACGGACGGCAGCACGACCTTCTCGAGGCTCATGGCGGCCGGGACCGGGCAGTCGGCCGCCGCGACGCGGATGACGGGCGCGTCCAGATATCCGAACGCCCGCTCGCCCAGCCGCGCGGCGACCTCGGCCGTGACGCCGCCCGTGAGCGGCCCCTCCTCGACGAGCACCGCCCTGCCGGTGCGCGAGGCCGACTCCGCGACCGTCTCGATGTCGAGCGGCACGAGGCTGCGCAGGTCGACGACTTCCGCCGAGAGGCCCTCGTCGGCCAGCAGCTCCGCCGCCTTCAGCGACTGCAGGAGCTGGTACGAGTGCGAGACGATCGTCACGTCGTCGCCCGGGCGCACCACGCATGCGCGCCCGAACGGGATCAGCTCCTCGTCGGCCCCAAGCCGCCCCTTCGTGCCGTAGAGCAGCTTGTGCTCGATGAAGACCACGGGGTCGTCGTCGCGGATGGCGGTCTTCAGCATCCCGCAGGCGTCGCGCGGCGTCGCGGGCGCCACGACCTTCAGCCCCGGGATGCTCATCACCAGCGAGTCGAAGCTCTGCGAGTGCGTCGCCCCGTAGCCGCGGTAGCCCCCCGCCGGCGTCCGCACCACCAGGGGGACGCGAGGCTGGCCGTTGTACATGTAATGGAGCTTGGCCGCGTGGTTGCCGAGCTGGTCGAGCGTGAGCAAAATGAAGTCCATGAACATGATCTCTACGACCGGGCGCATCCCCGCAACCGCCGCCCCGACGCCGACGCCGGTGAATGAGGCTTCGCTGATCGGCGTCTCGATGATCCGGTCGGGGCCGTAGCGCTCGAGCAGCCCCTCGGTCACCTTGAAGACGCCGCCGTAGGCGCCGATGTCCTCGCCGAGAACGAAGACCGAATCGTCGGCGTCCATCTCCTCGGTGAGGGCCCGCCTGAGGGCGTCGCGGTAGTAGACCTCTTCGGCCGAGTCCGGCAGCGGCTCGGAGCTCGGGTCGGGGGCGTCCGGGTCGACGGGCGTGGCGAAGACGCCCGCAGTGGCTCCGGCCAGGTCGGGCTCGGTCGCGGCGCGGGCGAACTCCATTGCCGCGTCGATCTCGGCCTCGGCATCGGCCTCCGCGGCCTCGACGGTCTTCTGCTCGACGCCGTGCGTCTTCACCAGTGAGGCGGCGGTGACGCAGAGCGGGTCGCGCTCGGCCCACTCCGCCTCCTCCTCGCGGGTGCGGTAGTGGCACCGGTCGGACTTGGAGTGCCCGCGCATCCGGTAGGTGACGCACTCGAGCAGGTACGGCTCGCCGGCGCGAGCGGCCCCGGCGGCGAGTTCGGCGGCGGCTTTCACCGCCTCGACGTCGTTGCCGTCGACCGTGGCCGATTTCATCCGGTAGGCTGCGGCGCGCTCGGCGATGCGCTCGACCTTCATCGCACGGCCCGTCGCGGTGGAGAGCGCGTACTGGTTGGCCTCGGCGACGTAGACGATCGGCAGCGCCCATATGGAGGCCATGTTCAGCGACTCGTGGAAGGTTCCCTGGTTCGACGCCCCGTCGCCGAGGAAGCTGAAGACTGCCCGGTCGGTGCCGCCGAGCTTCATGGCCAGCGCGATCCCCGTCGCCACGGGGATGCCGCCCCCGGTGATGCCGTTGGCGCCGTAGAAGGAGTGTTCGAAGCACGCCGTGTGCTGGGTGCCGCCGCGTCCGGCGCAGACGCCCTCCGCCTTGCCGAAGAGCTCCGCGGCCAGGTGCTTGGACTCGCAGCCCTTCGAGAGCAGGTGCCCGTGGCCCCGGTGGTTCGAGACGAATATGTCCTCCGGGCGTGCGGCGGCGGCGACGCCCACGGCGACGGCCTCCTGGCCGGCCGAGGAGTGGAAGGTGCCGCCTATCTCCCCGGCGGGGAAGAGCGACTCTATCCGGAGCTCGAACTGCCGGATGGTGCAGATCCGGCGGTAGAGGTCGAGCAGCTGGTCTGGCGAGACGTCAGACATCGCGCGTGATCATCCTAACACTGGCCCTCGACCCTCACTTGAGGACCGCCGCCGCCTTCTCGCTGTCGCTCACGCGCAGGTACACGCGGGCCTTCCCGTCGAAGGGTGCGGTGCCGTACGCGTACTCAATGTTGACGCTCGCCTCCGCGAGCTTCGCAGCCACCTCGCCGAGGATGCCGGGGCTGTCATCGAGATCCATTTGGGCGACGTCGCTCTCGACGACCAGGGCACCCCCTGATTCTAGCACCTCGCGGGCGAGGCCCGGGTCCGAAACGACCAGCCTCACGACGGCGTGGTCGACGGTGTCGGAGACCGAGATGCCGAGGATGTTGACCTTGTTCTCGGCCAAAGCGCCGCACACCTCGGCGAGCACGCCGGGCTTGTTCTGAAGAAATATCGAAAGCTGTTTCACGATCTCCATGGTGGCCCTCCTTTCAGGCGCCCCGCACCGGGCGCGTCACGTCAGCGTATCGCTTCCTCGACGCGGCGGCGAAGCGTCTCGGCGTCCGCCGAGAGTGCTTCGAGAGCGACGGCAATGGCCGCCGCCTCGTCCGCCCCGGCCGAAAGCGCGAGCTTCTTCAGCGTCCTCGCGCGCACCTCCGCCGCGCCTCGTTTCCTTTCACTGAGATTATAGCACCATCCCGACCCGAGCGAGTGGATTCCCTCGGCCCTCCAGGCGGGGACGGTGATCCTCTGCAGCTCCTCGGCCAGGAACGCCGCGCCCTCCGGCGTAACCCCCGAGCGCCTGAGACCCAGGCTGACGGTCCTGCCGTGGCGGCTCCACGAGCCGGCCGCGAGCGCCACATCGCTCGCCCGCGCCGCCTTCGCCGCGTCGCCGGCCGCCTCGAAGGACCTGCCGAGCTCCGCAGCCGCCGATGCGAGAACGGTCGAGCCGGCCACGAAGTGCCCGATGCGCGGGTCCCGCGTCAGGTGCCACCCGAAGGCGGCCGCCGAGCGGCGGAGATCCTCCGCGCGCCCGCGGTCCTCGAGGGCCGAAGCCGCCTCCAGGAGGACGCGGGAGACCCTCCGGCATCCGTCGGGCGGCAGGAGCGCGTCCGGATATACTTCGCTCGGGAACGGGAAACCGTTCGCCACGAGGCGACAGCGCCTGATCTTCGAGCCCCGCAGCACCGCGGCCACCGAGGGGTGCTCCAGCGACCGGAGGACCTTCGTGCGGTCGCCCTCCAGGCCCGGCACCGGCGTATCGGGCGCCGGGGGCAGCTCCTTCGGCGTTCCGCCCGGCCCGAGCAGTGCGGCGATGTAGACGGGGCCGGCGTCGCCGTCGGCCGACTGAGGCGGCAGCACGGCGGAGAGATCCCCGGGCGAAGGCGCCGGGTGGAGATCGCGGGCCGAGACGAGGAACGCCTTCGCCCTGGCGGCCGTCTCCTCGGCCTCGGCCATCTTCACGTTGCGGAGCGACCAAGCCGCCGAGACGGCCACGACGGCGAGGAGCAGGCCGATGCCGGCCGCGGTGATGACGTGCTTCGAACGGATGCCCAAATCTCCTCCGCGGCGTCGCGACCGGTGGATTCTATCCGCGGCGGGGGGCCGGTCAAGCCGTTCCTGGCCCGAATAGGCGCCCTGGGGGTGTGTCCTGGAACTCTTACGGATTTTTTCGTAGTATTCGCAGGCTGGAATCATCCAACCTACAGGGTGGAGGTGGATACGCTGGTGGCCCAGATCGGTGGAGCGCCCGTCGGCGCCGGGGGCGTCGAGGACGTCCCGCGCCGCGACGCGGTGGCTCCCGCCGCCGCCGAGGACGAGCTCGAGGCGGACCTCGACCCCAATTCTGATGCTGCGATCGTCAGGGACTGCCTTGAGGGCAATACCGAGCGGTTCCGGGAGCTCGTCGCCAGGTACACCAGGATGATAGCCGTCTTCGCCTTCTCCCGAATGGGCAGCCGCGAGGCCGCCGACGAAGTGGCCCAGGAGACGATGGTCCGGGCCTACGAGATGCTCCCGACGCTGAGGGCACACAGGAGCTTCTCCAACTGGCTCATGGCGATTGCGAACAACATAATCCTCGGGACGCTGAACGAGCTCAAGCGCTCCGTGCCCCTCGAGGGCCGGGAGGGAGACGGGGAGGGGGGGGCCGGCTCGGCCCGTGCCAGGCCCGTGCCCGAGCCCCACGCCGAGCTCAGCCGGACCGAGCTCTGGCAGCGGATACTCGCCGAGGTCGACGGCCTGCCGCCGCGCTACGCCACCGTCGTGGCGCTGAAGCACCAGGCCGGGATGTCCTGCAAGGAGATAGCCGAAAGCCTCGGCCTGCCCATCGGCACGGTCACGGGCAGGCTCTCGAGGGCTTACGGCATCCTGAGAGCGAAAATGGGAACCGAAGCGCTGGAATAGCGCCGGAAGGAGGGCCGGAAGATGCTTTGTGAGGAATGCCTCGGCTACATGGACGCCTACCTGGCGGAAGGGCTGGTGCCGGATCTGAAGGGGCGTGTCGAGACCCATCTGAGGGGCTGCCCCGACTGCTCCGCCGAGTACCGGAGGGCGGGCGAGCTGCTCACCGAGACGGGCTCGGCCTTCAACTGGGCGCTGCCGGCCTCCGACATCGAGGGCCGCGTGATGCAGCAGGTGGCGGGCACGTCGATGCGCCTCGACAAGTCGTGGGGCGACGTGATGCGCGAGCAGTGGGAGCGGGCGCCGTGGTGGATGATCTCGGCGGCCGTGCACGCGGTGATACTCATGCTCATGACCGTCATCACGGTGGCCACGGCCAGCAAGAAGCGCGACGACATCGTCATCACCACCGACCTCGCGAAGAAGAAAGAGCCCGAATACGACGAGAAGAAGGTCCGCGACATCTTCCGCAACACGAAGGAGGTCGAGGCGGAGGAGATCGTCGAGAACCCGGTCTTCGTCCACGAGGAGGTCGAAATCACCGACCACTTCGAGACCGAGAATGACATGGACACGAATACGGCGCGCGGCCAGGAGGATGCTATCTCGGACATTCCCCTCGGCGGCACGGGAGTCGTCGGCAACATCGGAGTCGGCGGCGGCGGAGCCGGATGCTTCGGCTACCGCACCGGCGGCGGACGTCGGCGCGCGGTGGCGCGCTTCGGCGGCTCGAAGGCATCGGAGTCGGCGGTCAACGCCGCGCTCAGGTGGCTCGCCCGTCACCAGGAGCCGGACGGCCACTGGGACACCGTCAAGTACCAGGCCGTCAGCAAGGCCGACTCCGGGATCAGCGGCCTCGCCGTCCTTGCATTCCTCGGGGCCGGGCACACGGAGAAGGCCGGCGAGTACAGGATGAACGTCCGCAAGGGGCTCCAGTGGCTGATGGAGGTCCAGAAGCAGAACACCAACGGCGTTATCTGCGACAAGGGAGACCTGCGCCCCGGCTACGAGCATCCGATCGCGGCCATGGCGCTGGCGGAGGCCTACGGCATGGCGCGCAACCCCAAGGTGGGGCAGGCCGCCCAGAAGGCCATCGACTACTCGATCGGGGTCCACCAGGTCGAGTACAGCGGATGGCGCTACGGCCCCAAGGATCCGGGCGACACCTCGGTCACCGGCTGGTTCATCATGCAGCTGAAGTCCGCCAGGGTGACAGGGCTGAAGGTCGACGGCAGGGGCTTCGCCGGAGCGGCGGCGTTCCTGGACAGCGTGGAGGACAAGGGGGAATACAAGGGCTACAAGGGCGCGCGCTTCAAGTACATGCCGGCCAGAGGGAACGTCACCCCCTGCATGACCGCCGTCGGAATGCTGGGCCGCCTCTTCATGGGCGTGAAGCCACCGGATCTCCGCGGCGGCGGCGAGTACCTTCTCGAGCGCCTCCCCAGGTGGAACGCGGGGGAGGACCTCGGCTTCTACTACTGGTACTACGGGACGCTGGTCATGTTCCAGATGGGCGGCGAGTACTGGAAGCAGTGGAACCCGGCGATGCGCGACATGCTCCTCCAGCACCAGCGCCGGGGCGGCGACGAGGACGGCTCGTGGGACCCGCTCAGCCGTCACGGCGACTACAAGTGCCGCGTCATGACGACGGCGCTCGGCGCGCTGTGCCTCGAGGTCTACTACCGCTACCTGCCGATGTACGGCAAGTAGCGCGCGGCGATTCCCGGCTGGCCGAACGCGGGCGGAGGGCGCTGCCCTCCTCCCCGCGTTCGGGCGCGGGTGGCGCCGGGCCTCATCTCTGCAGCTTCGCGAGTTCATCGGACGCCGCCTTCCTCAGCCCCTCGTCGCGGAGGCCCTCGAGGGCCTTCTCCAGGCGGGCGGTCGCCTCCTCGCGCGCGCCGCGCTCCGCGGCGAGCGCCCCCGCCCGGAGCTCCGCCTCCGGAGCGCGCGAGCTCGTCGGGTAGGCGCGCAGGAACGCCCCGTAGGCCTCCGCCGCCTCGGAGGCGAAGCCGGCCTCCCTGAAGTGCTCCGCGACGCGGAACTGCGATGCGGCGTCGAGCGCCTCGCCGGGTGACGCCTCCCGGAACCGGAGGTAGGCCTCGGCGGCGGCGGCCGGATCGTCCGTCGCGAGGGCCTGCTGCACCGCGCGGAGGAGCGCGGCCGGTGTGTCGGGCGCCGGGGCCGGGCGTGGACGCTCGGGCCGCAAGGCATCCAGCCGGGAGCGCACGGCCGGCCGCTCGGCCTCGGTCCAGCCGTCGGGCCGGAGCGAGTCGGGCCTGCAACGCTCGCCGATCACCCACCGCACGAGGCCGAAACCCCCGAGATCCCCGAAGCCCGCGAGGCCGATCGCGCCTGCGATCACGAGCCCCGACGCCAGGCCGCCGAGGTGCGCGCCGGGGACCAGGCCCCCCGGGGTGCCCTTCACGGCCAGGACGGCGAGCGCGGCGAGCTGCAGCGCCAGCCAGTAGGCCACGGCGGCGATGCTCCTCGCGGTGAAGCTGAGCGCCAGCGGCCTGACGATCCACGGCGGGGGGCCGAACCACGGGAAGACGAAGGCGAACCTGGAGCGCATCTTCGGGCGGAGCACCACCGCCATGGCGAGGACGCCCGCCACCGCGCCCGACGCGCCGATGCACGGCACCCCCGAGCCCGGACCGTCACCGGCCGACCAGGCGTACCAGAGCGCCGCCCCGATCCCCGCAGCGACGTAGCACGCCAGGTAGCCCGCGTGGCCGAGCAGGTCCTCGACGACGTCGCCCACCACGTAGAGGAAGAGCATGTTGAAGAGGAGGTGGGCCGAGTTCGCGTGCAGGAACATCGCCGTGAAGACGTCGCCCCAGGAGAACTCGGCCGGCACCAGCCCGTGGGGGAGGACGATCCGCCGGTAGTGCTCCTCGTCGCCTTTCAGCGCCGTCACGGCGATGAAGACGAGCACGTTCAGGATCAGCAGCCCCCAGTTGACCCAAGGCCTCCTGCGGGGGGCCCCGTCGTCTCCGTAGAGGATCAGCATCGCCTGCTCCAGTGCGCGGCCGGTGATTCTAGCACGCGCCGGTGGAAAAATCCCGCCTCCGCGACTGTGCCCCGGTCTCTCACGGTCCCATCGCGCACCTCCTGACGTTCATTGCCGAACGCTCCAGCCAGCGCTCCAATAATGTTGTGCCGGGGTCTTTTGTCTCACCCTTGAGAACCGGCACTGCGCGGGTACTGACGGGGGCGAACTCGGGCCTTCGCCGTCCGGACTATCATGAGCGCAAGACCTTCGCTCCCGCGTTCCCCTTCACGGGGCCCCGGACTCCGCCAAGGCACGGCGCCTGGCTCCGCCGGTGGGCCTCCGTTGTGTCACGTTATGTCATGCGCCTCCTTCCGCAACACCTCCTCCCCCGCCTACGGGGGAGGACCGAGGTGGGGGGGATGGAGTTATCGTCCCCCTCCATAATAGGGCGTTTACGTTCCATGTTTCGGGGACCTTTTTTCGCGATTTGTGCATTTTCTTCTTGGGCCCTCTGCATACCCCCTCCACCCTATGCCGTTTTTAGAGGTAGTTTCGGCGAACTATTTTCACAGAAAGTGCATTTTCTTTTCGGGCGCCACTCGCCACACGCCACCCCCCGAAACAGGCCCCTCCACTATTAGGGGAGTTTACCATCCCCTCGGGCGCTTTTTTTTGTGATCCCGAGAAGATTTCTCGCGGAGCCGCCGGTCAGCGCTCAGGCGCAAGCCGCCGGCGGTCGGTGATGACCGACCAGAGGAACAGTCCCGCGAAGGCGGCCGTCAGCCAGAACTCCCACAAGTAGAACACGCCCCACCACCACTCGGGGCGGCGGCGGCGGTGAAGATGCACCGACGTGCCGGGGGTCACGGCGAGGAACCTACCATCACTGGAGAACGCCCCCTGTATGACACCGTCCATGCCTGGACCCGAGAAGCCCCCACGGTACGGGGGAGGCACGAAGAAGCCCAGGACGGCAAGCTCCTTCCCCGTCCGCAGATCCCTCACTACTGTCTTTCGAAACTCCGCATCCCCCACGAAAGCTACCTCTCTGCTACCATCTGCTGATACCTTCGCCTTCGGGTCAAAGGGGAAGCGGCCTGCATCGGCTGGCTTCTCCCACCACGTCTCCGAGCCCACCTCCCTTCCCTTGAGAACGTCGAAGACCGTCCTCTTCATGAGGCGTTCCGCATTGGGCCGGAAGTCGTATCCGGCCCATGAGTCCGGATCGCCTTCGCCTTCTCCCTCAGCAGTGCGTGTGTCAATGCAGGCCACCACTGCCAAACGCTTCGAGTCACCCGAGAACTGAATCGAGTGAGGTGATGGGCCGCGATAGCCCAGGTAACAGCCCTGGACCCACGGCTCCCACCGCCACCACAACCCCATCCCGCTCGTCACGAGCAGCAGAAAGACGACAAGCGTCCTCAGGCTGTACCTGGGAATGAGCCGCCGGAGCCTCAACGCCGCGCCCTCCCTCCGCAGTAATGATGGACGGGAGGGGCGTTGTCATAGGAGCCGGGGGCAGGTCAGAACTTGTCCTTCAGCCTGTCGTACTCGTCGAGCATCGCGCGGAAGTTCTCGTATTTCGTGTTCTTGGCGATCGAATGGCTGGGGCCGAGGATGAAGCCGCCTCCCGGCGCGCCGCGCTCCATGGCGGTGCGGACGTCTTCGCGGACATCTTCCGGCTCGCCGCCGATCAGCTTCTCGACGCCGACCCCGCCCCAGAACGAGAGCCGGTCGCCGTAGCGCTCCTTCAGGAGGCCCACCTCCATGCCGGCGGTGCTCTGGAGCGACTGGTAGCAGTCGACGCCCGCTTCGATGAACATCTCCATCAGCACGAAGGTCCGGCCGCAGTTGTGCATGATGACCTGGCCGACGCGCTTCTTGAGATTCGTTATGCGCTCCTTGAGATACGGGAAGCAGAGCTCGCGGAACATCCCGGGCGAGACGAGCGGCCCGTTGGTGCCGCCCATGTCCTGCTCGAGGATGACGGCGGGGGCGCCCTCGCGGACGTAGAACTCGTCGAGCAGGTTCTGCCGGGCGACGCGCTGCCGGTTGGCCGCGTGTATCACCTCCGGCTGGAGCGCGAACATCATCAGCCCGTTCTCGGTGCCGCCGAGCAGCGTCATCGCCGTCATGCCGCCGAAGGGGCTGCAGATGTAGCGCTCGTCCCTGAACTCGTTCCATACGTGGTCGAAGACCTCGAATACCGACTCGTCCGGCGGCTCGGCAGAGACCTCTCCCTCGAACTCGCTCACCGTCCACTCGGCCTTCGGCGGCCTCGGGTCGTGGATGCAGGCTATCTCGTTCGCGTGGCGGACGGCCTTCCAGACGCGGCCGTCGGAGCCCTGCCACTCGTCGTCGGATATCCGCTTCGGCGGGTCCTCCGGGACGTAGCCCCTCGGCGGCAGGAGCTGCGCCTCCTTCGGCAGGATGATGTCGCAGAGGTCGATCGCGCGGTAGAAGTCGACCGTGTCGGCCTTCAGGCTCTCGGCCACCTCGTCGCGCCGCCCCTCCCAGAGCGCTATCTGGATGTTGATCTTGTTGCGCACGTAGGTGGGCCGGCCGATAACCGCCTCGACGGTGTCGTGGTCGACTGCGTAGAAGCCGAGGGGGACGTGGTCGACGCTCTCGCGGGCGATGGCCGCGCGGGCGCGCTCCTTCGAGTTCACGGTGTCTCCTCGCCCTGAGGTCTAATAGCGCGGGGGCGGCCGGCGCGGGGGGCCGCCGGGCCTGGTGAGGCTGGTGCTCGTCTCGCGGATCTCTATCAGATGATAGCCGAAGTCCGTTCGGACCGGGCCGACGAGCTCGCCGACCTTCGCCGACCAGGCCGCCTCCTCGAACTCCTTCACCCAGCCGCCGCGCCCGTTCCAGCCGAGGTCGCCGCCCTTCGCCTTGGAGGGGCAGTCGGAGTGCTGGGCCGCCACCTTCTCGAAGTCGGCGCCGCCGTCGAGCTTCTCCTTGACGAGGCTGATCCTCTCGAGCGCGGCGGCCCAGGCGGCCTCGTTCGCGTCCTTGTCGACCTTGACGAGGACGTGCCGGGCGCGGATCCAGAGCACCTCCTCGGAGCCGCGCGTCGACATGAACCAGAGGGCCGCCCCCGCGAGGAAGACGACCGCGAAGGCAAGGAAGACGTAGCTGAGTATCTTCACCTTCGCCTCGACGCTGATGTCGCCGCCGCTCGCCCCGTCGGCCCCGTCGGCCCCGGCGGCCCCGGCGGCTCCATTCTCATCATCGGCCATGGCGCGCTCCTATTGTGATTCCGCACGGCGGCGGAGGTTTTCGGCAAGCTCGCCGTCGAGGCCGTTCGAGAGGATCGAGACGACCTTCTCTATGTCATCGGTGACGGTCGGTATCTCCAGGTCCCCGGGGCTGATGCAGCCGGTCTTGAGCATCGTCTCGGCCAGCCACTGCCGGAGCCCGGCCCAGTACTCGGTGCCCATGATGATCACCGGCACGGGCTTGGCGCGCTGGGTCTGTATGAGCGTCATGGTCTCGAATATCTCGTCCATCGTGCCGAAGCCGCCGGGGAGTATGACGACGCCGAGCGAATACTTCAGGAACATCAGCTTGCGCACGAAGAAGTAGCGGAACGAGATCAGCTCGTCCACGTACTCGTTCGGCACCTGCTCGAACGGCAGGTCGATGTTGACACCCACCGAGTGGGCGCCGCCCTCGCGGGCGCCGCGGTTGGCGGCCTCCATGACGCCGGGGCCTGCACCGGTGATGATGTCGAAGCCCTTCTCGGCGAGGGCCTTGGCGGCGCTGCGGCCGAGTTCGTAGTACTCGTGGCCGTCCGAGAGCCTCGCCGAGCCGAAGACGGTGATGGCGGGCCCGAGGTCCCCGAGGTGCTCGAAGCCCTCGACGAACTCGGCCATGATCCTGAAGATGCGCCAGGTGTCCATGGCGTGGAGGTCCAGCGGCTCGGGGCCCGTGGCGGGCGATCTGACCATTGCGGCTCCCTTCGTCGGGGGCCGGGTCGCCGCGCGGCGCCCCTCCCCTTCGCGAGCGGGCGATTATAAGCGGCCGGCCCCGCCGGTCAAGCGAGGGCGAGGCAGCGACCCGGCGCGCCCAGGTCGTCGAGGCAGGCCGTTGACATCCGCGCGGCCGGCTGTAGAATCGCTCTTCGCCTCCCGGCATTCCGGGCACGCCGGACCCAAGAGCCGCCCATGCGCGAGAGAATACTCGGCCTCACCATCCGGAACCCGGTCATCCGGCGCTACGCCCGCGCGCGGCTCCGCAAGAGGACGCTCATCGTCTTCGGGGGCCTCGCGGCGCTCTGGTACCTCATCATCATTGCGGCTCCGCTCCTCGAGAGATGGGGCTACGGCTCCGGCGCCATCGAGCGCGCGTCGAAGGCTACGTTCCTGCTCGTCCTCGTCACGCAGTACACGGTGATGCTGACGTACGGCCTCTTCTCGGTCCTGAGGTCGCTCGCCGGGCCCGCGCCGCGGAAGGCGGCCGCGCTCGAGGCGACGGCGCCCGTGACCCCGTGGCAGACCGCGACCGGAACGGTCCTGGGGGCGCCGGTCCTCGGCTGGGCCGTCGCGGGGATGGGGATACCCATCCAGTTCCTCTGCGTGAGCGCGGGCGGCGTGGGGCTCGAAAGGGTATTCGCGGAAGTCGGCCTCATGCTCGCGGCGTGCCTGATGTTCCTTTCGGCGGGGGCGGTCGCCTCGGCGCTCGCGCCGAGCGTTGCAGCCGCGTTCCTCGCGGTGCCGCCGGTCATGATACTCTTCGCCGCCGAGATGGACTTGGCCTGGCGCGGATCGTCGCCGGCGTCGGTCGTCGCGCTGGTGCTCGCCGGATGGGCGAGGTCGGTCGACAGGCCCGGGCGTTTCGCACAGCAGTCTCTGGCGCTGCTCGCGACGGCGCTCTCGGCGGGGGCGGCGCTCTGGCTGGCGGCGTTCGCCTGCGGCGCGTGGCGGCGCAGGGCTTCGGGCGGGAGGATGACCGTCTCGCACAGCAAGCTGCTGTGGCTTTTCTTCGCGGGGACCGGGGTCTATCTCGTCTTTCTGGGGGTCGGCGGCATCGGCTGGCGCGGGGAGCTCGCACAGCTCCAGTCCATCGCCCTCGTGGTCGCGGCCCTCCTGGCGACGCCCTCGCCCGAGCAGATACGTCGCCGCGCGGCCTCGGGGGGGCGGCGGGGGCCTCTGGGTCTTTTCTCGTTCATCTTCTCGTCCGGCTCGATGCCCTTCTGCTTCATTCTCTTGCTGGCGCTCCTCGGGTTCGTCTCGCAGCTCGCGGCCGGAGCGCTCACTCTCGGGCCCGGCACCAGCCTGAGGCCGACCAGGTGGGGATGGCCGGCGGCGCCGTTCGGCGGCCGGCTCGCCGGCGTCGGGGCCCTCGAGTGGCTGGGGGGAGCGCTCTGCATCGCCTTTGCCGTGGTCCTGGTGGTGATGCTGCTCGGGAGGCGCCGTCCGCCGGGGGGGCGGCTGAAGGCGGTGCTGCTGACGGTGGCCGCGGCGATGACGTGGCTCATAGGCGCCCACGCCTCGGCGGGGGAGCGCATAGCCCGGCAGTTCGGAGTGCTCTGGCCGCTGGACGCGGGCGCCCCGGTGGCGCTGCTGGGCCTCACTGACTCCTGGCGCGTCTGGATGCCTTTCGCGATCGCCGTCGCGGCGGTCGTCGGCGGATACTTCCTCGAGCGCCGGATCGTCCGTATGGAGACCTTTGCGGCGGGTGACCCCCGCCCCGCCCGGCCGGACCGCATCCCGCAGCCCCGCCGCGAGTGGCCACGCCGCTTCCTCGCCGAGTACCGGCTGCAGGCGCGCCGGGCGCTCGCCGGGTGGAGGGCGTGGGCGCTTATCGGGGGAGTCGCGGGGGCGGCGGCCGTCTACCTTGCGGTGCAGGGCTTCACCACTCCGTTCGCGCCGGATTTCTACCGGAGCACTTCGTACCTCCGCCACAACAGGGGCCTCGTCTTCTGGCTGAGCGTCCTCCAGTTCACCGCGGTGCTGCTGATAGGGCCCTACATGGCGATCCGGTCGGTCTCACGCGACGCGCCTGCCGGAAGACTGGACCTGCTGCGCACCGCGCCGTCGGGGGCGTGGTCGGCGGGGCTCGGCCGCCTCGCGGGGGCCACGGCGCCGGCGTGGCTCTTCGTGGCGCCTGTGCTCTTCGCTCACATGTTCCTCGCCTATCTCACGGTCTGGCCGGGCAGGCATCTCTTCGCGATACACGCGGTGCTTCTCGTGAGCATGGGGCTCGCGGCCTCGGCGCTGGCGATGCTGGTGGCGGCGGTGGTCCGGGACGAGGCGTGGTCGATGCTCGTCTGCACCGTCATAGGCGGCTTCGTCCTGGTCGGCGGCGTCGAGTTCAGATCCTACAGCGGGTGGCACCCGGCGATGCTGCTCATCGGCGGCTGGGCCTACGGCTGCAAAGCGGCGACCTGGAGCTACAGCGCGACCTGCTACAGCTACTACGGGTATGGGCTCCAGACCTTCTTCTTTCAGCCGCATCTCCTCTTCGCCTGTCTGATGGGGACGGTCTACCTCGTGATCGCCGTGGCGTGCGCCGTGTTCGCCGCGAGGAGAATGCAGCGCCCCGTAGGGAGGATGGTCTCCAGTACGGGCGCCGGGGCCGCCATCCTCGCCTGGGCGCTCGCGTGGGCGGCGCTCGGCATCGTGATGAGGTCGTGGCTCGAGTCCTCCTACGGCAACTTCCGCGACTTCTCCTGGGCCTGCCAGGCGATGAGCACGGTGCTACTGCTGCTGTTCCTCCTGGCGATGCTGCCGCGGCGCGAGCAGATGACCGCAGGGCTCAGGCCGGGGGCGACCCGGATGCCGGTGCCCGGGGTCTCGGCCCGCTCGACCCTCCGCGCCGCCGTGGCACTGGCCATGTGGGTCGTGGCGGTGGACGCCGTGCTGCTCATGGCCACGGGGGCCTATCCCCTGAGGCCGAAAGCCTTTCTCCTCCGCAGCGCCTTCATAGTCTCGATGAGCGCCTCGGCGACGCTGCTCGGGCGCTTCTGCGTGCTCTCGCTCAGGCATTACGCGTGGCAGACCGCCTTGGGAACCATCACGGCGCTCTCCGTGGGCTACGTGCTCCTCGACGCCGACCTCATGCGCACCGAGGGCGCGAGCTTCTTCTTCCCGCGGGACACCCGGATGAGGCACCCGAGGCTGCTGCTGGTGCTGGCGATAGTGCCCGCCGCCTTCGCGGCGCTGGTGCATTTCAGGATGAGGTTCATCCGGTGGCTCGTGCGGAAGAAGATCGAGATCGCCGATAAGAGGCAGCGGGAGCGTTCGGCGGAGGCGGCAGCTTGAGGATAGTCGGCATAGACCCGGGCACCATCACCGCGGGATGGGGCGTCGTCGACTGCGAAGCCGGCCGCGCCTCGCGCGCCGTGGCATGGGGGGCCATCCGGGCCCCGAAGAAGGACCCGGTGCCCGAGCGGCTCGCAACCATCGCGCGGGGCCTCGACGAGGTGCTGCGGGAGCACTCCCCCGAGGTGGCCTCCATCGAGGAGGCCTTCTACGGGGAGTCGGCGCAGAGCGCGCTGCGCATCGGCGAGGCGCGCGGCGCGGCGATCGTCGCGTGCCGTCTGCGGGACGTCCGCGTCGAGCAGTTCACCCCCGCGGAGGTGAAGAAGGCCGTCACCGGCAACGGCCGCGCCCACAAGTCGCAGGTCGCCCGGATGGTCAAGACTCTACTCAACCTCGACGAGGAGCCGACGCCCGCCGACGCGGCGGACGCTCTCGCGGTTGCGCTGGCCCTCTGCCACAGGTTATAGTTCCCGGAAGGGACCTCGTCGCGAGGACGCATCCTTGGCGAAAGAGCCGGCCGAAGACGACCTCTGGCAGCGCCTCGAGGACGAGCCCGGGGGCGACGCCCGCGAGGCGCTCGCCGAGAGGCACCTCTCTCTGGTGAAGGTCTGCGCCGGCCGACTGGCCATGCACCTGCCGAGCTGGGTGCGCCCCGAGGACCTCTTCGGGGCGGGCTCGTCGGGGCTGCTGGGCGCCATCGACCGCTTCGAGCCCGAGCGTGGCATACCGTTCGAGGGCTTCGCGCAGATCCGCATCCGGGGGGCGATGCTCGACGAACTCAGGTCGCTCGACCTCCTTCCGCGCGCCGCCCGCGAGCGCGCCGAGCGCCTGCGCGCCGTCGAGCGCGAGATGGCCGACGGCGGCGGCGAGCCCACCGTGGACGCCGTCTGCGAGAAGGCGGGCGTCTCCGTCGACGAGTACCTCGACGTGGAGAGGGCGCTTCGCACCAGCCGCATGCTATCGCTGGAGGCCGTCACCGACGAGGAGGGGCACACGGCGCGGTCGCTGGTGGCCGACCGCTCGGGCGAGCCGCCGGGGGCGTCGATGGAGCGCTCGGAGCTCGTCGAGTGGGCGAAGTCGCAGCTCTCCGAGCGCGAGCGGCAGATCGTCATCCTATACTACGAGAAGGAGCTCACGCTGAAGGAGATAGGCCAGGTCCTCGGCCTGACCGAGGGCCGGGTCAGCCAGATACACACAGAACTGCTCGGGCGGCTCAGGCGTAAGCTCTCCTGAGGGCCGAAGGCCCTGCGGGCCGAGGGCCGCCCCCCCCACGCCCCTCCGCATCCGTCAAAGTTCCTGTCAAGTCACGGGCGGCCCTTTGCCGATGCAATCTTTGGGGAAAGAAGCTTCGGTCTCCCGGCCCACGGGGCGCCGCAAGGCGATGGGGCTGGGAGGGGGGGTCGATGGTCGGCCCCGGAAGGGCCAGGTGCTATCGTGATCGAGCCCGTAGGCCCGTCCAGGCCCGTGGGCGGCTCGCGCAGACTCAGGCGCGTCGAGTCCGTCAACTCGGGCAGGGATGGCGGCGCAGACTCCGTGGAACTCTCCGGGATGGGGAGGCTCCTCGCGAAGATGGAGGCGGTATCGCCTCTCCGCGAGGCGAAGCTCGAGGCCGTGCAGCGGGAGGTAACCGGGGGCACCTATGCCACGCCCGATCGCGTGGCGGCGGCCCTCGAGAACCTGGCCGCCGAGGTCGACGACCTCACCGCCTGACCGGCTCGCCGGCCTGCTTCCGGGGAGGCCGCTGGGGGGATCGGGGACGCGGGGGAAGCCTGCGTCACACTCTCTGCCGGCATTCGCCCGGGCCGGGCGCCGTCAACTCACGCGCACCACCGATAGGGCCTCGTCGATGCTGCTCACCCCCTCGGCCACCTTGGCGAAGGCATCCTCGTGGAGCGGGGTCATGCCCGCCTCCTGCGCAACGCGGCGGATCTCGCCCTCGGAGGCGCTTCGGTTGATGAGCTCCTGCAGCTCGGGGCCCACGGTCATGAGCTCGTGGACGCCAATGCGACCCCGGTAGCCGAGGCCGCCGCATGCCTCGCAGCCCTTGGGATGTCCGAGCTCGGATACCTTGCCTTTCTCGCCCAGGACCGAGAGCATCTCGGCCTCGGACTCGGTGATGGGCCTCTTCTCGGCGCACTTGCAGAGCCGTCGCATGAGACGCTGCGCGCAGACCACGAGAAGCGACGAGCTCACAAGGAACGGCTGCACTCCCATCTCGACCAGCCTCGTCACGGTGCCCGCGGCGTCGTTGGTGTGGAGCGTGCTGAAGAGAAGGTGCCCCGTCAGCGACGCCTGGACCGCGATCGACGCGGTCTCGCCGTCGCGTATCTCGCCGACGAGTATCACGTCCGGGTCCTGACGGAGGAAGCTCCTCAGCGCCCGCGCGAATGAGTAGCCGATCTCGGCGTTTACCTGGCTCTGGCTGATGCCCTCCAGGACGTACTCGACGGGGTCCTCGGCGGTCACGATGTTGACGTCGGGGCGGTTGATCTCGGAGAGCGCGGCGTAGAGCGTCGTCGTCTTGCCGCTGCCGGTCGGCCCCACGTGCAGGATCATGCCGTAAGGCTGGAGGATATGCTTGTGGTAGGTCGACAGGTTCTTGGCCGAGAACCCGAGCGCGTCGAGCCCGACCAGAGCGCCCGCCTTGTCGATAAGGCGCATGACGACCTTCTCGCCGTCGGTGACGGGGATGGTCGAGACGCGGAGCTCGATATCGGTCTCCCTCCGGCTGAAGCGGCCGAAGGCGATGCGTCCGTCCTGCGGCAGCCGCCGCTCGGTGATGTTGAGCTGCGCCATGATCTTGAGGCGGCTGACGAGCGCCCTGGAAGCGGCCTTCGGCAGGCGCATCACGGGCTCCAGCACGCCGTCGACCCGGATGCGCACGAGCGTGTGGTCCGGGTGCGGCTCGACGTGGACGTCGGAGGCGCCGCGGCGGTGGGCGTCCTCGATGATCTGGCTTGCCATCCGGATTATCGGGGCGCTTTCCTCGGTGACGTCGTCGTCGACCTCCACCACCTGAGCCCCGGCGGTCTCGGCCGAGAACTCCTGCTTGACTAGCTCCGTCACGTCGGCGAGGAGGCCCTCCTCCTTGCCGAAGCAGCGGTCGACGGCGGCCGCTATCTGCCCGTCCCGCGCGAGCACCGGCACGATCTTTTTGTCGGCCAAGCGGCGGAGCTCGTCCAGCACCTCTAGGTCGAACGGGTCCTCCACGGCCACGGTCAGAGTGTCTCCCAGGACTGCCACCGGCAGCACCCGGTTGGCGCGGCAGAACTCCTCCGGCGCTATCTCGAGGACTTCCTTCGAGGGCTGGCAACCCTTCAGGTTGATGACGCACTGGCCGCACTGCTCGGCGACGATGCCCAGGAGCTCGTCCGGCCCATAGATGCCCGTTGACTCGAGGGCCGCCGCCAGCGTGCCGCCCGCCGAGCTCTGGTGTTGCCTGGCCGCCTGGTACTGCTCCTGGTTGAGCCGACCGGCCCTGACGAGGAGCGTGCTCAGCCTGCGATCGGAGATCACCTGCCGGACCCCTTCCCTTTTCTCTTTCTCTTGGCCGCCTTCTTCTTCGCGGGCTTCTTCGCCGCGGCCGGCTTCTGGACCGGATGCTCGGCCTCCTCGGTAAGCCAGTCGGGCAGGCCGCTGGTGTCGTCGGCGATCTGGGCGGGAGTGGCGGCGGCTGGCGCGGGGGCCTCATCGTCGTCGCTCAGCCACCCCGGCAGCGATCGGCCGGATGCCCTGGCCGGCCTCGCCGAGGCGCCCGCCAGCGAGGCCCGGGCGGCCTTCAGGGCCTTCGTCGCCTCCTCGGCCCCGAAGTGCTCGGGCGGTCGCTCGGCCCCGGGGAAATGGCGCTCGATGGCCTCTTCGAGCTCGCTTGCCACGCACACGACGCGCGAGACGGTCACGTGGCGCTCGGCGAGGACGCGGGTGACGGTCCTGTCGTCAAGGGCGTCCACCATCGCCAGCGTGAGCGCCGATCCCACGCGGTCGAGAGGCAGTATCTTGCGATCCCGGCAGAGCCTCGCGTCGACCAGGTTTAGCACGTCCGAGTCGACCGTGTAGGTCCGGAGGTCCATGTAGGGCAGGTTGCACGAGTGGACGAGCGCGTGGGCGAGCGTCTTCTCGTCGAGCATGCCGAGGTCAAGTATGAGCAGGCAGACGGCCCGGCGCGTCACCCTGGCGGCTTCCAGGAGGGGCCCGGTTTCCTCCGGTGGAATCAGCCCCCTGCGCACCAGGGAGTCCAGCAGCACCTTGGCCGGCGCCTTGTAGACGAACCGGCCCTGACTCGATCCCTCGCCGGACTGCGCCAATTCTGGCCTCCCCACGCGGGCGCTAGGGAACGGGCTCGCCGCCCGGCCGCTCTTCGTGCGGTTCCCTCATCTGGGTCTTGAGGGCCTCGAGCTCCCTCCTGATGGCCCGTACCTCGGCCTCCTTGGCGGCAAGCTTCTTCTTGATGTTCTCGGCGATCGTGCGCTGCTCCTCCGCCGCGGCCCTGGCTTCGTCAAGCTGTCTCTTGCTGTTGGCGGCAGCGGCTCCGGCCTCCTTGAGCTGCTCGGCGAGCGTTGCCGCCAGCGTCCGCGCCGCCTGCAGCTCCGCCTTCATGCCCGCGCGCGCGTCGGTGAGCTCCTTCTCGGCCTTCACCTGCAAGGCCTTCAACTCCTCGAGCTCGGCCTCGCGTTCGTCGAGCTTCTGCCGTGTGTGCTGGAGGACGATCGTCCTGCCGAAGAGGCCCGGCACCAGCCCGACCTCGGCCATGCGCACGCCGGCCGGCTCGGAGGTCTCCGCGCCGGGGGGCGGCGCCGCGTAGTTCGCCCGGTAGCCCGCCAGCACCACCGAGAGGATGGCCATGCAGCAGAGCCCCATGCCGAAGCTGCTCGGGAGCGAGCGCCCGAGGCCCGCGCCCGTGAGGCCGCAGAGGAGCAGGACCCCGAGGAGAACCCCGCCCATTGCCACGTAGTGGGGCCAGAGCCATCCGCCCGTGGCCGCCGCCAGCTCGTACCAGCCGCCGGAGGCCTCCGGCCAGAAGCTCCCCCACTGGACGCCCACGAGGAAGGCCGCGCCGAGCGCGCCGGCGACGAGGCGCCATCTGAAACGCCTGGGCGCTCGCGCCGCCGCCGTGGTCCCGGACCGGGACTTCTTCCTCCCCAGCCTGGCGCTGGTGGATGACTTCGGCTTCTTGACGGGGGCCGGCTCTGCGACGGGCTCGGCCTCACTCTCGGCGACCTCGGGGAAGGCCTCGATAAGCGCGACCTCGGAGGCGACCGCGTCCGGCTGGGCCGGCGCTTCCGTCGGCGGCTCCGCGACCGGCTCTGCCGGCGGCTCCTCCGCGGGGGTGCCCTCGAAGTATGCGCCCGGCTCCTCGGCCGGGATTGGCGCCACGGCGGCGGCGACCGGCTCCTCTTCTTCAGCCGGCTCGACCGGCTCGTCAGCCTGCTCATCCCCCGCCGGCTGCGGGGCCTCGCCCTGGACATCCTCGTTCAGGTTGTCGATGACGGTGCCGGCCAGGGTCTTGAGCGCCTTGAGGATGCCCTTGCCCTCCGTGGCGATGGTCTCGAAGGATGGCAGGCCCCGGGGGTTGAGGTCGCTCTCCATCTCTGCTACCGGCATCGCGTCAGGCAGGTCGCGCTTGTTCCATTCGAAGACGATGGGGATGTCGCTGATGTCGAGGCCGTTCTCCTTGAGGTTGGCGGCAAGGTTCTCGATGGACTCGATGTTCTCCTGGCGCTTGTCGGGATGCGAGTCGGCGACGAAGACGACGCCGTCGGCCCCCTGGAGCACTATCTTGCGGGTGGCGTTGTAGTAGACCTGCCCGGGCACGGTGTAGACGCCGAACTTCGTCGTCATGCCCGCGATCTGGCCGAGATCCAGCGAGAGGTAGTCGAAGAAGATCGTGCGGTCGGTCTCGGTCGCGACCGAGACCATTTCGCCCACACTCTCGGGCGGCGCCTGGGCGTGGACCCATTCCAGGCTGGTAGTTTTGCCGCTGCGGCCCGGGCCGTAGTAGACGATCTTGCAGGTCACCTCGCGGGAGGCGAAGTTGATCTCTGCCGTCATCGAGGGCTCCTGTCTGTCGAGTCCCGGCCCCGTGCTTCCGGCTCCATGGGCAGCATATTGCGGAAACCGGAGCCTGTCAAGCCGAGATGCGATCCCGGGCTAGTCAAGCTCCAGGAGCGCCACAGCGTTCTCCCGGGCGACCTTCACGAATACTGCCTCGGATATCCTCCCCGAGTCGCGCAGCTCCAGGATGAGGTTGACGAGCGGGGTCTTCGTGTCGAAGGAGGTTATGTCGGTCCCGAAGAGCAGCCGGTCCTGGAACTCGTTCAGGAACTCCACGGCGTAGTCGGGATTGCGCGCGAGGGCGTTGTAGCCGCTCCCGGCCGAGAGGTCGCCGTAGAGGTTCCCGTAGCGCCGGAAGAGCTTCGGCACCACGCCCTCCTCGTCGAAGGAGTAGTCCGGATAGCCGAAGCGGTCGTCGGGCTGGCGCAACGGGCCCATCTCGGCCCAGAAGCTCGTCGAGTGCGCCAGGAAACGCAACTTCCCGAAGCGCTGCAGGCTCGCCTCCAGGTCCGGCAGCCCCGGCGCGTCGACGAGGCCGTAGACGCCGCCGACCTGCGGGCCGATGTGGAAGGTCAGCGGGAAGCCGACGTCCTCGACGTGCTTGAGCAGGTTCTGGACCATCGGGTCGGCCCAGGGCAGGTTGGCGGTCACCTCGCCTACGCCTTTGCATCCCTGGTCGCGGTAGTACCCGAGCGTCTCGCCGAGGGGGGAGTCGGCCGAGTTCGAGAGCATGCGCGGGTCGATGTTGCAGAACGGGATGAAGCGGTCGGGATGCTCGCGGGCGATCTCGATGATGTCCTCGTTGGCCTGTGGCTCGTAGAACTCAGGGCTGACCAGCGGCAGCAGCACGCCGCGTTCGACGCCGATGGCGTCGTAGCGCTCGAGTAGCTGCTCCGGAACGCAGAACCCCTGCTTGCCGTGGCGCGGCGCGCAGTGAGAGCGCCGCACGTGGACGTGGATGTCGATGAACATCGTGCCTCCATGGCGTGTGAGGGCCGCGGCACATTCTATCCCGGCCCCCCCGAGTGTCAACAGGCACCGCAGCGCCCAAATGGCTTTGACACGGCGGGCCCCGGGGATACCATGGCGCCCGGACAGTCCTGGAGGTGAGGCCATGGGCAGGATCCTGATCGTTCTGGTCATTCTGGCGCTTATCGCCGCCGGAGCTTACTTCGTCCTGATGGGCGACGGTGCCGGTTCTGCGCCCGCTCCAACGCCCGCGCCTGCGAGGCAGGCCGATTCTCCGGACGGTCCGGGCGAGACGCCGGCCCCCGCCGCTCCGGGCGAGATCCCTGCCGAGACCGCCGGGCCTGGGGGAGCCGGGGGGGCGGTGAAGCTCATCCCCGTCAAGGTCGAGGAGGTCGAGGTCGGCGGGGTGAAGTGCGTCGAGATCTCCAACGCCTTCGTGAAGATGCGCTTTCAGCCGAAGGGCGGCAAGTGCGTCTCATTCGTCTACGTGCCGACGGGGGAGGAGCTCGCCTCGAAGTACGGTGTCTTCGAGGATCACGTCTCCAGCCAGAGCTATCTGCGCAGCGACTTCCGAAGGGCGACTTTCGAACTCACGGCCGTCGCGCAGTCAGAGAAGGTCGGCACCATCAAGATGACGGCCAAGGCAACGACGCCCGAGATGGCGGGCGTCAAGCTCGAGAAGATGATCATGCTCATGAAGCCCAGCTCCGCTGTCTGGGCCATGTGCAAGATGACCAACGATTCCAAGGAGAAGAAGGAACTAGCCTTCTGGCACCACAACGCCTTCTCGAGCGCCTCCGGCGCCGCCTACTTCGTGCCCTCGGCGTCGGGCGTCAAGCGCCTGGCCTACGACTCGAAGGCCCCGACGCGCGAGGAGTGGACCCGCGACCCCGCGCGCTCGTGGAGCGCCATGGTCGCCGGCAAGTCCGGCGTGGCGTGCCTGGCCGAGTATGAGAAGCTGGACTACTTCTACAACTACCTCTCGGGGCTGTACGCCGACATCGAGTGGCGCGAGGCGCCCGAGAAGGTCAAGGTCGGCGAGTCGCTCAAGTCCGAAGCCACGGTCGTCGCCTTCGGCGGCCTGGAGTCCGTCGGCGGCGCGGGGGCCAAGTTCGTCGGCGAGATTGCCGGGCCCGCCAAGCCCAAGGCAGGTGAGAAGGCCACCTACACGCTGAAGGTCTTCGCCGCCGAGCCAGATTTCGAGGGCACGGCGAAGGTCTACTGGCGACTGGGCTCGGAGCGCATACGCCAGCCCGTCAAAGAGGTCGCGCTCAAGCTCGAAGCCGGGGAAGTCTCGTCGGTGCCGATTGAGATCGCGCTCCCCGTCAAGGGCGCTTGCGTCATCGGCGCCGATCTAGTCGTCGACGGCAAGGCGGCCGGCGACATCCTGCGCACGGTTGACGTCGGAGGCACGGGCGATGGGGGCACGGTAAGGATCGAGCCCCAGGCCGAGCGCCTCGCCACCGCCCCCAAGCTCCCCGCCGGGCGCATGGACATCCTCCACTCGGTCGACGTGCCGACGCGGCACGTCAAGTGGGCGCGGCCCTACTACCGCGGCACGATGAAGATCTTCGTCCTCAGCCCCGTCAGGCCGAACGGCGACACCGTCGCGCTCCTTAAACGTTTTGACACCGACTACCGCGTCGTCACCTGCGACTGGTCGTGGGAGATGAACACCTGGGGCATGGGGGACCACTACGGCCGGCGCTCGAAGAAGGACGCCCACGGCCGCGACCTCGAATTCGGCTACATGACCGAGGACGTCACGAGCGACATGGACTTCGACGTGATGGTCATCCCGACGGTCATCGGCTGGAACATGTATCCAGAGCGCGCGAGGAAGGCCATCATCGAGCGCGTCCGGAAGGGCGCGGGCCTCGTCCTCATCACCCCGCAGAACGAGAAGACGAAGCCCGGCGACCCGATAGTGCTCGCCCACTCGCCCATCAGGATCACCAACCCGACCCAGTACCACTGGTACGGCGACTGGCAGCGGCACGTCGGCGGCTGGCGCGACCACTACGGCTCGAAGTGGACGGCCGGGGGGCGCCATTTCATCACGGACGGCCTGCCCCTGGACGCCATCCCCTACGCCAACGTGGCCTACTCCGAGGCGACGGCGGCGCCCGGAGCGAAGGTGCTGATGTCGAACGACAAAGGAGCGCCGATCGTCGCGGTGAGGGACCACGGCAAGGGCCGTATCGTCGCCATCAACTGGTACACCCATCAGAACTCGGCGCTCACGCCGACCGAGGCGGGGAAGCCGCCGCTGCCAACCTACGACTACTGGGAGTACTTCTACTCGCTTCTGGGGCGTTCCTGCATCTGGGCCGCCCGGATGGAGCCGGAGGTGGACATCGCCGCAGTCTCGACCGACCGCGAGGAGTACACGCCGGGCCAGGTGGCCGGTGGCAGGCTAACGGTCGAGCTCGAGAACCGGACGCGGGAGATCTCCGTCGACGTCGAGGCCACCTTCAAGGACGAGTTCGGCAAGGTGCAGGACGTGGTGAAGGTCTCGCGCGACCTCGCGCCGGGCGAGAGCGCCGTCGACATCCCCTTCCCGAAGGGGCTGGCCGGCGGCGTCAACACCTGCGACGTCATCGTCAGGAACTCGGGATACTCGATCAACTGGGGATCGGCGCTCTTCCGCGTCGAGCAGCTCGTGAAGGTGAGCAAGGTGACGGTCAAGGAGGAGGCAGTCAGGAACGGCGGCAAGATCACGGGCTCCGCGGCCTTCGCATGCAGGGCCGCGGGCAAGGGCAAGGCCGTCTTCGAGCTGCGCGATCCGTACGACCGGGTCCTTGCGATCAGCGAGAAGGAAACCGACTTCGCCGCCGACCAGACGCACGCCTTCGACTTCACCGTGAAGGACTGGCTGGCGCTGGTCGGCTTCGTCCGGGCGAAGGCCGTGATAGACGGCAAAGTCGCGTACCAGGCCGACTCCAACGAGTTCGTCGTCACGCCCGAGGAGCCCGGCTTCACCGACTACGAGGTCGCCCCGTGGGGCTTCACCAGCCGGCGTAACCTCTGGGAAGTCAAGGCCCGGAAGTTCAAGGAGATGGGGGCTACGGCGACGGGGGGCGTCAACAGGACGGCGTTGCGCTTCGGCTTCGGGGCGAAGGGCAAGTCGGGCCGGCTGCCGCTCGGCATCTACTACTACTCGAACCGCCGCCAGGCGCTGGCCGACAGGTGGGCGGCCTACAAGAAGTCGGGCATGACGACCGCCGACAAGAAAAAGCACCTGGTGCGCGACCACTGCTTCAGCCGGAGCTCCGTTCGCGAGGACCAGCGCAAGGCGATCTCCGGCGCGGCGAAGTCGCAGGCCAAGTACAACCCCGGCACCTACTACATCGGCGACGAGTCGTCTCTCACTTCCTACGGCATGGAGGCGGAGCTCTGCTACACCGACGAGTGCCTGGCACGCTTCCGCAAATGGCTCGAGAAGGAGTACGGCACGCTCGACGCCCTCAACAGGAAGTGGAAGAAGTCGTACGCCGACTGGGCCGAGATCGTCCCGCCCAGCATCGTCGAGGCCCAGCGCGACAAGGACTACGTCCCCTGGGCCGACCACCGCACCTTCATGGAGATCGTCTACGCCGAGAACCTGGAGTTCCTGCGCGCCGAGCTGAAGAAGATCGACCCCGTCGGCGAGATGGAGCTCACCGGCACCCAGGCGCCGACCTCCTTCAACGCCATGGACTGGGCCCGCCACATGGACCACGTCAAGCGGTTCGTGCCGTACTCGGGCAACTTCATGTGGGACATGTGCCGCTGCATCTCGCCGGGAGTCAAGATGGTCGGCCTAACCGGCTACGGCTCGAAGGGCGACGGCGTGAAGAACTCGCTCTGGGTGCAGGCCCTCCACGGGCTGAACGGCGTCAACATCTTCTGGGAGTGGTCGCTCGTCGACGCCGACATGACGCTCAGCCAGAACGCCGAGGATATCGGCGAGGTCTTCAGGGAGCTCCGCGGCGACGGAGTCGGCAGGCTGCTCACGACCTGCAAATGGCGGCCGAACGACATCGCCATCCACTTCTCGATGCCGAGCGTCCACGCGGCGAGGCTGCTGAACAAGGAGAGCTTCCCGACGCAGTGCCGCAACGGCTGGTGCCAGATGGCCCAGGACCTGCACTACCAGTTCGACATCATCAGCTACCTGCAGGTCGAGCGGGGCCTGCTGAACGAGAAGAGCTACAAGGTGCTGGTACTTCCGTACACGCTCGCCGTCTCGCCCGAGGAGGTCGCCGAGATGCGCAAGTTCGTCGAGGCGGGCGGCACCATCATCGCCGACACCGACTGCGGCAAGTTCGACGACCACTGCGACCCGGGCGACGTGCTCGGCGGCCTTATCGACCGCGCCGCGGGGGCGTCGAAGTCCGTCGGCAAGGGGAAGGCTGTCTATCTCGGCAAGACGATCGAGTCCTACCCGAAGAAGCGGCTCTCATCCGAAGGAGAGAAGCTCCGCGCCGAGATTGACGCCCTCTTCGTCCGTGCGGGCGCGCGCCGCAAGGCCGAGGTGACGCTCGCCGGCAAGCGCCTGCCGCGTTCCGAGGTCGTCTTCCTCGAGAACGGCCCGCTCAAGATCACATGCGTCGTCAAGGAGAACCTGGGCGGCAAGCGCACCACCACTGCCGACGGCGTGGAGTACTTCATCCCCTTCGGCGAAGACTTCGAGAAGCCCGTTGAGAAGATCACCGTGGACCTCGGGGCCGAGTCGCACGTCTACGACGTTCGGGCCCGCAAGTACCTCGGCAAGGTTGCCAAGGTCGAGATGGAGATCGTCTCGGCCGAGGCCAAGATGCTCTCGCAGCTCCCCTATCGGGTTAAGAGCGTCTCCATCGACTGCCAGGCCGCCGCGAAGCGGGGCGAGACGCTCACTGTCGGGCTCGGGGTGACGGCCGATGGCGGCGCCCCCGCGACGCACGTCCTGAACGTCAAGGTTTTTGGTCCCGAAGGCGAACGCGTCTACTTCTACGACAGGAACATCGTGGCCCCTGGGGGCAAGTGCCAGCTGTCGCTCCCGTTCGCCCTCAACGCCCCCGCGGGCGAGTGGAAGCTGATCGTCCGCGACGTGGCGACGGGCGTCGAGGGCACGAGGACCGTCGTGGTCGGCAGATAGGAGGGCACGTGATGACACTCAGGATTCGCATCGCCGCCCTTCTCCTGGCGACAGGGCTGTTGGCCGGGCGCGTTGGCCATGCCGAGGAAGAGAAGCCCGAGAGCTGGGTGGTCGACGAGGCCGTCCCCGTCGAGAAGCCGGCAGCCGACGACGTGAAGGTGCTCGCTCGCTACGACTTCGAGGAGGGGATCCAGGGCTGGAAGCGCGAGGAGTGGAAGGAGTACAAGCCCTGGAACGAGGTGGCCCACGAGCGCGCCAATGCCTTCCAGGGCAGCAGGGGCGCGCTGAAGACCACCAGCCCCAACACGTGGAACTGCCTGGGCCCGCTCGTCGACTTCAAGTTCAAGGAGGCGGGCACCAAGATAAGCTTCGCCTGCTATGGCCACAACTGCGCGGCCGTGCACGTCCAGTGCTGGAGCGTCGACCACGACAAGAACATGCACTACACCTGCAAGCCCTACCGCGACCGCGAGTGGCGAACGCACACGGCCGAGATCGGCAAGCTCGTGACCTGGGGAGGCACGAGCCCCAGCCCCGTGGGCAACGCCTTCCGCACCGTCCAAGTCTTCGCGGGATGCAAGAAGGGCTTCGCCGACACGTATCTGCTGCTCGACAACATCGTCGTCTACAACGGCACCGACCGGGTCCCGCCCGGGATGACGACGGGGCTCTCCGGCCGGGTGGACTGGGAGGCGGGGTCGGTCGTCATCGGCTGGAAGGCGCCGCGTGACAACGTCGGCGTGGCCCGCTTCCACGTCTACCGCAGCACGGGGAGCGGCTTCACGCCGTCGGTCCGCAACATGGTCGGCTCGTCGGCGGACGTCTCCTTCGCCGACGCCACCGTGGGCAACTTCGGGATATTCTTCTATCGCGTGGTCGCGGAGGACTACGCGGGGAACAGGTCGCGGCCCTCGAAGGCGCTGGCCGTGAGAGTCGTTGAGAAGGAGTAGGTCTGGAGGTCGCGAAATGACCGACACGGTGCGCCGCGCATGTGCGGCTATGGCGATCATGCTGGTCGCAGGCTGTGCCTTCGCCGAGGGCATCAGGCCCAAGATCGTCGTCCGCTACGACTTCGAGGACGGGAAGACCGGAGGCATGGAGGCGTCCGGCGGCGGAAAACTCGAGATCACAGAGGGCGAGACCTTCGACGGGACGGGCAAGGCTCTGAAATCGGTCAACGACAGGACGTATCTGGGCGTCAGCTTCTACCAGCGCAAGCCCATCGTCGAGAACGGTACGACGGTCTGCTTCGCTTACCGGGTTTCGGGCATCAAGGGCGACCTGATGGTGCAGTGCAACGCCGAGGGGGCCGGCAACCTGCACGCCGCGGTGAAGCCGACCGTGCACGGCAAGTGGGCCGTGGGGGTCGTCGACCTCGGGAAGCTCGTGGACTGGGGCGGCAAGCACTCGCACTCGAAGGGGTTCAAGCTCAAGAACGTGCAGATATACGGCGGTATCCGGAAGGGCAAGTCGGTGCTCCTGGTCGACAACGTGGTCGTCTTCGACGGCAAGGACAGCGCAGCCCCGGAGGCACCGGAGGGGCTCACCGGCGAGATCACGGACTACCGCGTCAAGATATCGTGGCGACCGGCGTATGACGACACCTTCGTTGCCGAATACGCCGTCTACCGCGGCACCACGCCCGATTTCGAGCCCCGGGCCGAGAACCTGGTCGGCCGGACCCGCTCCCCCGCCATCGAGGACGACACCATCAGCAACTTCGGCACCTTCTACTACAGGGCGAAGGCGGTGGACGCTTTCGGCAATGCGGGCCGGCTCTCCGAGCCCCTCGCGCTGAAGGTCGTCGAGGAATAGGCTGCCGACTCGCTCTCACCGTGCCGCAGCCCGGACCTCTGCCGCCGCGGTGGCGCTCCTCGAGCGGAAGTGCTCGCGGGCCTGTTCCATGAACATTTCGAGCTCCTCCCGGAGCGTCTCCTCCGTGCGACCGTCGAACTCGACGTCGAGTACGCTGGCGCCGCCGAGGAGATGCGCGGCGCGCCGGAGCTGGGACCGCGCGACCGAGCCAGGAATGCACGTGAAGGGCATGACGTTGACGATGCCGTCGACGCCGCGCTTCGCCATCTCCAGGGACATCCCCAGGCCGAGGGAGGCGTCGCCGAAGAACTCGACGAAGCCCGCCTGCGCCGAGCTCCTCCAGAGCTGCTCCACGTGCGGCCCCCGCCCGTTGCGGAAAGCGCCGCCGAGCGCCTTCGACACCGAGCGCTCTATGCGGTTCATGGTCCAGCTTGAGAGAGCAACGGCGATTCGCTTCATGCGCGCGCGGTTGAAACGGGTCAGCATCTTGAGCGAGAGCATCACGTGGTGCACCCACTCGAGGAAGGTCGGCACCCACGCCTCGCCGCCCAGGGCCTCTATCTTCCGTACAACGTCGCAGTTGGCGAAGGGCTGCATCCTGACATAGGTCTCGCCGACGACGAGCACGAGGGGCCTCTGGACGTCGAGCGTTTCGATGGCCGAGAACCGCTTCGCCGCCGACCGGAGGAATGCGTACGGCTTGCGCCGGCTTTCCAGGACCCGGCAGAGTCCCTCGAGCGTCTCGGCCTGGACGGCATCGGTCTCGCCTGCGACGGTCTCGTACGGGCGGATCTCGCGCACGAGGCGCTCGAGCTCGTTGACGGCGACGATGGCCCGGTAGACCTGGAACCCGAGCCTGAGGCCCGGGACCTGGCTGAAATGCTCACTCGACTGGTTGAGGCTGAAGATGGGAACGTGGTGAAGGCCCAGCTCGTCGAGCACTCGCCTCATCCCGAGCTCGTACTGCCCGAACCGGCAGCTTCCGGAGCTGGAAGGCATGTAGAAGCCCGAGCGGTTGGGATCGAAGCCGGGTGAGCGGATCGTCCTGACCATGTTGCCGACGCACAGGACGTACGGCAGACACTCCTTGCCTGAGGCGAACTCCAAGCCGTGCTTGAGGCTGGTCTCGTCGGTGCGCATGATCTCGGCCTTGATGCCGTAGCCGCGGCAGGCGGCCGCTACGCCGAGCATCATGTCGCCCATGTGCGGCATGTAGACCGTGCGGCCGAGACGGCCATAGTTGATCTTGACGTCGGGCCGTTCCGGGGCGACCGGCTGCGAGCGCGTCCTGCGCGAGTCGAGATAGGCCTCCAGCCGCGTGACCACCCCGGCATCGGCCGAGTGGTCGTCGAACTCGAGCAGCAGGGAGGGCTTGCCCTTCAGCGCCTCGCCCAGGTACTTGGTGATGAAAGAGTCGGGCCCGCATCGGAAGTTCGTGACGAAGACCATGTCCAGCCGGTCGTCTTCGCCGACGAGGGTGGCTGCAGCGAGTATCAGGCGCCCGTAGTGCCAGTACATGTTCTTCCACCGCGAGGCGACGTCGACGGTATCGAGGGGCATCATGTCGAGGGGGATGGGCAGGATCCCCATTTTGCGGAGCTTCTTTGGCAGGTCGAGGTTGAGTCCGGGGTCGCAGGCGTTGTAGGGCCGGCCCACCATGACGACGGCGCGGTCGCCGGGCAGCTTCTTCAGGAGCTGTCGACCTCGTTCGCGCATGCGCCTGGTGAAGTCCTCCTGGGCCATCTCGGCGGCGGCAAGGGCCCCGTCGACCGCGGCGGCACTTGCGCCGAGACGCTCTGCTGTCTGCACGAGCTGATCGCGGTTGAACCGCTCGCCGAGAGCGTTGAAAACGACGGGGTCCAGCACCTCGATGCCGTGCTCGCGCGGATCGACGCCGGCTCGCACGACATGGCCCCACACTTGCACGAAGGGGCAGTTATAGCGCATGTCGCGCTCTTCGGGCGGCTTGCGCCGGTCGACGAGGCTCGGCAGGAAGATGAAGTCCGGCCTTTTGTCGATCAGGTCGAGCACGTGGCCGTGGGCGGCCTTGACGGGCATGCACGCCTCGGTTGCCACGTGGTCGGACGAGCGCTCGATAAGCGAGCGGGTGGTCTTGCCGGAGAGAACCGTCCTCGCGCCCAGTTTCCGCAGGAAGGTGCGCCAGAAAGGCATCACCTCCATGAAGGACAGAGCCCTGGGGATGCCGACCAGGGGGCCGCTCTCGGGCTCGGCCGTGTGGTCGCGGAGGAGCTCGCGCTCGCGTTCGGCGAACAGGTCGGGCAGCGAGGCCACTGCGTGGCGCTCGGACTGGTAGCGGTCACACCTGTCGCCGTAGAAGAAGCTCCGCTCGCCCGCCACGACGACCTTGCGGACGTCGCAGCGGTTCGGGCACTTGTCGCAGACGAAGCCGCTCTGCTCGTAAGCGCAGGAGCCGATCTCTTCGAAGCCGCGGAACCTCGACTCGCCCTTGGCCTCGCTCCGGGCGATGAGGGCAACGCCGACACAGCCGGTGATCTCATTGTCCGGAGTGACACGAATGTCACGGCCGGTCTCGGCCCGGAGGGCAGCCACGACGGCCTCGTTGAAGGCCACAGCCCCCTGGAAGAGGACGCGCGCGCCGATCTTCCCCCGGTCGGCCACCTTCGAGAGGTAGTTCTTGGCTATCGAGTAGGCCAGGCCGGCCGAGAGGTCCTTCACCTCGATACCGGTAGCGAGATAGTTCGTGACGTCGGTTTCCATGAAGACGGTGCAGCGCTCGCCGCAGTCGACGGGATTGTCTGAAGCGAACGCGAGGTCGCTGAACTCGCCGTCGATGCGGATGCTCATGCGCTCGGCCTGCTCGTCGAGGAACGACCCCGTCCCGGCGGCGCAGACCTTGTTCATCTCGAAGTCGACGACGGTGCCGTCCCTGATGACGATGAACTTCGAGTCCTGGCCGCCGATCTCGAAGACGGTGTCGACCTCCGGATCGAAGGCGATGGCCGCCTTCGCCTGCGCCGTGATCTCGTTCTTGACGATGTCGGCCCCGATGAAGTCGCCGACGA
>Ga0272441_10001397_pt1 | contig 51439 bp, 47 predicted proteins | sample SSMProp6N_FD_193582 | JGI IMG/M metagenome (GOLD analysis project Ga0272441, IMG submission 193582) | Marine sediment archaeal communities from Little Sippewissett salt marsh, Falmouth, MA, United States - SSM-Prop-6N | ecosystem: Environmental > Aquatic > Marine > Wetlands > Sediment ... | reverse complement strand
CCTCGTCATACTCATCCATATATAATTATGGTACTCAAGAGCACCGACAAAGTCAATTTTGATGTTTTGAAGAAAATCCCCGATGGTCTATACTGTGTGGTGACAGGTGCAAACAATTGGCCGGAGAGGTTTGACGTGGCGAAGAAGAAATCGGATACCCAAAGATCACGGCTGGAAAAGGAACTGACCGAGGCGATCAAACAGATCGACGAGGAGGGTTTGATCTTCCTGATCCAGCAGGCTCAGGTCCTGGTCCACAACGTTCAGGTGGACAAGATCAACCGGGAGATCGTGGAACTGGAGCAGAAGAAGCTCAAAAGCGGGAAAGGCAAGCCCGCACCCCGGAAGACCCCGGCGGCCGTCGCTGCGGTCACGATCGAGGAATCGGACAACGGCAAGGCTTTCTTCCTGACCCTAGGCGGCACCCGCAAGGTGATGAATCTGGAGGAGATGCGGCGGCTGGTGCGGATCTGCTACGCCGCGGAGACCAAGAGTGATGCCCTGAAGCAGCTGTACACGGTCTTCGCCCGGGAACGGGGGGATGTGCTGGCCGATGCCAAGATCAGCGGGCCGGGGAGCCCGATCATTGAAGGCCTGTTTCAGGCGATCCGCAGCACCTACCAGGTGAAGGACCGATAGAGCCTCCCTACTTCTCGTGGAAGCCCGCCATACCCTTGATCTCCGGAGTCTGCCCGGTGTCTTTGTCGATGCCCCGGTGCACGATGGCCGCCACCCCGGTGGCCAGTCCGAAGAGGTTGATAAAGCCGGCTGCATCCGCGTGATCGTAGGAGCTGGAGCCAAAGGAGGCCAGGTCCTGCAGGTAGAGGGAGTACGGTGAGGTGCGGCCGGCCACGATCACGTTGCCCTTGTACAGAACCAGGCGCACCGTACCGCTGGTGTACTCGGAGATCTTCTCCATGAACGCCTCCAGGCTGTCCCTCAACGGGGTGTACCACTTGCCGGAGTAGACCAGCTCGGAGTAGCGCATGGCCAGCATGCGCTTGAAGTGAAGCGCGTCCGCATCCAGGGTTATCTGTTCCAGCTCCCGGATACCTGCGTGGAGGATCGTGCCGCCCGGCGTCTCGTATACGCCCCGGCTCTTCATCCCCACCTGGCGGGTCTCCACCATGTCCACCCGGCCGATGCCGTTTTCCGCACCCAACCGGTTCAGCTCCTCCACCAGGGCCAGTGGGGCCATCCGCTTTCCATTAACAGCTACAGGGAAACCTTTCTCGAACTCGACGCTGATCTCGGTCTCCCGATCCGGAGCCTCTTGAGGACTCTTGGTGCGCTGGAACATGTCCTCCTTGGGCCGGTTCCAGGGATCCTCCAGGTCCCCCCCCTCGTGGCTGAGGTGCCAGAGGTTCTCGTCCCGGGAGTAAATCTTCTGCTTGGTGATCTTGCCCAGATCGATCTTATGGGCGTTCGCGTAATCGATGGCCTCCTCCCGGGAGCGGATATCCCACATGCGCCAGGGAGCGATCACCTTGAGGTGCGGGGCCAGGGCCTTGTAAGTCAGCTCGAAGCGGACCTGGTCGTTGCCCTTGCCCGTGCACCCGTGGGCCACGGCATCGGCTCCCTCCTTCAGGGCCACTTCCACCTGATGCTTGGCCTGTAACGGCCGGGCGATCGAGGTACCCAGCAGATATTTCTCTTCGTAGATCGCTCCCGCCCTCAAGACCCGGAACAGGTAGTCCTTGACGAACTCCTCCCGGACATCGAGCAGGTGCAGCTTCGAGGCCCCCGAGGCCTTGGCCTTGTTCTCCAGACCGGATAGATCGTCCTCCTGACCGACATTGGCGCACATGGCGATCACCTCGGCGCCGGGGTAATGCTCCCGCAGCCAGGGAATGATGATCGAGGTATCCAGCCCTCCCGAATAGGCGAGTACGATCTTCTTGATTTCAGCCATCTTCTTCTCCTCCTTGCTACTCATTTTCGAGTTTGAGCGCCCCGGTTGCGATTTTGTCGAAAACCCGGGCCATGATGGTGACTCCCGCCTCGATCTCCTCAGGCTCGATGATCAGCGGCGGAGCGATGCGCAGAATATTCACGCCGGAGCGCAGGATCAACAGACCCTCCTCTCGAAAAGCGGCCAACAGGGCGGGCATGATCGCCGTGGTGTCGGAACCCCGGGCAAGCCTCTCCTGTAAGACCTCGACGCCTAGAAGCAGGCCGCGGCCGCGTACACCGCCGAGAAACTCATATTTCTCGGCCAGCCCCGCCAGCTTTTCAGCCAGGTCGCCTCCTCTATCCCGGATTCGGGCAATGAACTGCGTATCGGAGAGGATGTCCCAGACCTTGGAGGCCACCGCCGTGGTGACCGGCCCGCCGCCGAAGGTGGTTCCGTGGTCGCCCACGTGGAGCAGGGAGTTGATCTTCTCCGGAATCAGCGCAGCGGATAGGGGAAGGCCGGCGGCCAGGGGTTTGGCCAGGGTGATCATGTCCGGTTCCAAACCGATTCCCTCTGAGGCGTAGAAACTTCCGGTGCGGCTCAGGCCGGTCTGCACCTCATCGGCGATCAGGATCACCTCGTGCTTTCGACACAGACGGTTGAGGGCGGCGGCGAACTCCCGGCTCATCCCGGCCAGCCCTCCCTCGCCCTGGATCACCTCAACGATCACACCGGCGAAGGTGCCATCCAGCGTCTTCGCCAGAGCATCCACGTCGTTGTACTGCCCCACCTCGACACCGGGAATCAGGGGCAGAAAGGGAGTCTGGTACTTCGCATTGGGGGTAACCGAGAGGGCGCCCATGGTGCGGCCGTGAAAACTGCCGCTGAAGCTCAGCAGCTTATGGTGCCCCTCCCCCTTCTTGCGATGGGCGTAGAGACGGGCGTACTTCAGAGCCGTTTCATTGGCCTCCGAACCGCTGTTTAGAAACTGCACGGCCCCGATTCTGTTGGCGCCCGAAGACTGCTCCGCCTCACCCAAGCCACGGGCTATCATCTTGTTGGCCAGCTCCAACGCCGGCTCGGTGATGTACAGGTTGGAGATATGAATCAGCTGTTTCATCTGGCGGCCGGCGATTTCGGCCAGATCCTCCCTGCCGTAACCCAGGGCGTTGACCGCGATCCCGCCTGTGAAATCCAGGTAGCGTCGCCCGGAGGCGTCCTCCAGCCATACCCCTTCACCCCTGCTGATCATCAGCAGCTCCGGGGAGAAACAGTTGGGAAGGGGATGTTCTTTGATCAGTGCCGTATCTTTGCTCATAACGATTGCTCCTTGGCCCGTATCTGGCTCACTAGACTACAGATGAAAACAGGTGCCCATTCCGCCGTCCAGCAGAGCCTGCAGCGATCCCCGGCCGCAGTACTGGCCGATAATCACCCGACCGACACCGTGCTTCAGGGCTTCCACAGCCGAAGTGGCTTTGGGAATCATGCCGCCGCTGATCGTACCGCAGGCGATCTCTTTTCGCACCTGATCCCGGTTCAGGCTCCCCAGCACCTGGCCTTCCTTCAACACGCCGGGGATGTCGGAGATGAAGACCAGGCTCTGACTTTGCAGAGCACAGGCAACCTCGAAGGCCACGCTGTCCGCATTGATATTGACCCCCAGGCCTTTGCCGTCCATCGAGGTGGAGGAAAGAACCGGGAGGAAACCGGCTGAGAACAGCGTGGTCAGCAGGTTCGGGTCGACCTCGGTTACCTTTCCCGTGCGGGTTTCCCGGCCTTCGACCTTTCCAAGAGTACGCCCCCTGAAGGTCCCGCCATCGGCGCCGCACAGCCCCACCGCGGGCAGGCCCGCGGATTGAAACAGGCGAACCAGGCGTTTGTTCACCTTGCCGGAGAGAATCATCTCCACCACGTCCATCTCTTGGCTCAGGGTGATGCGGACGCCGTCGTGGAAACGGGGCTCGAAGCCGAGCTGCTCGCTGATACGGCTCACTTCCGCTCCCCCGCCGTGTACGATCAGCGGGCGGTGATCCGCCATCAGATCCTTGAGATCCGCAGCCAGGGGGCCAAGCTGCCGGCTGTCCTCCGCGCTCTTGCCGCCGATCTTGATGGTGATCACCGGTTTGTTCAATTTCGTATCGCTCACGGGCACCTTGCGCTCTTCAGATCTCTCCGGACAGAGACAGACCGCTGGTCTCGGGGAATCCCATCCGGATATTCATGTTCTGGACCGCCTGACCGGAAGCTCCCTTCATCAGATTATCGAGAGCCGAGAACAGAAGCAGGGTCCGGTCTTCGATGCACCAGCCGATGTCACAGCGGTTCGATCCGCGCACCTCGGCGGTCTGGGGAATGGTGGCGCCCCTCAGGCCGATGCAGGGCGCCCGGCGGTAGGCGGTCTCGAAGATCGACGAAATTTCCGCCTCCCCCACCCCTCGGGACAGGGGCACCATGATCGTGGAGCACATCCCCTTGCGCAGGGGCGCCAGGTGGGGCACGAACAGGATCGAGGCTTCCGGCGCCTCGGTTCCGAGCTGCTCCTCCATCTCCGAAACGTGGCGATGGCTCTTTCCCGGAGCGTAGGCACAGGCGTTTTCGCTTCGTTCGCTGAACAGGTACTCGGCTTTGAGCTTTCGCCCCGCCCCGGTTATACCGGAGATCGAGCAAACCTGGATCTGCCCTCCGATCAAGCCCTCCCGGGCGATCGGCAGCAGGGGCAGCAGCACCGAGGTGGGATAGCAGCCCGGGTTGGCGATCAGCTCGGCGCTGCGGATGGCTTCCGCACGCCACTCGGGCAATCCGTAGACCGCCCGTTCCAGCAGATCCGGCATAGGGGGAGGGGTGCCGTAGGATCCCTGAAAAGCTTGCTGATCCTTCATGCGAAAATCGGCGGACAGATCGATAACCAGAGATTTGCCGAGAAATGGGGCGCAGAGACGGGCGGATTCCAGGTGGGGCAGAGCGGAAAAAACCACCTCCGGATCCTGCTCCTGCACGGTTTCCAGGTCGAGCAGGGTTCCGGCGTCTGCAATCTTTTGGCCCGGATCTTTAAAGCCCGGATCCACCTCGGAGAGCCGGCGGCCCGCTTTGGAAGAAGATACGGGCAGGATCTGATCGACCTCGGGATGGTCGACCAGCAGGCGCGCCAGAAGCATTCCGGTGTAACCGGTGGTTCCTAAAACAGCCGCCTTCATCCCGTCTCCTCTTCCAGTCCGGGGATGCGCTCCTGCATGGCTTTGAACATCTGCTTCCGGGACACCCCGTCCCGGGGTATGAGCAGGATGGTATCGTCCCCGGCGATGGTTCCCAGCACCTCCTTGATGTTTAAGTTGTCGATGGCGAAGGCCACGGTGGAGGCGTGCCCCGGCAGGGTCTTGACCACACCCTGAGCGCCCGAGAACTCAATGGAGATGAAGCCCCGGCGGAAATCTTCCACCAGGCTCTTGTCCGATCCCACTTTGCTGGCCGAATCGCTGAAGGTATAGATATACCCGCCCCTTCCGTCGGGAATCTTGCCCACCTTGAGGTATTTGAGATCCCGGGACAGGGTTGCCTGGGTGACTTTGAAGCCCTCTTCCGAGAGGAAGTTCAGCAGCACCTCCTGGCTTTTGATCTTTCTGGTCTCAATGATGTGCCGCAATCGGGCAAGGCGTACGGATCGCTCCATAATTGTCATCCTGCATGTTTATAATATCAAACTGTATATTTTTACAATACTAGGACAAGAAAGACAAGATGGTTTTTTTCAGTCAGCTCCGGCCGCTGCCGGGAATTCACCTGCTTGCCGCACTCGCCGTCCTAGGGTACCTTGTAGCCATGGAGCAGGAAACCCAGTTGCTGAAGAGCCTCGGCTTCCCCGATATTCGCTTCCACAGCGCCTTCAATCATTTCGACTTCAAACGCCCCGGCCGCAGGATTCTGGTGATCGGTCCCATGGGCTCGGGAAAAACCGAATACAGCGCCCGGGTGTGGCGGGACTCCCAGGTGGCCCAGCGGAAGACCGGGTCGATCCGGGAGATGACCACAGCCTCCGGCGCGGATCGCCGCAAGGTGTTCTTCATCCGCTCGCTGCTGGACAGAGAACGCTTTCCCGACTATCCGGCCGACGCCCTGCCCTACCGCAACGGCTATGAACGCTGCGGCCGGTACACGGCGGATATCCGGGATTCCTTCGAACTGGAGGCGGTGATTGCCGGTCACCCGGAGGTAGGTACCTGGATCATCGATGAAGCGGCCTTCTACGAGGAGCGGCTGGCCTACGTTGTAGAGAACGACTCGCGTAAGCGGGGCACGGTGTTCATCTTTCCCTCCCTGATCCTCAACTTCCGCAGGGAGATCTTCAACGCCACCGCCCGGCTGCTGCTGGAAACGGCCACCGATATCTTTCCCCTCACCGCCTACTGCGAGCATGCCGAGTGTCTGGAGGACTCCCTCAATACCTACCGCTACTACCTGGTGGACGGACAGGAGTGCCCGGCACTGTACTTCGATCCGCTGATCATTGTGGGGGGAGATCAGCAAAAAACAGACCCCCGGGAACCCAACTACTGTACCCGCTGTGATACCCACCACTACCTGCCGGCTAAGGAGTATACGTATCTGATCCTCAAACCCCTTGGGGAAAAGGCCGCCGCCGGGGACTTGGAGCCGCTGCGTAGTGAACTGGCACTGCTCCGGGGTACTACGGAGAAATCCGAACTCTACCGGTACATGAAAGAACGCTACCTCGAGGTGGAGGAACCCAGAGCGATCATGATGAACGCCTTGAAGGTTGACTGCATCGCGGAGAAGGCATTGAGCTTTCTGTACGCCGAGCAGAATCTTGTGTCCCGGCAGCAGGTGATCGAGCTTGTCGACACGCTCGGGCTGGAGCGGGAGTATTTGGAAAAGCGACTGCGGGACAACGGACGGGTCCTGTAAGAACAATGGCGATTGGCTACCAAGGCAATCATCGAAATACTCGAGATTCATCCCGGTGTGGAGCAACGGCTTTTCGTATCCTGATCCCCTGGTTATTCCTTGCCCTCCTGTTATCCTGCACGGGGGAACCTCCGGAAATCATGCGGGTATTTTGGCAACTGAACATGGTCGAGGACCTGGAACAGGATCTCACCTATCAATCCCTCAGCCTTTTCGTGAAACCCAACGATCCGGACGGCTTCGAGGATATCGAAGATCTGTATCTGATCAATGATCAACAGGAGCTTTTCTGGCGTTTGGACGGGGAGAGATGGGCACAGTCGGGAACGGATGAGGAAATTTGGATCGGCAGCAATAGTCTGAAAATGCCCGACAGCGCTGCTTTTCCCGCCGGAGAGTACCGCATTCTCCTGCGCGATGTCGGCGGGGATTCCGCGGAACAGACGATCCGCCTCCAGACGATCTCTTCCAAGGAGGCGAGCAGATATCTGCCCAAGGTGTCCGTGGCGGGCGGGGAGATTCGTGTTGCCGGTGAAGCGGGAAGCTACCAGCTGTCGGTGACCGACGGTAGCGGGCGATATATCGCCTCTTATCCGATTGCTGAAAAACCCCTAACCCTGGCGGCTATCACCAACTCCCAACCGGCCCTGCGGGAGGGATTCAGCTTCAAGGTATACGGCGTTGTGGGCAACCGAAACCTTGGGGTGACCTCCGGTCCCTATTACGTCAAACCCTGAGATAATTCGAGCTCAGCTGGACTCCCGGACGGACTTTGCTTTGATTTCCAGAGTATGGATCTCGGCGTCTACCTGTTTTATGTCCCCGACCAGCTCATTCAGAGCATCCTGATCGCTCTTCGAGGGGGTCTTTTTCTTCTGTGCCTGGAAATAGCGCTCTCCGAGCTCGGCCAGGAGTTTCTGCCGCTTGCGCATCTCCGCGGTTATACTGGCCTTGATCCCGAGAATACGGGCGGATTTGCGCGTAGCCCGGGCGGTGGACTTGAATATCGCGCTCAGCCCTTTGCCCGCCTTCTCAGCGGCCGGACCCAGTTCTTCCCCGACCTTCCTGCCCGTTTCAGCTAATCCCTTCCGGGCCTTCTCGGCCGCCGGACGCACCTTCTTGGTTGTCTCAGAAACGGTCTGCTTGGCGCGTTCTACAGCAGGAGTGATGTCCTCGTTTATTTTCCTCTGCAGCCCTTCGCCCAGCTCCTGAGCGGCTTTGCCGATCGCACCGCTGCCGGCTCGCTTGGGTGTCTTGCTCACCTGCCGGGTGGTTTTCTTAGCGCTCGTCTTCGTCTTGGCTGCACCGGAGGTCTTTACCTCTGCGCTTTCGCCTGGCGATGGTTTCCGCTGTTCGCTGCTCTGCTTGGGTTTCTCTGTCTTTGTCGACGCTTTCTGCTCCGACTTCTTTTCAGCCATACCTGCTCCTCCCTTGCGTTCTACACAGGTAGAACAAATATACGAAGTGCCGTGCCGCTGCTTCAGCACGAATGTTGTACACCCTATAAGATACAAATAGGGAGGTTAACCGTCCAACCGATATTTAACCGGGAAGCAGCGGGAATCCGCCTGTCCCTCTGTATACCCCGCCACGGCTTCGGCAACCCCCGCCTGCCAGCTGGTTTCGTGCTGATGGGCAACGGTTCGGTGAAGCAGGTCGTCGGGGAAATGGGCACCGAAGCGTGAGAAGGCCGACAGCAGCAGGTACCGCTTGTCCCCCAGGTGGGTGATCATGCCGAAACTGGATCGTTTCCTGTCGGGGGTCTCCACACCGAGTAGGCGGGCGTATTCGGCTACCAGGATTCGCCAGGGAACGTGAGCATCACAGCAGTTGAACGCCCGATTGGTCGGCCCCGCGAGCAGCAGCCGGTGGATCACGGGGCCGAGATTGGCCACAACCATCAGGGAAACCTTGGCGAGTCCGTCTTTGCAGGTGAAAAAGGTTCCGTTTAGCAGCGCGGATATGATTGTGGGAGAAAGATAGGAATCCCCTCTTCCCATCACCGCCGGAAGCCTCAGCAGGGTGTACCCCAAAGCGCTGGCCTCAAGCGCGCGTTCGGCCCGAATCTTGGAGGCCATGTAGGGAACTACGGGGATCCCCCGGGAGCGACGGGTTCTCTGTTCGTTGCGATTCTGCCCCATGGTCCTCCAGCCGTAGACCGAGATCGAGCTCAGGTAGATGAAGTGAGACACCCCGTTGGCCTCGGCCCAGCGGATCAGCCGTTTCGTTCCCTCGGTGTTCACCGCGAACATGTGTTTGCGCCGCAGGCGCTGATCCACGATCCCCGCTGCGTGGACCACGGCATCGAAGCCGGCCGTCGGCAACTCCGTGAACGTCTGCGGATCCGTCAGATCCAGAAAGGCCTCGTTCGGACCGGATGCGCGCCGAAAACAGGTTCCCAGCACTTCGTGTCCACTGCGCCGCAGATCCCGCATAAGAGCAGCACCGATGAAGCCGTCACACCCTGTTAGGAGCACGCGCATGCGGGCAGTATATAGCCGATCCTCACGCTTGGAAAAGACGGCTTGGCAGAGGCGACTTGGAAAGGAACACCTTGACCCGAGCGGGGCAGGAAAGTTAGCTTGGTAACAATCGCCATGGTTGCTCTGATTGTTCTTGGATTCATTGTGCTGGCTGCCGGTATTGTCGGCTGCGTGCTGCCGATCATTCCCGGGCCGCCCTTGGCCTACGCCGCCCTGATCCTGCTGTCCATCGCCCGAAAGTGGGAGGCCGTCAGCCCGACAGCGCTGATCGTGCTCGGTGTGGTCGCCGCGGCCGTAACCGTGATGGACTACCTGATGCCCCTCATCACCTCCAAGTGGAAGGGGGCCGGCAAGGCGGGGATCTGGGGCTCGATCGCCGGGATGATCGTAGGCATGGTCTTCTTTCCTCCCTTCGGCGTGATCATCGGCACCTTCGCGGGTGCGGTGCTCGGGGAGCTGCTGTTCAGCAAACGCCCGGAGGGGGCACTCAAAGCCGGCTGGGGCGTGTTTCTGGGCACGATGCTGGGCATCGCCCTGAAGCTGGCGGTGAGCGGAGTGATCGCCGTGTACTTTCTCCGCGCCGTGCTGCGGGGCTAACGGATGACAGAGATCCGAGGGCGGATAAAAGCACTGGACCGCCTCCGCGGAGTACTGGTCGTGCTCATGGCCCTGGATCACGCCAACTACTTCGTGGCCCGGACGCATTCCCCCGGCGAGTACTGGGGCGGAGCGTTCCCGGCATATGCCACGGCCGCCGCTTTTCTCGCCCGTCTGGTCACCCATCCGGCCGCCCCGGGCTTCTTCTTTCTCATGGGTACGGGGATGGCGCTGTTTGCCCGCAGGCGGGCCGAGCAGGGATGGGCAGCGGGGCGAATCCGCGGCCGGCTTCTGCTGCGCGGGACGCTCCTGATCGCCCTTCAGCTGCTGGTGGTGAATCGGGCCTGGGAGCTGACACCGGGAGGATGGGAAATCAGGATCTATATCGGCGTGCTTACCGCCTTGGGGGCAGCGATGCTGGTGGCGGCCTGGCTGCTGCAGGTTAGACCCCTGGTGCTTCTGATTCCCGGCTTCGGGCTGCTGATCGCAACCGAACTGCTCACCCCGGGGGCATCTCGGTGGGCCGCTCCTTTTCATCCCGTCCTGCGGTTGTTGCTCATTCCGGGAGGCACGAGGGCTCTCTGGGTGAACTACCCGCTTCTGCCCTGGCTGGCTCTGACGCTCTTCGGCCTGGCTTTCGGGGGTTGGCTTGCGGGGGATCCGGCCGGTGCGCGCCGCGGAACTCTCTGGATCGGGCTCGGTGCTCTGGCTGTCTTTGTTCTGCTGCGTCTGGGAAACGGATTCGGCAACATCCGCGCCCGCTCCGGCGGCGGGTGGATCGGCTTTCTCAACGTGGTGAAATATCCCCCCAGCCTGACCTTTGTGCTGCTGACCATTGGATTCGCTCTCGTTATCCTCCGGCTGCTGTTTCTCATCGAGGAGCAAACCGGCGGCAGCTGGGACCCTCTGCTGGTGTACGGCAGCACCCCCCTGTTCTTCTACGTGCTCCATCTGTTCCTCTACGCCGGAATCGGGCGCCTCTTCGCCCCCGGGGGCACATCTGCGGGCGGGATGCTGCTGTACTGGCTGCTCGGTCTGGGCGTGTTATATCCGGCGTGTGTCGGCTTCGGGACGCTGAAACGCCGGCAGAGCAGCCGCTCCCCGCTTCGCCTGTTTTAGTCCGGGACGCAGGGAACTCCCGGTCGCCGGCCCGTACCAAAACCATACTTTCGACCGGTCTCACCCATACCCCGGATCGTGTACCTTTTGTCTGACTGCGAAACGTCCGCGCATCGGCGTGGACCTTTCCGTACAAAAAGTGGGGAGTTTTCGCATGACAAACGATGACAATCTGCTCTGCATGTATCTCAAAGAGATCAACCGCTATCCTCTGCTGAGCCGCGAGGAGGAGGAGATCCTGACCCGTCGCGCAGCCGCCGGGGATCGGGAGGCCAAGGAGCGGTTGGTCCGGGCGAACCTACGTTTCGTGGTGGCGGTGGCCAAGAGATACCGGACCAAGGATATCCCGCTTCTGGATCTGATCAACGAGGGCAATATCGGACTGCTCAAGGCGGTCGAACACTTCGACATGAACAAGGGCTATCACTTCATCTCCTACGCGGCCTGGTGGGTACGCCAGTCTATCCTCAAAGCCCTTTCCGAGAAATCCCGCATGATTCGACTACCCTGGAATCGAGCCAATGAGCTGGTGCATATCGAACGCAAACGCCGCGAGCAGCTCACCGAGAGCACCGGGGGCGCTGACCTGGGCAGGATCGCCGAGGAACTGGGTATGCCCGAGGATCATGTGCATAACCTGATCAACCTGTCCCAGACACCTCTGTCCCTGGATTCTCCGGTGCAGGGGCTGCAGGGAGATGCGGATTTCTCTCTGTTGGGAGATCTGATCTATGACACGACGGGGGAGAGTCCCGAGGAAGCGGCTGTCAGTCAATCCCTGATCGACCACATCAGGGACCTGTTGGACACCCTCACTCCCAAAGAGGCGGAGATCCTCTGTCTGCGCTACGGCCTGAAGGGAAAGAAGCGGCTGTCCCTTCGGGAGATCGGCAGACAGTACCGGCTTTCCCGGGAACGGGTTCGCCAGATCGAAAAAAAGGCGATTACCAAGCTCAGAGCCCCCTCCTGCAGGCGGCTGCTGGAGGCCTACGTGGCCTGAGAGTCAATGCCCGTGGCTGTGGGGATGCTCCAGGGGTCCCCCCAACAGATCGAGAGCCGAGCTGAGTTCCAGGTTGACCGCCTTCATCTTTTCCGCCGCCCCGCGCACCGCCGCAGCCGCCGGGCCTGCTTTCTCGCTCCAACGCAGGAATTCCGCGGCATGTTCGTCGTTGTGCTCCATCCAGTGCTGCAGGAGCACCCTTAGCTTGTCCGCCTCCGTCATGTTTTCTCCTCCGCCTTGTCCAGGCTGTCCAGGTGCACCGTGTGCTTGAGCAGATCGATATCCCGGATCGCGGCCTTCACCGTTCGGGGCTCTTCGAAAAGGGTGGACAGCTCCACGCCGTTCTCGGTCGGCCTGACCTCGATCACGTCTTCCAGAATCTTATCCCCGTCCAAGAATACAGTAGCCTGACACATACTTCACTCCCGAGTTTCTTTTTCTGCTTATAGTATACTACGAATCAGGAAGAAGCGACGGCGTCCGGAGCAATCCGGTTTTCCTAGCCGGAGCGAAACAGGGCGGCGACCCGGCAGGATTCCAGGGGATAGGCCCCGACCGCGGTCTCATCGGAAAGCACGACCCCGGCAAACCCCCGCTGCAGGGCCTCGTACAGGTAGCTGATTTCCGAGCGGGTGGGCGTCGGGTGAGCGGTCAGGTGTTCCAGCACCTGGCCGGCCAAAAACACAGGCTTCGGGATGCGCCGTATGCGAGGCAAGAAGCGGAACAACTTCTCGGCCATCGCCGCAGCTCCAAGCTCGGCGCCCAGGTCTCCCCTGCAGATCCAAAGCTCATCGGCGTATCCGGCGATCTGTTCGGCATCCTCGAGGGCGGAGGCCCGTTCCACCTTGGCGATCAGGTAGGGGGCGCCCGTTCCCCGCTCCTGGAACAGCCGCCTGTAGTTGCTCATCTCCACTCCGTCCTTCACGTATGAGAGAGCGTAGCGGACAAACGGATAGCGGCGGGCCATTTCGAGGACCTGCATGTCGTTGCGGTGCAGGTGTTCTACTCGGTACTCGGAACCGACCAGGCTGATCCCCTTTCGCGCGGAAATCTCTCCTCCCCTGGTAACGCGTGCGGTGATCCGCCGCTTCCCCGGGCTCTCGATACGAAGCATCACCTTGCCGTCGTTCACAGCGATTTTCCCATCGGCGTCGATCTGCGCGGCGGTGAAGAAATCGGGATGAGGGATCGGCAGGATTCCGGGATCGGAGCCGCTCCCGTCGCCTTGTTCATCCCCCTCCGTTTCCAGGACCAGCTGGACGGAGGCTCCGGATTCCAGCATGTTGCTTTTCACGTTTCCGATACGCCACTTGCTGGCCTGCAGGTCGAGGATCACCGGAAAAGCATCCACGTCCACCGAAGCGGCACGTTCCGGGAATCGGTCGTTCCCTGCAGGGGATTCTGCAAGGAAGTGGGCGATTGCCTCCAGCCAGCTCTGCAGAATATCCAGCCGGAAATGTGCGGTATTCAGGCGAAAGGCCGTGGCCCCCGCCGCCACTAAACTCCCCCACATCTGCTGTTCGTCGGTAGCCGGCCCCAGGGTAGCCACAATCCGGTAGTTCATGGTACGTGGATCCATATCCGTTGGCAGCACTATAGCGGCACGACTGCGGGAGTTCAAGCTCCCGCTCTACAGATGCCCGCTCTACAGTGAGGATAGCAGCAGCGAGTAGGCGGCGGTGATCTCCTGGCAGCGCCGTAATCCATTTGGATTGATGTCCGGGTGATAGATCTTCATCAGCCGTTTGTATTGGCTCTTGAGCAGGGGCAGGGAAAGGGCCCGATTTTCCAGACTCATCACTCTGCGGGCTGCGCCCAGTTGCGAGGAAGGATCCGAGGCACCTGAGCCGATGCGTTCCTGCTGGTCTGTGCTTGGTTCATCCTCCCGTGCGTATCCTCGGGTCACAGCCAGCCTCAGCAGCCGGTCGATCAAAACGGCGAAGATGTTCCTCGCCTGTAAGACGTGCTTCCGGAAAAAAAACTCGATGAGCCCTCTCGCATTGGCTCGGGCCAGCCCGGTGATGGTAAATGTTCGGGCTGAGCAGTAGGCCTCCGCGGCCCGTTCGATCAGCTCATCGATGGGGAAATACTCCTGAATATAGACATCCCGGGCTCGTTCGAAACGCCCGAAGGTTCGAAGCATGGCGGCGAACTGCTCGCTGTCCACCTGGTGGAGGCGGAGAACGGCGGCGGTTTCACTGAGAAACAGGCCCAGGATCTCCATCTGCTCGGGATGGCCGAAGAAGATCCCCGCCTGCTCCAGCCGCGCCTCGGTATCCGAACCGCAGAACAGCTCGACAAGAGCTACGAACTCCCAGATGTTCTCCTGGCTGTATGTGGCGGTTCCCGAATCGAGTGAGATGAGGGGATGGCCCCGGCTTTCAGCCGCGTAGATGCGCCGGAAAAAATCCTCACTGCTCACGCCCAGCAGATCCCGTATCTCCCCGGCTTCAAGGGACCAGGGCTCTCCGTACCCTTCGAGCTCGGCGATGCGGTCAATAACGGGCGTCGGGTGCAGCCCCGTCTTACCGCCTAGATACCGATCCTGCATATCCGTACTATGAATCCCGGTTCGCCGGCTGTCAATTGCCCTTTGCAAAACAGAGGGGGAACCGGAGACTGGTGAAGAAATCGACGGCGCCGGATGCTACCGGTTCCCGCGCAGAAAATCCTCGAGCAGTGCCCAGAGGCGCAAGTTTTTGTGATAGCGCTCCTCGTACAGAGATACGGCTGCTGGACGAGGCTCGAGACGGTCCCGGATCCGCACAGTGGACGCGGTTCCCTGCTCAAGTGAAGAGTAGACACCCGTGCCGGTTCCGGCCAGAATAGCGGCGCCCAGAGCCCCGGCCTCTGACACGTCGCTTCTCTCAAAAGGGCTGTCCAAGATATCCGCGCACAGCTGAACCCAGGCCCGGGATCGGCTGCCCCCGCCCACCGCGCGGAATCGCCTGGTATGGATGCCCGCCCCCGGGAGGGTGGCGACGCTCTGCTTCAGAGAAAAGATAGAGCCCTCCAGGATGCCCTTCAGAATGTCAGCCCGCCGGGTATTCAGGCGCAGACCTGCAATCACCCCGGAGGCGTCGGAGATGAAATCCGGCGGTCCCATGAAGGCAAAATGGGGCAGCACGGTCACGCTGCTGGGATCTGCCGGAAGCTCGGCGAACAAGTGTTCATACACCTCGTCCCCCTCTGCCTGGAATCGTCGGTGCTCTTCTGCGGCAAAGGTATCCCGATACCACCTTACCACCGATCCGCACTGGTTGTAGATGAAGCTGACGAATCGGTCGGGCCGGGCGTGGTGCTCGGTGTTCAACCCCCGTTCGATCATGGCCGCAGGGGCGGGCCGCCGGGCGAACACGGGCACGATGCACAGGTAGGTTCCCATCCCGAACATGGCATCTCCCTGTTCGGTCACACCGCATCCCAGGGCGTGGGCGCACTGATCGTGCGCTCCGGCGCAGATCGCCGCTCCCACCGGCAGGCCTAATTCTGAGGCGGCTTCCCTGGACACGCTGCCTATCACCGTACCTGATGGCACCGTTTCGGGCAGCTTGTCCCGGTCCAGGCCGCTCCACGACAGCAGCCTTTCGGACCAATCGGCCCGGTCGATGTCGAACAGCAGGCTGCGGTTGGCCAGGGAGTAGTCGGCCGCCGGCTCGGCGCCCAGCATGAAAGCCACGAATCCGCTCCAGAAAAGGAACACCTCCGCCCGCTCGTACGCCTTCCTCCAGTGCTGCTTGATCCACATCAATTTGCTCAGGCTGAAAGGGCTTCCCAGGGTGTTGCCGCTGATCCGGTACAGAGTCTCCTCATCCATGCGGCCGCCCAGCTCCTCCAAAAACTCATCCCCCCGGGGATCGAACAGCAGCAGGGAATCTCCCAGGATCTCCCGTTTCCTCGTAACCGGAACCAGTGATTCTCCCAGGGAGGTAACGGCCAGCGCGGTCACCGCTTCGCTGCAGCTTGCCGCCGACTCGGCGATCGCCTCCTTGATCTTTTCCCACACCTCGAGGCTGTTCAGCTGGCCCCATCCCGGCTCGGGACTGGCAAAGCCATACTCCCTGTATGCGGAGGAAAGGATCTGCCCTTCATGGGAAAAGACCACAGCTTTGCAGCCGCCGGTGCCTACATCGATACCCATGAGACTCATAACAAGCTGCTCCTGCTGCCACTCAGTCGAAGGTAATCAGCCAGCAACCAGCGCGTGCGCCGGTACACCGCCTCCCGGGCGTCCGCCGGCTTCCCGCCCTCGCGAAGCGCCCCCTCGTAGGCCTGCCGGATATCGGCTCCGATATTCATCTTGGCGATTCCCTGTTTCATCGCTTCCAGAACGTAACGCTGCTGGATCCCCGAACCGCCGTGAAGGACCAGGGGGATCCCCACCGCATCTCTGATCTTCCTAAGGTGTCCGATGTCGAGTCGGGCGGCCACTTTCTTCTCGTCCCGCACCGCCTGGCTGATCCGTCCGTGAATGTTGCCGAAGGCCACCGAGAGCCAATCGCAGCCGCTTTCAGCGGCAAAGCGCTCAGCTTCCCGCGGGTCGGTAAAGCCGCGGCCGGAACGGATGATCTCCTCGTACGGCGGGAGGGGACCCTCCTCATGGCCGAGCACCGCACCCAGCTCGGCTTCGCAGGGGATACCCGCTTGGTGAGCCAGCTCGACCGCCCGGCGGGTTTCCCGGATGTTCTCCTCCAGGTCCAGGCGGGATCCATCGACCATCACCGAATCGAATCCCACATCGATGGCTTCCCGGATGATATCAAGATAGTCGACCCGCTGCCCATCCTCGTCGATCACGGGTATGTGGTCCAAATGCAGGCATACGTGGGCCGGGTCGGCGTATCGGTTAAATTCCGCGTATACATCCGCAATGCTGCGGCTTTCGAATTTTCGCCACTCCGCCCGGGCCACCTCTAGGAGGGCAAACACGTCCTCATCCACGGCAGCGCGAATCACCGCTTCCACCATGGGCAAATAGGGAATGTTGAATGCCGGTACCAGCAGTCCGGCTTTACTGGCCTTGTCGACCATCCGTGCTGTTTGATTCATCCTTCCAGTCCTTTCTATCTTCTCCCCGCCTCAGTTACCCTATCTAGGATAGAGCCCCCAGCAGAGCTTCATCTCCAACCGCGCTCCGAGCTGCCAGCTCGGCGAGGCTGCGCCGCTCGATTCCCTTGTGAATCGTATGGGGTGAGGTAACCGAAGCAGCGGCCAAAAGTACTCCCAACCGGTGAGCTGTAGCCGGGGGCAACCCGGCAGCAAGAGCGGCGATGATGCCGGCCAGATGAGCGTCTCCGGCTCCGCCGGTTGTCACCACGGGAACCTCGATGGCCGGGAGGTGGAGCAGCTCCCGGCCATCCCAGCTCCAGCTACCCTCGGCTCCGGCGGTCACCGAGATCATCAACCGCGGGTGGTCACGGCTGATCCGATCGATTGCCCTTCCCGCAACAACTTCTGACTGGAGAACATCGTTTCCTGCATCCACCAGCCTGCGGGCTTCATCCTGATTCAAAGCCAGCAGATCCAGCTGTTCCAGGAGCTTGCTGCTGCGAACCACCTCCATCTCCCCACTGGCAAAAGCGGCCGCCCGAAACAACCCGTACCGCGTGGCCATTTCGAGGAGCTTTGCTCGCGCCTCCAGGGGGACCTCCGGTACGGCCAGGGCGATCCCCTCCCGGCCGACCCGCCGGAACTCCGCTTCCGCCGCAGCCACTGCGGCGGGGCTCACCTGCCCGCTGGCCGAGTCCTCCGTCGTCATATTCCCCCCGGATCCGTCGGGATAGAGGAAGCAGAAGGAATAGAGGGTGGGCGTACCCGCAAGCGCCTGCGCGAAGCGTAGGTCCAGGCTCACCTCCTCCATCTCTTTGAGCAGCCCTACCCCCGCCTCATCATCCCCCACCCTGCCGATCGGCAACACAGCCATCCGCTTGCCCAGAAGGACTTTGACGTAATGGCAGAGGATGTGCAGCTTGCAGTAATCCCGCCGGTCCAGAAAGCGCCCGCTGCGGCTCTCCTCCCGGCCCAGAGTATGGTCACCGCGCAGCAGGAAAAAACTCCCTGTGCCGATCCCCCCCGTGCCGATGAGGGTATGGAAGCGAAGATCTATCCCCGCGAGGTTGAGCACACCGTCTGGGTTTCTACTTCCCATCTGTTCAGGCTATCCCTCCACTCCAAGATCCCACTCCGGGTGCTCGCTGAGGGGATGGGTTGCAGTCTCCACCGTGGCGGTGATCAGGGCATCCCCGTGCTCCTGAAGCAGGGTCAGGGGATACTCCGGGTCCGGTGAGGCGAACAGAGCCACCCGCAGAGCGGTTTGCTTCCAGGCTCCGGTGTCTGAGAACAGCCGCACCTTGGCTGCGGACAGGCACTCCTTCAAGCCCAGGGTAACCGACATGGGCGGAACGAACTGATAGGCGGTTCCGAAGCTGCGCTGGGCCAGGGCCAAGATCGTATCCCAGTTGTTCTCCTGGATGCGTACCGTGCTGGCCCTCAGCTGCTCGAGGGTTATCGAGCTGTAGGGATGGCGCCGGGCTTGGTTGTAGGCGATATGCCCGTCCTGCCCCCAGCCCCCGTAGGTGAGGTGAATCGGCCCAGAGGCGATCTCCCGCCGTATTTCCTCCACGTTCTCCGGGCCGAGCCAGCGGCGGTTGTGCTCCGGCACGCTCAGATCCGGTTCCACCGGCTCGTAGAACTGCCGCTCCATGGCGCCGCGGAAGCTGTAGGGATGACTGCGGGGAAGCTCCCGCCCCTGCCAGTCCAGGCATTCATCCATATGGAACACGACGAAGCGCTCCAGCGGTACCCTCTCCCGGTTCACCAGCTCGGCGAAGGGCTGATACCAGCAGCTCGGTCCGCAGGGAATGATCGCCCGAAACTCCTCACCCCGGCCGGCCGCTGCTTTGATCTCATCGACCAGCTCTCGGGCCATGAGCTGACCCATGCTTTGGGAGTCTTGCACCACTCGGAAGGGCACTTTCAGATCCGGGTGTCCCTCCAGCTCCTGACTGGGAACCTTGCACCACTGATACAGCTGTTTTCTACTAATCGGCATGCACATGCTCTCCTTGTTTCGGCGCACGGTTGGACCGGGCCGCGGCGGTAGTCGCCTGCCGGCATCACCCGTAGATCGGCGCCAGGCCCGGGATCAGCCGCAGGGCGTTTTCATGGTATACCTTTTTCAACACCTCATCGGGAAGCCCCAGGCCGTAGATCCGCCAGCGACTGTGGCCCCAGCGGCCGATGTAATCCGGGTACTCGAAGTACTCGTCCCGGGTCTCCAGGAAGCGAAAGTAGCAGCGGTAGATATCCGGCCGAAGCGGCATATCGCTTCCAAAGAGGATGCGGTCCTGGTATTTGATGATAAACTCCCGGGCCGTGAAGGGCTGGCGTCCCAGCTCATCGATGCGCGCCGAGATATCGATCCAGGCGTTGGCGTGGCTGTCGAGGAACTCGGACACGTACTCCAGATCCTCGGGGAAGTTGGCCACGTGGGGCAGGAGGAATTGCGTGCCCGGGTGCTCGCCGACCATCCGGTCCCGCTGCTCCAGGAGCTGCTGCTTGGAAAACAGCGCATCGTGGAATCTCCAGCCCACGAACTCCTGCAGCGACTGGTAGTGCTCGTTGGTCTCATCCACCGGCAGGAAAAATCCCAGCGGATCCGAGGTGTGGATCAGGACGGGAATATTCAACTGACCCGCCCGCCGCCAGATCGGGTACAGCCGCCGGTCATCCACCGGCAGCATCGAGCCGTCGTTGTCCCTGAACTGCAGGCCCAATTCCTTGGTGACCTTCAGTCCCAAAGCGCCCCGCCCGACATCCTCCTCCAGATGCCGGATGCACATCTCCACCCATTTTTCCGGCGATCCGCCGGGATTCTCGTCACTTCGAAACAGGGTGAACTCATCCCAGCGGGCGAAATCGCTCATGGTAAAGGCGGCGAAGCGTCCGGGTGAGACCGGCAGTAGTTGTCCAGGTAGACGCCTAAATCGCGCCGCTCGATCGAGTAGCCCGACTCGTCGTAGGGCAGCCTGACATTGCCGGTGACGTTGAGAAACACCCTGATCCCCGCCTCATCCATCCCCCGTACCAGCTCCGCGGCCGGAACATCCCCGAACAGATGGTTGTGCGCGTCGATCACCGGAAAACGCGCCCGAGCGGGTGTGTTATCCGGTAGATTCAGCAGGGACTTGGGTTTGAACTCTTGGACTAGCAGATCCTTCATCTCATCTACCCCTTGCAACAAGATCCCGACCCGTCCTCCGGCTCTACAGAGCTAGGGCCCGGATACCGGTGAGCTCGCAGAAATCAACTAAAGCGGGATACAGATCCTCCCCGTAGCCCAGGCAGGCGTATTCGTTGCCCCAGCTCTGCAGCAGCTGCTCGATGTCACAGTGGGCGGTGACAAACCCGTGGGGCCAGAAGGGTATCCCGCACTCCTTCAGCCGTTGGTCGATCCGTTCGGCCGGTGGTTCGAAGATCGAGCAGCGGGTAACGACCAACTGGAACTCGCCGCTGATCCTGCCAAGCCTGGCCAGTACCCCCTCCCCGACCTTGCAGATCAGCTGCACCGCCAATCCACCCGCACCTCCCTCGGTGGGAATTCCGTGCTCGGCGAATCCCGCCGGCCCGAGTTTGCCGGCCAGCGAGGGGGGAACCGCGCCGTCGCCGATAATCTTGATTTCCCGGCTCGCCTTGTCGATGTGCTGCAGATCCCCGTAATACACAGGATCACGGCTCAGCTTCATGAGAAGATACACGCTGAGGGCTGTGTTGAAATCCCCGAGGGTGGAGGTGGGAACGCCGTCTTCCAGCATCATGCTCTGGGCGAAGCAGGTGGCCGAATAGTCGTCCCCCAGCCCGGGAAAGGATTGGATGGTGTAAAAATCGAAGCCCTCCTCTGCCACGATTGTCTTCAGCGCCAGATAAAACCGCATGGAGCGCTCATTGACGAGATTGGAGGGTGGTTTTTTGCCGAACAGTTTTACCAATCGGGGACCCAGGGCTTCGACCTCCGATACGGGAAGATTTTCAGCCCGGCGGATCAGCTGGGTGGTGTCCCGGGAATCGATATCAACTCCGAACAGCCGCATCCACTGGGACGGATCGGCCACCCCGCAGGTCTGGCCCATGCCCCGCCCGCCGAAGGCTCCGATGGTGGCCATGTTGAGCAGTCTCTTGAGATGAGAGGCTCGGCAGTAGCTGGTTATGCGGGCGATCCCCCCAGCATCTGCCGCATCGGCGTACACGAAGCGGTGGGCTATCCCTACCTCCAGCATCGCTCCGTGCATTACCAGTCCGCCCACCGGCCGCCAGCCCTGAGATCCCGGATGCGTCCAGAGCACGATCGCCTTGCCGGACAGGGAGAAATCCCGGAGCGCCGCGATCAGGTGGGCCGCCCAGACCCAGGTTCCCGAGAACAGGATCAGGCAGTCCACCCGATCGTCGATCTTCATCGATCTCAAGGCAGCGGCAGCCTCCGCCTTGCTGGCGACGATCGTGTCGTGGACCAGCAGCTCAACGCCCTCCTGCCTCAGAGCTTCCTGGGAGCGTTGGATGACGGACTCGTCGATGAAGGTGGTTCCCATGGGATCTTTCAATCCGTCCTTGTGGACCCCAAAAACGATGAACCCGGCCGTGGGTTTGATCATGCTTTCCTCCTGTGCATTACTATTTATCAAATCGGATCGATGGTCTGCTCTCGGGAGATCAGATCCAGGTTCCACATGTTGACATGCTCCGCAGTTTCAATGAGGCACTGCGCCGCCCTGGCAACATCCTCCGGACCGAGGAAGCGGACATCCGCGGGAAGGGTGATTCCCGCCTTTTCCGCCCAGGGAGTTTCAATGGCAGCAGGAGCCAGGATGCTCACCCGGATCCCGTATTTGTTGACCTCGTTCATCAGAGATCGGGAGAACCCCTCCACCCCGTGCTTGCAGGCGGTGTATACGGCCAGCCCGGAGCGGGATCGCTTGCCCAGGATCGAGGAGACATTGATGAGATGACCGGCTTTCTGCCGCTTCATCACAGGGACAGCCGCCCTGCAGCCGTAGAGCACGGCCGTCAGGTTCACAGCCAACCCCTGGTTCACCTCTTCGAGTGTCAGCTGGTCAAACTCGGCGGAGCGGATACCCCAACCGGCATTGTTGATCAACACGTCCAGGCGTCCGTACTCTGCGACTGTCCCCTCGATGAATCCCCGCGCCTGTTCCCAAATCCCCATGTCAGCTGCTATTGCCACAGCCCTGCCCCCTGCCTTGGTGATGGAGGAGGCGATCTCCCGGAGCAGAGCCTCCCTCCGGGCTGCCAGGGCAACCGCATAGCCGGCAGCAGCCAGGATCTCGGCCATGGCCTTGCCGCTTCCCGACGAGGCTCCGGCTATGGCCACAACTTTCTTGGCGGCTTCTTCCCTCTCAGCCATGCATTCCTCCTTTGCCCTCAGGTTTTTCCCTTCCCCTCCTCATGCGGGCACCAGAACCGCCTTGATAATCGGGGCTTCCCCCCTGTCGCTGGCCTCAAAGACCTCCTGGAGCTCGTCGAAGGAAAAAGTCCTGTTCACCAGCAGGGAAGCATTGAAGCGTCCGCTCTGCAGGATACGGATCGCATCGGGGAAATTCTGAGCCGGCTCGGCGAAGGTCGGGATCAGGGAGATCTTGCCGAAGATCAACTTGTTGACATCGATCTCGACGGTGTTCCGCCCGCCTAGGTCGATTCCGATGAAGGATACGGTGCCGCCGAAGCGAACCATGTCCAGACTTGCGGGTAGGGTTTGTGGCGCGGAGGTCACCAAAACGGTATCCGCGCCCCCGGGAAAGACTTTTTTCACAGCCTCTACGGCATCGACCTCAAGGGCTTCCACCACTGTATCCGCACCCATTTTCAACCCCGCTTCCAGACGAGCCCTACCCCGGGGGCGCCGGCGGGATGAGCCCACCAGGAGCACCTTGCCGGCTCCCTGCATCCTGGCCAGGTACACGCACATCAGACCGATGGGCCCGGGGCCGGTGACCACCACGCTGCCGCCCAGTGGAATTTGGCCGTTCAGCACCGTGTTGTAAGCCACGGCCATGGGCTCGACCAGGCTGGCGTGAGTCCACTCGATCCCGTCGAAGGGTTCCAGCAGATGGTAGTTCACCGTCATCATCTCCGCCATACCCGGCTGGCCGCCCAGATCGTACATGTTGCGGCACAGCTGAGGCTTCCCCGATTTGCAGTATCCGCAGATCCCGCATTGGGCCACATCTTCCACGATCACCCGATCCCCGGGCTGGTAGGGAATGTTCCCCTCCCCCACCTCTTGCACTTCAGCGGCGATCTCATGCCCCAGGGGTTGATATTCGCCCTGCCAGTCCCGGGCGAAGTGCAGATCCGTGCCGCAGACCCCGCAGGCTTTCACCCGGACCAGCACCTCGTCTGCACCGGGCTTGCGGGGCTCGATGTCCCGAATCTCGAAATCGAAGGGGGAACGGGCAAAGGCAGCTTTCATCTACTATATTCTCCTTGAATAATCTCCCGGGGGAATCGACAGATCACAGCTCGGCAGCTCTCAGCCCCCCGGCTACACACCATCAGCCGGCTCGAAACAGGGAGCCGCGGTAGTGCGCCGGAACCGGATCCTGCCAGTGCCGGCGTACCGCCTCGAGATCCGAGAAGACCTTGTGGAACGCTTCGCCGTATTTTTCCACCACCTCCATGCCGTTGGGGGGATGGTAACCCACCACCGCTGTGTAGCGCCGGCAGAGCTCCAGGGCGTTGGGGTAGTCTTCAACGCGATACACCATCTGTTGCCCCGCCTCCGAGTGCTTCCATGGGTAGCCGCTTGCGGAGAAGCCCATCTTGGTCTGGAACAGATCCTGGGCCGGAACGGGCATGGTCTGCCACTGCCCCAGCTGCACCCCCTCCATGAACAGGGCCTTCTCCATCCCGATCCGGAACTGCTCGGGCTTCAGATCCTCCACCCCGACCTCTTCGGGGTGGAACTCCACGACGTACATCCAGTACACGCACCTGCAGTGCTCCGGAACATGGGGGGGGTGAACGCCGGGGATCCCCCGCAGCTGTTCGGTGAGGTAGCGACAGTGCCGGATGCGGATATCATTGTACTCGTCCAGGCGTTTCAGCTGAGCCCGGGCCAGGGCGGCCGGCAGTTCCTGGGTGCGGTACATGTAACCCAGGATCGAGGCATTGTAGACCCGCAGCCGGGTTTCGTCGTCGATCTCGTCTCCGAACATCCGCAGCATCCCCGCCCGCATGTGCAGATCCTCGTCATCCGTGACCAGCAGGCCCCCTTCCCCGCAGGCCAGGTTCTTCGAGCTGTTGAGGCTGAAGGCGGCCAGCTCTCCGAACCGGCCGACTTTCTTGCCTCGGTACTCGGCTCCATGGGCCTGGCAGGCGTCCTCGATGACGTACAGGTCATGCTTCTTCGCAACCTCCATGATCCGGTCCATATCCGCGGGCAGTCCGTGAAGGTGGACCGGGATGATCGCCTTGGTCCGCTCGCTGATCTTCTCCTGGATCAAGTCCGGATCGATCGTGTAGGTGCTGCGGTCAATATCCACGAACACGGGGATCGCACCGGCATGCAGGATGCTGGAGGCGGAGGCCAGAAAGGTGTAGGAGGGAACGATCACCTCGTCCCCGGGGCCGATGTTGAGGGCGGCCAGGGCCATGTGCAGGGCTGCAGTACCGCTGGAGGTGGCCAGGCAGTGCTTGCGCCCCACGTAGCGCGCCCATTCTTGCTCCAGGGCCAGGGCTTCCGGCGCCTCGCCTCCGCAGAGAAACTCCCCGTCCAGGACCCGCAGCACCGCCTGCCGGTCCCGTTCATCGAGAACAGGCCAGGGCTTGATCGTCTTCGCATCGAGTACCGGTTTTCCCCCGTCTATCGCAAGTTTAGCCTGCATGCCTACTTCCTCCTCGCTCTATCATTTGTACCATAATCCACCACCCCTATCCACAGTTACGTCCCCTTGATAGATATACAGTCTGAAGATACGGTTGTATTTGTCAAGGAAAAGATAGAAATCATACAGAATGACGAGGACAAGTGATGTCGATCTACCAGGGGAACTCCAATATGATCGGTTCCTACGGGCCGTGGGCTGCCGAAAGCGTCGAGAAATGGGAACACGCTCTATCGTACCTGTATCCGGCCTGGGGCGACATCGATGCGTGGAGGGAGGCGGCCAGGGCCAAGGTCGCCGAGCTCTTTGCCTGTCCGGTGGTCGGATCGGAGGTACTCCAGACCCTTCGCCTGGACCGCCGCTATCGCTTCGATGATCTGGACATAGAGGAGCTCTCCTGGCAGCTTCCCTACGGTCCGCGGACCGAAGCGGTCTTTCTCAAACCCAGCGGACACACCGGAGCGCTGCCGGGGGTTCTTGCTCTGCATGACCACGGGGCGGTGAAATACTTCGGCAAGCGGAAGATCCTCCGCACCACTGCTGATCCGCATCCTTTCATCACAGAGCACCAGCGTCTGTACTACGGCGGCGTGGCCTGGGCCAATGAACTGGCCCGCAGGGGATACGGGGTGCTGGTCCACGACGTGTTCCCCTTCGAGAGCCGCAGGATCCAGGCCTCTGAGCTTCCGGGGCATGTGGTAAAGAGGTTGATGGCAGCCCCCCTTGAGGTGGAGGAGCTGAGGCCGGAAGACCTGAAGGGCAGTTTCACGATCCCGGATTACGACGTGGATGAACGGGAAGGCAGCGAAGCGATCGCGGCCTACAACGCCTTCGGCGCCCGACACGAAGAAATCATAGCCAAGTCTCTGTTCTCCGCCGGCTTCACCTGGCCCGGACTGTTTGTAGCCGAGGATCGGGCGGCCCTGGACATCCTCTGCGAACGGCCCGATATCCACAGCGAGCGCGTCGGCTGCTGCGGCCTGTCCCTGGGGGGCTTGAGAACCAACTACCTCGCGGGAATGGAGGACCGTATCCGCTGTTCCGTCACGGCGGGCTTCATGACCACCTGGCGAGATCTGATCCTGAACAACTGCTACACCCACACCTGGATGGTCTACATCCCCCTTCTCGCCCGGTACATGGATTTTCCCGAGGTGCTGGCAATGCGGGCACCGCTGCCGGCCATGGTCCTGGCCTGCGCAGAGGATCCCCTCTTCGACCCGGGGGAGGTCGAACGGGCCCTGAAGAGGTTGGAGCAGATCTATGCCAAAGCGGGATCGCCCCAGGCCTTTTCCCGGGCAATCCATCCGGGGCCGCATCAGTTTGCCCGCGCCATGCAGGCCCAAGCTTTCGAATGGCTCGACCGCTATCTGAAGTAAAATCCAATCTACCCATTAAATTCCACTTGTAGGCCAACTGGAATGCCCCTCCAGAAGTTTAAGCGAGCACTCGGGCCTGAAGAAACATACTCCGGAAGCATAACTATTTCCTTGACAACGGTATTGGGGTGGTTCAGAATTGATGATAAAGAACAATCCCCGTGGGATTGAAATCAAAAACTTAAGGGAGGTTTCATCATGAAACGTTTACAACTCGTCGTGAGCATCCTGGTTGTGTTGCTCCTGGCCGCTGGTCTCGCCTTTGGTGGAGGTCAAAAGGCGGAGGAAAAGCAGACCGTCACCTTCTTCTGGGCTTTCTACGACGGCCTGACCGAGGAGTACCGGGCCAGCCTGCAGGATTCCTTCAATGCCGCGCATCCGGAAATCGATGTAGACATTGTCCATACAGACTGGGATGTGATGTATGACAAGCTGACCACCTCGATCGCCGGGGGCAAGCCGCCGGAGATCTCGGTAATCGGTACCCGCTGGCTGCTGGAGCTGATGAACATGGGCGTGGTCGATGAGGTCACCCAGTACCTGAGCTCGTCCACGGTAGACAACATCGCCCCGGGAGCCATGGAGGCCAAGCTCGGCGGTGAGCTGATGGGACTGCCCGTGGCCGCCGGTGCCCGCATCCTGGCCTACAATCCGGACCTGACCAACGTCGTGCCCAACACCATGGAGGAGCTCAGGCAGCAGTGCCTGAAGATCCACAATCCGCCGGACGTGTACGGTCTGATCATGCCCGGCAAGAAGCACACCGAGTTGACCGACTTCGCCTATTACTTCTACGCCGCCGGGGGGAATTTCTTCGAGATGAAGCCGGACGGGAGCTACGGCAAGTGTCTCGTCAATTCTCCGGCAGGAGTGAAGGCCCTCACCTTTATGAACCAGCTCGCCGAGAAGGACAAGGTCGTACAGGAGGGATACCTGGGTCTGGACCGTATGGATTCCCATCCGCTGTTCTACACGGGAAACATCGCCTACACCTTCATCGGCGCCTGGGTCGAATCGGCAGCCAAAAACGCCGGCGCAGCCTTCAAGCCGAAGTACGGCCAGATCCCGCCCTTCGCGGGTGAAAAACAGAAACCCCTGATCATCACCGACTCGATAGCCATGTTTTCCGGAACCAACCTGGAGGCTGCAGGCACTTTCCTCGATTACTTCTACCAGGATGAGTGGAAGGCGAAATTCGACGAGGCCATCGGCTTCCCGCCGGTCACCATCTCCGCCGGCAAGCTGCCCCAGTTCCAGACTCCTCTCTACCAGGCTCTGGGGGAGGCGGCTCTCAGCTCACAGGGGTGGCCGCTCATCGAAGAATGGGCCGAATGCTCCGACATCATCTACGATGCTGAGATCGAAGTGCATCTGGGCAGGAAAACGCCCAAGCAGGCTCTGGATGCAGCTGCAGCCGAGATCGACAAGCTCAGAGGCATGTAATTAAAACAGAACCGTTTACTGGGAAGCCTGGGGAGATCCCCGGGCTTCCCAATCTTTATGCCGGGATGGCGGTAAAGAAATCCCGTTTCCGATACAACATGTCAAGCTGCAGGGAGACTTGATAACCGTAATATCAGTTGCGATAGAACTTTACGGTATGGTACTGTATTAACACTTCTCGACAGGAGGCGCCCATGGATGACACTGCTATATCGTTGAAACAGAAGCTGTGGAATCCAGAGGCCCGGCTGGCTTATATTTTGATCCTGCCTGCGGTGGCCGTTCTGCTGACCTTCATGTTCTACCCGATCGGCTACGTGCTGCTCATGGCTTTCTTCAAGACCAACAAGCTCAGCCAGCTCAAGGGCTTCGCGGGTCTGGATAACTTTATCTCGGAGATGACAGAGCCGGAGTTCTGGGTAGTCACCGGCCGCTCGATGCTCTGGACGGTGCTGGCCGTAGCAACCAAGACACTGTTCGGCATGATCATCGCCGTGATCCTGAACGTCAAGTACACCGGCCGCAAGGTCGCCCGCTTGCTTTTCATCATCCCCTGGGCCTCCGCCGTACCGATCAGCTCCATGCTCTGGCGCTGGGTCTACCACCCCGTGTACGGACTGCTCAACCACACGCTCAGGATAACCGGCATCTGGCCTCAGCCTCCAACCTGGCTGGGCACCCCGATCCCGGCCTTCGCGGCCTGCATCTGGGTGGACATCTGGATCGGCATTCCCTTCATGGCCCTGGTGTTTCTGGCCGGTATGCAGGCCATTTCTGAAGATCTCTACGAATCGGCCTACCTCGACGGAGTCAATTGGTGGCAGAAGTTCTTCTTCATCACCCTGCCGGGGATCCGCCATATCGTGCTGATCGCAACCTTGCTATCCTCCCTGTGGACCTTCAATGACTTCAACACCATCTACATTCTGACCATGGGCGGGCCGGCCGGGGCTACCGACATACTCATCACCCGTATCTACCAGAACGCCTTCAAGTGGCTCAGATTCGACCGGGCCGCAGTTATGGCTTTTACGACGTTCGTTATTTTGACGATTTTGAGCCTCGTCTACGCCCGGGTTTATTTCAAGCAGGAGCGCTCGTGATGAAGTGGAAGAATCGAGGAAAAATCCCGGCCATCATCTTCACCGTCGCTCTTTTGCTCCTTTTGCTCTTTCCCTTTTTCGTGATGATCTCCACGATGCTCAAGTCGAGTCAGGAAGTGTATAGCACGCCGCCCACCTGGATACCACAGGAGTTCCACCTCGACAACTTTTTGACCGTCTGGAGCGAGTTCGAGCTTTTCATCTTTTTCAGGAGCAGCATCATCATTGCCGTCGGTGCCACGATCCTGAACACATTGTTGACGGTTCCGGCAGCCTATGCTGTAGCCCGACTGCGTTTTGTCGGCAGGAAATTCATTCTCTACCTTTTTCTGGTCATCCAGATGTTCTCTCCGGTGATCGTGATCATCTCCCTTTTCAAGATCATGGTAGGGTTGAACCTGCTGGACACTTACTTCTCCCTGATCATCGCCAACACGGTCTTTACAATAGCCTTCACCATCTGGATGATGAACGGCTACTTCAGATCGATCCCGATAGAGATCGAGGAGGCGGCCCTGATCGACGGCTGCAGCCGAGTAAAAATCATCACCAGGATTATGATTCCCATCGCCGTTCCCGGGCTGGTCACGGCCATGATCTACACCTTCATCTACGCCTGGAACGAGTTTCTCTTCGGCCTGACCTTCATTCAATCGAGGCCGAAAATGCCGCTGGTTCTGGCGCTGTACAACTTCGTGGGCCGCTGGACCACCCAGTGGGAGCTGCTCACCACCGCAGCGTTCCTCGCGATCATCCCCGTGCTGGTTCTGTTCTACGTCATCGAGAGACGCCTGGTTGCAGGATTAGCCGGTGGTGCGGTGAAAGAGTAGCAATACGCCGGGTATGTAGATTTACGCTTGATACTTGTCATTCAGGAGGCAACATGTCGATACCAAAGAGGCAGTTCGGTTCAACCGGAGAAGAGGTCTCGATCCTCGGATTGGGAGGTTTTCATCTGCTGGAGGTATCCGATGCCGATGCAGCAGCTCTGATCAACCGCTACCTCGACGAAGGGGGCAATTACATCGAGACCGCCGCCGAATACGGGGCGGGGGAATCGGAACGCAAGATCGGTCTGGTGATGCGGGAACGCCGGGAGGATTGCTTCCTGGTCACCAAGTGTCACCTCCGGGACCGCAAGGGGGCAGCCAGGACCATAGAGGAGAGCCTGCGCCGCCTGCAGACCGATCACGTGGATTGTCTGCTGCTCCACCACGTGCTCAGATACGAGGAGCTGGAACAGATCTACTCCAAGGGCGGAGCCATGCAGGCCTTTCTCGAAGCCAAGGAAAGCGGCAAGGCCCGCTATCTGGGTATCACCGGCCACGGCCAGCCGGATGTCCTGATCAAGGCGCTGGAGGACAAGCCCCACCTGGATGCACTGATGACGGGATTCAACTTCTACGATCGCTTCAATTTCCCCGCTAAAGAGGCACGTCTTATTCCTCTGGCCAAAGACAAGGGGGTGGCTCTGATCGGGATGAAGGCGTTCGCCGACGGACTGCTCTGGGAGCATCCTCAGGAAGCTTTGGCGTACACCCTGTCGCTGCCCATAGACGTGCTGGCCTGCGGCTTCAATACCATGGCCATGCTGGAGACGGATCTGGAGATCGTTCGGAGCTTCAAGCCGATGAGCGAGAAGCAAAAGCAGGAGATCTTCACCCACAATCCCGTGTTGAGCAACAGCGTCTGCCGACTTTGCGATGAGTGTCTACCCTGTCCGGAGGGCATCAACATTCCGAAGATTTTTCTATACGAGGGGTGGTACGACCGGCAGATGCGGGACCGCAGGATCCGCAGCACCCCGGAGTTCGCCCTCCGAGACCGCCTGCGCTTCTGGTTTGACGACCGGGACCAGGCACGCAGCGCCTATTCCCAGCTCGACGTCAAGGCCGACGCCTGCACGGCCTGCGGCGAATGCGTGCCTCGCTGTCCCTATGGCCTCGACATCATCGGCAAGCTGGACAACGCCCACTACAAGCTGACCCGCGAGGTCACCTCCAGCGTTCCGATCTAGATCGTAGACGGTAGCGGTTTTAAGAAAATCGGTTTCACCGGTAGGGGATTGGCGCAAAAATCAGGCGTAGTATCCCATGTAGCGCTCCATCGCATCCATCAAGGCTGCGGCATTTTCGAGTGGAACTCCCGGGTACAGTCCGTAGATCATCATCAACCCTCCCTGCTTCGAACCTAGGGTCTCCACCTCCTGCCGGATCAGCGCGTCTATCTGCTCGGGGGTGCCACCATATGTGATCTTCTGGCGATCGATGTCCAGATCTACGCACACCCGGCCGCTCAGGTTCTCCTTGATCCAGTCGATCCCGTTGACCAGATCCTGTAGGTTCAACACGTCGAAACCCACGTCGACCAGATCATCGACCAGGGCACGGATATCTCCGTCAGAGTGCATGTGGACGATGCATCCCGCCTCTCGAGCCGGGGCAACGATCCGCCTGTATGAAGGTACGATATATTTTCTAAAGTGGATCGGGGAAATCATGGGACCGATCTGCATGCCGAGATCTTCTGCATAGCCCATCCATTCGACCCGGGCTACCCGGATATAGTTCTGCACCAATCGGAGGTTGAACTCCTCCAGCATCGCGATCAACCGTTCCAGGCGGGGTTCCTCATCGGTCATATCGTAGAGCAGGTTCTGATAGCCCCGCAGATCCGTCAGCTTGAGGAAGGTATGCCCATGACCGATCTCCCCGGCCGCGATCTGCCTCTTGAATCCCAGCTGGCTGGCTTCCCTGGATTTTTTACGCCAGTCGATGGGTCCCCAATGGTCGTACCGATCGGGGTTCGGTGGCGTGAAGGTATCGAAGTCCTTCCACGACTCTAAAGGATGCTTAGTAACGGTACCGACGATGCCGTCCTGAGCAGTCTGCCACACACACCCCCAGGGATCCGTGAACTCGACGCCCGCACGGGCGTAGGGGAGCAACTCCGGTTCAACCGGCTCCTGGCAACGGCGGAAGTCGGGAAACAACCGTGGGTGAGCCTCCATGAAATCCTGCAGGGCACCCTGCGGGTAGTGATACCAGCAGGCGGGATTGATATGGAAGATCATGGGGATGCTTTCCGGCTGTTCGAAGCGTACGGCCCGCAGGATATTCTCTCTCTGGTCCATCCGTAACCTTTGTTGAGCTTGAGTGTATCCGGAACCTACAAGCTCGAAAAGAGGCGCTTCCCGGAAATCCTACCCGCATTTCTCTCGTAAATTGTCCGCTTGTTCGAAGTTTAGTTCCGTTTCATTGACAACCCACTCAACCTGTGTCTTATAATATATAATAAGAAAGAAATCGCCGAACGCGATGGGCACATCGAAAAAACACACGTCTCTGCTCGCCGAACTTACTGCAATCAAAATCCTGTCCACTGAGAGTGAATCCAGAGTGAAAGGAGGTGATAGCCGCTACAGTATATTTAGCTCTCACGCAGCTTGATATTGACTCCGACAGCAGAAAAACCAAGGAGGAGAGAATGAAAAAGAGATTATTGTTAGTAGGGCTCGTGGCATTGCTGCTAGTATGCCTGGCAGGAACGGCATTTGCGCAGAAGAAACACTTCGAGGGGATCCGAATCACCTTCTTCCCCGGTGGTCCAACCGGGTGCCCTTTTGCCAGCGTGGTGTACCGTGGTGCAAAAGCCGCGGAAAATGATCTGGGCTGCAAGGTGGATTATGTCTGGTCCGACTGGAACCCGGACAAAATGATCGCCCAGTTCAAGGAAGCCGTGGCCAGACGACCGGACGCCATCTGCATCATGGGCCATCCAGGTACGGCGGCGTTTGCACCATTGGTGGATGAAGCATTTGCCAAGGGAATCATCGTGACCAGCCAAAACACCTCGTTGCCTTCGATTGAAGAGAAGTACGCAGATAGGGGCTTCGGCTATGTCGGGCAGGAGCTGTACGCATCAGGAGTCATGGTGGCCAAGGGAGCGATCAAACGCGCCGGGCTCAGGCGTGGTGATAGGGCCATGGTCTGGGGACTGATCGCCCAGGAAACCCGGGGTCTGCGCTCCAAAGGCTGTGTGGATGCCCTGAAAGAAGCCGGGATGAAGGTCGACTATATCGAGATCTCCGATGCCATCAACGCCGACGCAGCCTTAGGGACTCCGGTGTTCACAGGCTACGTATCCAGTAACCCGGACGTGAAGCTGATCATCACCGACCACGGCGGCCTGACAGCCACGGCCGGGACCTACATGCGCGCCGCCCGCAAGCAGCCGGGGGAGATCTACATCGCCGGCTTCGATCTGAGCTCCGCCACCGTAGACGCCATCAAGAAGGGCTATACCGGCGTGGTACTGGATCAGCAGCCCTGGCTGCAGGGCTACCTGCCCGTACTGCAGGTCTGCCTGGCCAAGAAGTACGGATTCGCAGGTCTGCACATCGACACCGGTGCTGCCTTGATCGATAAGTCCAATATCGATTTTGTGGCACCCCTGGCACAGAAGCAGATCCGTTAAGAAGAAAAAGGATAAAGATGGCTGATACAAACTCCACTCAGAAGCTCGTCTCCATGACGGACATCCGCAAGTCCTTCGGCAAGGTAGAGGTCCTAAATGGGATCAACTTCGAAGTAGGATACAATGAAATCGTCGGTCTCGTAGGTGACAACGGGGCCGGTAAATCGACCCTGATCAAGATCCTGGTCGGAGTGCACCAGCCGGATGGCGGGGAGATCTACTACAAAGGAGAGAAAATAACGATCCACTCGGTGAAGAGGTCTAGGGAACTGGGCATCGAAACGGTGTATCAGGAACGGGCGCTCAGCGAGCAGCAAAACCTCTGGACAAACATCTTCATGGGCAGGGAGCTTACCACTAGATTCGGTTTTCTCAAGGTTAAGGAACAACGGACTGAAACGGATAAGATCCTGCGAAAACAGATGGGATTCACCTCCACAGCGATCTCCGAAGATGCGGTTGTCAAGTATCTCTCGGGAGGGGAGAAGCAGGGGATCGCCATCGGCAGGGCTCTATACTTTCAGGCTGATCTGATCATCCTGGATGAGCCGACCATGGGACTTTCCATCTCCGAAACGAATAAAGTCCTGGACTTCGTGGCGAATATCAAAAAGCAGGGAAAATCAGCCATCTTCATAAGCCACAACATCTACTACGTGTATCCCGTGGCGGACCGTTTTTACATCCTCGACCGGGGCTCTGTAGCGGGCATCTTCGAAAAGAAGGACATCTCTCAGCAGGAACTGGTCGACAAGATGGTGCATCTGGCCCACACGGGTAGATTGGATGAATAGACGGTGCCCGTGGCGCTCCATTAGGCGCCACGGGCTGCTCTACCTGCTCGAAACAGGGTGATCTCTGTCTTCGGTGACCATGCGTTTTTTTTAAATCGGAAGGGAGACGGTTAAATGCTACAGACATCAAGGTCCAGGGAGCTGAGGCTGGAACTCAGCATAACCGGGGTGCTCGTTGGGATTTTCCTGCTTTTCATATTGGGAAGTCCGCAGACCTTCACCCGCTTCGATATCTACTACTCCTTCATGTCCACCATCCCCTTCTCGGGAATCATGGCTCTGGCCATCACCTTCGTCATCATCACCGGTGAGATGGACCTGTCCTTTCCTTCGATCATGGGTTACTCCGCCTGGGTATTTTCCAAGCTGATCAATGTATTCATCGAGCAGGGAATGAACCCGAATCTGACCATTCTGATAGCTACCCTGGGTTGTTTCCTTACCGGCTTGGCCGCCGGAGCCTTGAACGGGATCCTCGTGAACAAGGTCAGGATCCCATCCCTGGTGGCTACAATAGGGACGATGTTCTTCTGGAGAGGGATGGTCAACGTATGCGGCCAGGGATTCGGTCTCAGTTTGGTTCCTGTCAGTGAAACGGTTCTGTTCAAAGTATTTGTGGGCAGACTGGGGGGATTGATTCCTGCCCAGGCCATCTGGCTAGTGGTTCTGGCTGCAGTGTTCTGGTTCGTCCTACGGCGACATCGCTTCGGCTCCCATGTTCTGATTGTGGGAGATAATGTTGAAAGTGCCCGAATGATGGGAGTTCGGGTAGAGCGGGTCAAAACGATCGTGTTCATGCAGATGGGGCTGTTCGCATCCCTAGCCGGCATCATGACCAGTCTGGAGGTGACCTATCTGTGGCCGTCCCTGGGAGAGGGGTATCTCCTGCGGACTCTCGCTTCCGTGTTCGTCGGGGGGACTTCTGTGTTCGGCGGCGTGGGAACGATCTTCGGCACCTTCGTAGGATCGATTATCATCGGGTCCCTGGAGGGAGGCATCGTGGCTATCGGGTTGACGGGATTCTGGACCCAGCTCATCTACGGACTGATTATCGTCGTATCTTTGTCCATCTACTCCATACTTCGCAGGAAGGAGTAGCGGACACATTCAGGTCGTCGTCTATCTCTCGATCCGAAAAAAAGCCCCGCGGAATGCGGGGCTCTTGCCGCCGATCAGAATCGAACTGATGACACATGGATTTTCAGTCCACTGCTCTACCGACTGAGCTACAGCGGCAAGTGGCCCAAAAACTAACAATTTTCTATAAATTTGTCAATATTGATAGCGAAATTGCCGTTTCCTATCCAAAGCTCCTGCACATCGAGACCACTCCCGAATGCCCAAATCGTGTCAAAATGACCCGTTATGACAAAATGGACCGATCCGCTGTGTTAGAGTAGCCCAAACTACTTCACTTACTATACATTCATTTATCTACTTAAATATATCTATACACTGCAATAATTTATACCAGGCTAGACTTGGAGCGGTTGGCATGGAACTTGCAGTGTCATAAGCAACGAAAAAATAATCTGCTTTCAGGAGGTAATACACCATGGCAAAAGCAGTAGGAATAGATTTGGGAACCACCAACTCCGTGGTAGCCATCATGGAAGGCGGAAAACCTGTGGTGGTCCATAACAGCGAAGGCGCCCGTACAACCCCGTCGGTGGTGGCCTACAATAAGGAGGGCGAACGCCTGGTAGGACAGCTGGCCAAGCGGCAGTCTGTTCTCAATCCCGATGGGACGATCTTCTCGGCCAAACGTTTTGTTGGCCGCAAGTACAGCGAGGTCTCCTCTGAGATCCAGATCGTACCCTACAAAGTGGAGTCGGGAAACAATGACGCGGTCCGTTTCAACATCCGGGGCAAACAGGTCGCCCCTGAGGAGATCTCAGCCCAGGTTCTGCGCAAGCTGGTGGAGGAGGCATCCAACTACCTGGGTGAGAAGATCAAGCAGGCGGTGATCACCGTGCCGGCTCACTTCAACGATGCCCAGCGCCAGGCCACCCGGGACGCCGGCCGTATCGCCGGGGTGGAAGTCCTGCGTATCATCAACGAGCCCACCGCCGCGGCTCTGGCCTACGGATTGGAGAAGCAGAGCAACGAGACCATCATGGTCTACGACCTGGGCGGCGGAACTTTCGACGTGTCCATACTCGAGGTCGGAGACGGGCTGTGTGAGGTCCGCGCCACTTCGGGAGACACCCACCTTGGCGGAGACGATTTCGACAAGGCCCTGGCCGATTGGCTGGCCGATGAGTTCAAGAAAGAGCAGGGGGTGGACATCCGCAAGGACCGTCAGGCGCTGCAGCGGCTGTACGAGGCCGCGGAGAAGGCTAAGATCGAGCTGTCTACGACAGCCCAGACCGCCGTCAATCTGCCCTTCATCACCGCCGATGCCAACGGCCCCAAGCACCTGATGATCAACCTCACCCGCGCCCAGTTCGAACAGCTCACCCGAGATCTGGTGGAGCGAACCCGCGGTCCGGTCAAGCAGGCTCTGGAGGATGCTAAAATGAGCGCCAAGGATATCGATGAGGTTGTTCTGGTCGGAGGTTCCACCCGAATCCCCGCGGTTCAGGAGTTGGTCAAAGAACTCACCGGAGGCAAACAGCCCAATATGTCGGTCAATCCGGACGAGGTGGTGGCTGTAGGAGCAGCAACGCAGGCCGGAATCATCCAGGGTGACGTGCAGGACGTGCTCCTGCTGGACGTCACGCCTCTTTCCCTGGGCGTGGAAACCCTGGGAGGGGTCATGACCCGGATCATCGAACGCAACACCACCATTCCGGCGCGGCGTTCGGAGGTATTTTCAACAGCCGATGATCATCAGAGCGCGGTGGACATCGTGGTGCTGCAGGGCGAACGATCCATGGCTCGGGACAACCGCAGGCTGGGTCAGTTCAAGCTGGAGGGCATCCGCCCGGCACCTAGAGGCGTACCTCAGATCGAGGTTTCCTTCGACATCGACGCCAACGGCATCCTCAATGTTTCGGCCAAGGACAAGGATACCGGAAAGGAGCAGAGGATCACCATCAGCGGATCGACCAGTCTGGATCAGAGCGACATCGAAAGAATGGTTCGGGAAGCCGAATCCAACGCAGCCGAAGACAAGCAGCGCAAACAAACCGTGGAGGAGCGAAACCAGGCTGAGAGCCTGGCCTACCAGGTGGAAAAGGCGCTTCAGGATCTCGGTGAAAAGGTGCCTTCCCACGAACGCTCTCGTTGCGAGCAACTGATCACGGATATTCGCCGGGCGATCCAGGAGGAAGCTCCACTGGAACGCATTCGGGAGTTGAAAGAACAGCTGCAGCAGGCCTCGTACAATATCTCCTCAGCGGCTTACGGCCAGGGAAGCGGCGCGAGCACAACCGGTACAGCGGGGGGTGCAGGGGCGAGCCAGGAAGCCTATCGCGCCTACGGCGGAAGCGGACAGGCACATCAGTCCGGAACCGCAACAGATTCAGGTCAGAACCCGGACGGAGTTCAGCACGAGGACGACGTGATTGACGCTGAATTTTCGGAGAGGTAAACTAGAACCTGAGACATGGCGGTAAAGTATCAGGATTACTACGAAACATTAGGGGTCTCCAGGGACGCGAGTCAGGAACAGATCCACGCGGCCTACAGGAAACTGGCGCGCAAGTACCATCCGGACATCAACAAGAGCTCGGATGCGGAGGACAGGTTCAAGCGCATAGGCGAAGCCTATGAAGTCCTGCGAGATCCTGAAAAACGTAAACGCTACGACGCTCTCGGCGAGAACTGGAAGGCGGGGCAGGATTTTACCCCGCCTCCAGGCTGGGAGTTCTTTAACTTCGGGGGCGGTTCCCGCCCCCGCGCCGGTACCCGCAGCGGGGGAAATGGCTACGAATTCCGTATCTTCGACGGATTCGGCGACTCCCCCTTCTCCGGATTCAGCGATTTCTTCGAGACCCTGTTCGGTGGAGGAACGGGCGGTTTCGGCAGCGCCGGTCAGGGCCGGAGCCGGGCGCAGACCCGACGGGTCCCGGACCAGGAGGCGGAGATCACCATTAGCCTGGAGGAAGCCTACAGGGGTACCAGACGCAGCCTGACCCTGGAATCCAGGGATGCTCGCAGCGGTCGCGCCACCGGGGAGGCCAAGACCCTGGAGGTCAAGATTCCCGCCGGCACGCTCGACGGCCAGCGCCTGCGCCTGCGCGGACAGGGCGGGACGTTCGACGATGGCGCGCAGGGAGATCTGTACCTGCGGGTCCGTATCGCCGCCCATTCGATCTTTCGCCTGAACGGAACGGATCTGGAGTTGGACGCCCCGGTTGCCCCTTGGGAAGCCGCCCTGGGAGCGCGCATAGAGGTGCCGATCATCGGCGGCAGGGCATCGGTCAAGCTTCAGCCCGGTACCCAGAGCGGCCGGCGCCTGCGCCTGCGGGGAAAGGGATTCCCTAAAAAGAACGGCGGCCATGGGGATCTTTACGTGCGCATCAGAATAGAGGTGCCCAAGCAACTGAGTGCCCGGGAGCGGCAGTTGTTCGAAGATCTGTCGAAGAGCTCCAAATTCAATCCCCGGCGCTGGTAGCTGGCTGGTGGGAACTATCTAAAATATTGCCGATAAAGAAATTAGTTATTACTATTTAGGGTAGCGATGCCTTCTCAGATTTGCCATTATATTTTCGCAGAAGATTCTCTGAAGGAAGCCCTCGGCCGGGAAGCGGAAGGGATCCTCGAAAAACAGGGGAATATCTTCCGCTTTGGGGCCCAGGGCCCCGATTTTTTTTATCACAACCAGCGAACCAGACCCACGGGCTTGAAGTTCGGAGTACACGCCCACCGGGAAGGATACGGACGGCTGGTGACCCACATGATCCACGAACTACGCCACCTGGAGTCCAAGGGCTACGAGGAACTATCCACGATCCGGGCTTACATTCTCGGCTTCACCACCCACGCTTTCCTCGATAAGAAGGCCCACCCCTTCATTGACTACCACTCCGGGTGGGTGGAAGCGGATCGGGAGGAAAGCGAGCGTTTCTACCGCTGTCATATCTTCATGGAGCGCATCCTCGACGTTCTTATGCTGAAGATAAAGCGGGGTCTGAACATACGCGAGTTCAGCCTGCTGCCATTGCTGGACTGCGGCGCCATGCTTCCCTACGGGATTATCAAGACCCTGGTGAAGAGTCTGAACGAAACCTATCCGAACACCCACTTCAAATCCAGAGACCGGCGGCGGGTGGAAAACGCCTACATCGACTCCATGGGTTTTTACACCTTCATCGATCCGCTGAATCCCCACTACAGGCGCCTGGCCGTGGAGCGGGATCGCAGCACCCATGGGAACCGGCGCCGCCTGGCTCTATTTCATCCCTTCGACGTTCCTGGGGATATCGATTTTCTCAATCTCGCCAAGGATACCTGGACCCATCCCTGCAACGACCAGTGGCGCTACCAGGAGAGTTTTCTCGACCTCTGGGAGAGCGCCCAGAATGAAACCGTGCCCGTACTGGTCCAGATGCATGAGATCCTCCAGGGCCGGGGCGATCCGGCTCGAGCTGAGCAGTTGATCGGCAACCAGTCCCTGGGCACGGGGTTGAACTGGCACGACAACTACACCCTCCAATACAACAAACCCCTACCGCTGCCGCAGCTGCTGGACAGCCTGTACCTCGAGTTGGACGGACAGCCCGCGGCGAATCTGTCGAATTGAAGGCAAACAGCCTGCATCCTCGCATCGAGGCTTGCGAATTGACCCGCCCCGAAGCGGAATGCTATCATAGGCCCATCATGGACGAGCCAATCATGGATCCCAGAGACGTCAAAGATAATCTCCGTGACAAGGGCTATTCCAAGGCTGCCCGCTTTCTCATGCTCCTGGGTAAGGAGGAGGCAGCCCGGGTGATGAGGCACTTGGATGAAGAGGAGGTAGCGGGGATCACGAAGGAGATCGCCCAGGTCAACAAGATCGAGGCAAGCGAGGCGAACAACATCCTCGAGGAGTTCGGCTACCTGGTCAAGACGAAGGATCTGGTGGCTCGGGGCGGCGTGGGCATGGCCGAGGCCATCCTGCGTAAAGCCTTCGATGAAGACAAGGCTAATGTCCTGGTCAACAAACTGAAGAATCGAACCGCTCCTCATCCCTTCTCCTTCCTGATGGATCTGGACTTCGAGCAGGTCCGACTGCTGCTGAAAGACGAATCCGCGCCGGTCTTGACAGCCATCCTCCCTCACCTCAGCCCGGATCGGGCTGCGGAGATACTTCACTCCTTTGATGAGGAGCTTCAGCTGAAGGTCGTCAAGCGCATGGCTGCACTCAAGGAAATCAACCCGGAGGTGCTTCGTCAGGCCGAAGGCGCGCTCAAGGAGAAAATCCGAGCCCAGGGGCAGATAGTGACCCAGGAGATCGACGGCCAGTCGGTGCTGGCGGAAATCCTGCGCAACATGAGGTACGTGAACGAGCGGGAGATCATGGAGCAGCTGGAGCTGAGCGAGCCGGCCCTGGCAAAGGAGATCGAGAAAAAACTTCTCACCATGGATGTGCTGCTGCGTATCAGCGACATGGATCTTCAGTCCGTGCTGCGGGATTTTTCAGACAATGAATTGGCCCTGCTCTGTAAGGGTTTGACCGATAAACAGGTCGGCCGCATCAAGGGCAACCTTTCGGCACGGCGTTGGGCTACCATCCTGGCGGAGAGTGAAGATCTGGGCGCGGTTTTCCGCTCGGAAGTGGACAAGGCGGTTGCCGACTTCCTGGATTACATCAAGCTGCAGAAGGAAAAGGGAGAGATCAGCATCATCAAAGACGGAGATAAGGTTATCGAATGAAAACAAGCACCCCACCGATCGTGAGCATCGCCGACATAGCCCAGTATGAAGATCAGGAGATCCGCATCTCCGGCTGGTTGTACAACCTCCGCTCCAAGGGGAAGATCCACTTCCTCCAACTGCGGGACGGATCCGGACGCATCCAGGGTGTGGCCGTTTCCGGAGAGTGCGACCCCCAGAGCTTCGAAACCATCGCAACGTTGAAGATGGAAGCCTCCGTGCAGGTGACCGGCACGGTCCACGAGGACGAGCGTGCCCCCAGCGGCTACGAGCTTTCCGTGTCCGGGCTACGGGTGATCCAGAACCCGGAGCAGGACTACCCGATCGCCAAAAAGGAGCACGGCATTGACTTCCTTCTCGAGAAACGGCATCTCTGGCTGCGTTCGACTCTGCCCGGCGCCCTATTGCGGGTCCGCCATGAGGCGATCGCCTCCCTGCGTAACTTCTACAACAACCGGGGCTTCATCCTCATCGACACCCCGATTCTCACAGGCTCGATCGGAGAGAGCGCCGGGACCCTGTTCGAGGTGCCCTACTTCGATATGGGCAACGCCTATCTGGCTCAGACCGGACAGCTGTACCTGGAAGCCGCCTGCGCTGCCTTCGGCAAGGTGTACAACTTCGGACCGACCTTCCGGGCCGAAAAATCCAAGACCCGCCGCCACCTGACCGAGTTCTGGATGCTCGAGGCGGAGGTGGCTTATCTTGACAACGCCGGTAACCTGCAGTTGCAGGAGGAGATGATCTGCACCCTGGTGGAGGACATCCTCTCCCGCTGTTCCGAGGAGCTCAAGATCCTCGATCGAGACATGGACAAGCTCAAAGCCGTCGCCCCGCCCTTCCCGCGCCTCGATTACGGGGATGCGGTTCAATGGTTGAAGCAGCAGGGGCAGGACATCGAGTGGGGCAGCGATCTGGGCGCTGAAGATGAAACCCTGCTGTCAGGTCGCTATGACAAACCGGTATTTGTGGTCAACTATCCCAAGAAGGCCAAGGCTTTCTACATGAAGGAGAACCCGGACAATCCCGAGACCGTGCTCTGTGCCGATCTGCTGGCCTCAGAGGGTTACGGCGAGATCATCGGCGGCTCCCAGAGGGAGGATGACCACGACAAGCTGCTGGCTCGCATCCATGAAGAGAAGCTTCCAGAGGAGGCCTACACCTGGTACCTGGAGCTGCGCCGCTTCGGTACGATTCCTCATTCGGGATTCGGGATCGGCCTTGAGAGAACCGTGACCTGGCTGGCCGGCACCCGTCACGTCCGCGAGGCCATTCCCTTCCCCCGCACGATCAGCCGGCTGTATCCGTAGCATCTGCAAGGACGGTCTACCCATGACAAGCCATACCAGCATCCGTTTTCTCGGCGCTACTCAAAACGTCACCGGTTCCTGCTACCTGGTGGAGCATCAGGACAGGCGGGTGCTGGTGGACTGCGGGCTGTATCAGGAACGCAAGTACCGAGAGCGTAACTGGGCGCCCTTTGCCGTGCAACCCGGCTCGATCGACGCGGTACTGCTGACCCACGCCCACCTGGATCACTGCGGGCTGCTGCCCAGGCTGGTGCGGGAGGGATTCAGCGGTCCGATCTACTGCACACCGGCCACTGCGGCCATCGCCCGCATCGTGCTGCTGGACTCCGCTCGCATCCAGGAGGAGGACGCCGCGTACAAACGCCGGCGTCACGAGCGGGAGGGACGGAAAGGGCCATACCCCGAGGAGCCCCTGTACAGTGAAGAGGACGCAGAGCGCACCATACCCCTGTTCCAACCCGTGGGTTACGATTCGCCCGTGCCCATCACCAACGGGATATCCGCATCCTTCTTCGAGGCCGGGCACATCCTGGGCTCGTCGATGATCCGTGTGGAGTTGGAGGAGGGATCCGCCGGCGCCGCAACCGGAGCAGGGACAAGCGACGGAAAGACCTCCATCGTGTTCTCCGGGGACATCGGCCAGTGGGACAAGCCGATTATCGAGGATCCGACGATTTTCTCCGAGGCGGACTACCTGATCATGGAATCCACCTACGGGGACCGTACCCATGAGGATCCCGGGGAGGTCGCGGATCTTCTGGCCGAGGCGGTCAACACGACCCGCCGCGCCGGGGGCAACCTGCTGATTCCCAGTTTCGCCCTGGAACGTACCCAGGAGGTCCTTTACCATCTCAACCGCCTGCTGCACGCCGACCGCATCCCCCACCTGATGGTGTTCGTGGACTCCCCCATGGCCATCAGCGTGACCGAGGTTTTCAAAAACCACCCCGAGCTTTTCGATGAGGCGATGCAGGAAATGGTGGAAACCGGGCACTCCCCCTTCAGCTTCTCGGGATTGAAGATGACCCGGTCGGCGGATCAGTCCAAGGCGATCAACCACATCCGGGGCACCTCGATCATCATCGCGGGATCGGGCATGTGCACCGGGGGCAGGATCAAACACCACCTGGTGCACAACATCCAACGCAAAGAGAGCACGATCCTGTTCGTGGGCTATCAAGCCGAGGGCACCCTGGGCCGTCACATCTTGAGCGGAGCCAGGGAGGTTCGTATCCTGGGACAGACGTGGCGGCGTAGGGCCAACATCCGCAGGATCAGCGGTTTCTCCGCCCACGCGGATCAACCCGCTCTGCTTCGCTGGCTCAGCGCCTTGAAGCGCCCGCCCCGCGGACTATTCCTCACCCACGGGGAGGCCGACGCGATCCGGGTCCTGGGGAAAAAAATCGAACAGGAGAAAGGCTTCAAGCCTCTGGCGCCGGAGTACGGCCAGCGCTTCGATCTAGAAACCTCTTAAACTCAAGCGGTTGCTCTTTGCTGCCGGCAGGCTGTTCTTGTTAAAACAACAAGGTGTCCAGGTATTACAGTATATAGGGAACAAACATGTTAGAGCTTTTGTACGCAACGTAGGTTTCTGCAGATTGAATATCATCTACCAGATCAAGCTCATTACCATAGAACTCGGCCATATCTAATTCGTCGTTCAATAAAACCTGCAACATCAGATCATAGCTGCCGGTTACCACGCTTGAAGATAAAACTCCGCGTAATTTGCTCAATTCTTTTGATTTTGGAATTGATTTCATGGTATTAAGTTTCACACCGACAAAAACTACTTGGTGACCGGGAAGTTTTCCAGGATCTACGAGTCCGGAAAATTTAAGTATTCCCGCTTCTACCATATTATTAACCCGTTTTCTGACAGTATTCTCTGCAATAGACAATTCCGCAGCGATATTTTTGTAGGATTTTCTCCCGTCCCTCAGATGTCTAGCAATTTCTAAATTAATTTTGTCGATCTTCATAACATGTTCTCCTGCGTTTTTTTCTACCAAAGAGATTCAAACGATACAGATAAGTACGCTAAGTTGTGCACACCCTACCACTATGTATTATTTTCAAATAGACATTAGCTATTGAACCATAAACACCCTATCTTATCCTCCACTCATTCATTCCCCTTCCTAATAGGCTTTCGTAGCAATTAGCAATGCTGTACATCCGCAATTAGATGTCGCCTATTCAAGTTCAACTTCTTCCTCTCTGCATAACGACTATATCGGTGTAAATTTCAAGTGGCAATTTCTGGCTCGTTCCTGAGACCTTTCATCACTGAGGCAACAGGCTATCTTTCCTATAGCCCTTTTTATAGTTATATCATAAGTCTGACGTTGTCAATTTTTTTAATGCAATTTTGATTTATTTTTCATTTTTTAGTGATTATTTAATATATTTTGCTTTTTTTCGCCTTTTTGATTTAGACTACATCTACCTGAAACACCGACCCAAAGGATAGAAGCTCTCCAGTGGTGTGCAGCCCAGGCTAAAGATAGGCACTTCCAGGGTATGAGTGATAACCGCAATGGGTGTAGCTGAAAGAGACTAACAACGTCGAGACTTGATCCAGCGGATCGCGTCTACTGTGGAGTCGAATATCTCGTTGGCGGCGGTGAGCCGCTCAACTGGCAGGGAGTTGGTGACCGCCAGGACGATCATTCCGGCAGCGCGGGCGGATTGTACGCCGGAGGAGGAATCTTCGATGGCCACGCAGTGCTCCGGAGCGATGCCCAAATTCTCGGCAGCCAGCAGGTAGCTGTCCGGTTCCGGCTTGGAGTGCTTCACCTCGTCGGCGGTGACCACAGTACGAAAACGATCGGTGAGACCCAGGATACTCAGCATCAGCTCCGCCTCGCTTCGGGAGCTGGAGGTGGCTAAACCAAGGGGAAGCGGTTCCAGCTCCGGCAGGGCCTCTACAGCACCCGGGATCGGCTCGAGCTGCACGGCGATCAACCGTCGAAAGATACGTCGCTTGTGCTCCAGCAGATCTTCCGGGGCAACGGACAAGCCATGATCCCGCACCACATCCTTGACGATCTCCGTATCCGCATAACCGATCCAGTCATGCAGGGGCAAACGATCCTCGGGAAGCCGGTACTCCCGGGCAATCTGCTCCCAGGCCAGAATGTGAATGCCTTCGGAATCCGCCAAAACCCCATCCAGATCGAAAATCACTCCTCGTATCGCCTGCATGGCCCCCACTGTAGCGCGAATACAACGTTTTCGAGAAGCCCGGCTCAGGATTTTTCACCGGGACTGGTTCGGCATGCACCATTGCTTCCAACCGGTGCATGCCCCGCAGCCGCGCTCCGGTCTTGAGGATACCGGACAAACATGCTATCAATGGCTTGCTGTACGAGCTCAGGAGGTCGATTTGTACAAACTCTCCATAGCCTATCTTCTCTGGTTTCTCTCAGGCTTCGGAGCCCTCGGATTCCACAGGTTCTACCTTGGGCGCTTCGGCACGGGTCTTATCTGGCTGTTCACAGGAGGCCTGGCCGGCATCGGTGGGCTGTTCGATCTGTTCTATATTCCCACTATGGTGCGGGATGAAAACCTCAGGCTGGGGTATCGCAACGTCCTGTCCGCGGATCCGGATTTTTACGTTTCCGAACGGCGGGTCGACCCCGGCCCCAAGGAATCTCTGGAAAAGATCATCCTGCGCACGGCCAAGAAGAACGGCGGAGTGGCCACGCCCGGGGAGGTCGCCCTTGAGGGGGACATTCCAATCGAGGAGGCCAAGAAGGCTCTGGAACAGCTGGTATCCGGAGGGTACGCCGATATCCGGGTACGCAAGTCCGGAATGATTGTCTACGTGTTTCCGGAATTCCTACAGGACGACACCCAGTTCGAGGAGATGTAGCCCCCTGCCTCGCCGCGATCATCGCCGGCGACCCGTTTCCTGGTAAGCCCGAACGAACCCCTGGGGATCCAGCGGGCTGAGCAGATAGCTGTTTCCCTCCGTGGTTGTCACCAGGACAAAATCTCCACTGGTTTTGGCGCCCACCCTCTCGATATCGCCCGGTCCGCCGGCGCGGGTCTCGTTGAACACGATCGGTACAGAGCAGAATCCGATGGTTTTCCCCACCCGCCGCCGCGCCCGGAGGGCGCCCTGAACATCCATGTTCCGGGTGCTCCGCGCCTCCTCGACCTGATCGGGGTACACAACCGCCACCGCCTCCCGATCGCTCAGCAGTTTCAGCTCCGCGATCGAGTCCCGGGAAATTCGGCCGCTCTTCAAAGGACGCCGGACCGTAATCCCAATCCCGTCTACGAGATAGACCCATCCCGGTTTGAGATTTACAGCCGACAGCAGTACGAGAAAGGCGGCGGAAAAGGCGATCAGGATCCAACCGGCGGTCTGCCCCCGGAAGAGCAGGACGAGCCCCAGGATCCCGAATCCGCCGAAGGCGCCGTAGAAGATCAATGTGTTACGGCTACTTCGACGAACGGCAAAACGCCGGGCCAAATCCGATTCGCGCCTCATCCGAGCTCACCTCCCCCGGTCGGAATGACTCCACTATAGGAGGATAGCGATCCGGGGTCCACCCTTTATTGACATTCCCCGCGCTCCCCCATAGTATCTGTGCCATGACAACCGAAGAACTGAAAAAGAAATATATAGAGTTTTTTATAAGCAATGGTCACGCGGAGATCTCTGGGAGCTCGCTGATCCCCGAGAACGATCCCACCGTGCTGTTCACCACAGCCGGGATGCACCCCCTGGTCCCCTACATCCTGGGAGAGCCTCACCCGGCGGGTAAACGCCTGGTGGACGTGCAGAAGTGCATCCGAACCGGAGATATCGACGAAGTGGGTGATCCCTCTCACCTGACCTTCTTCGAGATGCTGGGCAACTGGTCCCTTGGGGACTACTTCAAGGAGGAGGCGATCCGCCTGAGTTACCAGTTCCTCACCTCCTCCGAATGGCTGGGCTTCGATCCCCGGAACCTGTCGGTGACCGTATTTGCCGGGGACGAGGAGGTGCCCGCAGACGAGGAGGCGGCGGCTATCTGGAGACGCATCGGCATTCCGGATGAGCGTATCTACTTCCTGGGACGGGAGGATAACTGGTGGGGCCCGGCCGGGCAGACCGGTCCCTGCGGACCGGATACGGAGATGTTCATCGACACGGGCATCGACGCTTGCGGCCCGGAGTGCAAACCCGGCTGCTCCTGCGGCAAGTACTTCGAGGTCTGGAACGACGTGTTCATGCAGTACAACAAGAGCGCCGAGGGACGCTACCTGCCCCTGGAGCAGAAAACCGTGGACACGGGTATGGGAGTGGAGCGTACCTGCGCCATGCTTCAGGGCAAGAAGAACGTCTATGAGATCGAAACCTTCCTGCCGATCATCCGGGCCGTAGAGGAGTCCAGCGGCGCGCGTTACGGCGCTGAAGCGGAGGTCGACCACTCGATCCGCATCATCACCGACCACATCCGATCAGCCGCCTTCATCCTGGGGGATGACAAGGGAGTGAAACCCTCGAACCTGGGCCAGGGCTATATACTGAGGCGGTTGATCCGCCGAGCCATCCGCCATGCCCGCAAGCTGGGCATCGAGCGGGACTTCCTCTCCGCACCGGCGGAGGCCTGCATCCACGCGCAGAAAGATGCCTATCCCGAACTGGAGCGCAATCGCGGCACGATTCTTGACGAATTGGCTCGTGAAGAGACCAAGTTCCTGCAAACCCTCCAGAAGGGAGAGCACGAGTTCGAAAAGATGCTGCCCAACCTGCTGAAGAACCCCAAGCGGGTGGTTCCGGGCCGGGTCGCCTTCCGGCTGTACGACACCTACGGCTTTCCGATCGAGCTGACCCAGGAGTTGGCCGCAGAACATGATATGACCGTGGATGTAAAGGGCTTTCATCAGGCCTACAAAAAACACCAGGAGCTGTCTAAAAGTGGAGCGGAGAAGGCCTTCAAAGGGGGGCTGGCCGACCAGAGCGACCAGACCCGCAAGCTGCATACCGCCACTCACCTGATGCACCAGGCCCTGCGCCGGGTGCTGGGGGATCACGTGGAGCAGAAAGGTTCGAACATCACCTCCGAGCGGCTGCGCTTCGACTTTTCCCATCCCCAACCCATGACCCCCGAACAGATCCGGGAGGTCGAGGAGATCGTGAACGAGCAGATCCGCCGGGATCTGCCGGTGCACTTCGAGACCATGACCCTGCAGGAGGCAAAGAATCGCGGCGCCATCGCCCTGTTCGGCGATCGCTATGAGGAACAGGTCAAAGTCTACTTCGCGGGGGATTTTTCCGCGGAGGTTTGCGGCGGTCCCCACGTGGAGCATACGAGGGAGCTGGGCAGCTTCCGCATCGTCAAGGAACAATCCTCATCAGCCGGGGTACGCCGCATCCGCGCCGTTGTCGAGTAGCCGGCTGGATAGAAGCAACCTACCCTCTCCCATCCCTGAATAGATATTTTTTATTGACATATCTAAAGTAATACTTTATAATTGTCAAAATGAAATATGTGTCTAGGCAATTGGGGAGCCAGCTCAGGAAAGCAGCTCACGGATTTCCTGCACTGATTGTAACCGGCCCCAGGAGAGCTGGAAAAACAACCCTGTTGAGGCACGAGTTTCCTGAGGCCACGTACGTCCTTCTGGAAGATCCGGATCAGATTGGCCGTGCAGCGGCGGATCCAAGAGGATTCCTTGATGAGCTGAGCCTTCCCGCAATTCTCGATGAGATTCAGAACACTCCGTTTCTTTTCAACTACATAAGATCACTAGTCGATGCAAAACCCGACCTGTTCGGGCAGTGGCTGCTCACAGGATCACAGGAAGCACCATTGATGCGGGGGGTGACCGAGTCGATGGCAGGACGCGCCGCTGTTTTTCAGTTGTATCCATTTTCTCTTGAAGAAAGCAATCACGTCGCCATCTTACGTGGAGGATTTCCGGAAGTCTTAGACAGGCCGTCGTTCTCTGAAACGTGGTTCCGCTCGTACATTCAAACCTACCTTGAACGGGATGTGCGGGCCATTGCTTCGATCCGCGATCTTTCCACTTTCCGACGTTTCATTGCTCTAGTTGCCAGTCGCATAGGAAGTATCTTGAACAAAACGGACATCGCCGCTCCTTTGGGCGTTTCCGTACCCACGGTGAGCCAGTGGTTGAGCATTCTCGAAGTTACGGGTCAGATAATTCTCGTTCCACCATTCTATGAGAATTTCGGAAAAAGGTTGATCAAATCACCAAAGCTCTACCTGACTGACTCGGGATTGGCATGTCACCTGTTAGGAATCAGGAATCAGGCGGATCTATCCAGATCTCCGTTTGCCGGGGCAATTCTCGAGGGGTTCGTTGCTTCGGAAATTCTCAAACACCGGGCTCATCGGGGCAAAGACCGGGGGCTGTATTATTTCCGGGACCGGCAGGGTCTGGAAGTCGATTTTATGGTTGATCAGGGCAATGGAAGGCTGACGCTTCTCGAAGTTAAGTCGACCCAGACACCACGAGCCGGTATGGATATTGCGATGACCCGGCTGTCGAAAAATATTCAACATTACCGTATCTCGAAGTTCGTCGTGCACCAGGGGCGGGGAAACGCCGCCGCGTCGAAGACCCTTGGCAAATCGGCCAAAGCAATTGGACTCGAGCATCTTCACACGATTCTGTAACTTGCCCAGCTGACCACTCCGAAAGGTGTGGTTATCCCAAGTGATTGCGTCGTAGCGCAATCACCCTAGTTGACCACAGGCACCGCACACGGCGCTGCCTCGTGAAATACGGGTGGTCACGGGGATACCCGCCTGTTCAATGCGTTGCTGAAACCAACCTATCCGCCTGGCCTCGGGCTTCTCATAGGGAAACTCCGGAAGCGGATTCCACGGGATCAGGTTTATCAGCACCTGAATCGGTTGCTGGCCGTCCCGGCCTTGAACAAAACTTACCAGAGCCTCCACATCCTCGGGCCGATCATTGATCCCCGCCATCAGCACAATCTCCAGGGTAATCCGCTTACCCAAACCTTTCTGATAATCCACCAGCGCTCGACGCAGCTGTGGAAGAGGATTTGACCGGTTGATCGGCATGAGCCTGTTCCGCACCTCGCTGTCCGCACTGATCAGGGAGACGGCCAGCCGTAAGGCCAGCTTTCGTTCTCCCAGCAAGCGGATTCCCTCCACCAATCCGCAGGTCGACACCGTAATTCGTCTCGGGCTGAACCCGCCGTAGGTGAGGACTTCGACGGACCGTTGAAGGTTGTCCAGATTGGCAAGGGGTTCTCCCATGCCCATGAACACCACGCTGGACAGATCGGGGGTTGATGCCGTATCGACAGACCGTTCCAGGCCGGTGGAAGCGGCGTAGGAACGCAGCAGCAGAAACTGATCAACAATCTCGTGGGGCTCCAGATTACGGGTAAACCCGAGAGAACCGGTACGGCAGAACAGACAGCCCATGGCGCAGCCGACCTGGGTGGACAGACAGGCCGTCTTCCTTCCCCTTCGATCCTGCAGAACAACGGATTCAATAGCCTCGCCGTCAGGAAGGCGAAAACGAAACTTGACGGTCCCGTCGGTATCCTCCAGCCTCGACTCCTCCCGCAGCCCGATCGCAAGGGCGCGTTTTGCCAGATCCCGGCGCAGTACGGCGGGCAGATTGCCCATCGCGGTGAAATCGAAAACGAGGCGGTCGTGGATCCAGGAGAAGATCTGTTTTCCTCGATAAGCCGGCGTAACCTCAAGGGTGCCGACCAACTCGTCGGGAAGAAGGGCGGAAATGGAGATCATCTTCAATTACTTCTGGAGATACTTCAGCATCTCCGAGATTTTTGCGTTCTTTCCTCCAAGACGCAAGAAACGTGCCAGGATTTCTCCGGCGGCTTCATCTTTTCCAAGCTTGATGTAGGAATCGGCGATCTCGATCACCAGGCGATGGTTCTTGGGATTCTGGGCAAGCAAACCGGTGAGGGATTCGATGGCCTGCAGGTGATCACCATTGAGCTTGCTGATCAGGGCCAATCCGATCACCGCGTAAAGGTCAAATTCGATGTCCAGCGCCCGCTTGTAGTATTCAGCCGCCTTGTCGAGCTCGCCCAGGTTCCGATAGGCATCCCCGGCACGGGTGATAATCACCTTGTTGTTCGGATCGGATTCCAGGATCTTTTCCCAGGCATCGAGGGAATCCTGGTGCCGGTTCATGCCCCGGTAACAGTCGGCGATGCCGAACAGGGCGTAAAAGTTCAGCGGTTC
>Ga0272441_10001396_pt1 | contig 51445 bp, 62 predicted proteins | sample SSMProp6N_FD_193582 | JGI IMG/M metagenome (GOLD analysis project Ga0272441, IMG submission 193582) | Marine sediment archaeal communities from Little Sippewissett salt marsh, Falmouth, MA, United States - SSM-Prop-6N | ecosystem: Environmental > Aquatic > Marine > Wetlands > Sediment ... | reverse complement strand
ATTTTCCTTTTATCTGTCCCCTCAAATTCCGCTCGTTTTTTAAAATCCTATCCGATTTTTTAAATCTGGAAAATATAAATCGCGTAAGTCCTCGAATTTAAAGCGGTTTTTTCGAGGCCGAAAATTGCCAACCCCCGAGGCCGCGACACCGGCGCTCTAGGCGGTCGATATGGCGCCACAGTACCTTGAAAAACATCAATGATTACAGGCACTTACGCAACACCAAGACATCCGTGTCATAGTTATAACACCCCCAGAGACTGACCAAAGTATTTGAAAATACTCGTTTCCTCAGATAAACCGGAGAATATGTGAGGGAGACTGTCAACTAATATTCGGAGAATCGAATCTCATGCAATGCTATATTACACAATATCCACATATTGCTATGCTATACAGCTATTACAACTAACACATTTATTATGTGCACTCAGGCTATCCGCTACAGGTATTCCGGGTTTTTAGGTCCATCGGTCCGCTAGGGTATCTCCAATCCAAGCCTCCACCCCTGAGCCTATGCCGAACACATGCGAGGATACAGCGAGAAGCCCCCTACAATCGCCGCTAGCCTATCACGAGTAGGGCGTTACCAGTTGAGGCTAGCGGCGATTGTAGGGGGCTTCTCGTTAGCCTCATGGCCAGAATGAGCGCGGCTTTCCGAACTTAGTATATCTCACCGCGTTAGTCCACGCGCGTAACATTCCACGTTCGGTTAGAACGTGCGCGCGTCTACCTGTGTTCGTAAGCCAACGCACGCGTCGGGGTTGCACGTTGGGAGAATCAATTTCCTGAAGCAATATGATTTTTCGTTTGTACTTCGTACCAGATCCAAAACGGTACAAGCCGTGAGGCATGTTTGCGTGGTCTTTCAGCACAAACGGCTTCTTCCAGTTGATGCGCGAAAGATGATGAAGCATGGCAGAAGCGCGGTTTCTCGATCCCTTCACCTTCGTGTATTTTTTCGAATGTCTGTATTTGGTGCCTTTCTTCAATCTATGGACCGAAGGGATCACCTTCGCTTTCGACCCCTTTCTTCCCGCAACTGTCGCGACATGCTCTCGATCAACTTTCTCGCCCGTCTCTTGTTCCACCAAAGAAGTAAAACGCGGCTTGTCTTCCACCGGACCGAAGAAAGCCGCTAAACTATTCCGATCAGCTTTGGCCACTCTTAGCCGACCTTTCACAAAAGCGGGCTTGCGAAGCGTGAAACTCTGTTCGATCTCCTTCTCCGCTGTTTTCTTCAACCCGAAGGCAACATTGTTGAGAAACACACTTTCGGCATAACGGAGTCCTTTTGCACCAATCCCCGCTTTCGCGAGAAAGCGTTTTAGTTTGCCAATTGACCTCAAATCGATTTCTAGCACCTGCGCTGTCATCATTGCACCTCCAATCACAGGGTAAGACGCCCCCATTGCAATTGCGAGTGCTATTTTATCGCATAATTTGCGGAAAACGGGGTTTCATCACCCAATTGGAGCCGAAAAGGGAAAAATCGCATATTTTGCGACGTATGCCGATACGGAAAAAAAAGTCAGTTACTGCCTATATAATTGGCCGCGAATACACTTCTGTCATACCCTATACTACATATTTTCATTTTCTTACCTCACTCGCGTACGCAGGAAAAATAGAAAAAAAAATAAAGTAAGAAAAGGTATGACATAAGTGTATTCGCGGCCAATTATATAGGCAGTATATAGAACTTCCCAGTAATGAGAATCCATTATCAATAAATTTGCGGAAAAAGCCCCAAACCTCAGATCACCTCCCCTCCAAAAGGGGTGATGACCCCAAAAATCGCAAAATATACGATTGATCAACCACCCGATCCGACACCGATCCCCAAAAATCGCAAAATATACGACTGCAAAACACCCACAGATACTTACTTTAACTTACAGTATGCTACTTTTCAGTTTTCCATGTTTTCTTTCTGTTTCTCTATTCGTTCCAATAACGCTCCAATGCGGTGTTTCTCCATTGTTTCCACCAATCACGTAATGCAAATGAATGACGGGCGAGAATCCTCTTGACCGACCCCGAAGGCGAGTGCTACAGAACGACTCTCGTTCGGTTGAAAAAGGACAGTGTCAGTGAAAAAAGAGAAACCAATCCCGTATCGCTTTGCCCTGCTTGGGATTGGTTTGAAAGGAAAAAGACTCAATGGCTATACATCACTTCGAGTCGCAGATCAACCCCGAAATCATCGACTGGTATCTTTCTCAAGACCTCAAGCTGATCCGAATCGCCTCAACCGGAGTCGATGCGCGAAAACGACCACTTGATAAGTGGACCTCGAAGCGCGTCTCGCGTGATCAGCTCGTTCTCCACGCAGAACGTGGACACAATCTCGGGTGGCACATTGGGCTGAAACATGTCGTGATCGACGTCGACCCCCGCAATGGAGGCGAAGAGTCACTCGAAACACTACAAGACATCCTCGGCTTCCGCCTCGAAGATGAATACATCACCGTTTACACCGGGGGTGATGGTTTTCACTTCTACGCTCGGATCAAAGGTAAGGACTGCGGTTACCTCACCAAATCGAAAAAGTATCCCGGGATCGACATCCTCACCGGTAATCGTCAAGTCATCATCCCCGGTTCGAGGCACCCGAACGGTCAACTATACGAATTCGCTGATCCGCCGAAACACATATCCGAAACCCCTTATCTAGCTCCCGAGATCGTCGCCATCTTTTCAAAACAGCCGAGCACAACCACAAACGCCGAGACATCACCCCCTAACACCTCCCTTGAAGAAGTAGCGCAGATCCTCGAACACCTCGACCCGCCCACGGAATACGATGATTGGATCAACCACTTAGGCGCGATCTATCACTCGACCGGGGGTGAAGGTCTGGAGTTAGCGATCGAATGGTCGAAGAAAGATCCGATCTACGCTGAAGAAGCTGAAGAGCAAGTGAGGCGCCGGTGGGATTCGTTTGCGAAGCCTCACCCGAATCCACGAACGATCAAAACGCTGATCAGTTCGCTTTCCAAAGTCGAGACTCCCGAAGCGGAAAAGGTAGTTAGTGATCACTTCTTTAAAGAGGCAACCGAAGACTTCAAAGAAGAAAGACCGAATGCTTATTCAGAAGAAGGTCTTAAAGAACTTTTAGAAGAGATTGATCGATTGCCTCCCCATACAGATAAAGAAGTAATTGTTAACGTTATGGTGGACGGTCTTTATCAGTATCCGTTTAACGATCATGAGATCGTGAGAAGACTATGTAAGTCACTTGGTCGAAGCAAAAGGGACCTCCAACCTTTGCTTCGAAAGATCCGAGAGAAAGTCCGCTCACGAGAAAGATCAGTAAAACGCGCAAAAGAGAAGAAGCGGAACAAAATAGATATTGACGTGATAGCGGATGAGTTGATCAAAACCAAATATACCGATGAAGACGATAACCGTATCCTGATCCACGCGACGAATCAGCAATACTACTACTACACCGGATCAGTTTGGGAACCTGGACTCCAAAACGCAATCGATCAAGCCTCCTACTACGCTTCGTTAAAGCACATAAAAGAAAACAACTTGAACAGTGAGGTGACATCAGTTGCTAAACGTACAGAAGTATCGTTAAAAGCAAAAGTCACCACAACCGAAGACCTTCTCCGTTTCCATCTCCCCCCGCCCAGTGTCATCAACACCAAAAACCACGAGTTGCACATTGATCAACAAACAGGCAAGATCGACGTTAGAGATCATTCCCCGCTTTCGTACCTCACAACTCAAATTGATGTCGAGTTTGATCCGTTCGCCGACTGTCCAGCGTTCGAAGAAATGCTTGATCAAGTCTTCGCGCATTTCTCAAAAGAAGAGCTACCGCAGATCAAACGCCACTTCTTCGAAGTTGTCGGATACGTCATTCAGCCCGCGAAAAACATTCCATTGATCTGTTTGTGGTACGGAGACGGCTTCAACGGAAAGACCACGATCGCCAACTTCATCGCGGCTTTGGTTGGTGACAAGGCTGTGCTTCCCGCGAAGCTGCACGAATTCGGTGGTAAAGGGAACGCACACGCGCTTGCAAGTCTCGAAGGGAAATTGCTACTCATCGATGATGACTTGCAAGCGAACATGGTTCTCAGTGACGGGATCGCGAAAAAGATCAGCGAGTCGAAAGCGATCGAAGTCAATCCGAAAAACAAACCGGCCTACACGATCACCGCTACTGTCACCCCCCTACTGCTCGGAAACAACTTACCGATCGTTCGCGATATTTCTCGCGGGATGCAACGCCGATTCGACTTGATCCCCTTCACCTCCGACCTCACCCCTCACAAAGATTCGCTGCTCCCCCGGATCGCCATGGACGAAGAGTTACCGGGGATCCTGAACGCTGCTCTCGACGGGCTCCAGCGCTTGCGTAGGCGCGGCGAATTCGATCCGCCTCCTTCATGTGTTCGAGCGCGTGAGCGGTTCTTCTCTCAGTCCAACTCCGTTTCCACTTGGCTTGCGGACGAATGCGAATGGAGCCCGGGAACGTTCGTTCCGCTCCGGGATCTGTACGACGTTTATAAGCTCTACTGCGTTGCTTCAGCCGAGCGTGTGGAGCCCCTGAGCCGCTGGAAACGGATGTTAGAGCAGCTCGGAGCGGAAGTAGAACACAAGGCTATCCACCATATACGCGTGCGATCGCACTTGTAGCGCTCGCGTTTTTCGATACCTGATACCAAAGCAAAGGGGAAAACATGTCCAAAAAGTATGAAATGAAACCGGAAGGTGATCTCTACCGCATTGTTGCTCTACGCGAAGGACCGTGGGGTCATGCGGGGACGATAGGGGGTCTGATCGAGAGCGAACGGAACCTAACTCACCATGACACCGCTTGGGTGTACGGTGATGCTCAGGTGTACGGTGATGCTCAGGTGTACGGCAACGCTCGGGTGTCCGGCGACGCTCGGGTGTCCGGCGACGCTCGGGTGTCCGGCGACGCTCGGGTGTACGGCGGTGCTCAGGTGTACGGCAACGCTCAGGTGTCCGGCAGCGCTCGGGTGTTCGGCAACGCTCGGGTGTACGGCGGTGCTCAGGTGTACGGCAACGCTCAGGTGTCCGGCAGCGCTCGGGTGTTCGGCAACGCTCGGGTGTTCGGCAACGCTCGGGTGTTCGGCAACGCTTGGGTGACCGGCAACGCTCAGGTGTCCGGTGATGCTCAGGTGTACGGCAACGCTCGGATCATACACGATAACACCGACAAAACCCCGATCTCTATTATCGGATCTCGTGATTCGCTAACGTTAGATGGGGATCACATCAATATTGGTTGTGTGTCTGAATCAATCGAAACGTGGTTGACAGGCTATGAAACAATCGGAAGAGAGTACGCCTACACCGCCGATCAGATCGCAGAATACGGAAAGCATATCCAACATCTTGCAAGCTGCGCGAAACACAAGAAAGAAAAGGATCAACCATGACTACTCGACCGCTCCCGAAGCGCGGCCCGCTCCGCGTCATCGTCGAAAGCCCGCTGGACGGTCCTACGGCCGATGTCGTGAGGCGGAACGTGGACTATGCGCGGAGGTGCCTTCGCGACTCCTTCACGCGCGGGGAGGCGCCGTTCGCGAGCCATCTACTATACACACAGCCGGGGGTGCTGGACGACAAGGATCCGAACGAACGAGCGCAAGGGATCGGCGCTGGGTTTGTCTGGGGTGAGGTTGCTGATCTGGTGGCCGTTTACATCGATCACGGAATCTCAAAAGGGATGCGAGACGGGATCGACGTCGCGCTAGAACGGGGGACCACCATCACTTATCGGAGCTTGTTCATGGACGAACGGGATATAACGTGCATCCGGATTTATTGAAAAAGAACCCCCTCCACCATGGATAATGAAGGGGGTTCGAGGTGCCGTGAGACCACAGGGGAGGGGTCTGTCGGCGATGCTTGACCAAAGCACAGAAAGGGTATCACAGATTATGAATTTTCCAACCAGTAAGCAATATCGAATCATCTATCTCGATCCACCTTGGACGTACCGCGACAAAGCGCACGCGGGCCAGCGCGGCGCGGAATATCAATATCCGTGCATGTCCGAAGCTGATCTCATGGATCTACCGATCGATCAGATCAGCGCGGAAGACGCGGTGATGTTTTGTTGGACAACGTGGCCAAAGCTTCCCGACGCGCTTGAGTTGATCAATTGGTGGGGGTTCGAATACAAGACGATCGGCTTCAATTGGATCAAGCGCACGAAGCACGGAAAGCTTCATTGGGGCATGGGAAACTGGAGTCGCTCGAACAGTGAACCTTGTTTGCTCGCGACGAAAGGAAAGCCGAAGCGCGCGGGGAAAGGCGTTCATTCGATCATCACCGCTCCGCTCGCAAACGTACTCGAATCGTCGATCGGCAAACATTCTGCAAAACCGCCCGAGGTGCGGGATCGCATTGTCGAGCTTTGCGGCGATCTGCCACGGATCGAGCTTTTCGCGCGTGAGCGCGTCTTGGGGTGGGATTCTTGGGGAAACGAAGTTGAAGATCCGTTCGAATGAGCGAAAAGAAAGGACCAAAGCGAGATGACTGAATATTGCTGCAATTGCGAACACTGGGAACAAGAGATCGGCTTTGGAAATGGCTATTGTAGCGTCAAGCAAGAAAGAAGGGGAGTCTATAGCAACGTTTGCGATCAGTATATGAGCACCCCCGGTGAAGGTCTGGACGTTAAAACGAAATACAATCTACAAAGGAAAACTGTAGTAGAAGAATTTTTGAAGATCGCAAGAGGCAGTTTTAACGAAGCGATGCGAACGATCGCGCAATTAACGCGAGTCTCGTCTACTTTCTACCGCAAAACGAAAACCGAAATCAGGGGAGCGGCTGAAATGGCGGATCGTCACTGGGGATCTGAAGAAGAGCCCACAGAAGAAGAGTTGAAAGAAAGGACCAAAGCAAGATGAAAAAGAATCACGGTAATTGCCGATTTTTCGAAAGCGATCCCGAAGATCCTAAAAGCGAAGGCATCTGCAAACTACAAGGTATTTTCATCGATCCCGCCACTGAATTCGGTTGCAGGTTCTTCAAGCCAGTATATTCGCATTCGATGGAAGATTTGATCAATTTCTCCATCAAACAGTCGATGGAAAACGCGGCCTTTTGGATAGCGCTAAACGCGATGATAGACCAGATCGACAAAATGGCGGAACGGATCATTACGCTAGAAGCGCAGGTTAAGCGGATCTCGGAAAACAGCGCGGATCCGATCGAAAGAGCGGTGATGAAATGAGCGATTGCGATGATCTCCTATTCGTTTCCCATCTGCCCGAAGACGGCGGGCTCGGGTTGGATTTTTCAGACGATTCCGAAAACAACCCGGTGAGGATCTCCGCAAGCGGGGGGTGGATCGCGTTCGGGGACGGAACCGGGTGGACCTTGATCCCGAAGCGCAAGATCGAACTGATCAAGATCCACGACGGCTTCGTTCGATTGATTATCGAGTCCATCGGATTGCGCGAGTTTCGATTGTCCTCTATCGATCATCTGCTAAATCTTCTGTAAATTTCAAAAAACTACAAAAAGTTTCCGAAAAGGTCTTGACTTTTCGTCTTTCTTCGCCTAAGTTATTAGAAAAACGGAAAGGAAAGACAAAATGACCAAACAAAGAACATTTCACGTGAACGGAGAAAAAATCGTCATTCGTTCGCGTCGGCTCACGGCGGGCGGAGCACACGGGGGATTCTCCGTGACGATCAACGGTGTCAAAACAAAACATTTCGTGTTGTTCCGAGAAGAAGCTGAAGACGCGGCTTTTGCTGCTTGGGTGAAGGTAAAGAAAATGACTAAGACGATCGAAATCGAAGACCGGGTTTTCCTGGTCGAAAAAATCCACGACTTTTGGAGAATTTCGGAAAACGGAAACGGAGAGTCGGTCGACTTCGCTCGACTAAGTGACGTCCACAAGCACGTTCGCGATCTCAAATCCGTGATCGCGGAAGTCGTTCCCGGGGCTGTGCTCCGGAACGGGACAGAAGAAATGATCAGTCGCATCATCGAACGCGGGGAGCTTTCCCTGATCGTAGAAACGAAAAACGGTGATCACGAGAAACTGTCCGTATCAATAACCGGCCGCTTCATCTGGGGATAGGGAAAGGAAAGACAAAATGACCAAAGCAATCGCAACAGAATTAAAGATGGCTTGCGCGGCGATCGCCGCTGTGTGTGATGGTGCCAGAGAAAAAGACGGAGTCGGTTTCAACGCCCCGGATGCGGCTTTCGGCAACGCAATCGCCGAAGTCCCCGCCGAGCAGTGGACGCGCGAGGACTGCGTCGAAGTCCGTGCAATGCTCCGGAAGTACCGCGAGCAGCTCATGGACGCGGGAATCGACTTCGACACTCTCCCGCAAATCGAAGCCCCGTCACGCGGACGGAAAACGGCGCAGCTCGACATGACCGAGCGCGCAAAGCGGATCGTCCTAGAGCGCGAGATCGTCACCAAACCGCGCGCGGCGATCGACACTGCGCGCAGGCACGGGATGTATCTCGCCGTTCCCCAAGACGAGATCCTCCGACTCTTCTCCCCGCGAGACGCCGATCTCATCACCGCAATCAAAGCGCTCCCGCGCACGCTGCGCGGGTGGGATCCGGATCGGAAGTGCTGGTGGATCTACTGGAACGCTTGCGTGATCGAAACGCTGGAGATCATCAATCGCTTTGGATTTTGCATTGCGCCAGAGTATCGCGCCGCGCTCGCCGAAGCTCCCGCTCCCAAACCCGCGCCGAAACCCGAGCATGTCAAGATTGTTGACGGGCTGATCGTCACTCGTACTCCATATGACCGAGACTCCGTCGATGAAATGCGTCGGATCGCTGGCCGCAAGTGGGATAGTGAGAACAAGGTCAACACTTTCCCTCTCGCAGCCGCTGGCGACATTCTCCGTCTCGCAAAAACGTTTGATTGGGGTATGTCGGATGCCACTCGCGAGCAGCTCTCACGGACTGGCGAGCAGCTCTCACAAGCGATCGTCGACTCCCGCGCGACCGAGACGGATCTCACGGTCGAGGGAATGACCCCGGGGCTCCAGCCCTATCCGTTCCAGCGCGCGGGGATCGCCTACGCGTTGCGAACGCGAAGGGTGATGATCGCCGATGAGATGGGGCTCGGGAAAACCCTTCAAGCGATGTCTACGATCCATATGCGTGAGGCTTTCCCGGCGCTCGTCATCTGCCCGAAAGCCGTCCGCAAGCAGTGGACGCAAGAGATCGCAAAATTTCTCCCCGACCGCACCTCGATCGAAGTGACGAGCAAAACGAAAGACGTCTCGGGATTTGATTTCGTGGTCGTCAACTATGACATCACAAAAAAGATGACTCCGATCTTAAACGAAGTGAAATTCAGATCAATCGTTTTAGACGAATCCCATTTCATCAAAAACCCGAAAGCCGCGCGCTCGAAAGCGGTGATGGGGTTGGCAAACGGGATCGACGTTCGGATCTGTCTCACCGGAACGCCAGTGTTGAACCGTCCGATCGAGCTTACGAATCAGCTCTCTTTCCTCGGCAAACTTGACGACTTCGGCGGTTTTTGGGGTTTTGCAAAGCGCTACTGCGACGCTAAGCAAGATAAATACGGGTGGAATTTGAACGGACACTCGAACCTCGAAGATCTCAACGCACGGTTGCGATCCACCTGTTTCGTCCGACGCGAAAAAGCCGATGTCGTGCAAGAGCTGCCCGCGCTTCAACGAACCAGAGTCTCGATCGAAATCGATCGCATCCGCGATTACAAAAAAGCGATCGGCGAACTGAGAGCACAGGTAAAAGAGCTTCGGAGCGCGGCGAGTGACCCCACCGATCCCGATCACGGTAAAGCCAAAGCAGCCGCGATGACTCTGATCGGCAAAGTCCGCAAGCTCACTACTAACCACAAGCTCGTATCGGCTCTGGAGTGGACGAAGTCCTTTCTAGACTCCGATGGTAAGCTTGTGCTTTTCGCGCACCACAGGGACGCGCAGGCCGCGCTGTACGAAGGGTTGAGCGACTACAACCCCGCGCGCATCACCGGGAATCAAAGCGACGCCGATCGTGAGCGGGAGATCAAGCGCTTCTGGGAAGACGGCACCTGCCGAGTGATAGTGTGTTCGATGAAAGCGGCCAATATGGGGATCAATCTCCAAGTCGCTTCAAAAGTCGCGTTCGTCGAATTCGCTTGGCACGCGGCTGAGATGGATCAAGCAGAAGCCCGCGTGCACCGGATCGGATCCGAGGCGATTTCGATAAACAGCTACTGGCTGATCGCCGAGAATACGATCGACGAATGCTCGGTTGATCTCATCGAAGCGAAACGCGAGATCCAAAACGCGGTCAATGATGGTGATGACGAGATCGAAAGCTCTTTTATCGAGCGGCTGATCGACGCGATATGAGAAAGAGGTGATACGATGACTGTTTATCTGATCCGCACTACTGCGGCGGGGGTGAAGTATTGGATCATATTCGATGCAGAAAAGAGGATCGCTCGCACGACGAAGAAGGAAGCGATCCGCGCATGGATTAGCCGATACGGCACGCCAGCAAAGATCGTACGGTATTCGGGAATTCTGCGACCAAGCGAAGCGGCTATGACGATCACTGAACATCAACAAGGGGAGGGGTCAAAATGAGATCAACATACAAGAACGGCAAAACCAAAAGTGATCAAGTTGTTAATGCTGAAAACGCAATGCGAAGCGCACGCGGTAGCGTAAATTATCGCGAGGCACTTCACGAACTTTTACGCGCATATGTCCTCGACTGCGATGATCCGACGCAAGCGGTGATCGAATGGAGCAACGATCCCGAGGCCGAGGTGAATGAAGACGGCGAGGTCTGGTTTAATCGCCACTGGGCTAGCGATGATGAGATCTCCAGTTTTGTGGATTGGCTTCACGCCAATTGATAGGAGGGGTCAAAATGAAGCGGTATGAATTTGTGCTCGCACACAAGCGAGACTCGAAAACAAAAACGTGTGTTGTCTTCGCGGAAAACGCGAGCGAAGCGATCGAAGAGCTGGCATATCTCGAAGTGCTAGGCAACGTAAATCTCTCGGGGTGGACGATCAAGCGTTGCGAGGTGTCGCACGCTGTGAAACCGAAAACGGAGGTGTGAAAGTGCGACCGCTGGCACCAATAACAACTGACGTCATCACCGGATTGACGATCTTGATCGTCGTGTTGATCTTGATCGTCATCTTGCTGTGAGGGATAGATGCAAGAGCAAAAGATTCGCGAAACAATCGGGGTTTTGACTGAAGCGTATCGAGCGATTCTCCCGCTCCGGAAGCTTGCGGATGAAGCGGATCCGAAAGAAAGAGAATCGATGAGACTGAAACGGGCTGCAATTCTCACCGGATTGCAGAAACAGATTCACGCGCGGATCGTCTACTGCCGCGCAGTATTGGGAGAGTGAAGACATGCCAAGGAAAAAGACAATCATAAATTATAGCGTTGCTTCGGTGATAGCGGTGACTTTCGGACTCACGCTTTGCCATTTCGCAGAAGACACGATCGGCCTAGCAGCGGTAAACGGTATAACGGTTTTAGTGGGGGCTGTTCTCGGAGGTATCGCCGCAGTGAAATCGATGGGAGAGTGAAAATGCTATTGAAAACTGAAGAAGTCGCGAAGCTTCTCCGCGTGTCAACGCGGAGATTACAGCAGATGACAGAAGAAGGGTTGATCAACCCGATCCGGATCGGACAACAAGCATTGCGATACAAGATCGCCGATATTGCGGAGTTGACTGATCAAACCGAAGACGAAATCATCAAAGCGCTAAAAGTGATGGAGTTGCTATGATGGGAAAAGCCGATTCAATCACCGTCCAAAACTTCCCGGAGCGGCATTACATCCCCGCGATGATTTCGATCAAAGTCGGTAAGCGCTCGGTTTTCTCCACAACTTCACAGCGTTTCAAGGTCCCCGGTGAAGCGCGCTCGGCTGCGCTTGCTCTTGCGAGCGCTTACGGGATCGCCGTCGATGAGAAAACCGAATGGATAATGCTGCTCGATCCGTCCGCCGACTCGTCCGAATAGACCCTCCGAAAAAATCGAAAAAATCGAAAAAATTTATTTTGTAATTTTCCGCCGATCTGATAGCGTCACTCCACTCGAAACGAGCGAGGCGAAAGGGGAGCGGCGAGAATGCATCTGATCTTTTACAAGAGCAACAACAGCAAGCTCCACAGCGACGTGAAACATGTCTTCGAGCCAGAGTCCAGGTTACTTTTCGACGCGCTGGAGAACCGCTCACAGCGCGCTCAGAGACTCGCGATCAACACCTCGCAGATCAACCAAATCGGCCGAAAAGAGATGGTGAAGAAAGCGATCTCTTTTCACCCTCACATCTCATCGCTGAATTTTTTCTGTCACGGGTGGCGCACTGGGATCCAGTTGTGGGGTCAAGGGATCGGTGAAGCCGAGCAGCTTGCGGATCTGATCGCCGCTCGCCGGATTCCGATCGTAAATTTGTTTGCGTGTCACTGTGCAAAACAACACCCCAAAGGATCATTCCTGGATTGGGTTTGGGAACGGCTTGTGAGTACCTACAATCCGGGTCGTGAGAATTGTCAGTTGATAGGGCATCACATAAAAGGACACGCAACATGGAATCCGCGAGTTGAGATCTATTTCGTCGATTCGATCCCTTTTCACATGCCGCTGTTTTCGAAGTCGCATGACAAAGATCTCTTCAAACGATGGGATCAAAAACTAAAACACAACAGCAAAAAAGGCATCGTTAAAACGGACGGTTGTGTGATGTTCCCATTTTACGTTTCTCAGGGATACTACGGTCCCGATCTATTGGAGCGGATGTGATGTTGAAGAAAAGCGATCCTGATTTCAAGGCGTGGTTTGATCTGTTCAGTCGTGAGTTCAAATACGATGGTTCGTGGACACATGGGATAAAAAAGAAACATCTCCCAATTTTGAACGCTCTAAAAGAATACTGCGCGTCATACAGAACCGCTTTCTTTAGTTACGTGGATTGTGTTTGGAGCGATTGTGATACTTGCAATGTAGCAAAAGTCGCGGGCAAAACATGCAGGGAAATTTCAGCAAATAGCGAAGCGATGAAAGAGTGGAACAACGCGGCGAAAGCCGCATATAAAGCCGAATACGAGCGGCTATTCAACAAAGGGAAAAAATGATGTCAAAGAAGACCGAAGAGAAGACCGAAGACAACGCGATCAAATGTGAGGTGTGCGGAAAGACCTTGAAGGCAAGCGGATTCGAGTGGGCACAAGTTGTGATCTTGCCGTTGCATTGTCCGACTGAGGGTTGTCTCGGATCAATCGAAGATTACGAATTCGAAACCGAAGACGACAAAATGAGCTGTCATTGCCCGCTTTGCAAAGAAGCGATCAACTTCGATCTGAAACGCCGGAGACTCGGAGGTGAAGTCACTTTCGGCTGGCGTGGTAACGGTCGTTTCTGCTCGCAGAAGTGCGCGGCTGAAAGCATTTTCGAATGATCCGGCCGGTTCTCGTTCCGGGGCGTTCGCTACGCGCGAACGCCGAATCCATCACCCGTTCGAACGTGCGTGAGCTGAAGCAACTCATCGAGAAGCACGAAGAGCTGGAACAATTCCGTGAAGGAATGCGCGAATATGAAACGCTAGCGGAGAAGACGCGGAGCTTTACAAGCGCTCAGCTTTTGGAGCTTGTCTGGCGATCGTCTCATTTCACTGGTGGCGTAACCGCGAGCGAAGAATTTCTTTCGCAACAAAAAGCGATGCGAAAGATCAGAGAAGAAAAAGAGGAAAGACAAAATGAAGATAACGATCGAGATCAGTAGCGTCGAAGAAGCGCAAAAAGTTTTGGATCTGCTCGCGGGCTCGGGCGAGGATCCCCCCGCAAACACGGCGCGATCGCGCAAACCAAAATCCAAACCCGAGCCCGCAGATCCGCCCGCCGAAAAACCGAAAGCGAAGACGAGCGAAGACGACGAAGGGAAAACCTTTACGAAAGATGACGTCTCGCGAGCATTCAAAAAGTTCGCGAAGAGCGATCGCGCCGGGGCGATCATGATCATGAAAAAATTCGACGCCGCGAAGGTCGGAGACATCGATCCGAGTCGTTACGCAGAAGTGATGACCGAGCTGGGATTCGCGTAAAATGGCTCACGCGAAATACAGCCCTAGCGCCGCTTACCGCTGGCTTGCTTGTCCAGGATCGATCAACGCTTGCGCGGGAATCGAAGAGAAGACGAGCGAGTATGCACACGAGGGGACGGTCGCTCACGCGCTCGCGGAGCTGTGCTTGACCGGTGATACTGATCCCTGGGATCACGTCGGGGACTCCATCGACGTGGACGGGGAGAGCATAGAGGTTTCACCGGACTTCGCTCCGCCCGTTCGCCAATACGTCCAGTGGATCCGCAAAATCGGTGAAGACGCGGACGCGATCTACGTCGAAAGAAAAGTCGCGCCGAAGTTGGCTGAGACATCGGAGATGATGTTCGGTACTGCGGATGCGATCGTAATCGAAGACTTCGGTATCTTATCCGTTTGCGATCTCAAATACGGGAAAGGCGTTCGCGTCGAAGCGGAGGGTAACCCTCAGCTTGCAGCCTACGGACTCGGCGCTTACCAGTGGCTGAAAAAAGAGTTCACGATCGAAAAGCTGCGTCTTAGCATTATGCAGCCGCGCATAAACGATCGCGCCACCCATTGGATCATCGACGATCCCGAAGCGTTCGAAGCGGAATGGTCAAAGCGTTTTGGTCAAGGTATCGAGGCGACAAAAGATCCGAGCGCTCCGCTTGTCACCGGTGACCATTGCAAGTTTTGTCCGGGTTTACTCACGTGCAAAGCGGTAATGGACGATCTCATTTCGCAAACAATCAATGACTTTTCCGAGGATGACAAAGACGATCTCGATCGACTTCTCCACATCTACGCAAACGCAGGGGTGATCCGTTCGTACCTCAAAGCGCTTGACGCGTATCTGTTCGCGGAAGCCGAGCGCGGGCGCGAGATCCCTGGACACAAGCTTGTCCGCAGCTTCGGAAATCGATCGTGGGTGCTAGACACCGATGAGATGATCAAAAAGCTCCGGAACAAAGGACTCAAGCAGGCCGACTTTTACGAGATGAAGTTGCGCTCGCCAACACAACTCGAAAAGCTGATCGCGGATGACAAGTTTTACAAAAAATACGTGGTCCGCCCAGAAAAAGGGCTTGTGCTGGTGAGCGAGGCGGACAAGCGCGAAGCGGTTAAACCCCCTGCGTTGACGGATTTCGAAGAAGGCGACGAAGACGAAGATGAAGACATCTTCGAGTGAAAGGGAAGACATGAGTTTCAAAGCAAAACACAGAAAAGCGAAACCGAAGGGTGAAGGTCGGGTCCTCACCCCGTGGGCGCGCGCGGCTTGGCCGCAACTTTTTCAACCGCGCGCGTTCGCCGAGAATCAAGATCCCAAATTCTCGGTCGTGCTGCTCTTCGACGAAGAAAACGTTGACTTGACCGCAATGAAAAAGCTTGTCGATCAAACGGCAAAGGCGAAGTGGGGAGACAAAATCCCGAAGAACCTCCATCGACCGTTCCGCGATGGCTCGGAAGAAAAGGAAGACGTCGAAGGGTTCGAGGGGATGACATTCATCACCGCTTCATCGAAATTCAAGCCAAACGTGGTCGACGCGAATCTCGAAGAAGTGATCGAGACAGACGAGATCTATAGTGGGATGTATTGCCGAGCAACGGTCAATTGTTACGCTTACGATTTCATGGGCAAAAAAGGCGTTTCCTTCGGTCTGCAAAACGTTCAGAAACTCGCGGACGGTGATGGAATCGGTGGAGGCGGATACAGCGCAGAAAAAGATTTCGATGACGATGACGGAGGTGATGACGAAGACATGTTCAGCTGATTCGACCGGGGATCGTTCGCGATCCCCATTGAGTGATCGAAGGTTAACTCGCGCCCTTGTCTTTCCTGCCTTCGATCACTCAATGGAGCTTGCGAAACGGAGAAAAACAAAAATGATACACCCACCAAGAGCACCAAAGAAAAAAGACACTGATCTGTTTTTCGAAACAGGAAATGAAGATAACTTCACTATCGCGAGAGAGTTTTTAGTGTCTTCTATAAACATCTCGTTAGATAAACTGAAATCGATAAAACTGGAAGTAGAGAATCGCGAAGTAAAAGAAGAAGAAGACAAGAAATACAAAAAAGCAATAGAAGAAAAAATCTCGTCAAACAGAACAGATATTGACGCCTTTTTAACCGTTGCAAAGCACGGTCCATTAAACGTTCGCGGGATGATGGCGTTGTTAGCGTTGATTACGCATCGACGCGTTGAAGCGGAAATGCACGCTACCTTTTTCTTAAATCTCACGCAGTAACTATGACACGCGTTCGCTTAGACTTTGAGACGTTCAGCGAGATCGACATCAAGAAGCGCGGGTCGTATGTTTATGCCGAGCACCCTTCAACAGAGATCCTTTGCTTAGCGTTCAAGATCAATGAAGACGAGATCGAGATCTGGGATCCGTCAAAACCCCTTTCGCAACTAGACGATCTCTACGCGGCGATCGAAAACGGCGCAACGATTTGTGCGTTCAATGCTCCGTTCGAAAAAAATATCTGGCGATTGATGGTGAAGCTATATGGTGCGCCAGAAGTGAAGCCCGAGCAATGGGAGTGCTCAGCCGCTCGCGTTCGCGCGCTCGCGTTGCCCCGTTCGCTCGATCAAAACTCCGACGTTCTTCAGCTCTTCACACCGAAAGACAAAGCGGGTCATGCTCTCATGCTCAAGTTGAGCAAGCCGAAAAAACCCACCAAAGCAGATCCACGAACAAGGTACACACGAGAGCAAGATCGAAAAGAATTCGAGCGGCTCGATCGCTACTGCATGACGGACGTCGAAGCTGAAGAAGAGATCGAAGATTGCACCCCTTCACTGAGTGCACTTGAAAAAGAGATCTGGCACCTCGACCAAGTCATCAACGATCGCGGGATCCCGGTTGATGTCGAGTCCGCGCGCAACGCGGTGAAGTTGATCAAGCTGCTCGGCAAGCGCGCGAACGAACGCGTGAGAGAGATCACTAAGGGAAAGATCGAAACCGTTGGCCAGCTCGAAAAGATCCACGAATGGCTGGAGAAGAAAGAGATCGAGCTAGACAACCTTCAAGCGAAAACGATCGATGACTTTTTGAAGTCCGGTGAAGGCGACGAAGAAACGCGAGAGCTGCTCTTGCTTCGGCGCCGCTTCGGCCGATCGAGTACTCATAAATTTCAAGCACTGCTCGATCGCGTATCCAGTGACGATCGTTTACGAGGTGGTTTGATTTACGCGGGAGCTGGCCGAACGCTACGGTGGACGGGGAGCGGCTTTCACCCGCTCAATCTCAAGCGCGGATTCAAGAATCAAGACGAAATCGATCTCGCGATTGATTGCGTTAACGATCTGTCCATCGACGATCTCGAAATGTTTTTCGGCGACCCCATGGGGGTGATCGGGAACCTCGTTCGCCCGATGGTGAAAGCACCCGAAGGGAAGCGGTTTCTTGTCGCCGATTACTCGGGGATCGAAGCGCGTGTTTTGTCGGTGATCGCTGGCGACAAGAAAAAGCTAGCGGACTATTCGAACAAACGCGATCCTTACATCACCATGGCGGCGGCGATTTACGATACTACCTACGATCGCGTGACTCCAGATCAGCGTTTCTTTGGTAAGACCGCCGTTCTTGGTCTTGGCTACGGTATGGGTGCGGACAAGTTCGCCGCGCAATGCGAAAAGTACGGACAACCGATCAGCGATCAATTCGCGAACAAAGTTGTGAGTATCTATCGCTACAAAGAGAGCGTTCCCGTTGTCGATTTCTGGGCGCAGATCGAAGCGGACGCGATCAAAACACTTTCGCGCGGAGTCACCGTGGCGCGCAAATACTATCAGTTCAGCATGGAGAATGACGCGCTTGTGATGACGCTGATCAACGGTTCGAAACGCTACTACCAAAAAGCAAAGATCAAAACGATCGAACGATTCGGAAAGCTGAAACCTGAGATCACATATTGGGGCATCGGGCACGCAAACACGTGGCTGAAACAACAAACCTACGGCGGAAAACTCACGGAGAATTTGATCCAATCAACCGCGCGAGAGCTGCTTTGCCCAGCAATGATCAAGCTCGAAAAGGCCGGTTATCCGATTGTCCTTCACCAGTATGACGAGATCGTTTGCGAAGTCGATGAAGACCAAGGAAGCGTTGAGGAGCTTTGTCGAATCATGTGTGATAACCCGGATTGGGCGAAAGATTGGCCAATATCAGCCGAGGGATGGAGCGGTAAGAGGTACAAAAAATGAAACCTACTATCGTTGAGAATCTGAAAGAATGGTTCGCGGAATTGACGCTATGGAAAAAGATCGTCTTCGCGATCCCGTTCGCGATCGCTTTCGCGGGCGCCGCTATCTGGCTCTTCGCGAAGATCTGCGCGGGGAGCAAACCAGAGAAAAAACCACCACCACAACCGCAACGGATCGTTATTGATGAGCAGCTCCGAAGACATGACGAAGAGAGCAGAGTCTTCCGGACAATGGTCAAAGCGGTTCAGGGTGAGATCGATCTGATCCACAAAAGGGGTGAGATGAATGACAAGGATTATCAAAAACTCAAAGTTGATCTGCATGACGCTGGTGATGATATTCACCGCGTCAACGCTATCCTCGCCCGCGCTCGCGAACAGCGAAGAAATTGAAGAACCGATCGGCGAAGTGATCGAGATCGACGGAGTTACAAGGCAATGTTTCAACGGATCGGAGTGGTCGGAGATGGGGCGACTGATCTTGCATTACCATCGACTGGTAGAAGAGAACTCCGATCACGAACTGGAGAGGCAATTGACGATCGACGAGATCACCCTGTACCAAAACCAAGTCGATGCGATGACCGAAGTGATCAGCGATCTGAAGCTGGAACGAGAGCTACTCCATCACCAAAACGAATCCGATCGAAACCAAGCGGAAGAATCAAAAAAGAGGACTCGACTGACGATCACAACACTCTCGCTATCGGCGGGGGTGCTGGCAGTTACGACGTTGATCGCGATCCTTCTTTAACGTGCCCGCATTGCGGGATCTCTTACGATCGCTTTCGAACTGGGCTCACGTTCGGTGAGGTAAAGAGCTTGCTTTGGACCAATAGCAATGATCCCCGTGATTGGAGATACAAAAGACGTCACACAGTTTTAGGGTTGTGGCATCAAATAAAAATGGAGATGTGGATCGACCACGTTTCCCATTGCAAGGACGGAGATGATGAGATCAGATGTGAACAAGAAGATCATTCTTTTGACGTTTATTAGTTTCGGTTTGTTGTCCGCGAAACCGGCCGAAAGCATTCTCAAAGAAGAAACAGCGATCAGCGATCCGACATTCAAAGAACTTCACCAATATACGGAATGGAGGTTTTCGAATGTCAGTCGTAAAAAGATGCGAGCAGCACAAGAGCTGATTCCGAAGGTGATCGAATACGCGAACCGCTTTCGACTTGACCCGTTACTTGTTGCGGTTGTCATGCACGCGGAATCCTCGTGGAAGCCGACCGCTTATAATCCGGCGAAGGGCGAACGCGGGTTGATGCAAGTTCACGGATTAGCCGCTAAGGGATTCGATCTCGAAACGATCGATGGTCAGATCAACGCGGGAGTCTCCTATCTCAAATTTTGTATTTTAAGTTGTGGATCGATCGAAGGCGGGCTCGCACTTTATCAAACAGGATACAAGTGCGAGCCGTTCAGCCTAAGTAAAAGGCGTTATCGTCTTTACAAAAACGCCGTGAGGAAGTTTCGGAAAAATGAATAACGAAACGGTAACAGTGAGACAAGCGGCTGAAATGCTAAACGTCACTCCTACTACGATCCGGTTGTACCTTCGCAAAGGGGTATTCGAGTCGGCGAAGAAGACGCGAGGGACGCGTTGGCAGATCGATCGCGAAGAGATCGAAGCTGTGATCAACGGTGAGATCGACATAAGCGGAGTATTCGAAAAATGAAAAAGGTAATGATCGAAGTCACGTGTTCGGAATGCAACGCGGATCTGTTCTTCCAGCCATTCTACCTGTACGAAGACGAAAACAGCGTTTTGATTTCGCTTGATCCTCACAAATGCGAAACCGAATTGAAAGGATTAGACTTGGAAAATGAAGACACTCGAAAAGGACATTGAAGGAGCTTTCGTTCGCTACGCGCGGCGCCGGGGATGTGAGGCGATCAAATTCGCTGATCCCGCGCGGCGCGGCGCGCCCGATCGGATCGTCCTTTGTCCACGTGGGTGTTTGTTCTTCATCGAGTTCAAGCGACGCGATCAAAAACCACGCCCCGAGCAGCTAATCTACCATCGAGTTCTGACTAAATTGGGATATGATGTATTTGTGATCGACGACTATCAAGACGCGAAGCAGTTACTCGATGATTTTCTCGCCTCATTCGTACCAGCGTAACGCGCTCCAGTTCTTACTGGAGCGGCCGCACGGGGCTCTCTTCGCCGATCCCGGGCTCGGGAAGACTGCTATCGCCCTAGCGGCTATCCGCGCTCACGCGGCCGCTGGAACCGCTCCACGGTGGTTGGTGGTCGCCCCGCTCCGGGTTGCGGCGAACACATGGCCCGAAGAGATCCACAAATGGGATCAATTCCAGGATCTGACGTTCTCGGTTTTCCATGGATCGAGTGCTCGACTCGACCCCGAAGCGGTGATCACCCTGGTCAATCCCGAGGGGTTGCCAAAGCTCTTCACTGCGCTCGGGACAAAAAGCTTCTTTGACGGGTTGATCGTCGACGAGTCAACGAAGTTCAAAAACTGGATCGCGAAACGAACGAAGTTGCTCCGCAAGAGAGCAAAGGGTTTCCGGTTTCGGTATCTGCTCACAGGTACACCATCACCGAATGGTTATCTCGATCTATTCGCGCAAACGTATTTGATGGATTTGGGTGAAGCCTTCGGGAAATCAATCACCAAATACAAAGAACAATATTTCGAGCCAACGGACTTCCGGCGATTTAATTGGAGATTGAAAGACGGAGCAGACAAAAAGATCGAACGCAAGATCGCACCTTATGTGCTCCGCCTCAATGCAGAAGAGCTGCTCGACTTACCACCGTTCGTCTATCAAGACATCAAAGTAACCCTCCCCGCGAAAGCGAGAAAACACTATGACGAAATCGAAAGTGAATTGTTTACTGAGATCGATGGCTCCGAAATCCTTTCACGAAATTCAGCGGCTAAGTATTCGCATTGCAGACAGGTTGCAAGTGGAGCGGTCTATAACGAAGGGTTACTGGTTAGAGTTCACAACGAAAAAATTGAAGCACTTGCAGACTTCCGATCCGAGCTTCAAAAATCTCTTCTGGTTGCTTACAATTATGTTCATGAGAAAGATCGTCTGATCGATTTCTTTGGTGATGATGCAACGTGGATCGGTGGAGGTGTTTCCGCGAAAGAATCAAGCGATCGGATCAAGCAGTGGCAAAGCGGAAGAAAACAAATTCTATTTGCCCAGTGTTCTTCGATCAGTCACGGACTGAACCTCCAATACGGTTCATGTCGTCATATCGTATGGTTTAGCTTGACGGACAACCTTGAAACTTACTTACAGTTCAACCGAAGGATCCGGCGTCAAGGGGTCGACTCCGCTGTCTTCGTCCACCACATCGTTGCACGCGACACCGTTGATGTGATGTTGAAACGATTGGTAGCCAAGAAAGACATAACGCAAACGAGCTTACTCGAAGCGCTCGCGGAATATAGGGGATCGTCATGTCAGTGATCATAGTTGAAGGGATCGACGGAGCGGGAAAATCTACTCTCGTAAGTTGCCTTGCGAACGTAAAACCGAACGCGCTACTTCTACAATCCATCACCCCGCCCACTTCGATCGCTTCGTTCTACTCAACGGTTCGAAACTGGGATCAAATGGCGTTGAAATACCGCGACGTGATTTGTGATAGGCATCCGCTGATCAGCGAATACGTTTACGGGGATACCGTGATCGAAACCGAGATCCGTCTGAACGCTTTCGATGTGTTGAAGTATCTCGTTTCTCTGAACGTTTCTTTGATCGTTTACTGCAAAGCAGATCTCGGGAAACTTCTGATCGAGCCTCGCAAGAATGACAAAAGAGATGTGGAGTTCACGGAATTTGTAAAACGCCGGTTAGACATAATCGACGCACGCTATACTGCGATCATGCTCCATCTCAAAAAACATTTTCTTGTAAGAGAAGTGAACGTTTTGGAATCAAACCCGGTAGAACTCGCGGAATCAATTTACAAAGATCTTGAGAATAGCGATCACCAAAGCACTGATCGATCCGATGATGACTGAGATCATTATCCCAAATGCTTTCCAGTCGATCGGTTGTCGCGGGATGATCGACGGTTTCGTGTGAAGCTCGTTCCGGTGCACCTCGAACATTTTCGAAACGTCGTTCTCATCCGGGATATGCGCGAGGTTCGCGTTGACTTTGATCGTCTCGTCGCGAACTTCTTTCACCATCACATTAACCTCGTTCAGTTTTCCGTTTAGATCGTCGAATGACCTTGCGAGATTTTGCTTCAGGTTTTCCATATCGCTTTCCAGTTGCGCGTGGATCGCAATGTGATCAGACGAATCCTTAACCGAACGGGGTGCAGGTGACATCTCTATTCCGATCTCTTTTTCTTCAAGCCGTTGATCGCTTCTTCTGTTTCGTATTCGAAACGTTTCACTTTTTCTTCCGTAGCGGGATCCCCTTCGGCTTTCAACTTGTGCCGCAGCTTCTTTGCCTTCATCGCCGCTTCTTCGTTTTTCAAAGCGATCAGATCTTTGAAGTCCTCATCTGATAGCGTTGATATGTAGTTAGCCGCGTACTGTGAAGCCGCTTCTTTCTTGTCCGCTTCAGATAGATCATCGAAGAACCTGGCTCCGCCCGGTAGTTTGAATCCCAGTTTTTTGATCTTCGTCTTGATCCACTTCTGGCCCTTCTTCTCCCAATAGAATTCCCCGCGCTGATCAACGATCAAAGATCCGTCACGGAGTAAAAGCGAACCTTTTGGAACACTGATACTCGAAAGCGAATCATATTCCACATCATCGATTAGCAGGTACTCGCCTTTTTTGGGATTGAAGAAAACGGGATTTTTCACTCTCAGTTCGTTACGTTTTATGAGCAACCTAGAAAGGCAACTGTGAAGCTCTTCGCTCTTCACATCGATCTCGACTTGCGCTTTCGCTCGTTCCTCATAATAGACCTTCATTTTTTCTTTGAGGTCTGTCACGTTTTCTTCTTCACACCTTGTTTTTGCAACCGCGTTCGCTTCATTAAAGATGGTGTTGATCTCTTCGCCGATTTCTTCCGCTCGCTTTTTGTCCGGATCGTCTTTCATCAGCTCCGCTACTCGGGCGCGCGTTGCCATCGGGTCGACTACCGCGTATCCGAAACCGATCACCACGTCGAACCCGTCAATGTTTTTTGTTATGACGGTTCTCATCTTAGTACCTTATGCAAAGTTTGAAGATCGAATTATACGGACGTGTCTCGTCTCGACTTTTAGAGGGGGTGAGCGTTTCCGCTTTGATCGATCCGGCGTCTACTGCGGTGTTCCGAACTTCGACAACATACCGATCGATCGGGTTTGAGATCCCGGCTCCGTCCGATGACATGTAAACGTATTCGTTTTCCAAAGCTCTTGCGACTGGCGTAGTCGTTTCGTTGACGTAGTGTTGGTGATCTTCCACGTCACCGTCTTGCAGATCGCCAATGTAGCGGCTTGCTCCATCGGGATCTACCGCTGCGGGAGTATCCAGACCACGGATGAACAATCCGCGCAGATCCGGAAGAAGCAGATGGGTTCCGGCGGTTGTCGGATTCCCCGCTCCGTCCGTTTTCACGAACGCTCCCCCGGCTGCGGCTGCGGCTGCGTTGTTCCCATCACCAACATAAGTCGCATCAACGAGATCCTGATAGCTTGTGATCAAGATCTCTTGCCCTTCGCACGGGAGAAGACGGATGTCGACGGAGTCCGGATCAGTCGCGATCGGTCCAGCCCACGGAACGATCTCCCCCGGGTGACCAGCGATCCGTTGAATCGCGAGCAACCGCTGTGAAACCGAAGACGTCTCGCTCGACCCCGAGGGGGTGATATTTGCCGCGTTCATCAACGCTTGGTTGAAGCCCCAAAGATCATCAATGAGATCTTTGATAAAAGGCGTTCCGTCCGTTGCGCCGCCTCCGCTCGCGTTGACTCCAACCACGTTTGGAAACGCGCCGCTTGTGTTTGCGATCGATGCATAGTCTTTCATTGATCCGCTCTCCTCTTATACGAAGTTGACAACCGCCGCGCACCACGTGCCTAGCGGTTTGTGTCTCAAAATTGTTCGTTCGAAGACCTCTCTTTGATCGGCGGGGATTTCGAGAACGCTCACACGATCCCCCTCCACTCCGACGAAATCGAGGTCGTCCATTTTACAATAACCGTACTCGCAGAACTTGGAATAGAACCGGATCGCATAGATCCCGTTCGATGCGATCTCTTCGAATTCCTGCCAATCGGTCATTCTGTTTGCTTCTTGCCCAACCCAGAAAGCGCGCCAATCCCCGCCCGATACCTCTTGATAAAGAACGACCGGAACCGTTTGCCACTCTTTAGATACCGGAGCTTGTCTGAAAGAATCGGCAAACATGTAGCCGATCCCTTTTGTCGGTGAAGTTGTCGGAGTGATCGACTGCTCGACATAGCAACCATTTTCGATGATGACCATCGCTTCATCGTAAAGATCTTCGATCTCCGCTTGCACCTTTTGTGCGTCAAAGAACTGAATGTCTTGTAGCATACCGTTCAAGCAATTTGTTGGTCCCGCGTCGTAATGTGTTCCGAGATAGATCTTTTCGGCTGCGCTCAGTTTAAGGTTGAGCGATGAGATCGTATCGTCGGAGATCTTCACCCCGTCGATCCAAAGCTCCATCACGAAATCAGCTCCGCTATCGTAACAGATCGCGGTGATCATGCAGAGACGGTTTAGCGAAACCGCCGCTTGGATCTCATGTTGAGAATCGTCATCAGCAGTGACTTTCCACTTGATCAGCCCGCCTTCGTAAGTGAGCCAGCGTTGATTTGTATCAGTGACATCACCGTAGGAGACGATCCCTTGTTCGGTCGGAATGTTGCTCAGAAACTTCGCGAAAAGGTTGATCGTCGTTTCGGATGAATTGAAAGCGGAATGTCCGGCCGATTCGTCCGCGTACGAGGTTGCGGTCGGGTTGAATAGAAGAGCTTTTCCAAGCTCCGTCCATTCGTTCGCAACCGTGTGTGTTGTGAAGCTCAAGTTGCTGTAGAAATCACGAAGCGTTGTCCCGTCTTCGAGTACAGAGTAACGCGAGACGAGATCTGTGTCGTGCGTCGGGAACCCGCGCGACGTCATCTCCGTAGCCCAAGCAAGATCTCTCGCTTCGGAGAAAACTCGAACGTTACCGATCGCACCGCCGAAGCGGATCGTGTGCGTGTCGATATACGCGAGAGCAACCCGGCACTCCGAAGTCGTGGACGGATCAGTAGCTTGCGAAGCGGTCCCTGTTTGCGCGGAGTCGGTGAAGAGAAACTGATCTGATCCATCCCACATCAAAGCGCCATGGGCATCCGCGCTGAATCCGGTATCGTCAATCATATCAACCGATCGCCCGTTCACCTGCACCTCACCCACGGTCCCGGTGAAAAAGTTTTTCGTGGGATCCAAGAACCCACCGACGATCCCGAGCATCACCTCTTGTACGTCAGTCGCGATGATCGGGCGCGGTAACGTCCACCCGTAATAGGAGATCGCAAACGCGCTCACCAATCCGTTAAGGTAGCTAGCGCCGAAACCGAAAGCGCCGATTGTGATCTCATCGAGATCGTTCGGTGGGTTTTGGTGGATCTCGTTCTCCGCGACGTTCCGTGAGTCATCAACCGCGACCGCTAAGTTGTAATCTCTCCAGCCCCCGGCTACTCCGTGGATCACCCCGTCCCTAACATCGATCGTCGTGTCTTTTACAAGGTCGAGTCCGGTAGCGATCGCGTCTTGAATGATTGCAACGTTGCTACTGCTTTCAATCGATAGGTATTCTCGCGGATTGTTTGCTGAGTCATGTAGATCCGCAACTATGTTCACTCCGGAGATCGTCTCATCATCGACAAGAAACTTGCAACGCATGTTACCTTGTTGCCGAGCTGCGGACCCACAATTGGCCGCACCAACATAGGTCAGATCGTCCGCTGCTTTCGTTCCCGATCCGCCCGAAGTATAGACATAGGATCCCGGGTGATAGTTCGTGCGATCTAGTTCGAGCTGCATACCGAACGCGTAAGTGACTACCGATGATCCATCACCTGCACCGATAGCCGCTGATCCGTCCGAACCAGCGGGGGTGATCCGATATTGCCAAAACGTTCCGGAAGAATTCTCCGCGCGAACCCAACACCTGAACCAACCGTCTCCCCAATCTTCGATCCCCGCGTAGTCAACTCCCGCTTCGACGGTTCCTACAACTCCGTTTGCAAGATCAAACCAGACCCCGCCGTTCGAGACAAAAGCATCTTCGAGCTTCACCCAATCTTCATATCCTTTTTTAAACCACCCGCTCACGGTAACGTCTTTTGTACCGACAAGCGCAACCGCGTGGTTTACTCTACAAGCGGTTTGCGAGACGTTAGGGACGATCCCGTCCCCTACGGTTTCACCATCCGGAGCAACCGCGCTAGCACTATCTATTGTGCAGTTAACTTTTGTGGTGAAGGCGCTCAGATCTTGCGAGTCGGGGATCTCGTTTGTGATCGCTTCTTCGATCAGGCAACCTGTAAGGTAGTCGGAGTTGACGTCGGGCCTTTTACAAACGCGAATCCAGTCATCACCAACGGGAGCCAAGACGCGCTTTGATCCAATGTGCTGATCGATGTAGGCTCCACTCGCGCGCGTTGCCGTTGATGGCGCCGCTTGCGCGCCCGCAACCGTTGGATAGACTCCACAGCATTCGTAAAAGCGTTCCGTGGCGAGTGCTTGAAAGTCCGTGTCGTTCGTTGCTCCGCCCGCGAACCATGCGGCTTTTTTGGCTACCTGGAAAAACGAGAGCGCCCCATTTATATTCGCGGCTCCGCCCACAGATGCGAGAAGAGTTGCCTTGTCGGTAGAGTTCAAAGAAGAGCTTGCTCCGGAGATGTCTACTCCAGCATCTTTGACTCCGTTGATAAAGATTTGACAACCCGAAGCGGACGCATCACTACGATCACCGCAGATCAAAAAATGGAACCATTCGTCTTGCGGAATCGCCGTTCCGCAAGAAACGGTTTTCAAGGTTGACCCGTCTCGCATCCGAAAGCGGAAGGTGCCCGATTGGATATAGACCTGCCACCCCGCGCCACTCATCGACGAAGCCAGGTTAGAAAAAATGAAACTTGTCGACGTGGAATCACGATCGATCGCGATCCCCTCGATGATAAAGTCTTCTGTTCCGATCGCCGCCGCTCCCGCCGCGCTCGCTTCTTGATAATAGTCTTCTGATCCGTAACCTCTCACCCCATAGTCACCGATCCCGGGAGCTGGATAGTTAAGAGTCGGATCCGTTCCACCCCCAGTGATGTCAAGATCATAAGAGCTAATCTGATCAACCCAATCAGACGCGGACGCGTCGTTACCAACCCAACGCGCAAACGCGGCTTGAGTCGCGGAGTTCACCGTATACTCGTCTTCAAGTTCACTCGAACCGCTCGCGGTAAACGGTAAGTTAAACCAATCGCTCCAATCAAACGCCGCCCACTTCACCCAAGCAGATAGCGTTCCGGTGTCTGTCACCGGATCGGAATCAGCGATCGCGTCCACATACTGAGTTGTCCCGTTGAAGACGAGCGCGTCATAACCGGGAAGCGTGGTCGGAGATCCAGACATGTCCGCGTCATCTTGCTCTTCGCTCCGATCATAAACCTTGGCTCCACCCGCGTGCATGTGTCCGCTGAAGAGAATGTCGTCTTGAACGACATCATTAAAACTCACGTCTTGGCGAGTGTAGTTTCGGTTCGGTCCAAAAATCAGCGCTTGCGATCCACCATGCGGTGATGATGTTGTCTTCGATGATGCTCCCGCTACACCCTCTTGAAACACTGGCCAATTCGTAACACCGCTCAACTCCATGTCGGGGTCAAGAAAATTGATCGGGGCGTAGATCGCTCCACCTTTCACCCCACCAACGAAAAAGATCAGATGCCAAAGCTCGGAAGTAGCGGGCACTGCGAACCCGCCGTAAAGGACTTGCTCCGTCTCGAAATATCCCGCGACCGCTTGATCGTTTCCGGCGAACGTCGAATCACCGTTTAGCTGCGCGAGAAATTCCGGAAGCGTACTCACGACCAGATCACCGTTGACAATCAAGAACCCGCCCGCTCCATCGCGCCAGCCCGCGAACGCGTCATCGTTCCCCGCGATCGCGATCGATCCCCCCGCAACACACGCGTAGTCGCCTTCAAGGTAGATGTCAGGATCGATCGCGGGATCGTTCTGGTAGACGTACGCGTTTGTGAAGCCCGCACGTCGAAGCTGCGCTTGCAAAAAGTCCGCGCTACCATCACCCCTCGCACGATAGGCAACGGCGTCCAGCGCTGCCCTACGTTCCGCCTCCGTCAATTCTGAGTTGACGATGATCCCGTATTCGCGTTCGAGGTCCGAGAGGATCTCCGTTACGCTCGGGTCTCTGATCTTGGCGAGGTTCCCGAGATACGAGTAGACATCACCCAGACTGGACGCGAGCCCGTCGATGAATTTATCAAGGTTGCCCCCCTCTTTCGGGATCCACAACGCACCCTTCGGGAAAAGGGCTTTGATGAAGTTGGATAGATCAAGCATAGGTCACCGATCCCAGATCAACGATCTCGCCTTGACCAAGCGTGTACCGTTCGAGATATGTGCTGAAAGCCGCGTCCGAAGCGAACCCGATCCCGCTCGCGGATCCCGCGTAGGCTTCGAGAACGCTTTGAACCGTTTGCGAAAGCGTGAGATCGCTGATCACATTGTTTTTCGTAATCTCCGGATCGACTCCGTCCACATAAGGAACGATCGTCGCAAGGTAATCTTCGAGCGCGCTTTCAATGTCCGCCTTCACCTCCGTTGCGTTGCCGTTGCCATAGTCGATGTTTCTGATCTCCACATAGATCGAAGTCACTGAAACGGACAACACGAACAAGGTGGCGTCTGTCATTCCGAGCGGGGGTCGACTCAACCCCGTATCGGGATCAGTGTTGATCGAATCACGAACGTCGCTCAGTAACCCCGCGCCCGCCACTCCACCCGTTCCGAGCGAGGCTTCGGCTTGAACAAACACCGATCGATCACCTGGATATGAAGTGCCTAGCGAACCGTCAACGGGTTTTCCTGTGTACGGGTATGCGGCCGCAACCCCGTCGACTTCTTCCGCCCATGTCCGATAGTCAACGCCGTTACCACCCCCGCCCACCGTACGGATCTCATTCAGCACGCGCCGCCGATATGAGTCATCGGTCTCACGATCGATCCCGGTTTCGGTTGTGCCAATCACCTGCGCGGTCGAAGCAAGCCCCGCAACCGGCGCGCCAATCGAAAGCTCATCACCAATCGAGAGGTTCCCCACGTCGCCGATCTCTTGCGCGGTGATGCTAAAGTAGCCTTGACCGAGACCGTTGACGATGGACGCGGTTGTGGTCGAGTAACGAACACCTGTGCTCACGGCAACCCACTCAATCGTTAACGGGATCGGAGTCGTCGGAGTGCTGCTCGTTATCGCTACCGCAAGCTCGGCCGCAACCCCCGCACGTCGATCAACCCCGTAATTGGATCCGATCAGATCGAGCCCGCTACCGGTTGCGGTGAGCGCAAGCGCTTGTTGTGTCCGCTCCACCCCATATTTGTAAAGTGTCGTGAACTGAGCGCCTAGCACACCCGCTAGGACGCGCAGAAACGCTTTCGGCGCGAGTGGAGTTGTTTGTCCGATCTCCGCTTCGAAGTTTGCGATCGCTTGTGCGACGATCTCACTTGTACTCGGGATTGATAGTGACATTTTAAACCGCCATTGGTGGGGGTGGATAACCCTTCAAATACGCTTGTCCGGGTCGGCTTCTCGATCCGCTCGCGGGATCTAGAATCTGGTTAATCCAGTTAACGCCGTTCTTCTCAAGTAACAAAGCTTGAATGTCTTTCCCGGGTGGTTTGATCAGTACAACCACGGAGATCTTTTTTGACTCGGGATTGGTAACAGTGACTTCGATCGCCGAAGCGATCCCTTCGTCGATCAGCCACTTCAGATCAGACAACGCCGCTTTGCGGATCGACTCGACCGCCGAGATCGAAAGCGGCTGGTCGAACGAGTCTAAAAACCTCCCGCCGATCCGCTGATTCGGGTCGTCAAAAAAGACATTACCGAACCAATCTTTCGTGAATAAAGATATAAGAACAGCGTTCTCTAACCCCGCGTCCATAATCGGCTGTCCGCCGACAAATTCGAGATCCGCTCCGTCTTCATCGATCGTCAATCTTGGATCCACTTCATATCGATTCGTCGCCATGATCTCCCCTATGGTGTTGCGCTCGATACGATCACTTCGTCGATCTTGATCGGCGCAGTGTCCGGAGCGGAAGGCGTTGCGGGCGCGAGCGGAGCGTCAGATGTCAACCCCGGACCACCCCCCAACGCTCCCGCGACTAAATGCGTATGCGCGTTGTACGCGGTGATCAGATCATTCAGCTTCGTTTTCAATTCGTTGATCGCATCCTCAAGCGGAGCAAACCTCACCGCGTTGTCACCTTCGCCGTTCAGCGTTACCGTACCGTCATCGTTGAAACGGCAATACGCGGACTTCGCTCCGGTGGAATCTATTGAATAGAGTTCTCGCTCACCGGGATCAACACTCGGCTCGATCCCATCATCGCAAGCGATCGCGATCTTTAGCGCTTCACCGAGATCAACGATCATCACCCTTGCATCATCGCGCGGGTTGTAGTCTTCGCCCGACTGCCGAAACAGCTCTACGTTTTGAACGTCATCGGGATCGGTGATCTCGACTTGGAGAAGCATCACCTTGTCGGTTCCGTCTTTGTTCTCTACGATCTCGCGTCCTACTACTTTTCCCAGTTGCATTATTCAAACCATGGCTCGACGATCTCTTCGCCGCTATAGACCTGGGGTGGAACAAGAGTCAACGTTGCCGTTGTCCCCGACGTCTCGAACGCAAATTCCACCGACTTGATCAAAAAATTGAAACCATCCGGAACGAACAGAGACGGAGACTCCAAAGTAACGATCGTGTTCTCCGCCCACAGGGATCCGTCGGGGGCATACCAACTCATCACCGGTAGTTGGATCGCGAGCGCTTCCGCGAGTTGCTTTGACCGTTTCCAGTCCGCCGCTTTTTGGATCTCACCTTCGGTCGAGTCCGGAGCGCTAAAAGTCAAAAACCTACTTTTTGGAACGCGCGGATCTTTTGAGACCGCGCTGATCGTACTCTTCCGTTTTTTCGGACTTTGCGCCAATGCCCGATAAGCATTGAACCTCGTTCGACCGTCGAACCGAGCGGCGAAATCCGCAAGCGGTGGAAGACCTTCGACAAGGGTGCCCACGGGCTCTCCAGTCGTGTTTGCTCGGGTGATGAGCATATCCCCTTGCTGGTCACTCGTAAGCAGGTATCCGCGCTGTGTAGCAAGCTTGGCGAGGTGTGAGTGGATAGTGTCGGTGGGAGACGCGGTCACCCGCTTGAACACCGCGTCATCATCACCAGCAAACGAGACGGGAAGCCCGAGCGCGGAACACAGGTTCACCGCGCGCTGCTCTAATGTCACGTTGTTCTCTTCATACGGTGGACGGATCGTAGAATCGATCGCATCCGCTGAAAACGTCCACCCTTCGAGGTCCACGGTGATCCCCTGAGTGGACACCTTCGGAGCTACTGTGTAGAGCGCTCCGCGCACGGCAAGCTGGCCACCGAGATACACCAGTGATTCGAGATACTGGTAAGGCTTCAGCTTTTCGTTCTGCCTCTCGTCGTCGAAATTTCGTGCAAGCGTAGCCGTCCAACCATCCGCCGCAGTGTCGAGACTCCGGAGCACTCTCCCGGTGATCACCGGGAATTCCGCTCCGTCAATGATCAGGGTGAAGTCATCGAGGTCTTTCCCCGAGAGTGAGCCCGCCGAAAGCTCCCGTTCGATCGCCTCAATTTCCGGAGCTTGTCCGGGAATGACGATCACTTCACCCGGGTAGATCAGATCCGGATCACCCGAGCGCAACCGCGTTTGATTGGCGCGCCAAATTCTGCGCCATTGCGTACCATCACCGTAAGCAGCGGCCGCGATATGCGAGAGCGTATCGCCAGAGACGATCGTGTACTCGCGGCCGGCGGTCGGTTTAGGCATAGATCACGACCTCTTTACCGCGATCCAAAATGAAGATCTCTTTCCCCTCCAACGCGTTCGAAGCGATGAAAAGATTGAAGTTGAAATCGTTCTCACCCATGGATCCATATTCGGTGATCGTAATCTCGATCGGCGCGCGTGGTCGGTCAAGGGTGAACCGGCGCTCGACTTTCAGATCCGGCGCGAGCGCGAGCAGATACCGGAGCGACAAAGAGATCACATCGAGAACGTTCGAGTATGCTCCGGAGTTGGAGAAGTATTGCCGATCAATTGGGAAGTCTTCGAATTGCTCTTGCGCCGCGTCAAGTCCATTGTTGAGTGCATCGAACGCGTCCAAAACGCTTTGCGCCATGTCGAGCGCTTGCGCTCGCGTGTCGAGATCAGCAAGAGAAACGAGCTTACCGATCGCACCAATCGACGCTAACGACGCCATTTCTACAGTCGCGATCTCATTCTTGAACCGTTGCGACTTCGACAAGTTTACCGAAGATGGCAACGTTCCAAGCTGGCTTGAAAGCAGATCGGAATATGCCGCCATTTTATCTTGCGAACCCGCCGCGCCCAGTGTCGGAAGTTGCGTTAGTTGCTGTGTTTGTCCGCAAAGCGAATCGAGAATGATCGTCGTTTGAGTCAACGTGCTATTGATCCCCGACTGAACTCCGGTCACCGCATTGTTCAACGCGTCCAGTGTCGTGAAAAGCGGTTGCGTTGCTGCGGTTGTCAAGGTGTTTACCGCGCGCGAAGTGTTCTCAACTGCCTTCACCAAATCCTTTGATGCCTGACTAACCTTGTCCGCGAATTGCTGAGCGGCCGACACGTTGAGATCGTCAACCGCTTTGTTCAGCAAGCCCGCAATCTCGCGCGCGGTTTTGAGCTGGACAGGATCGATCGGCTCGATCCACTCCGTCGTTATGACAGTAATGTTCCCCGAGGTCACCGGTTGATTCTCTTCAGTTGCTGAGATCAACTGAAGCTCAATAAAACCGTGAATCGGGTGAATGACTTCCCACGTTCCTTTTTGGCGACATGAAGTGAAGAAACGGTTAGCGTCTAGATCGTTGTCCTTCCCTTCAAAGTAAAGGGTGAGCGTGTATCGATCGGAGTTCACTTCGAGATCCTGAACGACGTTACCGCGAACTTTTGGAAACTGAAAAACGGCTAGCTTCTTGTCAATCGATCTCGGGTCACCAACCCACTTCGGCGAGTAGCTGTCACCGTCGGGAGAGGTTAAAGAGATGTCGCCGCCAAGTCGATCAAACCAGTTTTGCGGACCTTGGTTGAGAACGTCTTTGATTTTGTCGACTACTTTTTCAACAAGGCTCATTAGAGATTCGCTCCCGCCATGTTGGTTTGGATCGGTGGAGCACCCCAGGTATCCGAGGTGAAGGTTGATCCCTTCGGGGCTCCGTTGATATTGAGTTCACCCCTGAAGCCGATCTCTCTCCGCTCCGCTTCAGCCGCTGCTTTGTTCGCGTTCGGTGCTTCGCGAGACGTACCGGGGATCTTCATGTTCGCGAGTCCGCCTCCGATACTCCCCGCTGATAGTTTCTGCTTGTCACTCGGATCCCAAAATCCGGTGGCTTCTCCGAGCCAATCCAGAAACTCCGTTGCGAGGTTAGTTGCAGTTTTAAAGAACCCTTTCAAAACTCCAAGCGGATCATCCCATAACCTGGTCAAGAAATCCGCGAGCGCTTCAAACCCTGCTTTCAGGTATTCAATCGCCGTTTCGATCACCTTCACCGCAGCCGGAAATTCATTCCGCGCAGCCGCAACGAATTCATCCCAGTTCTTCGTCAACCAGATCACCGCGCCGGTTAGCGCACCGATCAAAGTGATGATGATTCCGATCGGGTTCGCATTCATCACCAGATTAAGCGCGGTTTGTGCTGCGGTGATCGCAATGATGACACCCTTGTAGGTAAGGAACGCGCCAACTACCATCGCGATCACAGGTTCGAGCGCGCGAAAGATCGTCCACGCTTCTTTGATGAAACTAATGAACGTCTTCACACCTTCGATCACCGGTTTCATGTCGAACCCGCGAACCGCTTCGATCGCTCCGTCGATCGCTCCGGGAAACTTATCTTGGAAAGCTTCGAGAAACTTGAACCCTAGTTCGATCGCCGCTGATTTGAGAGTCTTCAAACGGTTCTGTAAAGACTGGCGCATTTCTGCGGCCATGTCCCGAGACGCTCCCGTTACTCTGTATAGAGAATCTTCGTATTCTCTCACCGCGTCCGATCCGGCCGAGAGAACAACGCTCATCCCCGCGATCGCACGCCTACCAAACAGAGCGTTCAACGTTGCCGTTTTCTGTTTAGTGGACATCCCCACCAAACCTTTTTCGACTCCCGCGATAATGTCCGAGAATTTCTTCATGGAACCATCAGAGTTCTCAAGCTCTAGGTTCAACGATTCCATTGCGCGGCGGGCGGCGGCGGGCGGAGCGGTCATCCGGAGCATTGCGTTTTTTAGAACCGTTCCGCCTTTACTTCCCTTGATACCGGCGTCCCCCATGATCCCGATCGCGGCGGCGAAGCTTTCGACGCTTTGACCCGCTAAGGTCATGGTAGGACCACCGTCCTTCATCGATTCAAAAAGGTTCTCAAGCGTGACGTTCGATTTTGTCACCGTACGCGCGAAGACATCGTTGATCCGAGTGAGGTTCTTCGTGAGTTGCTCCGAATCTTTCGAACGCAAGTTAAACGCCCCGAGCGCATCCGAGGCAATGTCACTCGCTCGCGCAAGATCCATATTCGAAGCGGTTGCAAGATCAACCGCTGGCCCGAGAACTGCCATCGCTTGATCTGTTGTGAAACCCGCCATAGCGAAGAACTCTAGAGACTGCGCCGCTTCAGTTGCGGTGAACTCCGTTGCCGCTCCGATCTCACGCGCTTTCACTGTGAGTTGGTCGAACGCTTTCGATCCGCGCTTCACCATCCCCGGAAACTTCGCTCCCGCTGAAGTGATCGCGTGATCAAAACTAACGAATTCTTCGGTGATCGCGCCAACACCTTGCCGCAAGAGAAACCCGCCGCGCATCACAGCGCTCGATCCGAGGATCCCACCCATGACCGTCTTTAGACCGAGCGCGCTTTTTGTGGCACGCGCGAAAGACTTCTCTGATCTGCGTGCGAATTTCTCCGCGCCTTTTCCCATACGCTTGAACGCGTTCAGGATCGCGGTGTCTTTCGCTTTGATCAGAAATCCGAGAGTGAAGTTAGGCACGACGTTTACTCTCTTTCATCGCTTTCTCTTCTGCGCGCTCGATCACTTCATGCCATTCAGCCCAGTACGCAAGAACGTGGTAAGGCATGTCGATCAGATCGCGCGGCTGGCAACCCCTGTAAAAGAGATTGCCAAGCCACTGATCCGATCGCTGGCCCACGTTCTTCACACCGCTAAAAAAAGTAGCCCGAGATTTTCAGCGGTTCGCAGATCCGTTCCTTGCATCGCTTCGATCACCGTCTTCCCTTGTCCAGTGAGCCCGCCAAGAAAAGCGTAGATCTTACCGTGCAGATCGTTTTGACCCGCGGCGCGCATTGCCGTTTTTGCTCGACCGGTGACCGGTCTGTAGACGATCTTGCTGATGTCGTTCTTGAGTAACGGATGCTTCAGGTGTTGAGTGATAAGCAGGTTTCCGCTCTCGTCTTCTTCGAAGTCCAACCGTCCGCGCATGGTCTCTTTGATCAGATGCCTATGCGCGCGAAGCGCTGCTCGCTTGCTATCACCGCTCCCGTCGTCATCTTCGAAATCGACATCAAAATCGATGTCGTAATAGTCGAGCATCGTCTGAACTTGCTCGCGCGCTGTTTCCTCGGAAAGAATGTTGCCGCTCATTCTTCACCCCTACGCTATGAACGCGGTCCACGATCCACGCGGGTGAATCTGAACCGTCGTTCTGTTCTCTTCTGTTTCGTGCGATTCGATCTCGAAGGTTCCTTCGCATCGATACGCGTCTCCGGCCGCATTGGTGTACGAGAACTGGAGATCGTCCAGTCCTTCGGCCAAAGCGATCAGTTGCTCGCGTTCGCTCGCATTCGTGAGCAACACGACGCTTTCGCGAACCGGAACGCGCTTCATCATTTTTCTCATCGCGTTGCCACTGCTGGCAACCATGCTGTTTTCGAACTGAGTGATCGTCTCCGATATGTTCGCGTCCGCCGCGGCTCGAAAGGCGATCCCGTCGATCGTCATTCCCCGAAGGGATCCTGCAACATCAGGCATTTTCTTTCACCTCTCTTAGCCGAGCAGAACGGCTAGGCTAGTGTCGAATTCAACAACGGTATCGAAGATCCCGCCTTCACCACTCAGGATCACCGGCAGGGTCGAGTTGAACCCAATCCCACCATCTCGGATCGTGACCAGGCCACCGGCGGCGATCCGATCGATTGTGAAGGCTCCGCTAAAGATCCACGCCTTTCCCTCGAACCCGGTTGCAAGCGAGACAAGCTCACCTTCGACCGTTCCGACGTCGCGGGCTTTCTCTTTGTCGAGCGCGCTCGAAACCTTGTTGAGATCGGCAACGATCGAGATCCCTTGCCATTTCTCCGCGCTGAAGCGCAGCTTCACGTTGTAAAGCATGTTCTGGACGATCGAGATGTTCCTCATTGATCGATACCCGTTCGACGAATCCGCGACGTTGTCCGGATGGTAGAACGTGAGAACGTTTTGAAGAACGACTGCGCCGTTGTCGATCACCGTGGGAGAGCAACCCGACTTCACCGCACTATCGCGGTTGTCATACTGCGAGGTCCACCGGTCGGTTCCACTCGCTCCGGGGATGATGCCCGGGAGCACCTTCCCGATGTAGCTCTCGGCCGCTCGATCGTTGTTCGTCTTGGCCATGAGTCCGATCGCCACTGCGGCGATCTCGCTCGGATGGTTCGGGGATCCCGGAACACAGATGACCCCATTTGCTCGGTCGAGCTTGCGGGCATCACCCACAGCTTTGACCGCCGTGAGACCCGCTGAGCCAGTCGCCACGTCCCCGGTAAGCACGCGGAAGGGGCGAGCTACGGTCTTAGCGTAGCAGCCCGTATAGACGTTCCCCTCGCCCACGTACGCACTGATCGCGTCGAGAGATGTGGAGTCTTGTAGGTAACCATGGACCACGTCCGTAAACCACAGCTCGTTCGAGTCGTCACCGGTTCCAAGCCCGTTCAGCGCGTCCGCGATCGTGGGAGTCCCCGATCCGCTAGACATCCCAGTGATCGAAGCAGTCATCCCCGAAGGAAGCTCCTCGCCGAACCCTTCGTTGAGGGTGATCGAGATGTCGTTACCGTACGTTCCTTCGGTCTTCGCGGTAATGTCGACTTTCTCCGCCGTCACTCCGTTGACCGCTGCGGTCACCGGTAGATCGACGTTTGCGTTGATTGCGGCCGCAGTCGCAGTCGCGAGCGCGGTGTCCGCCATCGCTTTGGTGATCGCCACCCGGACAAGTTCTCCCGCGATATACAGGTAAAGCGTCCCCGCCTCGCAAGTCGAGTCCGCGAAGGTGATGTCGCCAGCCGCTTGCGCTCCGCTCGGTTCCGACTGCGGACACACCCAACACTCGACCCCGTCCGATCCGGAGAAAACGTATTTCGCCAATCGGTGAACCATGTAGCCGAATCCGAAGCGATCCCCGGCGTCCGCAACGCTCGTGATCTGAACCGGCGTTTCGTCCACAACCAGAGTCTTGGCCGGATCGTAGGTTCCGATGATCAAGATCTTGCGCGGAAGGTTCGCGGTATCCGGCGCAAAGGAAACATTCTTCACCGCTGCTCCAACGGCGGCGGCGAGACTCGTTGCTTGAAGCCCCATTTCCTAACCTCTTTTCATGCCGCTTAGAGCAGCGTTATTTTTCAGTTCAGGGGTTCTCAACGTAGGTTCCTGCTTTGCCTTCGTCCGCGTCTTCCGTGACTTCAAGAGTCGTGTCAATCGTAGTCGGGAGCAAAGCGCCTTCTTCGTCGAGATTGAGAACGCTAGCTCCTAAGACGTCTTCCGACACCGAAGCCGTCAACGTCATCGAAGCGGTAGCGATCACCAACTCCCCGTGTTCTGCGATCTCATTCTTCTGAATGTCCGATAACCACCGACTCGCAACGGGTTCACTATCACCCAAATCGATATTGTCCGCCCGTTGAATGACTTGAAAGACGATGTCGATCAATTCATCGAGTGAATCGTCCGCTAAAGCAGCGGCTTTTTGGAACCCCGCCAAAGCGCTCGCCCGTTGCAAGGCAGTGGACTCGGAAGCTTCGAGAGTGGCGACGTCGCCTTTTGTAGCTTTGCTCACCACCATCTGAACGCTGAAAGTCATGTTGTGAAGGAAAGGTCCCGCGACGTAGCCACCGGACTTCGGCAGTTCGCCGCGTTGGTAGATCACCTGAACCGATCGATCACTATTGAGATTCTGCGAAGCGGCTTCAGCTTGCGACTGATACCCTAACGTCCGATACCTATCACCATCCCCGGCGTCGGCCGCATTGCCGATCAATGTGATCAGCGCTTCTTTCACTTCGCGAAACCTCATTGTCATGACTGTTCAGCTTTCATGCAATAGAGCCGAACGAACCCGATGGAACCTCCGTCTTCACTTGCGCGTTCGATCAAATACGTTGCCTTCGCTGCGTCTTCGTCTGGAGTGAGCGGCAATCGAACCGACCACACCTCACCCGGCGAGGGGACAGTTGTCAACGATGAGCGGCGAACCGTAACCACTGGTTTGTGGACGATCTGTTGTGCGCCGCTCGACGGATCTTCAACGATGGTATCGTAAACGATCTGGGCGCTAACGCTTTGGGTTGCTCCATCGGGTCCGATCAGCAAAACAGGAAGACCGAAATCACCTTCGAGGGTGAAAGCAAGATCCGCTTCGGCTAGTTCGCGAAGGTTCACTTTTTCTCCGTCTCCTCTTTTGGTTTCTCGGTCTTCGCTTTTTTGACGTCGGCTGCTTTCAGGTTTTTCGGCGCGAGATCATCGGGGATCTCTCCAGTGAACTTCCGGCGTCCAATGTATACCGTTTTCCCTTCGGCCAACTTCATTTGACCACCTTCTTACCGATCGTCTTTTTGATCGGTTTGATGTCGTCGTCCTTCGGCTCTTCTGCCTTCGGCTCTTCTGCCTTCGGCTCTTCTGCCTTCGGCTCTTCTGCCTTCGGCTCTTCTGCCTTCGGCTCGACAACCGGAACGACCACGTTGATCTCTTCGAGCTTTCCTTTTTTCTTCAAGCTCTCGATCGCTTCGGGGGTGAGTATCCCGAGGGGGACTTCTTCACCCTGATAAATGAACCTTCCGCGTCCGATGTGGAGCGGCCCTCTGTCGATCCATTTCAACATAGCTTCATCTCCTACGGGGTGATGTCGATCGTAACCCATGCGTCCGTATGGATCGGGGAGAAGATCGGCGCGGTTTGTGTTCTGAGAACCACGTTCTTGCGATCCTCGCTCACCCGGGCATCGAAGAAGAACATCTCGGGAGAGATGACCATCGATCCGTTTTTGATGTTCCCGGGCATCGGCGGAGCGGACGGGCTGAAGCCGAACAGCTCTTGAAAGAACTGAACTTCGGAACCCATCATCGGAAGCCGCTCGGGCGGACCGAAGAGCCGATCGCAACGCGCTTCGGTCGAACCGATAACGCACTGCTCGTCACCGATGAATTTGGTGAACGTTCCGGCCGCGTTGTCGTATCCCTCGACACTGGAGAACAGATGGAGGGAATACCCTTGCGGGGTTTTGAGGATCCCCCGGAAATTCCATCCCGCGTCTTGGAGGAACATGTATTTTTTCGGACAGTCTTGATCGGTGACAATCGACGCTTGCTGGAAACGCCGATTGTCCGCGAGTGCGATGATCGCCGCGTTGGCGAGAATCGATTCCATCGCAGTCGACCCGAGGAAACACACATCCGGAATCACACTCGCATCCTGGCGGATGAGATTGCAGGACGCGTCCATGTCCCCGAGAATGTCAGTCGAGGCCGTGGTCCACGCGACGGAAGCCGTCCACGTGTGAGTTGCCTTGCGCTTGAAGTCATAGATCAGACCGGTATCAGTGGTCCCGATGATCGCAGGCATCTTACCGGTGATGATCGCTTGCGAGGCAAGGTAGTTGAACGTCCGCGCCATGCGTCGAACGTGTTCTTTGTGATAATCCAACGCTTGCTCACGCATCCGCTGGAGTCTCGTCTTCTGCTCATACGGGTTCTCGCCCGGACGACGCATGAAGAGCTGATTCGCGGTGATCGTGCTCTCTTCCTCGCCGAGAGGGAACACCATATTGCGTTCGGTGAAGCGCTCTTTCTTCGCCTCTTTCAGCCCGAGCTTTTTGGCTTGCGTTCCACGTGGAACCATGGTCGCCATGCGCTCGTTCGCGCGGATGATGTCGATGTCGATTTCAAGCTTGTCCGGCTGATAGGTCGTTTTCGATCCACTCTCGGGACGTCCGAACAGAGAAAGAAACGTCGACGGAACGCCAATGAAATCTTTCTCGTCGAAAAGCTCAGTCATGAACCGGCTGTAAAGCTGGACCGGTACGGGGGATCCTAGTTCGCTCATTTTGTCACCTCTTAGACGCTACGCGTTTTCGTATTCGTCAACGTCAATTGAGTCCTTCAGGTAGATCCCGCGTCCACGAAGGAAGTCCTCGATGGTTTGATCAACTCCACCTGCGGTGATCACATCGGTGAAGTTGAGACTGTTTTCGAGAGTCAACTGATTCCGGTCGACCGCGAGGAAAGACCCCCCGACGATGATCGGAACGTCCGTCACGTCCGCCGCCTGGATCGCCGCTTCGGTGAGCGTCTTTTGCAGGATCCCGAGCGGGAGACACGCGTCGACGTTGCCCGTTGCTGCGGTGAGAACGCCAGTTCCCGTCAGACCGTTCAAGAAACCGGACCCGGAAATGTCCGTCCCGGCTGCGGGAGCAGTGAGGTAGCTGATCGTGTTCCCAACACCCGCGTCGGGGGACAAGAACTTGAACTTGTCGAGCTTGCTGTCATACAGACAGATCACTCGACCGGCCGCGTGGTAATTGATGATCGATGCGATCTCATCGAGTATCGTGATCGCGCTGAAGTCCAAGCCCGTCAACGCAACCGCAACCCCGTTCACTGTCACCGTGAAAGCGCCAGCGGTCACCGCTTGCCAAGCGGCAAGGTTCGCGCCGTTCGCGCCGCCTTGTAGGATCGCGCGGGTGAACAGTGTCTGAGTAACGGAGGTAAGCGAATTCCATTTCGCCGCGCTCGCGTCGTAACACATGACCGTTCCGAAAACCATGTTTCCGGAACGGCCACCGTCTTGAACCACCGTCTCAGCTTCTTCGACGATCGCCGATCCGCTGAAAAACGGAGCGTTCACTAGCCGAGTGTCAACAGATACGCTCATCGCTTCACCTCATATCCGAGCTTCGCTCGCATTTCCTTAACCGCCGCGTCGAAGTCGATCGCGTTCGAGATCGTTCCGTCTTCGCTTGCGATCTCTCTTGCGTTCACCGCTGCGGTGTCCGGGTGATTGTTTGTGTCTTCGACCGCCGCGTTCGCCTTGTTCTCTTCGCGCATCGCGTCGAGGGCAACTACGGCACCTTCGAGAGCTTCAGGCTTGCTCTCGCCTTCGAGCACCTTCACCGCTAGCTCGCGGATCTTCGCCGGATAGTCCGCAGTCAAAAACGGGCGCGCTGCTTTGATGCGCGCTTCAAGCTGATCCTTCTCGTTTTTGAGCTGCTCGATCTCGACGGCGTGATCCGGATCTGCTTTCTTCTGATCAGCCATGATTTCACCTTCTGTTTGTTGGTTCTCTTCGATGTGATCGATCTCATCATCTTCGATCACTTCTTCAGCTTTCATCTCTATTGATTCGCGTTGACTTTTTTGATCGACTGCACTGTAGATCACTCGATCGATCATGCCAACGCGGGTCGCGTCTGGTTTAGTCGGATCCGGATCTTGGGCGATCAAAAGACCACCCCGCCCGAATTTCTCTTTTACGGTTTCGGCATCGACTCCCCGACCTTCGGCAACGCGCTGAATGAAAACGCGTTCAAGCGCGTCAACGCGATCTTGCAAAACCGCTTTTCCGTCTTTCGTTCCAACGTTCGGGTTCTTGTTCGGCGCATTTCGCGAAGTGATCTGAACGACCGGAGAATTGGATCGATCAAGAGTCACGATCACAACTCCGATCGATCCCGTCTCCACCGCTGGGTTGACTCCAATGATCTCGCTCGCGGCTGAAGCAATGTAGTAGCCCGCGCTCGCAACCAAACCGTGGTTGATCGCGTAGACTTTCTTTTCCCCCGCAAGCGCTTGAACGGCTTGATAAACGCTGTCCACTCCGTTCGCCTCACCCCCTGGAGTGTCCATTTCAAGCCGCACGGTTTTCACTTCATCCCGCGCGCTGATCTCTTCGATCGCGTCGAGAATGTCAGGATACGCGGTTCCTTCGATCCCGAGAAAACGATCAAGCCAATCCGGCCCGCTTTGCGTTAGAACTCCGCGAATGTCGATCGAAGCGGTGTCACCGTTGATCGAATAGATGTTTTCTCGCTTCTCATCCGGCACGTTCTCAAAAGAAGCGAAAGCATCCGCGCGATCAGCCATGTCCGCGCTGATCCTTTTTTGAAGATACTCAACCGCGAAGTTTCTTTCGATCGCGAGAACTTCATTCAGTTCGATCATGGTGTCACCTATCCACTACGCTTCAGCTTTGATCTTAAGCTTGTCTTTGTCCGCCGCTTTCTTCGCCTTCTCTTCGTTCAGTTGCACGATCCGCGCGTCGATCGCCGCCATGCGGTTTTCGATGTCTCCTTCGGACTCGACACTCGTTTGCAAAACCGCGCGATAGGTGATCAACACAGGAATCGTCTCCCCTTCGGCGTTGCCGATCGCGTTCGCTTTGAACGAGCTGATCTCACCGACTTTGATATTGTCGTTCGGTTTGGGGAGATCGTTCAGTTCATTGTCTTCGAAACGAAAATTGCCAACTTGAATCATTGCTCCGCTCCTCTTGCGCCTTTAAGATTGTGGCGCGCTCATGTCAAAGTAAAACACTGTTACTCGAACCTTCATTTCATCAACCGTCACGTCACCGTCTGTTGTGATCGTGAGAGTAGTTGCCGATCCGCTCATAATCGGTAAAGCCGTTCCGTCGTTACTGCTCGCTGAAACAGCAGTGTCCCCGAGACCAACTCCCGCGCCAGCTATAAGAGAATCTTGATTTCCGCTACCGGTGATCCCGACGTCGTATTCAGTTGCGCCGCCACCGGGAGCGTCCGTGCAACGAACCGCAACTCCCATGATCAGCGAAGCTTCGGGAGCGAGATTGCCCGAAGTGGCAATGCCACCAGACCCGTTCCCGACGGAGATCGTCACTTCTTCAGTGAGCGACTTCAAGCCACAGAACGCGCCATAGTCCGCGCCGATTTCGACGCGGTCATAGGCGATCGTGGCGTAGTCGGTGTCTCGCGTGGTCGGATCAACAGCCGCGTGCACAAACAAAGTCGGATCACATGACGCAGCATGACCGTGATCTTTATTCCGCAAAGAAGTAGAAGAGTAAATGATGTTTCTGGACGTATCATCAGAAGTAACTACAAGGCAATTGGCGGTTTGACTTGTAGAGTATTTCCAAGCGGCTTGCGTCGATGATCCGAATTTAATATCGGCTTCGTTTGTGATCGTTAAGACGGTGCTCGCTAACATCTGCGCCCCGCCTTCAAGCCAGAGCTTACCCGTAACCTCCGCGTCCCCTGAAACAAAAAGATCGCCGTTTGAATTCAAAGATCGAGCGGTCGAACCAGATCCAATCGAAAGATTGCCTTTACCAGTTTGAATGACTCCATTCGTTTGGTCATGTGTGATCGACCACCACTGGGTTGCATCCGACGTGGGGTCAACCACTGAGTGGCCTATGAGAGTTGGATTAATCGACATACCGGAATGCTGGTGATCGACTTCAAGGTTATCTTTCGCGGTAATGATTAGATTATTGTTTCCTTTACCGGACGAACCAAGGGCAAGCTGAACTCCGTCGTCTGCCTTATACGAGAAAACCCCGTAGTCATCCGAAGGGATTGCATAATTGGACGCATAAACAGAAGTGACGTAAACTCGCGGTCCTAAATACGCTGTTCCGTCACATTCAAGCCTATCAGTGACATACAAAGATCCGTCGGTTGTCGCGTTCCCAGGTGTGCCACTTCCGACTTTCACGGGTCCCGTCTCAGGCACTGTCAACAAAGTAGCGGCGTCAACTCCCGCATGAGTGCCACCGAAGAATCCAGAGCCGTCAAGGGAAACGTTCGTCGGAGTCCCTGAAAACGCAATCGAGTTGCCTGCTACGCCAGCGGTGCCCCATTCGATGACAACAGTATCACCTGCGCCATCCCAAGCCGAAAGATTCGCGCTCTCGCTACACTCACCCAAAGTCGTGACGAGATTGGTAACGCATTCGGCTGCTGTCCCGCCAATTGTGCAGTGATCCATATCACCAGAGCCGTCGGCTTTGAAAGTGATCGTGGTTGCGTTGATCGTGATCGTCTCATCAGCAACTGGAACACCAGTGAAAGTCACTGTTCCACGAGCAGACTGAGCTGGAACGCCGAACACGTAGCCACCGTGACCGGATTGGAAAACTGCGTCGTCGCCGTCGTGGGCAAGAGAAAAATGTTCCTGTTTTGAATATTCAACAGGTATTGAAGAAAACAACCAAATTGTGGGATCGTCAGACACAGAGAGTCCGTGGCTGTCTGATGACCCGGTGTTGCCCTCTTCAGAAATTACGAGGTTCCTCCCGTGGTTTGATCCCGGGCTCAACAAAAAAGCATTATCAGTAGCGAGTGATCTGAATTTCGTGTCGGAAGCACCAGCCGAATCAAAGAACAAAACGTTCGTTCCAGAAACTAGCAAGGCCGCATTCATGTTCAACTGACTGTCTAAATACGACACTCCGTCTACTTCTAATTTTCCAGAAACGAACAGGTCTCCATTCGAGTTAAGGCTTCTAGACGTCGAACCGGATCCAATCGTCAAGTTGCCTTTACCGGTTTGAATGACCCCATTCGTTTGGTCATGTGTGATCGACCACCACTGAGTTGCATCTACCGAAACATCAGCCCCTGAATGTCCGTAGAGAGTTGGATCGGTTTGCGCGGAATGAGCATGATCATTGAATCTATTGTCTTTGCTGTTGAAGATAAGAGTGTTTGACGTGTCGTCAACTAGTAGCATCAGACAGGGGACCGTCTGATTCGCATCGTTAAATGTAATCACACCATCATTTGTTGTTCCGAAATATACCGGTTTGTCATCGAAAAGAACAACGCTGGAATTGCATTTCAACGATCCATCAGCCCATAGATCGCTATCTACTTCGAGAGCCCCGGAAACAAGCGTATCCCCATTCGCATTCAATGAATGCGAAGTCGAACCGGATCCAATCGTCAAGTTGCCTTTACCAGTCTGGAGAATCCCATTGGTGCCGTTATGAGCCGCACTCATGAACTCAGTTGCGTCAACGGTTGGATCTTCGTCCGATTGCAGGTAAAGAACAGGAAAGCCCGCGTCCGCGTGACCGAAATCTTTCCCAAACATTGCGCCGTTCGAGAGAACGAGTTGACGACCAACTTGATCCCCGACCATGCAAACGGCTTGATCCACTGTTCTATTACCGTAAATAACAAGGTCGTTCTGAGTCGTTCCGCCCAAAATTAGAAGTTTCAAGTTGCCGAAAGAAGCTGAGGAGTTGAAATAGACTGTTCCGTCCATTTCAACGTCGCTATCGACTTCGAGCTTCCCTTCAACGTAAACATCACCGTTCGCACCCAAAGAATGCGACGTCGAACCGGATCCGAAAGTCGCGTATCCGTCGACTTCGAGAGCATCGGTGACGTAGACGTCTCCACCAGACAGATCCACATCACCCGGGGTCCCTCCACCCGAAGCAACGTAATCGGACGCGTCGACTGAGGTCACCGAAAGAATGTAACTGGACCCGCCTCCACCAATGATCGGAAGTTCGCTCATGGCATCCCCCTACAGATCCACGCGGACGGATCCGGCTTTTTTGTGCGCGTAGATGTAAACATCGATCGCCGCCACTGCGTCGATCTTATGCGCTTCGAGAAACGGGACCGCGTCACTCAGATCCGTTGGAGCGGGATCACCGGTCATCCGATATGTTTGGGAGTAGTTAACGTTCGTTGTGAACGGGGCGACAACCCCGTAATTCACGTTCGTTGCAACCGGAGTCCACGCGTCCGCAGCACACGTTATGATGCTAGGATTGGCCATCTTCGGATCCTTCCTCTTTCATGGTTGATCCTTGAGTGTCTTTTACTTTCGATCCCCACGGGGGGATCGGCAAGTCTTCGAGTTCTTCGCGGAGCTGCGCTTTGTTCGCCTCGAAGTTCGACCCGTTGTAATTCTGCGCGACGTCTTGAAGCGTTTGTGCTCCCGCTTCAACGTAAAGCTGCTCGGCTCGCGCGGTCTTCTCGGGATCGATGTTCGGCATCGGAACCCCGTTCCAATAGCATTCCGACCAACATTGACGCAAAACAGGATCGCTCCACCCGGGAGCGCGCACCCTACCGGCCGCGATCTCCCCTGCAAGCCACTCTTCATAAACGGGTTTCAGCAGATCACTCGCAAGTTCATCGCGCCAGATCTGCGCGACTCGCCAAAACAGAATCAAAGCTGCTCGACTCGCCGAGTAGTTCTGGTTGAACTTCATCAACACGACTTCGAGCGGTATCGAAAGCGACGCGGAAAGATGACTCGCGAACGCTTCGATGAAAGCCGAGTAGTGCTCACTGGGCGCAGTATCACGGAACGGTTCGAGCGTCTCCCCGCCTTCGAGCGAGAACACAGCGGTTGATCCCGGAACGCCGAAAGTCGCTTCTTTAATCGGCAGGTATCGAAGTCGATCTTCGAGGTCCGTCGAATCGGACAAATCACCGGCAGGGGTGATCGCTCCGCCGCTTAAAGAGCTAGCGTTGATTGGTCCCGCAACGTTATGTGTGATCTCTTCAAAGGGGTTACTCGCCGGCGCGTCATCGCTCGGCTTGACGAACATCGTCAAGTTCGACTGGTTGATCGCCTTTTTGATGTGAGCGAGCGAGAAATCCGTTAGGTTTTCGAATTCCTGAAGCGCGTGGAACAATCGCGGATATCCGCGCACTTGGTCAGGCCACTCTTGCGCGAACCCGTGCAAAACCATCCGCCGACCAGAACGCGGACCGATCGCCGGAATGACTGTCTCACGATAGCGATTGTTTTTGTAGTCATACGAGTAAACGTTGTATGCTACTTCTCTCCCCGCTTCATCTCGTTTGATCCCGTCCGCGAAACCCTGGAACCCTTGCGTTGATGTGAACGCGAACCCCCTGATCTGATTCGGATCGATCAAACGAAGTTGCAAGGGGTTAATGAGATCTTTTCGATTGTTGTACGTTAGTCGAACGAAATACTCACCATCCCTTGGTTGCGAGATCGAGACCAATCGTTGCATCTGATAGAATGACATCTGCTCGGATCGATGAGACTTCTTCGACCGTGCCCACATGTCAAACTTCTCTTCGACATCCGCGCTCCACTCTCGCGCTTGCTCGGGGGTGATCCCGAGCTGGCGCCAAGCAGGCTTGGGCTTGAGACGGAGCCCGGTGTCAACCACGGTGTCCGCGAACCGACCAACCACCGCGTGAGCTTGCAAGGAGTCCAGGTAAGCGGAGCGGCTATTCTGGCGCGCGTAGTAGTGATCGATCGCGGGGCTTGCTCCATCGTTCGATAGACCCCAATCCCACTTGCTACCACCATCTTGACTTGACCTGCCGTATGAACCGCGCGGATCAGAAAAGAAGCCACGGGGAACGGTAACAGAATTCACCGTGTCTTTCGGTAGCGGGTTCGACGAAGGCGGAGAGCTGGAAAAAAGCCGCTTGAAGAAGTCAACGAAAGCGCTCATCAATACCCCCCGCGCCCAAATCTGTTTCCACCTTTCCGCCGAACATTCATCGTAACGATCCCGCTCCCTTTCAGTCGCCGATTGATCAGATCGATCTCACCCTCCAGCCACTCGATCTGTTCTTTCAGCTCCGAAAGCTTGCGCCGCTTGGCACGCTGTGATCCTTCACCCGAATCAAACCGATATTCTTCGACGGGGTTCTCCAATTCGGCGGCATACGTCGTCTTGGCCGTCTCTAGCATCGTTTCGTATTCGGTTCGGCGTTCAATGAGGGTGGATCGTTCGGTGGAATTTAGGTATCCCATGAACCATCATTAGGGCGAGTTTAATGACCTGTCAATCATTTAATAGATCTAATTGGAAAAAAGATACAAATTAGTTGGGAAACTTCCAATAACTACCTATTATTTCCAACTGAACGTTTTAACCAATCCAACACCCAACGAATACCAATCTGGTCTATTTGGCTCTTCGTCGCTCCCGCGTCTTTCGCCGCTGCTCTTAGCTCTTGCATCAGCGAATCAAGATAGACATCAGCCGCGCACATGTTCATGACCCTACAATCCAGCGCTTCGTTTCGTCTCCTACTCGGACAATGAAACGATCCGTCCGATCTTTCTTCTTCCGCCGTTAACATGCGGAAATACGTTTCGTCATAATCAACCGGAAAATCGCAGAATCCGGGTTTTTGTTTATCAGCGAGGTGATCGCGTTGAATGTTCAAATTGTTGTAAATGTGTCTTTTATAATAGTTGGTTGAAATCTCATAAAGTAAAAGATCGTCGGATACCTTCAACGGTTTATACCTTCGGACATTATGCAATCCGACCGCGTCACCGGCATCTTTTTTGACGGATGACCGTAACGCTTGAAAGCCTTTTGTCGGATAGGTGTTTTGCCAGCCGCGCGTAAAACGGTAAACCACATCAGTTAGACTTCCATCACCGGAGTCGATGAAGATCAACTGGACGCCGATCGGTTGCCCGTTTTGTTTCCTGAACTCCAATCCGCCCGTTTTCCAATGCTCGGCTAAAAGCTCCCAAGCCCCTTCATTCGGATCCGCAACCGAACCTTCAAAACGCATGTAATCGACCGAATACGTTCTAAACCCTTCGGAGTGTCCGCACACCTCTAGCTCAACGCGAGCGGGGTTATCGCGACTTGTTGTTGACCCGCGCTGAACGTCTACCGCGATCGTCAAGAACAACACATCGTTCGGAACAGTGCCCGATCGATAAACTCCGCGTAGTTCGACGATCTGTTCAATCTTCGGTTTTCGCCCTAACTCCTCATAAGGCAACCCAAGATACAGGTTCATGAAAGATCTTGCTCCGTCAATGTCATCTTGCGATCTGACGAACCTTTCCCAAATCTCTTCCCAAGACAACATGCCTAAAGGGGAGTAGAGCGAAGAGAGATGATATGATCGAAGATATTTGCTTTCGCTCTTAGATGTTGGTTCCCAATACCCTTCGCGAAACATCTTCGCTTTATGGTGATTCCGAATCGCTTCGCCGCAAGCTTCGCAAGCATAGTAAACCATTTTCACCTCGCCCGCTTCGGTGTCCGCTTTCATGCCGTGTTTCGAATCTCCATCACCCCAATCAAGGATCTGAAACACACCACAAAACGGACACGGAACCATGAATCGGCGTTTGTCACCTCTTTCGTATTCTTGCGCGATCGCCGACTCTGAAACGGTTGTCGGAGTCGAGAAGTCTAAAACCTTGCGCCTATCACCCCAAGCATTCGTTCTTACGTATGAGACATCTAACCAGTTTCCTTCACCGGTCTTCAACTGAGGCGGGGCGCCGTCAATCTCATCTCGAATCAAAACACGCTTCGAGTCCGATCGAAGCGACGCGGCCGATTGTGCGGAAGCAAGATCGAGAGATCCACCAATGAACTCTTTTGATGTCTGCTTGTCCGCAGATCGACGTGTCGTCACTCCACTTGCGAGTTGAGCAAAGATTTTGTGTCTCGCGCCACATGAATCGATCGCCGGTTCGAGCCGCTTTACTACCCACTTGCGAAGAAGCTGATCAGTCGCTGAAATGAAAAGTATCTCTGCCGGACAGACATCAATCCAATAGACGACCACATTTTCAGCGGCTGCGGTGAAACCGAGCTGAGCGCCTTTCATGATCACCGTTCGCTGGATTGGTGAAAGAACGCTCATGTTGTCCATGGGCTCAACAAGGTAAGGCGTCCGCGCATTATCCCATGGACCTGGATAGGGTGTCCCCGAAGGGAGAACTCTATTTTGTTGAGCGTATTCAGAGATCGGAATAGAGGGGATATGATCGGGAATAGCATCAAAGCTCGAAACTAAGAAACGAGCCATTTGACTGCGATCAACGTCAGTTATGCATTCTAAGTTTTTCTCGCTAAACATTAGGTGATCACCTTATCCCAATGATCGCGAACGGCGCCTTTTACCGCTTTCAGTGTCCTCTCGACGTCGCGATCAATGATTTCTTTCATTTGCAATTTGATCTCAACGTCTTCGATCTCACAAATTGCAGCAACTTCGCTCGCCACCCTATCACCCATTGAGAGCAAAAAAGACGAGATCACAGTGGAGAATCGTCTAATCGTGTCTTCGACGAAAGATCGAAGAACCAAGATATTCAGCTCTTTTGCAACTGAGACATTTAGCTTGTTTGTTTGCGCTTTGAGTTTTTCGATCTCTAGCTTCTCGACAATTGTTTTTGGTTCGTATTCTTCGGAGAAATCATCTTCGTTTTTATCCATATCATCCGAAAGTTCTCGGATTTTATTCCGTATGGGCTTCGCTTTCTTACGTTCTTCTGACATCCCGCGCCGAGTGTGCTTCTTCTTCGCTTTCGCGAGAGCCGCATATTGAACATTCTTCGGGTGATCAGTGTCGATTTTCCCATTGGAAGTAACCGCAACATCACCTCGTTTGATGGCCAAAGTGATTGCAGTCGGAGTCAGGTTTAAAAGTCGCGCAAAGTCCGATTTTCTAATGATGTTTTCTGCCATTTTCCTTTTATCTGTCCCCTCAAATTCCGCTCGTTTTTTAAAATCCTATCCGATTTTTTAAATATGGAAAATATAAATCGCGTAAGCCCTCGAATTTAAAGCGGTTTTTTCTAGGCCGAAAATTGCCAACCCCCGAGGCCGCGACACC
>Ga0272441_10001395_pt1 | contig 51464 bp, 35 predicted proteins | sample SSMProp6N_FD_193582 | JGI IMG/M metagenome (GOLD analysis project Ga0272441, IMG submission 193582) | Marine sediment archaeal communities from Little Sippewissett salt marsh, Falmouth, MA, United States - SSM-Prop-6N | ecosystem: Environmental > Aquatic > Marine > Wetlands > Sediment ... | reverse complement strand
CAGATTTGCTGAAGCCAGTAGCGGCGCATGCCCCGAAAGCGTTTGACCATGATCGTGGGCATGGAACTGCTGCGGGCGACCTGTTCCGGGATGGTGCCGAGAAGAATCTGATCAATTATCCGTTCTTCGGAGGCTCCCAGCAGGACCAGATCGAACGATTCGCTGGCTTCTGCGATCCCCAGCGCTACGCTCTCGGCTTGAATCACCAGGCTTTCAAAAGAAATCGCGGAAAGCGGTGTGGTTTTCTCCTGGAGTGATGCGAGTTTGCTCGCCTCCAGTTTGAGGGCTTCAATGGTTTCGTTGATCCTTTCCTTTCCTTTTTCCAGTTCTTCTTCAGTTGCATCCGGGCGGGCTACATAGGTTGCTGTAATCACGCCCCGGGCTTCACTGGCGAGTGAAAGAGCGAAGCGGAATGCGAGAGGAGCGTTCGGGCCGCCGGCAGTAGGAACCAGGATCCGTCGGGGTGTAAACTCGAACTGGATATCCTGGGGCAGCGGAACAGCAGACTGATCTGCATGCGGTTTCTGTTCGGGAAAGGCTACGACGGCCACATCACATTGAGCACTTGATAAAACCGGGTCTAGGATATGTCCGAGCTGCACGTCACGGGAAGGTTTCCCGATTGTCCATGGCATCAGGATGAGGTCGGTACTTTCTTCAGCAGCTGCCTGGATGATGCCGTCCGACACATTACGGGCAAAGCGTGTGACAGGAAGGATTTCCACACCAGCCTTCTGTGCGACGCGCAGGGACCACTGGAAGAGTTTATTACGTTCCTTCGCGATCCGCCGGCTTTCTTCAATAGCCAGAGGGTCAGGGATTGGGATAACCTGGAGCGGCACAAGAGTGGCATCGAGCTGGCGGGCTAGAGAGACAGCGATTTTTAATGCCAGGTGGCGTTCCTGGCCGGGAGTGAGCGGAAGTAGAATGTGATAGCGGGCTTCTGCACCAGCGATTGTTGACAGCGGCTGCGTTGGCGTGAATCGGATGAGCCACTTCCTGGCTTCCAGCGCATGCTGTTTGCTGTATCCATAATAGAGCCCTGCACCTGCAAGCAAAAGCACAGCGATGACCAGGAAAGCAAGAGGAGTTGCAGAAAGCAGAAGGCTGACAAGCAGCAGACTCGCGGTTGCGGGAATCAAAGGGAACAGCGGCGTTTGAAAGGTTCTCCTGCGATCCGGTTCAATGACCCGGCTTCGTATAGCAGCGATATTCAGAAGCAGCAGAGTGAGTATGATCAGGCTGCTGCCGGCAGCAAGAACAATATCCTGGTCCGGGAGAAGCAGCCATCCCGGAATGGGTACGACTGCTGCCAGGAACAGAAGAACCGGCATATCGAAGGGTTTTTGGATCTTTCGGAGGATATCAGGAAGAAAACCCGACCTGCAGAGAGAATTCAGTTGGCGGGCATTCGTCAGGATCGAGTAGCGCAGCCCCAGAAGAACCGCAAGGAGCGGCACTGCAGCAGCAAGGAAAGAAGAAGTGCAGTATTCTGCCAGTGTATCGGCCAGTGACAGATCGGCGGAGTTCATGAGTGTTTGCGCCTGTGCAGTGAATACCAGGCCTGCGACGGATAGAAGGATCAGGGCGATCGCCAGCATTCTGACAGATCGTTTGAATGCCTGTGTGGAGGACCGGATTTGCTGTGAACTGAGATACGTCTCGAAGGGCAGGAACAGGAACATCAGCAGTGCAGCTGTTTGCATGGTTCTGTTCATATCTATTGAGCTTGCAGGAGTTTGACCCTGCGCAGGCTGTAAAACAAACCATGCCCTGCTGATCATTACCAGGCTTGTTACTGCTACCAGGGCAAGCAGCAGCCAGTGAATGTGCCGCAGAGGCGAGCGCGGCAGAAGTTCCAGCACCAGAATAACGAGTACCAGGGTCAGAGGAACCAGGATGCCGAGTGAAGCCAGATTGGGAAACAGCTGGCTCACCTGGTTTGAGGCTTCAACAGCAAGCAGGGCGGATACGGCTGACGTCCCAAGGAAAAGAGCCCAACCGCCCAGGAAAGACAGCGGCTGGCTCAGGATTTCCTTGATAAATCCATAGATTCCTGCCGGGTCAGCACTTCCGAACAGGAGCTCAAGCACGCTGCTCATGACAAGGATGATTGTCAGTGCGACAGTCCCTAATGCAATTGTGGTTTCGAGCGGGTTGAATGCAATGTTGAATTCTGTCAGTGTATAAACCAGCGCACAACCCAGTATGAAACCAGGGGCTGCAGCTTTCCAGGGTTTCCTGTAGTCTTGTGGGAGACGAACTTCTCCGAGGAAAGGTTCTTCTATTTTGCTCATATGGGCTCCATACCTGGACGTTCGGGCAGGATTATTGGTAACTTTGTGTCAATTGTCCTGGTTACAGTATAGGACAAAACGGTAGTCTTCGTGAAGTCTCAGGTAAATGAAGAAAAGATACGGACAGCATCCTCTGCAGGTGTTCATATTTCCCCCGAGTGATGCCATTTTTGAAAAGGGCAGGTATCTTTTATAGCTTCTGGGTGCTCTTGCGCGATCTTTTAATCAGGAAGTCCATCAAAGGATAGACCAGCCCGCCCAGGAGATTCTGTGCTTTGAAAAGAAGGTTTGTATCACCCGGGAGAATCAGATACTTCCCCTGTTCAATTCCCCGCAGGATGACAGAAGCCACTTCATCCGCGCTCATGGCTTTGGCAGTCCCGGCCAGAGCTTTTGTCTCAGGTGGTTTGAATTGATTTTCATAGGCCAGCTGAGGCGTATCGGTATCCGGAGGGAAAACAATGGATACGTCTATTCCTTCCGGTTTTAGCTCAGCCCGGAGCACGTCGCTCAAACCGCGTACAGCGTACTTCGAAGCGCCGTACGCTGTATAGCCATACACGCCCACAAACCCTGCTGCCGAAGAGAGGTTAACCAGATGGCCGGAGCCCCGGGCGACCATGCCGGGAAGCACGGCTTTTATGGTGTGCAGTGTTCCGAAGTAGTTGATATCCATCATCCAGCGGAATTTCTCGATGTCCAGATCTAAAAAACTTCCAGGGTGGACCACACCAGCTGAGTTAATAACAAGATCAGGAGTGCCTGCTTTTTCGCAGACTTCGCCCACAGCTTGTTGAACCAGGTCGTACCGGGAAACATCTGCAGTCACGAATCCACAGTTCTGGCTTTCAGAAAGGGCAGCTTGCTGCACTGATCTCAGCGCATTTTCCAGCTTCTCCCGGTCTCGCGCCAGAATCCAGACATGTGCTCCCTGGGCGGCAAGCTGTTTTGCCAGTGCCAGGCCGATTCCGCTTGAACCCCCGGTTATGAGGATGATCCTTTTCTCAAATGTCATTGGAACTCCTGCTCCTGGATGAATTCTGTTTTCTGCTTCAGCAGAATACAGTATGGGCGTATCTGACGTTTATAACACCAAAAGAGTCGACTCGTAACGAACCGTGATTCGAGAAAGGAAGGCATTTAATAAAAAATGATAGGACTGCAGCAGGATTGACTTTCGCTTTCTGTCCGTTCAGACTGGGCAGGGGGGCGAACAGCGCTGATGGGTGGATTGAACGGGAAGCAATGGGGGAGATTACTTCTGGGAGGCACAGCTGCCTTGCTTGCTGCACTCCTGTTTTTCTCCCGCCATGGGAAGATTTCTGAAGTCTACGAGATGCCTCAGCCCGGCAGAACAGCTCCTGGATTTGATGAATGCACGCATCAGGATGAGCAGGCCTTATCCCTGGACATACCTTCTGCATCTGAAAACTATCCTTATATTGAAGGAAATCCCAATACCCGGACTGCAACAGGGCTAATAAGATACGGGCCTTATGCCTACAGGCTTGAGGGAAGATCCTCGCTTCGTGCCATATGCACGATGGCTGCGCCCGGCAGCCAGCTATCTTTACGATGCGCACTGATCTGTACTGAGGGAGATCAATGCCAGCAAGCGGGGGCTGGTGACATATACCCAGGTGCTGCTGGTGGGGGAGACAGAGCGAGTACCATAAAAGGTCCTTTGAACGGAACCTTCCTCAAGCTGGATGAGATACCTCTGGAAAGGATTGGCCTCACAGTTGCCTCTATCCATTCGCTCGGAATGGACACGTTGGTGGTACAGAACCTGCTTGCCAGGGAAGAAGAATGTGATTCCGAAACGTGCTGCAGCACTGTTGGATTCATTGGGATAGACCAGATGTACGAGAAGGCAGCAAGTCTTTTATCTTCAGCTGAGGAACACCAGATGGAGGTATACCTTGGAATCATTCTCAGCAGCACAGGCGCTTGCAGCTCGGGGTATTATCTTCCTCCGTTATCCACACAGGTCCTTGCGGATACAATCGATGCCGTAAAGAAGCTTGAAATACGTTTTGGAAATTCTTCAGCATTGGCCGGCTGGTATTTGCCGGATGAGCCAGATTTGTGTGAAACGAGACACCCGGAAGCTTTATTCGGGTATTACGAACAGCTTGTTTCTGCGATTCGTATACAGTCAGTACGGCCGGTTCTTATCTCGCCGCACATGTGTGGTTGTGCTGAGCAAGGGCTGGATGAATTTATTCAGCGGGCCAGTAATTTCCTGAATGCCTCGGGGGCGGATATTCTTGTATGGCAGGATTCAGCAGGCGCGGATGGAATTGACCCCGATGGGAACGAATCGTTCAACGCAGCAGAAGCATATCACCGGCTTGTGGAAGAGCTTGGGCAAAAGCATACCTGGGCAGTCGTGGAGCTGTTCAACTGCTGTGTGAATCATCTATCCGTACCAGGCGGTGGAGCATATCGCCCGGCTTCGCTGACCCGCATTCAGCATCAAATAGCAGTATCTTCATCCACAGACCGTCAGCTGGTGTGGCTTTATCAGCATCACCTGGCGACATTGGCCCCGATCCATCATGAAGAAGCAGCGCGGCTGGAGGCTTCCTTCCGGGCTGCTTATCTGGATGATGGAAGACTTCTTGTTCCAATCGATTATTCCTGGGAAACATCGCCATCAGTACAATATCCTGACTCGGGGTTTGAATTATTTGACGGCTGCACCGGGGATGTTTTGGATATCCATGATTCAGCATGGGTGGGAGTGGAAAGCAGCAGGGAGAATTCTGTTCAGCTGACTTTGGACCTTGGGGAAGCGGCAGGAATCGAGTGGCTGGGTGTTCATCTGCTGCAGGATCCGGAGATGGGAGTTCTGTTTCCGGCTTCGATGTCTATTGCCTGCTTTGACGATTCAACCAGGCGGGAAGGTTTTACGACAATAAATCTGCCGGAGTGGGTTTCCTCAGACAGGAGTGAATACGTTTTCTCGAATCTTGAACCACTGGATCTGGAATGTCGTACTATTCAGCTGGTATTATCCAACACTGCCTGGACTTTTATGAGTGAGATTGAGATTGTCGGACAGACAACCGCTGAGTGATTCTGGCATTTTATTACTATCCATGAATATTCTTTCCGACCGTCAGGAACCAATCTATCTTGCCATAACAGCCAGTTATGGTGAATAGCGGGCAATAACAATCGTGAGGTCATCGGATCTGGGCGCGCTGCCTGAATAGCGGTCTATGTGATCGAGGATAGTTTCCAGGATCTGATCGGCGTCACGATCTCCGCATTCTTTCAGACAAGCTGCAAATTGTTCCTGCCCATAAAGATTCTCCTGCGTGTCGATCGTATCTGTTACCCCATCAGTGAAGAACACAATCACATCTTCTGGCTCCATCCGTACAGTTTTCTGCTCGAATTGTGCGATTTCAACAACGCCAAGTACGATCCCCCGGGCATCGAGTGTATGGACTGTCCTGTCAACAGCCCGGAACAACAGGGGAGGGTTATGGCCTGCACTTGCGTAACGCACACGTCCTGTATCTGTATCTGCAAGTGCGTAGAAGGCACTTAAAAAGGTATCTGTGTCGCTGTCACGCATAATGAGGTCATTGGCTCTGGCGAGGGCGGCAGCAGGGTCGCGTCCGCTGAAAGCAATTGACCGGAGTATTGTCCGGCAAGAAGCCATAAACAGTGCAGCGGGTACACCTTTATCTGTCACATCGGCAATGATAATGCCGAGTAAATCCGGTTCGGTTGGGAATTCGTAGAAGTCATAGAAGTCACCGCCGATTTCACGAGCCGGGCGGTATGCTGCTGCGAACTGCCAGCTGGATCTGGAAGGGCACTTGAGGGGGAGCATGTTTTGCTGGATGGAGTGAGCCAGCTTGAGCTCATGTTCGAGCCGGTGCCGTTCAACGGTATCGAGCTGAAGCTGGGCTTTCTCAAGTGCTATAGCCACATGGTTCGCCATCAGCTGCAGCAGTCGAATTTCATCCTCATGGAAAAGCCGGGGCTTGCGGTGGTTGATGACCAGAGTGCCGATCGAGCGGCCTTCAAGGATAAGCGGCACGATTGCGTGGCCTCGCATGCCTTCACGCTCAAGCCACGGTTCTGACCACATTGCTGTTGATGTGTTTTCCAGGTCCTCGATGACGAAAGTGTCCTGGGTTTCCATTGCTGTGCCGGGGCCGGTACGCGGGTCGTTTGGTATAGACCGGACTTCCTTAACTGGATCGAACAACCAGCCGCTTGCAGCTCGAAATGCAAGCGCGTCTTCCCTGTCGGGCAAAAGAAGTGCACAGGCATCACAGGCAAGCAGGCTGCGGACTTCTAGGACGATATACTCTGCCAGTTCCACTGGATCCGATCTGCTTAACAACTGCCTGGAAACATCCAGGAGCACTTCCTGTTCGGAGAGACGTTGTTCGTGGAGAAGGTTGTGCAGCCGTGCGCGGTCGAGAAAAATGCCTATCTGATGCCCCAGGTTCTCCAGCAGGGCGAGTCTGTCTGTCTGGAAAGCCTGCCAGTTTGAAGCAGTTAAATTTAAAATTCCGAGAGTGATGTCTCCGGACTTTAAAGGTATGGATGCATGAATGCCAGAGTGTGATTCCAGGTTTAAAGCCCCCAACCTGGAGCACAGGATTTCATTGTAGGCTTCGCTGAATTTGTTTTCCAGGAAACATTCCTGGCATGTGCAGCCTGTATCCCAGATTGTAGAGGTTTCAGGGTCCATCTGAACGGGGAGATTATGATATGCAGCAAGGTCAAACCCATCCCGGCCTTCTTCTCGTGTGTAAAGGGAATTGTGCACGAAAATCCAGCCGGATTCGAGGCCAAGGAGCTGGATAATCTGGGCAAGCGCTGCTTTCAGCCCGGCCCGGATATCCAGAGTTCTGTTTAATGTCCTTAGAATTTGATTTAAAGTCTGCAAGACGCTTGTATCGACCGCCGCGTTTTTTCCCATACACTGGCTTTCTGCTAATAGTATTGATACTCATTATACTTTCTTGAGCTGCTGTTTCACATATCAATCAGCAGCGGTAGATATGTTAAATAAAAAAGGCTGGAACTCGAACGGAATTGATCGTTTTGCCGATCCCAGGCCGGGAAATATGATGGGAAGTGCGTGATAGAATCCGGTTTATGGATACCAGCGTGTATGTCCATATCCCGTTCTGCCGTGCCCGCTGTTCGTATTGTGATTTTAATACGTATGCAGGGATGTCGTTCCTGATTCCAGAGTACATAAGTGCTTTAAGGAAAGAAATCCAGCAGTTGGGGACTGCAGCTGAGGAAGACAGAGGGCGGAAGCTTCAGACAGGTACAGTGTATTTTGGCGGCGGCACGCCGTCTCTCCTTCCGGCAACCCAGATTCTCCGGATGCTTGACGTAATGAAAGAGGTGTTCGAAGTACGGGAAGGAGCCGAGATCAGCCTCGAGGTGAACCCTGAGAGTGCAGATCGGAAGAATCTGGAAGCGATGGCAGCTGGAGTGAACCGGATTTCATTGGGGGTGCAGACGTTCGACCCTTTGGAGCTGGAGGTACTGGGCCGTATCCACACAGTTGAAGACACTATGGCTGCAGTCAGGGCGATCAGGCAAGCGGGGTACAGAAACCTGAGCTTCGATCTTATATACGGCATTCCGGGCCAGTCAATCCAAAGCTGGAAGGAAACCTTGCAGAAAGCTGTTGAGTTGGAGCCGGAGCACCTTTCGTTGTATTCCCTGACTGTCGAAGAGGGGACAGCGCTTGAACAAGAAATTGAATCAGGTGCACTCTGCAGGCCGGACCCTGATGGTATGGCGGATATGTATGAACAGGCAGAATCCCTGCTGAAGGAAGCGGGTTATGAGCAGTACGAGATATCCAACTGGGCGCTTCCCGGAGAGGGTGGAACATTCCCTCAGTATGCCAGCCGTCATAATCTGCAGTACTGGTTGAACAGAGAGTATCTTGGAGTGGGGGCAGGCGCATCGGGTTTTGCTGCGGGTTTCCGTACTGTGAACATCGCTCATCCCACAGCATACATTCGGTCTTTCCAAGAGCCTTATAATGATGTGTATCCTTTCAGCGGGGCGACAGCAGAGCGTGAACGAATAAACAGGCAGCGCGAGATAGAGGATACGATGATGATGGGGCTTCGCCTTACCGCGGCAGGTGTAAATATTCAGGATTTTATTAAACGGTTCGATTACCCTCCGCAGGTGATTTACAGAGAGGAAATTAGCTTGCTTGTGTCGCAGGGCCTTCTCGAGGGAACCTCCAGCAGTATCCGTCTGACAGAAGGAGGACGACTGCTCGGGAACCAGGTTTTCCGCGATTTTATCTCTTAACGTGCGGGTTATTTATCAGGGGCAAGCTGTTTTTGGAATTATGTGTAACTTGAATCAGGAGATGTTTGATTTCAATAGTCGAAAAGCGTATAGTACATGCTGGTTTGGAATTTTCTTCGATACAGTAAAAGATGGAGGAAACGATGAGCGATCAGGAAAAGCAGCAGGGTGAAATCAGGGATGAGTTCCGCCGATTAGGGCAAAATCTAAAAGCAGTTTTTCAGGGTGCCTGGGAAAGCGAGGAACGTATACAGCTGCAGCAGGATCTTGAAAACGGGTTGAACGAACTTGGCATCACAATACGCGAAGCCCTGGACGATCTTGAGAACAGCGAAACAGGGCAAAAAATAAAAGCAGATGTGCAGGATCTTCAGGAACGAGCCAGGACAGGAGAGCTTGAGGAGAAAGCACGGTCTGAAATTCAGCATGCGCTGGATCTCGCCAACCGCGAACTGGAAAAGTTGACCGAACGATGGAAAACTAAAGATGATTCAGAGTAGCAGCACCATCCTTGGTGACCATGCATTGGTTAAGCCTGAAAAATGAGTCTGTTGCCGGTTTAAAATTCTGATTTTAATAAAGAGCATGCAGTTTTTGTAGTTAATATTAAGTCCGGGAGAGTATATGAAGAAACGAATCGGGTATATCGGTTTGGGGTTGATGGGGAAGCCCATGGCGCGCAATCTTATGAAGGCCGGCTATACGGTAACGGTTCATAATCGCAGCCAGGGTTCGGTAAAGGAACTTGCGGCAGAGGGAGCTCAAGCAGCTTCTTCATCGAGAGAAGTGGCTGCTAAAAGTGATGTTGTGTTCACCAATCTTCCAGATTCTCCTGATGTTGAAAAGGTAGTGCTTGGTGAGGGCGGTGTGATCGAAGGCTGCCGTCCGGGTATGGTTGTGATCGACAACAGCACCATCAAGCCGGAAACAGCCAGGAGCATTGCCGCAGCACTGGAGGAGAAGGAAGTCGCGTTTTTGGATGCGCCTGTTTCTGGCGGGGATGTGGGTGCGATTGCGGGAACGCTCGCAATTATGGTGGGCGGACCGGAGGAAGTCTTCAAGTCGATGGTACCGGTGTTCGAGGCGATTGGAAAAACGATCACGTATGTGGGAGAAAGCGGTGCCGGGCAGGTAGCAAAAGCGTGCAACCAGATCATGGTGGGCGCACAGATGGCGGCTCTGGCTGAGCTGCTCATGCTGGCGAGGAAAACCGGCGTGGATCCGCGCCGGGTTGTCAGCGCCATACAGGGCGGTGCGGCACAATGCTGGACGCTGGATAATAAACCGGTCCGCCTGTTTGCAGGGGAGCGCGGCCCGGGGTTCAAGGCATATATGCAGCACAAGGATCTGGGGATTGTTATGGATACGGCTCGTACGTATGGCGTTCCGCTGCCATCTACGGCTGTGACAATGCAGCTTTATGAATCGATGCTGCAGATGGGAATGCGTGATCTCGATAATTCAGCGCTGATCGGTGTGTATGAGACGATGAGTGGGGAGAACCTGCTCGGGGACTAGAGTTTTATTGGAAGATATTGATGGGGCTGTCTTTAATAGGCAGCTCCTTTGATTCACAGGATTTGGAATCCTGCAGCCCTTTATCATGGTCTGCTGTTACGGAGAAGTGTTTAAGAGCTTGCAGCGTTAGACCCGTGAGTCGATCCTGCCGACTGGATGTGATCTCACGGTCTCAAGGTTGTTCCACGAGTTGAGCTATGAGCTATAGGACCGTGGGGCAGACATGCATGTCTACCAAAATAAAAAATGGCTGCCCTTTTTTTTTAAACTTGGACAGCCTCTTTTTATTCTATTAATATTCCCAATGGAGTCAGGGTTTCTGGCTGCGGATAAACTCCCGCACTTCTTCGGCAGTATGCATCTGGAGCACAGCAGAAGCGGCTTTTTTCGCATTCTTCAACTTCCAGGAACGGATAATCTCTTTGGCTCGCGGAATAAGACTTGGAGCCATGCTGAACTCATCCAGTCCAAGCCCGAGGAGGATCGGGACAGCATCCGGGTCTCCTGCCAGTTCGCCGCATACACCAGTCCAAATTTTCTCTTTATGAGCGGCTTCGATTACCTGGGCGATTTCACGAAGCACTGCCGGATGGCAGGCATCTCCAAGGTAAGCGACCCGGTCGTTTGTACGTTCGGCAGCCAGTGTGTACTGGGTGAGATCGTTTGTGCCGATGCTGAAGAAATCCACTTCACGGGCGAAAAGGTCGGCAAGAATTGCAACAGATGGTACTTCAACCATGATGCCTACCTGAATTGACTTCGCCATTGGCTGTTTTGCTTGAAAAACCTCTCGCTTGGCTTCTTCCAGCAGTGCTTTTGCCTGTCTCACTTCCTCAATCGTGGCAATCATTGGAAACATGATCCGCAGGTCGTGGTCCTTGCTGGCGCGTACGAGCGCCCGCAGCTGGATCTTGAAAAAGTCCGGATCCTGGAGGCACATACGGATTGCGCGGTATCCGAGGAATGGATTGGCTTCCTGGCCAAGGTCGATATAGGGGATTTCTTTATCCCCACCGACATCGATGGTTCGTACAACAACGGGGCGTTTTTCCATCACATCGAGCACAGCATTGTATGCTTCCAGCTGGGTTTCTTCATCCGGAGCGGTTTTACGATCCAGGTAGAGGAACTCTGTCCTCAGAAGCCCGATACCTTCAGCTCCGTGCTCCAGTGCGGAGGCTGCATCCTCGGGGCCGCCTGCGTTGGCAACCACCTCAACAATGTGCCCGTCACGGGTTTTTGCCGGTTCATGAGCGTGTTCCAGTGCGATCTTCGCAAGCTTTTCTTCCTGTCCCTGTTTTTCCTCGTACTGTTTAAGCTGCTTCTTCTCGGGATCGAGAATGATTTTTCCTGTGCTGCCGTCTATGATGATCTTGTCCGGGGAATCACAGTCAAGCAGTTCGCCGCCTGCACCAACCACTGCGGGAAGGCCCAGTGCCTTGGCAAGGATGGCGGTATGGGATGTCGGCCCGCCTTCTGCGGTGCAGAAACCAAGGACCAGTTTTTTATCCATCCGGACGGTATCTGAGGGTGTCAGATCGCGTGCAACAACCACAGCGTTGGAGGTCATGGAGGAAAGGTCGGTTTCCTTTTTACCCAGGAGGATTCGCAGGATCCTCTTGCCGACATCGCGGATATCTGCTGCACGGGCCTTGAAGTATTCATCTTCCATCGCTTCCATCTGGCCGGCATACATTTCGATGGCATCCATCCATGCGCTTTCCACGTTGAGTTGTTCATTCTTTACCGATTCTTCAACGGCAGAAAGGAGGGCAGGGTCATCGAGAAACATGGCGTGGGCTTCGAATATAGCGGCTTCATCAGCGCCTGTTTCAGCCTCAGCTTTTTCCTGGAGGGCATTTATTTCCCCCCGGGCTTTCTCAATAGCTTTCCCCAGACGTTCGAGTTCCTTGTCGCTGTCAGAACATGAACTTCGATCAAAAGACAGATCTTCTTCCTCATAGAAGAAGATTGGGCCAATGGCGATTCCATTGGAAGCAGCGATTCCGGTAATAGTTTTCATGGGTGAACCTCGGTACACAGGATGTGAATGGCAGTAACTGCTTTATCACGGCCAGGGTCAGGCAAGGCCTGTGTTCAAGCCGGTGTGCTTTGTGCTGCAAACGCGTATTTTGTTTTGCATCAACGGCATCGTAAACCAGGCGTTTGAAAGAGCTCTCTGGTGCCGTAGAAAAGCTGCTGCGATCTTTACAGGCCATTATACACCCGATCGCTGATCTCCGTAGAAAAGGTGAAAAAAACTCACAGATGTGGGCCTGGGGAGGTGGTCTGGTCAGAAAAATCGATAGAGGTTTTTTGGCAAAGTGTAAAAAAAGGCCACCGCTATTGCGGCGGCCTGAGTCGGGGCGGGCGGATTTGAACCGCCGACCCCCTGCACCCCATGCAGGTGCGCTGACCGGGCTGCGCTACGCCCCGAACTGTGGTGGAGATTATAGTCCAGAGGTGCCAGTACGGCAAGGATTGCTGTCGAAAAGGCAAGGGCAATCGCATTTTCCTGCGTAACATGGTCCCATACGAGTTCTTTGATTTTGGTTCATCCTGGTACTCTACCCTCAACCCCGACCCTTCTCCTTGCAGGGGAAGGGAGTGGAAAATACCCTGGACCGCATAGGAAGCATATGCAGATACCGTGTTTTGTTTTGATATTTCCAGATTCAGAGTAGTCCTTCTACTGGTACTGTGTCCCTCTCATGTTTTACGGGAGAGGGATGCAGGGTGAGGGCGATTAAAAAGATTCTCAATATTGAGAAAACGATTGCCATGGGTGAAAAGGCCAGCGCACAGATCCGCTTAATATATTTCTACAGCTCCGCAAAGGCACCTATGATCCGGATTGTATGCTGAATACCCTTGAACAGGTCTTCAAGGCGAATGTGTTCATCTGGAGCATGGATATTGGCTCCAGGATATCCTATCCCTGCCATCGCCACTGGGATATCCAGTACTTCCAGGAAATGGAAATTCGGACCGGAGCCGCCGGCCATCGGGATGACGCGCTGCGGAACCCCGTATACGTCCTCGGCTGTATCAACAACGAGCTGAAGGAAAGGATCATCAAGGGGGGTACGTCCGGCAGGGTTTCCGCCCAGGAACGTAATTTCAACATCGGTAAACCCGTGTTTGTCGAGATGAGCACGCAGCAGTTCAAGTATGTCCTCAGGCCGTTGATTCGGCACCAGGCGGAAATCGACCTTTGCACTTGCTTCTGCGGGCAGGACAGTTTTGCTTCCAGGCCCCTGGTAGCCTGATGTAAGGCCGCAGATGGTGCAGGTCGGCTCAAAAATAGCGCGTCGCTGGAGTTCAACCCCGCCCTCAAGGTCAAGCAGGAAGCCGTCGAGGCCGTACCCTTCCTTGAGTGCCTGGCTGTTATCAGGAAGTTCGGCGAGGTATTCCAGATCACGATCACTGGCCGGCTGTGCCTTGTCGTACAAGCCATCGATCTGAATGCGTTCATTCTGATCTTTGAGTGTATTAAGTGCCCAGACGAGCCGCCAGGCAGCATTGGGAAAGATAGATCCACCCAGCCCGGAGTGGGCATCCTGGCCTGCCGTTTTTACGCTGAGTTCCACATAACAGATCCCGCGCATGCCGGCATGCTGGACGGGTATGTCATTCTCGTCCACACCGCCGGATTCCCAGACGCACCCATCAGCTGCCAGCAGTTCTTTGTGCTCCTGGATGAAGGAACCAATATGTACACTTCCGATTTCCTCTTCGCCTTCGATGAGGAATTTGATATTGCAGGGCAGCTCACCTTCCGTTAACAGGAAGCTGTCCACAGCTGCCAGGCGTGCCACGAAGTGCCCCTTGTCATCGTCTGCGCCCCGGGCATACATTTTTCCATCCCGGATTTCGGGTTCAAAAGGAGGAGAAGTCCATAGTTCCAGTGGCTCGGGGGGCTGTACATCGTAATGATTGTAAAACAGCAGTGTCTTGTTCGAAGTGCCTTTTCGCTCTGCGTACACAACCGGAAAACCCTCAGTGGGAAGGATTTTTGTGTCAAAGCCGCGCTGCCGCAGCATGTCAGCTGTTTTCTCTGCGGTTTCTTCAATTCCAACAGCCTGCGCAGAAATGCTGGGCTGCCGGCAAAGTGTTTCCAATTCATTCAGGATTTTTTCAAAGTTTTCCTCTACTGTTTTGTCCAGTTGTTCCATAGTTGCCTTCATTTTTTTCTCCTGTAGTGCACGCTGTGAGTTCTAACTCTCTTGATTGTACATCCAAATCCCGATCGATATTCGCATTTTCAATCATTCGAATCTATAATGCCCACACGGAGGTCAGGGATGCGATTTATTGATATTTCTGTACCGATTTCACCGCAAATGCCTGTCTGGCCTGGAGATGGTTCGGTTGTGGTGGAACAGGTATCCAGTATTTCGGAGGGAGACGAGTCGAATGTCAGCCGGCTGGCATGTACCGTTCATACGGGCACGCATCTGGATGCTCCGCGCCACTTTATTGAGGGGGGCAAAACAATCGATCAAATCCCCATCAGGCGGCTGATGGGAAGAGCATACGTGGTGGACCTGACGGAGGTTGATTCCATTACAGAAGAGGTTCTTGAAAATGCCGGAATTCCGGTTCGGACGCGCAGGATTCTGTTTAAAACCAGGAATTCTGAATTGTGGTCAGCCGGCAAGCGTGAATTTACGGAAGATTATGTATCGGTCGAACCATCAGGTGCGAGATGGCTTGTAAAGAGGGGTGCACAGCTTGTGGGGGTGGATTACCTCTCTGTCTCTGCGTATAAAAACCCTGAGCCCACCCATCGGATACTGCTGGGAGATGGCGTGCTCATTCTCGAAGGACTGGATCTCTCCGAAGTAGAGCAAGGCCGCTACACTTTATACTGCCTGCCGCTCAAGATCAGGAATGCGGACGGCGCCCCTGTCCGGGCAGTCCTGGCTGGTGTATAGAAAATACTTTTTCGGAAAGCCAACTTAAAATATTCTATTTTTTACTTTCTGCGCGCATTGTTTGGGATTTGTTATCCCGAGCTTGTACTGTATCGGAGAACAGATCTGGGTGCTCAGGAATCTTGCGAGGCTTTTCAGGATTACCGGGCTATGATCTGATGGTACAATAGGTCCGAAAGCGGTTCCAGAGGGGAGCACTGGTGCCGCAACAGATCCGAAAGGGGCTTGGTGGGGGAAGAAAGATCGGGGCAGCAGGTCAGCATAACGTTTACATATTGAGATCAACTCCATATACAGGAAGCGTATAACCACCATCGACCAGGATGGTCTGGCCGCGTATCATTGCCGCTTCAGGCGTGCAAAGAAAAGATACAACGCCGGCGATATCCTCAGGCGTGGCGATTCTGCCGGCCGGTGTCGCGGCAACAGCTTCAGGAAGCACATTTCCTTCTTTAAGAGAGTCAAAGTGCTTGAGGGCATCGGTGTGCACAATACCTGGCGAGACTGCGTTGACTACAATGTTTTTTGGGGCCAGTTCAACAGCAAGATAGCGGGTAAGGGATTCAAGCGCGGCTTTACTGGCACCAACAACGATGTAGTCAGGGAGCACACGGAAGGAGCCGGGGCTTGAAATATTGACAATTGAGCCTCCTCCTGCTTTTTCCATCAAGGGAACAGCTTCCTGGGCGCAGAAAAGAGCGGAGCGAGCGTTGATATTCATTGTCCAGTCCCACCCACGCGGCTTCTGTTCCATTCCCGGCCTGTTGTATCCGGAGGCGGCATTGCAAACGAGGATGTCGAGTTTTGAAAAATGATCTCCTGCTGCCAGGAAAAGGTTCTTGATTTGATCGATATCGCCTATGTTCGCTTTAACAACAAGAGCATCTCTTCCCATTTTGCGGACTTCTTCAGCCGTCTTTTCTGCGGGCTCGCGATTACGGAAGAAGTTAATCACAATATCTGCTCCATGTGCTGCCAGATGCAAGGCTATTGCTCTTCCGATGCCTCGGCCTGACCCGGTAATCAGGGCTGTTTTATTCTTGAATCGCATGCCAACCTCCTGGGATTCGGGTTGGTACTACGATACCACATTACTTCCGAGGGATAGAAACAGCATTCGATTTTTGATATTGTGGGCTGAAAAGGGCCCAAAGCGAGTAACAAATCGCTTTGTGAATCGTTAACGATGGGGGATAAACATATAACTGGTCCTGAGGATGAAGCGCTCGTTCACGCAGCGAAAGCTGGAGACCTGGACGCATTCAGTGAGTTGTACCGGCGATATTTCAAACTGATCTATCGCTATATCATGGCTTCCGTCCATAATGAGCTGACTTCTGAAGATCTGGCGGAAAAGGTATTTCTGAAGGTTTTCCAGGGATTGGATACCTACGAGGATCGCGGATGTCTTTTCTCAACATACCTGTATCGTATTACACGCAATGTGGTTATTGATTATTTCCGTAAATGGGACAAATCAGTGCGGTTGAGTGAAATGTTTCCAGAATCAATGGAAACAAGGAGAATGGATCGCCATATCATCGAACGTGAACGTTTGATATCTATCAGAAACGCTATTGAGGCACTGCCTCCGGATTACCGGGAGGTGATCCGGCTGCGGATTTTGTTGGAATTGCCAACAGAACTTGTTGCGCAGTGGATGAACCGCAGTCCCGGAGCTGTGCGCATCCTGCTGCATAGGGCGTTAAAAATACTGCGCAAAAGAGTTGGAGAGATTGGTGAGAACTAAGCAGTGGAAAATTGCCAATAATCTGGATAAAGCACTTAATAAGATGCTGTCAACAGGAAAAAAGCCAGGATATGAAAAACCAGCAACTCTGGACAAGAATCTGGCAGAAGAACTGTATTTTGCTCTTACTATCAGGGATGTCTTGAGCCCACATTCACCAGGACAGGCCCAGCTGCAGAGGGTTGAAGCCCGCGTTCTAAACAGACTCCAGCCAGGCTATGTTTCAGAGGCAAATATCCCTACCAGGCCCGTTGGCAGGTCAAATACTGGACAGTACAAAGGTAATTTGTTCAAAACAAGGAAATTTCTGGCAGCGCTTCTCACAGCCGGGCTGTTCAGCCTTGCCGGTTTATGGAGTGTTCAAGCATACCTGTTCCAGACTCTTCCCGGTGAAACAGGTTTTGTAATAAAAGAAAGAATCGAAGATTTCAGGCTGATCCATTCGCTCTCTCCACTGGATGAGGCAGAACTGCTGTCCGAGTATGCTTCAAGGCGTTCTAATGAATTGATAAAACTTGCTGAGGAAAACAAGAACCTGCAGCCTGGTATTGAGGCATATGCAAGAACACTCGCCAGATGGATCACCGTGCTGAGCACAGTCGCGCCAGGGAGTACTGCCTATCAGCCGGGCCCTGGTGTGGAAAGAGATCCGGACCGGCTGCAGGAGCAGGTGTCTCTGCTGGAAACACGGTTGTTGGAGTTCAGGGAACAGCTTGCCAGACAGTCCTGCACGGCGGATTATTCTCGTGTTCTTGAGACAGGATCCTTTCTTCTTCATCAGTATGATAGAGACACCGCGGCTGATCTGCTTCTTGAGCCTATGGCAGGTGGTGACCAGTTCATTGAATCCTCACAAACACAAATCGCGGCTGAAGTACTTGCTGCAAGGACAGGAACCGTTGTTGTTTCTGGTTTATCAGGAACACCAACTGGCCAGACACTCGCAACCAATACCACCAAACCCCTGTACACAGATGCTGCTCCTACTGGAACCATCTCATCTTCGCATACAGTTGCGCCTGAACAAGACACGAGACAGCCGTCTGCTACGTTTTCGCCTTCTCCCTCCGTAACAGCTGCAGTGTTATCAGAGACTCCTACATCAATGCCTGAATACGCCATGGGTGATGTAAATCTCGATTTTACTGTGACGGCCCTGGACGCTCTCCTGCTTGATGCTTATTTGGAAGGAATCGCTTCCCTTACCGAGCAGCAGCTTCTGCTGGCAGATTGTGTGGAGGATTCTGTGATTGATCTGTTCGATAAACAGGCAATCAGCCTTCGGGCCGCAGGGGTTCTGGAAACCTTCCCGCTGCTGCCGGAAGACCTGCCTTCAGGAGATGTAAATCAGGATAGCCAGGTAACGCCAGGTGATGCGCTTCTTGTTGAACAGCACCTCAAAGGAATAATAACACTGACGTCTTCGCAGCAGTATCAGGCAGATGCTTGCTGGAGCGGCCACCTGAGTGCGGCTGACCGGGATGCGATATTTAATCATTATCTGCAGTTGATACCTTCCCTTCCAATACTGCCGGAAACTTCCCCAATGGAGTAGCTTTTTAATTATCCTGGAAAGATTATCCAGGTTCGCCGTGTATATAAAATACTCCGTTTGGAATTATGGAAATTTTGTTCCCACCCCCTCCATAGGTTGTTTCTTCCCAACATATTTGAAAACCACATAATATTGTGGAAAAATAGCATCGATGACTGCGGCTCTGAGGATTTCTCTCTGATAAAATCGTCTCAGGGGTGGCTGAGGATGTCTTTCATGAAGGGAATGTGGTAGCATGGAACGCATGGAAGTGGAACAACTCAGAGAAGAATTTGCAGCGGGATTTGAAGATGCTTATCGTTCAAGGAGCGAAGGGAAAGAAGGGCGTGCCAGGGTGCAGGCACGCATTCTTGCCGGGAAGGCTATTGAACAATACGCCATCAGTATGATGGATCATGAACCAGTTCGGAATGCATGGGAATGGTTGAAATGGCTGTCAGGCTCAGAGCACTTTCCTGACGAAATAACAAGTTCCGGATACCGGCTCACAGTACGTGTAACTCCGTCCTTCACGCTGCCGCATCCGGAAGATCCGCTGGAAGATGCAAAGAGGATTGTAAATTTTTTTCTGGATCAACTATCCGATTAATGACATCCCGGGCTTCCGAAGGATGCATTGAGAATTTAATTCTTGCTGACAGGAAAATTCAGAATCCTTAACCATACAATCTGGTGAATCTGTGAAAGAGAAAAAGACCTCGGGTGTAAATCTCAGAAAATATATGCAGCAAACCAGGACACGAGTGATGCTGGGATTCCTTGTGCTGGTTTTTGTGGTTGGTGATGGCTTGATTTATTTTCTTTTCGGGCGGGAACCCTTTTTTATGGCTTTGTTGTGTACGTTCCTCGCGCTTATGCCGGTTGTTCTTGTAGGTATCTGGCTGTGGGGTATGGAAGTTCTTACCAAGAGGCTCAGAGATGGATGACCCGGTAACGATTACGGCAATGAATGGAGCTGTTTACCAGATGGTACAGCCGAGAAAACCCGGCCAACGGCCTGTACTGTTTCTACATGGATGGACCGGCAGGGAAACCAATATGTGGGCTCTGGCATCTGTTGTTGATACTGGCGGGCTTTTAATTTCGGTTCGAGGGTTTTTTCCTGCTGGAGAAGGTTACAGCTGGATCGATAATGCCGGAGAAAACTACGCTTCGCTGGATGCTTATTACCCATCTGTTGAGAAGCTTGATATGGTTATTCGTGATGTCATCGTGCGGACTGGCATGGACCGTCATGAGCTTGTTCTGCTTGGATTCAGCCAGGGGGCGGCGATGGCATTTGCATCAATCCGATTGTTTGAGTATAAACCAGCCGGAATTATCGCGGCTTCCGGATTTCTTCCTGAAGGAGATCTGGATGGTTTCGATTCCGTGCCTGTGTTCTGGGGGCATGGAACGCAGGATGAGATTATTCCTCTTGAGACAGCTAATGCAGATGTGGAGCGGCTGCGTTCGGTAAATATTCCTGTGCAGTTTTGTCAATCAGATATTGGGCATAAAATATCTCATAAGTGCCTGCGGGGTGTGCAGGAATGGATGAAACAACTTCCAGCTGAAGGACATCATTTTTCTTCCTGAAAGGAACGATCTGGTTTCATGGGGAGAACAATGTAAAGCCATTCCGGCTGGAATATCAGTGAAAAATAAGCGGGAAGTGTATTTCATACCTTCCAGCAGAAAAGGTGGATAAGATGAAACAATCACAATTGGTCGAAAAGACAGTAAATACAATTCGTTTTCTTTCTGCAGATGGTGTTCAGAAGGCGAATTCAGGCCATCCGGGCTTGCCCATGGGTACAGCTGCGCTTACATACGCACTCTGGAGCAGGCACCTGAAATACAATCCGGAGAAACCTGAATGGCCGGACCGGGACAGATTCGTTCTATCCGCTGGACATGGCTCGATGCTGCTATATTCCATGCTGCATCTGGCAGGATTTGATCTTCCGCTGGAAGAGTTAAAAAACTTCCGGCAGTGGGGGAGCAAAACGCCAGGCCATCCGGAGCATGGCCTGACACCCGGCGTTGAGATGACAACAGGGCCGCTTGGACAGGGATTTTCTACAGCCGTGGGAATGGCAATCGCGGTTGAGAATCTTGCAGCTCGATTCAATCGGGATGAATTCCCGATCATTGACCACTATATATATGTTCTTGCTTCTGATGGTGATTTGATGGAAGGCGTAGCTTCAGAAGCAGCTTCCCTGGCAGGTCACTTACAGCTTGGCCGGCTGATTGTCCTGTACGATGACAACAGGATTTCAATCGACGGCAGCACGGACCTGGCTTTTACCGAGGATCGCGCAGCGCGTTTCAGCGCATACGGCTGGCAGGTGCTGCATGCTGAAGGAAACGATGTCGAGGGTGTGACCAAGGCAATTTCGGCAGCCAAAGAGGATTCGCGTCCGACGATCATTGTTTGCAAAACCCACATTGGCTTTGGCCTCCCAACGAAACAGGATACGGCAAAGGCTCATGGTGAACCTCCCGGTGAGGAAGAGCTTGCAGCTGCAAAGGAAGCACTTGGATGGCCGGTTGATTCCCCGTTCTACATACCGGAAGAGGTAAAAGCTCATTTTGCAGACCTGGCTGATGGAGGAAAAGAAGCATATCAGAGTTGGGAAAAACTTATGGCAGCGTATCGCGAAAAGTATCCCGAACTGGCTGCTGAATTCGATCTTGTCCTGTCAGGTGAGCTGCCGGATGATCTCGAGGAACTGCTGCCGGTCTTTCCGGCAGATGAAAAGGGAATGGCGACACGCGCATCCTCAGGAAAAGTGCTCGCTGCGCTGGCAGACAGAGTCCCACACTTGATAGGTGGGTCTGCGGACCTCACCGGATCCAACAAGACGCAGCTTGGAGCTATTCCGGCTTTCTCCAAAGAAGATCGTGCAGGAAGGTATATCCATTATGGGGTGCGTGAGCATGCCATGGGCGCGGCAATGAACGGCCTTGCTCTCCATGGTGGCTTCATTCCCTATGGTGGTACGTTCCTGGTATTTTCGGATTATGTGCGTCCGGCTGTACGGCTTTCAGCATTGATGGAACAACGTGTGGTCTATGTGTTTACCCATGACTCGATCGGTTTGGGCGAAGATGGCCCGACCCACCAGCCTGTGGAGCATCTGGCTGCGCTGCGGAGCATTCCAGGCCTGGCTGTGATACGACCGGGAGATGCAAATGAGACCGCATATGCATGGATGGCTGCGCTGAACCGCAGTCACGGCCCAACAGCCCTTGCGTTATCAAGACAGAATATGCAGACATTCGATCGTGCTGATATGGGATCAGCCAGTGGCGTTCTGAAGGGCGCCTATGTTCTGGTTGATACGAAAACAAAACCTGATGTGATCCTTCTTGCTTCAGGATCTGAAGTTTCCCTGATTGTGAATGCTGCAAAGGTATTAGAAAAAGAAGGGATTGCAGTTCGGGTAGTCTCGTTCCCGTGCTGGGAACTTTTTGCCGCACAGCCTCTTTCCTATCAGCAAGAAGTGCTTCCGCCTGATGTGAAGGCGAGAGTAGCTGTGGAAGCCGGCTCGCCGCAGGGGTGGCACCGGTGGGTGGGGGACCATGGCGTGATTCTTGGGTTGGATCGTTTTGGCGCTTCAGCACCGTATCTTGAAATCTATGAACACCTGGGGTTGACAGTTGACGATGTGGTGAAGGCTGCCAGGGGGGCATTGAACAGATAGTGAGGTGGTGGGAATGAAAATAGCTGTAGGATGTGATCATGGAGGATTTCCTCTAAAAGAAACTGTAATAAAAACAATTCGTGATGCCGGGCATGAGCCAATTGATCTGGGAGCTTTTGATGATTCTCCGTCGGATTATCCGGATTATGCGGAAAAAGTAGGTCGTGCCGTGCAGGGTGGGGAAGCTGATCGGGGCATTATCCTGTGTGGTTCAGGCGTAGGGGCTTCTGTCGCTGCGAACAAGATGCGTGGAATTCGAGCGGGATTATGCCATGATACGTATTCAGCGCATCAATGTGTGGAACATGATGACGCAAATGTGCTCACCTTTGGTGCCCGGATCATTGGGCCTGAGCTGGCAGTAGAGGTTGTCCAGGCGTTTCTGGGCGCCGAGTTTACCGGCGAGGAACGCCATCTCCGCCGGGTGGGGAAAATAGCAGCAATTGAAAAGGCAGAATTGAGTAGTTAATCATGAAAACAACACAGGCATTAACCGACCTGGGCCAATCCATATGGCTGGATTATATTCGCAGGGACATGGTCCAGTCTGGCGAACTCGCCGATCTGATGAAAGAGAAAAATGTTCGGGGCGTAACATCGAACCCGTCGATTTTTGAAAAAGCCATTTCCGGCTCTGATTTGTATACACAATCATTAAGGCAGCTTGCCTGGGCAGGGTATGGGCCTGAAGCAGCGTTCGATGTGCTGGCTGCGGAAGATATTCGGGCAGCAGCCGATGTTTTTATGCCGCTGTATGAGCAAACAGATGGCGGAGATGGTTATGTTTCGCTGGAGGTCAACCCGCGTTATGCCCGTGATTTACAGCGAACCCTGCAGGAAACCCGCCGCCTGTGGGAGATTGTGAACCGGCCAAATCTGATGGTGAAGATCCCGGCAACTGTGGAAGGCCTTCCGGCGATCGAGGATGCGATAGCAGAGGGGATCAATATCAATGTGACCCTGATATTTTCTCTTCAGCGGTATTCTGAAGTAATGGAAGCGTATCTGTGCGGCCTTGAGAGGCGGGCGGAAGAAAAACGCTCCATTCACCACATTGCTTCTGTAGCCTCCTTTTTTGTATCACGTATCGATACCGCTGTAGATCGTGCGCTTATGGAAGTTGTGCAGGCAGGTGGTGACAGGGCTGAGCGTGCACAGTCGCTCCTGGGGTCGGCTGCGGTTACAAGTGCAAAACTTGCGTATGCCCAATTCCAGGCTGTATTTGGCAGTGATCGTTTTGAACGCCTGAAAAAACTCGGGGCAAGAGTTCAGCGTCCGCTGTGGGCTTCCACAAGTACAAAAAACCCGGATTACCCCGACACAATGTATGTAGATTCTCTCATCGGACCCCACACAGTATCAACACTCCCGCCGAAAACACTGGATGCATTTCTGGATCACGGCTCCGCAGAAGAAACACTGGTCGAGGAACTTTCCAGTCTTCGTATGAAACATGAAGCGCTTTCATACCTGGGTATCTCTCTTGAAAAGATTACAGATCAACTGGAGCAGGAAGGGGTTGAAAAATTCCGATCGGCTTTTGATGGACTGCTGAAGTCAATGGAAAAGGAGATGAAATCGCTGCGAAAGGATCTTTCCAGCGCTGCGGACACTGTTGAAAAGATCACCATTGAGATGCGAGAGCAGCAGGCAGGCAGGAGAATCTGGGGCAAGGATGTATCTTTGTGGACAGAGGATCCTGATGAAGTTGAGGAAGCTCGCAAACGACTTGGCTGGCTAGCTCTCCCGGAGCAGACAGCAGCTCATCTGGAGGGATTCAAGAAATTGCGCCAGGATTTGCTGGAAGAGGGATACAAGAAAGTATTATGGATGGGAATGGGCGGGTCTTCCCTGGCGGCTGATGTACTGTCAAGGCTTTATCCCGATCGTGAAGGTTTGCAACTGCGAGTGCTGGATTCGACGGACCCGGCAGAGGTTTTGGATGCTGCTGATTGGGCAGAGCCGTCTGTAACTTTGTTTGTAACAGCCAGCAAGTCTGGTTCGACTGCAGAACCATTAGCAATGATGGAGACGTTCTGGGAAAAGGCCCAGGAGGAAATTGGAGAAGGTTTTGAACAGCATTTTGCTGCTGTGACCGACCCGGGATCCTCTCTCGAGAAAAAGGCAAGAAAGCGGTCGTTCAGGGTGGTTTTTTCTTCTCCTGTGGAAGTTGGCGGCCGGTATTCGGCACTGTCAGTGTTTGGGATTCTTCCAGCAGAGCTGCTTGGTGTGGATACGGAAGCGGTGTTGGAGGGTGCCCGTTCCATGGCGATGCAGTGCGGGCCAAATCGAGAGCCCGCGATTAATCCCGGCTTGTCCCTCGGGGTGTTTATGGCTGCTTGTGCGCGCAGCGGAAGAACGCTGTTATATTTACCCGGTGATCCGAAGCTCCAAAACCTGGCGGACTGGATCGAGCAGCTTATCGCAGAAAGCAGCGGAAAAAACGGCGGCGGAATTCTGCCAATAGTTGGCCAGAAGCCGGCAGCAGGCAAAGGGTTTGATGATCGGCAATGTGTTGTTTACCTCCGTGTGGATGGAGCGCATGATAAACTGCAGTCCAGATGGCGCAAGGCGGGGATACCATTCCTTGTTGTAAAGTTTGATGGTTCCCCGAGAAGTATGGGCGAAGTATTTTTCATGTGGGAATATGCCGTTGCTGTCGCATGTGCAGAGCTGGGCTTGAATGCTTTCAACCAGCCTGATGTCCAGAGTGCAAAAATAAAAACAGTGGATATGCTCCGGCAGTATCAGAAATCAGGAAAGCTGCCTGTCCTGGAGCCTCAATGGAAGAATGAGTACATCGATCTATACAGCTCAGTAAAATTGGAGGAAGACAAGGGATCTGACATGATGTCTGCTGCACTCAGACAGATTGTTGCGAGGGCGCAAGACAGCTACCTGGCTTTACTGCTGTTCCTTCCACGGAAAGGCATGATTGAAAAGCCGGTTTGGAAGGTCGCAAAACGACTGCGCGATAAAGCTGGCATTCCGGTGACGATTGGTTTTGGTCCGCGTTATTTGCACTCAACCGGTCAGATGCATAAAGGCGGGATACCCGGGAACTATGTAATTTTCACGGGAGAGAACGATGATGACCTCCTGGTTCCGGGGGCTGGATACGGTTTTTCTGTATTTGAAAAAGCACAGGCATTGGGAGATCTGCAATCATTGATTGAGATCGAGAGACCTGTGCTTTGGATACATCTGAAAAAGCCTGATGCCATGGAATGGATGAATAAGGAGCTGCGGAAGCTTTTTCCGTAATCATGTGTCTGGATTCTAAAATGCTGCTATCGTCTTTCCTGTTTACGGCGATGTCGGAGTTTACCGGAAAGAGCCTGCAGTCATGTGAAATTAGCTGCGGGCTTATCTATTTTCCAGAAGCTTGAAGTGCTTGTGAATACAGATAATATACCCTTTTGTCGTATAGAGAGGATTATTTGACTTATACAGATGGTTTGAACCCGGACTACAGGCGAATATTCCATGGACAGGATGAGCCTATTTTTCGGGTCTTGCCTGAACGTGTACAGGATAATTTCCGCTCTTCTGCCTCAGAAAATGCTCTGCTGTGGAATACGTTTTACCCCCGCCGTTTCTCACTGGAACTTGTCTCGCTGTTGAAACAGGAGCCGCTCTGGGGTTCCAGGCTGGACTTGGGAACGGATGTGCTTGAACCCTATTTCTGGGGATTCAATGTGGAAGGTGAACGATTAAGCCAGCTCGACCCGGTATTGGAAAAAGTGGATGGCCCTGGCCAGAAAACAGAAGTAGATTTGTTCATGCTTGGTTCATCCTCACTGATTGCGGTGGAAGCAAAGAACCGGTCCGGGTTGGGTCGCTGTGCGCGTTATTCCCATCATAGATGTCCAGAAATCCACCCGGATAGCCTCGAAGGAGAGGTTATCTGTGCATATTGGGAAGATGGCGCTGCCCGGTTTTCTTCCTTCCTTGATTTTGGAGAACGGCCTGAACCGGAGGATAATCAGCCTCCATGTGCACGCTACTATCAGCTCGCTCGTACATTACTGGTTGTTGTCAACCTTGCTGCTGAATTGAATTTGCGGCCGTTCCTGTGGCTTCTGATTCCGAAATCCAGATGGCCGGGATTCCAGCGAGAATGGGTGGATTTTGCTGGAAGAATCCTCGATTCTGAACTCTGGCGGAGTGCTCGTGTCCTGAATTGGGAGTCTGTTCGGCAGATTCCCTCTGATTAATCCCATCCCGTTTTTTTCTGTAACTTTTATAGACAGCTGTTTATGATAAGGGTATGGTACAGATGGAGGTATCTGTGCCATACGAAGTTGGGGATGTAATCGATCAATACAGGCTGGAAGAGTTAATTGGCCACGGAAGCATGGCAGATGTTTTCCGCGCATTGGATCAGGACAACAATCGTGTTGTGGCGATAAAGATTATTCATCATTATCTCCTTGATCAACAGTTTATTCTTGAGCGAATTATTCGTGAAGTTGATTCCCTCTCTGCACTGCGCCATCCCAACATTATCCGCCTGTATGACCATTCCATCACACCCAAACTTGCATACATGGTTATGGAATATGTAGACGGCGGCACATTGGAACAGGAACTGGATCGTACACGAAAATCAGGCCAGTATGTTCCTTTGCGTAAAGTTCTCCGTTGGATGAGGGCTATCTGCAGTGCAGTAGATCATGCTCATGAAAATGGTTTGATTCACCGCGATCTTAAGCCGGCCAATGTGCTCTTCAGAAAGAATGGTGAACCTGTTCTTACCGATTTCGGTCTGGCATTTCTCATCGGAAGCCCGAGAATTTCTGTCAGTAATTCCATATCAGGCACCCCTGCATATCTTTCACCGGAACAAGCACGTGGTGAGGTGGGTGATGCACGAAGTGATGTCTATTCATTAGGTGTAATTCTGTATGAGATTCTCGCAGGACGCGCACCATTTGAAGGGACTGCAGTCAGTGTAATTATGGCTCAGGTTGCTGAAATTCCACCCCCAATTCAGGAATTCAGACCAGAGATTCCACTGGGGGTGGAAAGTGTTGTCTTAAGAGCTCTTGAAAAGACTCCCCGAAAACGGTACCAGAAAGCGGGTGTTCTGCTGGAGGGTTTTCGGATTGCAGTACAGAAAAGTCCAAAAGCAGCGGTTCAGGAAGGTGGGCAGAAAAGCCGCCCCGCTGATAACTCCCGTCCAGTTTTCTCAACCCCGGCCCCATCGGGAGGAAGTGCACAGCAGCGCAGCGGAAGCAGGTCTGGAGGGAATACGATGTCTACCACTGGAAGAGGAATGAACAGCTATGTTCCACCATCGAATAAATCAAATCGGAAATCACAGCTGGTCGGTTGTTCAGTATTGTTATTTGTGTCTATGCTTATAGGTTATTGGACATTCAGGTATATGGACAAGGATCCAGCTGTCGCTCCACCACCTCAGATGGCGCTGGGCAGCTCTGTCCAGGTCAGTGTGCCTGACAAGGCCAGTATCAGTATATTGAGCGGCTGTCCCGGCGGATTGTTAAAAGGGCTGAAAGGTGTCGCAACAAGCGGTCAGCGGGGTATTATCCGGGACCGGCGGACCTGTGGTGATGAGTGGTGGTATGAAGTTGAGATATCCGAACTTAAAGATGGAGACTGGGATGGAACAGGCTGGATAGACGGGGACTACCTGACGTTGCATTGATCCTAAGTGGCTTCAATTGGAGAATCGTGTCTGCCCGGGTTAATGACCCGGGCATCATTCTATCTCCCCTTTTTTCAGTCCAGACTTTTTCCAGGAAATTATTATTCTCTCTGCTTTCGTTCCTCTTCAACCAGAACTCTGCGCAGTATTTTTCCGGCTCCTGACCTTGGAATCTTGTCGAGGAAAGCAACTTTCCTGACATGTTTAATGGGGCCAAGGTGTTCGGCTGCGTACTGGATAACTTCCTCTGATGTAAGTGAGGAGGAAGTAACGATAAAGGCTTTGGGAACCTCTCCCGCTTCCGGATCAGGACTGGGTACCACAGCAGCATCCAGAATGTCAGGATGAGACATGAGGACCTCCTCAATTTCTGCAGGTGCGACCTGATATCCCTTTACTTTGATCATTTCCTTGATTCGATCGACAATAAAAAGATATCCTTCCTTATCCTGGTGGCCGATATCACCGGTATGCAGCCAGCCATTCTGTGTTATCGCTGCCTTTGTTGCTTCTTCATTATTAAGGTATCCCTGCATGATTTGCGGGCCGCGTACAAGGATTTCCCCATCCTGTCCGGCAGGGAGGTCCTTGCCAGTCTGTGGATCAATAACCCGGCATTCAGTTCCTGGCAGAACCGGACCAACAGCCTTGATCTTTACAGGGAGAGGCGGATCCGGCGTGATGTGTGTAACCGGACTACTCTCAGTCAGGCCGTAGCCCTGTTTGACAATGCAGTTCAGTTTTTGTCCACATTCTTCAGCAGTACTTTCATCCAATGGAGCTGCCCCGGAAACGATCACTTTCAGGCTGCTCAGGTCATACTGATCAAGATCTTCACTCTGGGCAAGGATACGGATAACAGGGGGAACAAAGTGAGCTCTTGTTACCCTGTATTCCTGAATGGCTTTCAGCAGAAGGTCTTTTTTGAAGGAGGGCAGAAGGACCACTGCTGCCCCATTTGCCAGTCCCAGATTGAGAACAACAGTAAGGCCGTAGATATGTGAAAAAGGCAGCAGTCCGATAAAGGTGTCATCGGTGGATACTGGTTCCACTATGGAAAGCTGGATTATGTTCGCGACCAGGTTGGCATGCGTAAGTTGAACGCCTTTGGGAAGGCCGGTCGTGCCGCTTGAGAAGGGCAGGGAAGCCAATGTCTTGTAAGGGTCTATCTGGACGGGTGAAAGCAAGCTTACAGATTCCAGTGACTTCAGAACAATGATGTTTTTCCCTGGATTTGTTGAAAAAATCTTATTGATCCGTGTTCCTTGAACCGCGGCAAGGCATTTCTCCACACCTGATTCATCAGTCATAAGGTAGGACGCGCCGGAGGCGAGAATCTGGGATCGGATTTCAGCGGCGGAGAGAAGCGGGCTCATTGGAGAAAATGCAGCGCCAATCCAGACAGCTGCAAGGTAAAAAACAATAAAATCTGTTGAGTTTGGACAAACCATGGCAGCAATATCGCCCCGGGACACGCCATAGTCCAGAAGCCCTGCAGCAAGTTTCAGACTTCTCTCATAGAGTGTATTGTATGAAAGCGTTTCTCTGGATTTGGCATTTATCAGGGCGGGGTGGTTTCGATATTGATCCAGATTTCGAAAAAGATACTCGGGTAGTGATTGCTGCGGAACCTGTATTGAAGAGTATGGTGAAGAGGCCATCAGGAACTCCTGTGAACGGATAAATATTACTTTCCCGGGGATTTCAGACAGGAAAGTACATAAACCTCCCTGTAGAACTGCGGTAGTATCCGGGGCGGTTACTATGATACTTCAATTCTATCGCGGATAGGCTGAATGGGCAGAAACCGAGGGCAATCGTATTTTCCTGCATAACATGGTCCCATGCGGGTTCTTTGGTTCTGGTTCATCCTGGTACTCTACCCTCAACCCCATCCCTTCTCCCTGCAACAGGGAGAAGGGAGCGGCATACACCCTGGACTGTATATGAAGTATATGCAAGTACCGTGTTTTATTTTGAATTTTCCAGATTCAGAGTAGTTCTTCTACTGGTAATGTGTCCCTCTCCTGTTTTACGGGAGAGGGATGCAGGGTGAGGGCGATTAAAAAGATACTTAATATTGGGAATGCGATTGCCCTGGACAGAAACCGATAAAACTTGACAGGTAGAACGGATGTGCTATACTTCATGCAGAACAAATGTTCAATAAATAATATTTTTGCACAGTGATCAACTGGGTTTGGATAAACAAGCGGTCAGAGAAGACAGGAAAGGGAAAACATCACCCGGGAGGCAGAAGTGGCTGTAAAAACGAAGGACATGGAAATCGATGAACAGCGGATGGCAGCGCTGGATAGTGCGGTCAAGGATCTTGTCAAACGTTTTGGGGAAGGGGCGCTTATGCGGCTTGGCGAGGCATCACATTTGAAGGTAGCGGTCATACCAACTGGGTCGTTATCGCTCGATCTTGCCCTGGGAGTGGGCGGCATCCCGCGCGGCAGGGTAACTGAGATATACGGCCCGGAGTCTTCAGGAAAAACAACGCTGTGTCAGCACATTGTTGCAGAGGCGCAGAAAATCGGGGGGGTATGTGCATTTATTGATATGGAACATGCACTTGATCCTGATTATGCGATGCGTTGTGGTGTAAACATCGATGAACTTTACATTTCCCAGCCTGATACAGGCGAGCAAGCGCTTGAAATTACCGAGACACTTGTGCGGAGCGGCGCTGTTGATCTGATTGCCATAGACAGTGTGGCTGCTCTGGTGCCGCGTGCCGAAATTGAGGGTGATATGGGGGATTCACCCATGGGTATGCAGGCGCGCCTGATGAGCCAGGCACTGAGAAAGCTTTCCGGTGTCATCAAACAGACCAATACAGCTGTTATCTTTACCAACCAGCTTCGGCAGAAAATTGGTGTGATGTTTGGCAATCCGGAAACGACCACAGGCGGCATGGCATTAAAATTCTATGCTTCGGTACGCCTCGATATTCGTCGTATCGAAAGTATCAAGGCAGGCCAGGAAGCAGTTGGAAACCGTGTACGTGTCAGGGTAAAGAAGAACAAGGTTGCACCCCCATTCAGGTCAGCAGAATTTGACATTATGTACAATGAAGGAATTTCCAGGGTGGGAGGGCTGCTTGATATCGGTGTGGAGATGGGGTTGATTGAAAAGCGAGGCTCGTTCTACTCCTACAATGAAGAACGCCTGGCACAGGGACGGGAAAATGCCAAGCAAGCCTTAAGGGAAAATCTTGCCATTGCCGACGAGATAGAACAGCGCATACGTATCGAGTCCGGGCTTCAATCTGAACTTGTTGAGGAAGCTGTTTCAGAAGAAAACGAAGAACAGCAGAGTTGAGGGTCCAGCTTTTTCTTCATAATCAATCTCGGCAGCTCAGTAGTTCCCATCTTTGAGAGAGAAAGGTGTATCGCTGCTCTTTCCTTTCTCTCTGTGCTGTTAGGGCTGGGTTACTCCGCTTTTTTCTGACATACTCAAAAGGATGATTTACCGGTCTGATCCAGGTGCAGGGGGAGTATATACCGGATTTTCTTTTTCCCGTTCAGATTTTTTTGCTGATCTTTATGGAGTAAAACCGGATCTCATGATATTTATGGAAAGGATACTTATCCATTGGAGATCTGTATGCCGGTAACATCAACAAAAAAGCAGAAGACAGGAGTTGAGACAGAGAAGCAGAATTTCCCGCGCGGCTGGCTGGTTGCAGGCGGCTGCCTGGCTGCGTTGGTATTGTTTTGTTTGTTGGCGGGTATTCTGGCGGGATTTGGATGGTGGCATTTTGATGGAAAAGCACTGCAGAACCTTTCCCTGCTGGAAAACATACCGTTTGTGCAGCAGTGGCTGCAGGTTTTGCTGGATGACTTTGAAGGAGATCAGAACCAGCTTCAGATTAGTGATGTGGAAGACCTTTACGGCGACGAACTTCAAACCGCAGTCCAGGAGTTCTACAGTCGGGATGACGGATGCGAGGACCTGCTTTTTTGGGCCGTTGTTGATGATGCAGCAGAACCACCTGAGCCTATAGCTGGAGCTTGGATGGTTTTCTCAAACACCCAGGAAATGACCGGATTATTATTCAGAACAGAAAACGATCAGTTCCTTGCAATACAGAGTTGGTTTCCTGATAAGGCGGCGGCTGAGACGTTCCTTGTTTGGTTGATAGATGCAGGAGGAGAATCAGTACTGGTTCTTCGTGACACGCAGGGGAGGATGGAGATTCGCGGGGAAGGTTTGTTGGATGAATATGGCCAGTTGAATAGTGAGGATCTTTCGGGGATCTCAACTGGAAACGGGGAAAACACTTCAGAAAGACAGCCTGATATTCAGCAGGATTCCATGTGTGTGACATCAACCTGGGGCGATTATCAAAACTGCCTTTCGGATCATCTTGACATTTACGGATATATACCTGACATCGACTGTGTTCCGGATCTTAAGGCGGCCAAACATATCTGGGATAGTGAGGCAGCGCTGATACCGGGGATTGTTCTTCGGTCCCTTGTCCATTGCGGTTCTCCCGCTGTTGAGTGTTTACCGGCAGCACTTGATGACCCGCCATCAGCTCTTGTACTTGAAGATCCTGTGCTTCTTTCGGAAACAAACTGGAACAGCTGCCAGGATGAGAATTCGCTTTTGGTTTCGCCATTGAGTGAAATAGTCATATATTGGGAAGATGACCGCTTGCCTTTTTCAGAAGAAGGAGAACAGGTATATCAATTCCCCGGTGGAGACTACAGTTTCGAAGTTCAGGATTGCGCCGGCAATACAGGATTGATTACCGGGCAATATCAGCTGGGTAGTAGTGAAGAAGAGATAATATGTGGGGCTGGAAATTACTGTCTGGAAATGGTAGAAGGTAAGGCTTCCTGTATACCAGCCCCGGAGACACCTGTTCCTACAACATCCCCTGATGAAGAATCTTCAGTGTTGATCACCGCATCAGGAACGATCGTTCGCAGGCATGGGGCATGCGGGATCCTGGATGGGGTGTGTACGATGGAGGAAAACCAGCTCGTCATGCGGTTCCCTCAAAATAGAGGAGCAGCAAAGGGCAGTGCGATTTACAGAGAATCATATCCTTCAAGAGACTGCGGCTCCAATCAGGCAGAATATCGGTTCGCTCTGGAAGGGATCGCGGATCAATCCGATATCTCTGACCTGGAATGGACAGTAACGAGAGTAATCACAATTCAGGCGGGTACACAGGGTTTCTGCCGAAGCACAACAAGGACTTTTACGGATTCCGGAGTGACCGGAGTTGAGAAAAAGGAAAATGGCAGTTACCATGGTGAGATTAGTATGAGCAGTGGGGAGACTTTTTTCTACTCTTTTTCACCATGATGGATAAGTTACAGGAAAAAATGTTTCCAATTTATATCCTGGCATTATTACCGGCATTCAAAATCCTGTACCTTTATGAAATCTACTGATATTTCTGGATTTAGGTGTAACAAAAGTCAATGTCATTCGTTAATATGGATGCCTGCGCGTTGAGCCACTCATCCCCCTGGCTCCGCGTAAGACCGGGGCAGATCCCCTTCTGCCCCGGTCAACTTTTTCCACGCCCAACACAGGCGGTATGTCATAATTTAATGTAGGATAGGAACCACTAACAAGCTGCGAGGAAGAATATGCCGCTTAGCGTGGATTATGATCAGGTATCCAATACGTATAACAGCCGCTATCAAAAAAGCCCGATGGATAAAGTAGGAAAAGAACTCAACGGATTGATCGTTGATGCAAAAGCCCGAATCGTCCTGGAGGTCGGCTGTGGTACCGGGCATTGGTTGGCTTCTCTGGAATCCCCAGAAAGAAGGATTCTCGGGTTAGACCCGTCGCGCGGCATGCTGCAGGAAGCGAAGAACCGTAATCTGATGGTGTACCTGCAGAGGGGAGCGGCAAGGATACTGCCGTACAGATCAGGAAGTATTGATTTTCTCTATGTGGTGAATGCAATTCACCATTTTCTGGACCAGGAGGCATTTATCCGGGAAGCCTGGCGAGTTCTTGCTCCGGGCGGCCGACTGGCTGTTGTAGGAAACGATCCTAATAACCCGGTCTATAAGTGGTATATCTATGATTGGTTTCCGAGTGTCCGCGCACGTGATCTAAAGCGTTTCCATATCTGGAATATGCTGGAGGAATGGATTTCCGAGGCAGGATTTTCAAACGTGAACAGGCAGACACTGTTTGTAATCGATGAGAAAAAAACAGGGTGGAAAGTATTTGACGATCCGTTTCTGGCTAAATCGTCAACATCTCAGTTGATTCTTCTCACGGATAATGAATATCAAAAAGGACTGGAGAGGATAGGGCAAGCGATTCGAGATTCTGAACAAAGAGGAGAAAAGATCTATTTCCGCACAGTACTTCCAGTCGAACTGTGTTCATGTACAAAGCTTGCAACTCCTGATTGATGAGTCCCCTGAATTGAATGGACAGTGTGAGTGATTGTGATAGAATTGCCGGAATTGTCCGGTGATGGAGTCCACCGAAACCGCCATTCAGCTGATGACTCCTGGGGAAATCTGACTGGGAGTATCACCAATGATGTTTCAATTTTTACTGGTAGGTCTGGGTGGTTTTACAGGTGCTGTACTGCGTTTCGGCATAAGCGGCTTGATGGAAAACATCTCCAGGAATTACACGTTTCCATGGCCGACATTGGCCGTAAACCTGTCCGGATGTTTATTGATCGGTGCCCTATCATATCTGGCAGAAGCTCATGGTTTATTTAATAACGAAGCCCGCTTATTTGTTTTCATCGGGTTTCTGGGTGCTTTCACAACCTATTCTACGTTCAGCAACGAAACCATTGAATTGATCAGGGGAGGGAGAAATCTGCTTTCCTTTCTATATGTCGTGCTGCATTTGCTGCTTGGACTTGGGAGTGTATGGTTGGGCAGAGCGGCTGCTGAAGCTATTTCTCGAATGTAAAGGATTTAGTAGATAGCACGGACAGGTCCAAAGGAATCATTCAAAACCAGGAAAAGGGCAATATCAAGCGAGTAGTATACTTGAACATTCTTTGGAACCGCCCGGTACAAGTCCGGGGATGATTGCCCCGGGAAAACTCCCCCGGGAAGAATGCCCCGGGATAGTTCCTCTCAGACAATCGAATTGCCACCACTTCTTACTTACCCCGCCCATGTTTTCACGATGTTACCGGTCTATAAAGTGCAGATAGGGGGATGGGGAGGGGTGCTCCGGGATAAATACCCAGGGATAAATGCCTGGCACGGGAATGTTCAAGTACAGGATCAAACTGTACGAAATCGAGCCATGTTCAATATAGCTATCTGGACACTTTCGGTACTAATGCCGGCCGTTTTCTTCAATTTCCATCAATGTGGGGATAAAGAAGCCGCTAAGTCCGGTAAGTACGCATAAGCCTCCGGCAGCAAGATACCAGACGCTGAGGCCGAACAGATCAGCAATTGGCCCAGAGATAGCCAATCCAATCGGCGATGTAATCCAGAGTAAACTTCCTATCAGGGAGAGTACACGTCCCTGTTTTTCCGGGGCGATTGTAGCCTGCATGATAGCCATCAGAGGTGCATCAACGAAGGGTATGGAAATTCCCAGAACGAAAGCCATAACTGCAGCTGTCCCAAACATTTCCCCAGAAAGCAAGCCCATTCCAATCAGGCTGAATCCAAGCAGATTCATTGCGCTCATTGTGGTAACGATTCGACGTTTAAATCCTCCCCATGCACTCATGACAAGTCCGCCCAAGACGATGCCAATTCCGATCAGGGCTTCCAGTTTGCTCAGGTCAGCCGCATCACCGCCAAAGTGTTTGTACACGAACAGGGGGAAAAGAGAGAAGGCAGGTGTCAGAGCAAGTTTGAACAGCATGGCAAACGCAAGCAGAATAACCATTCCCTTCCAGCTGCGCAGATAGTTCAACCCATCCAGAAGTTCCTGCCATAATGTTGTCGGCTCCGTATCCGGATCTTCCCGTGAGGGTTGAGGGATGCTGACGAAAAACAAGGGAAGAACTGCCAGCATTGCTGTCCCTACATCGATAAGAAGGATACCTTCGGTAGGAAGAAGATCGATGAGCAGCGCGCCCAGCGGAGCGCCCAGGATGTTCAAAAACCCGTACATGGCTTGATTGAGGCCGGCCACCCTGGAAAGATGCTTTTCCGGAACCATCAAAGTGGTAGAGGCTTGCATAGCCGGCCAGTGGAAACTTCCACCGAGAGCGCGCAGGAACATCACAACGTAGATGTGCCAGATTTCAACAACTCCTGCGGCAAATAATCCTGCGAGGATCAGTGAGACAAGGGCAATAACGCTATCTGCTGCAATCATCACCTTGCGACGGTCCCAACGATCCACGTAGGCTCCCGCGATGGGCCCCAGGATAATCTCCGGGATCAGTCCAACAAGGCTTGCTGTTGCCAGCACTGTTGCCGATTCGGTCTGGGCGGTGAGCCACCAGATCAGGGCGAATTGCACGACCTTGCTTCCAATAAGAGAGAAGGCCTGGCCGGTCCAGATGAAGAAGAAAGGACCTTTCCAGTTCTCGCTGTTTCGGTCTGCTGTGAAGAACATTTTCGTTCTACCCCTTTACTCCAGTATTAAATAGAACCCGCCTGGTGACGAACGCCAGGCGGAGTTCCTCTAACAGGATATACGAGTGAAACCTGTCCAGGGTTTAATCGATTATGTGCCCTCGGTCCAGGAAGTGAGATAGTTCTTTTGTTCTGGAGTAAGTTCATCGATTTCGATCCCCATCGATTTAAGTTTCAGTTGGGCAATAAGGTTATCGATTTCTTCGGGAATTGTATAAACCTTGTTCTCAAGTTCCTCATGGTGTTTGAGCATATATTCAGAAGAGAGTGCCTGATTTGCAAAGGATAGATCCATCACACTGGCCGGATGCCCTTCAGCCGCTGCAAGGTTGATCAGTCGTCCCTCTCCCAGTACATTGAGAATGCGTCCATCGGGAAGGTAATAGGCTTCAACAAACTCCCGGATACGACGTTTTTCCTCGGCCATTTCTTCGAGTGCAGGCAGGTTGATTTCCACGTTAAAATGTCCTGAATTGGCAATAATCGCACCATTTTTCATAACTTCAAGGTGGTGTTTATCGATTACGTTAATATCACCTGTAAGTGTGCAGAAGATATCTCCAATTGCAGCGGCTTCCATCATGGGCATAACACGGAAACCATCCATAACTGCTTCAAGTGCCGGCATCGGGTTTACTTCCGTAACGACTACATTGGCACCAAGCCCCCGAGCTCTCATTGCCAGGCCGCGGCCGCACCATCCATAACCGGCAACAACAAATGTCTTTCCTGCAAGCAGAACATTGGTTGCGCGGATAATACCGTCGATAGTCGACTGTCCGGTGCCGTAGCGATTGTCGAAGAAGTGCTTGGTCATAGCGTCATTGACTGCAATAACCGGATACTCAAGTGCACCGTCAGCAGCCATTGCACGCATACGAATGACGCCTGTTGTTGTCTCTTCCATACCGCCTAGGACATTATCCAGTTTATCCCGACGATCTTTATGGAGCGTACTGACAAGGTCCGCACCATCGTCCATGGTAATATGAGGGCTGTGATCGATTGCTGCGTGGATGTGCTTGTAATATGTTGTATTGTCTTCGCCCTTGATAGCGTAAACGGGGATTTCGAAATGGTTGACAAGAGAGGCAGCCACATCATCCTGTGTGGACAGCGGGTTGGAAGCTGTTAATACAACATCTGCACCACCTGTCTGGAGTGTCCGCATCAGGTTTGCGGTTTCAGTTGTAACATGCAAACAGGCAGATATTCGCATACCTTCAAGAGGGCGTTCTTTTTTAAATCGTTCCCTGATGATACGCAGTACGGGCATCTCCTGCTCCGCCCACTCAATTCTGCGTCGTCCACCTTCTGCTAAACGTGTGTCCTTAATATCAAATTGATCTGTCATGAATTACTCCCGAAACAAAGTTTTCCTGTAAAATTCTGATTTTCCATCTATGTTTATTTAGGCATATCTTTGTATCACGTGATTGTACCAGCACCTTCATAATAACTATAGACCGGATTGAACCCCAGGCGCTCATAACAACGCACAGCCGGTTTATTTTCCGGAGAAACATTAAGCACAATAGTCTGAATATCCCATTCAAGAAGCTTCCTGACAACAGCAGCTGTTGCTTTGGTGGCCAGTCCTTTGCCCCGGTGGGAAGGGTGTGTGAATATGCTGCCGACTGCAGCAATACCTGCAATTCTGGAAACGACGTGGGTTCCACCGAAGGAAATCATTTTCCCATTCTCGTAGATACCGTGGAATGTTCCCTGGGCAAGCTGTGCTGGAACAAACGCATCAGGCTGGTCTGTCTGCTGATCGAACAATTCCATAATATCCGGCAGTTCGTTTGAGGAAAGGGGAGTTGGGGCAGCAGAATCGATGTCGGAGTGGAACTGAGTTCGGTTGAGCACCATACGCTGCATGGGGATTGGTTCAGCCAACACCAATCTCGGTTTTAGTATTTCAAAATGTTCCTGCCGGATGGACACCTGATACTCCCCGGGTGGAATTTCAGAGACAAGCGGCCTCAGGGAGTCAGCCTCGCCATGACTGAAGAGTACAGGGGGTTCTATACCGGAATAGGTCATAAAAACAGCATACCTGTTCAGATACCAGTCAGTATCTTCAATAAAGCCTGGATCGAGGTCGGCGAGCGCGTAGGCACTCCATGCGCGGTCCTGTTCAAGCAGAGTTCGAATTGTACTTTTCTGCTGAGATGACATTACAGCCATGAATCAAAATCACCCAGATCGTCATAATGCTTGCGGAACCGGTCAATAAATAAGGGGATGTTGAATTCGTGTCCCTGCGGGCTGTCAGATTCAAGGCAGTATGTAGCGGCCAGAGCTCCGAGTTGTGCACATCTTTCAAGACTCAGATCATTCAAGAATCCCTTGAGGAAACCCGCTCTGAAAGCATCACCAATACCTGTGGGGTCGTAGTTTATATCAGGTGAAACGCTGGGAACGTGAATAACTTCCTCACTGGTTGTTATATCGATACCATCTTCACCGCGAGTAGTGACAATGAATCGGGCAGATTTCATCAGGTCCTCTTTGGCGAGAGAGGTTTTGTCACTGATAAGGCCAAATTCATACTCATTGGAGAAAAGAGCTGCACAGTTGAGTATGCCGTGTTTGAGCTCTTCCGGTGAAAACCGGACAATCTGTTGGCTGGGATCATAAAAGTAGGGAATATCGAGTTCCATACATTCATCGATAAATTTATTCATTGCAGCAGGATCTGAAGGTGAAATAAACACCAGATCCGGTTTTGTTTCCAAATTCTTGAGACTTAACTTCGTTGAGTGATCCATTGCTCCAGGATAGAAACTGGCGATCTGGGCATTCGCATCGTCGGTTGTGGCAAAAAATGATGAAGTGTAGGTATCCTCGAATATATGGATCGCTGACGTATCAACCCCCTTGCTTTCAAGCCAGTCACGGTACTCGGGGAAATCTTTCCCTGCTGCTGCGAGGATTTTAGGCCGTTCGCCCAGCAGTGCCAGGGTATATGCTATATTTGCTGCAATACCACCGCGTTTCCTCGCCATGGAATCAACAAGAAAGGAAAGGCTGATTCTGTCGAGAAGCTCGGGCAGGATATTATCCTGGAATCGGCCGGGGAAATGCATCAGGTAGTCGTACGCGATTGATCCTGTGAGAACGATCTTCATGTCTTGCCTCTCTGGGTCCTGGTCCGGGTGATATCTTGAGGTGGTTTTTCAATGAACCGGCACATAAAAATTGCGCTCACTGGAGCGCCTAATGTTGGACGAATGGAGTCTAGCACGCAGGCTCTCTCATGACAAGGAATATTGTTTTTCTCTCCATAGATATCCCTGATTGTATTACGCAACGAATTGTTTGCAGGGTAACTGCATTCCTGTGTGGTGAGATATGTCGGCAGATACCTGTTGGGCACTTGTGGAGAAAAAAACACGTTCAATTGACACTCAGGACCCTGTAGCGTATGATGATCGATATGAAATTACTCTCTCATGGACGAGGATTCTTCCTATTAATTGTACCTGTGATATTGATAGGTTTTTCGATTGCATGCGGGCTGCCTGCAGAGCTTTCTGCTATTGCAGGCCCCAGCGCTACACCTTCCCTGACTGCTACTGCAACCGTCACTTCAACTCCAACAGCTACACCGACACCGCAGCCGGATGTATATCTTGAAGCTGCCGGCCTGGCATTACGAAATGGTGACTGGAATTTTGCAGCGGCACAGTACAGCCTTGTACTTGGGCAATCGGATTCACAGGATTTGCTTGCTGAAGCACAGTTCGGCCTGGGCACAACGCAGCTGCGCGCAAAAAACTATGAAGGAGCGATCCTTTCGCTGACCACCTTCCTGCAGCTCTACCCGGACCACGCGCTTGCTGCCGAGGCGTATTATCTTCGGGCACAGGCATACCAGCTGTCAGGAAAAATTACGGAATCAGTATCTGATTATGACAGCTACCTCTCCTTGCATCCCGGTATTCTTGATGGTGAGGTTTATGAGTTGACAGGAGATTTGTTGTGGGACCTCGGTTTTCCACTCCAAGCTGTTGATCGCTATCGTAATGCCGCTGCCTATACACCTGCAGGTGAAGTTTCCAGCCTTCAGATAAAGATCGGGCAGGCACTGCAGGGTGCAGGTGATCTGGATGCTGCACAATCGCAGTTCCAGCAGATAAAAGACCAGGCGGCCAACGGCAGCATGATAGCGGCAATGAATCTGCTGATAGGAAAAATACTGGAAGAGAATGGAGATACAGAAGGCGCTCACGCTTTATATCTTGAATCAGTCCGGAATTACCCTGAATCATATGACACCTATCTGGGTTTGATTGCCCTGGTAGAAGCAGGTGTTGAGGTTAATGAATTCACCCGCGGTTTGATAGATTACAACGCAGGTGCGTATGAACCAGCTCTTGCCGCATTCGACAGGGTACTGGCAGCAGCACCGGATGGAACAACATACTACTACCGCGGCCTGACAGCTCTGGAACTCGGTGATCCTGCAGGAGCTCGCCAGGACATGGCAGTGGTTGTTCAGCAGTATCCACAGGACCCCCACTGGGTCGATGCGTATGCCCAGAAGGCAGTTGTAGAATGGGCGTATCTGGACCTTTATGAGGAAGCGATCCAAACCTATCTTGACTTTGCAGCTGCAGTACCTGAACATGCCTTCGGTGGGGATATGCTTTTTGCTGCCGGACGTACTGCTGAGCGGGCTGGTATGCTTGAGCAGGCTGCACAAATCTGGCTGCGAGTTCCCGTTGAATATCCATTATCCCCCCTTGCTTTTCAGGGTGGATTTGAATCGGGTGTTGTGCGATACCGGCTTGGGCAGTCAGCTGCGGCACGTGAGGCTTTCCAGATCGCATATGACAGCAGCGCTGATCCGGGGAACCGGTCAAAGGCGCTTCTATGGATTGGGAAGAGCTTCCAGTTGGAGGGGAATGATGAACTTGCCCGAGCCAACTGGGAGGAATGTGCTCGCACGGACCCGACCGGATATTATTCGGAACGATCGAGAGATCTGCTCGAAGGCAGAGAGCCTTTTCAAGTGGATGCGCTTTATGATTTTTCAACAAATACAGAAACAAACAGGCAGGAAGCAGAAGCCTGGCTGCGAACTACCTTTAATATCACTACTCCCGGCCCTCTTAATGAACTCAGCCCCTCTATGGAGGCAGACAACAGAATTGTGAGGGCCAGAGAGTATTGGTCTCTGGGTTTATTTGTGGAGGCCAAGGAAGAGTATGAAGCGGTACGGAAAGAGGTTGAGGGAGATGCCGAGGCAACGTACCGTCTGATGCATGAACTGCTGGACAGGGGCGTATATCGATCTGCCATATTGGCCAGCCGACAGATACTGGAACTGGCTGGTATGGATGATACCGCTACCATGAACGCCCCCGTATATTTTAACCATGTGCGATTTGGTTCATATTTTGGTGAGGTTCTTCTTCCAGAAGCAGCAGCATACGACCTGGATGGCCTTTTTCTCATGAGTGTGGCAAGGCAGGAGACGCTTTTTGAACCGTTTGTAACATCCTACGCCGCAGCAAGGGGATTAATGCAGGTGATCCCTTCAACTGGCGCTGAGATCGCCGGGCAGTTGAACTGGCCTTCGGGTTATGAGGATGATGATCTGTTCAGGCCGGTCGTCAGTGCTCGTTTCGGAGCTTATTATCTGAGCCGCCAGCGGGATGTATTTGAAGGAGATCTCTTTGCTGCACTGTCTGCCTATAATGCAGGAGCCGGCAATACGCTTGTTTGGAAAGAACTTGCCCCTGATGACCCAGATCTCTTCCTGGAGGTCATTCGTCTGGAACAACCGCATCATTATATTCGCGCCATCTATGAGGTGTATACCATCTACCGGAATTTATACGCATCCCCGGCAGGAGAATAGGAACCCTATTCCAAACACACAGCAGACACAAAGCGGATCCTGCCAGGATCTTATTGGCTATTTTAGCAGCTGTACCTCAACCGTTTCTCCTGCAGTGATTTTTTCCATACCCTCCGGGATTGACAGGATGGCTTCTGTTGAAGCAAGCATTTGCAGCCTGCTTTCTCGCGGCAAAGGCGAAAAGCGGACAACTTGATGTTTTCTCTTTTCAAGCATTCCGAAGATGAATTGAGTCCAGTCTGGCTGCCCGGTCACCGATTTGCTCAATACTGCGCGTGCAACCGGCAAACCCGGTTTCGGAAAACCGGCCATCTTTTGTATTGAGGGAAGTACAAGCTGGAGGAAAGCCATGAGGTTTGATGGAGGTCCGCCCGGCAGGCAGAACACAGGTTTTCCATTTAGCAGGCCATACGCCACACCTTTTCCAGGGCCTATCCGGACTCTGTGGTACTTCATATTCCATCCCATTGATTCCAGCGTTTTGACTACGAGGTCTCGTTCGCCAGACCATGCACCCCCGCTGGTTATTACCATATCGTGATCTTCCAAACCTTCATTAACACCGCGTTTGATATCAGCTGTATCATCCTTGCGTATGCTGGCAGCGGCAGTGAAGCCAAAGCGGGAACACCAGGCAGCAAGTGTAACCAGGTTGCTGGCATAAAGCTTTCCTTGTTGAAGCGGGTTTCCTGGAGCGACAACTTCATCGCCGGTTGCAATCAGTGCTGCTGAAGGAAAGCGAATTACGCTGGCATGAGTAAGGCCTGCAGATGCCAGCAGTCCGACTGCTGCTGGATGGAGCTGTGTACCTTTGTCGAGGATGATCTCACCTTTCCGCACATCAGAGCCCTGCAGGAGGATATTTCTTCCGTGTTCAGCGACGTTCCGGATAATAACAGTATCTCCCTGTATACTGGCAAATTCTTCTGCAAGGACAGCGTTGGCTCCCTCCGGAACTGCTGCACCCGTGAGTATGCGAATCGTTGTGCCTGGCTTCAATCGGAGTGATTCTGCTTTTCCGGCAAAGTTTGTTCCTTCGAGTTTGAGAGTGATGGGGTTTTCGGGAGAAGCATTCTGTATGTCAGTTGAAAGAACAGCAAAACCATCCTTGAGAGAGGAATCAATTGAGGGAGAATCAACTCTCGAGATTGCATCTTCAGCAAGTACTCGGTCTGTCAATTGTTCTAATGGACATATTTCAGAGTCAGGTGCGGGGAGGGATGCAAGTGTTATAGAAACGGCATCCTGAAATGAAATAGTCTTGTTCATTATAATAAGTACTCCTTCTGGAAAAGGATGAGGAAACATGGAGTATTCTTGGTTAAAGAAAAAAGCACCTTTCAGCTCAGTATACTCCAATACATCCAGGTTATTCGGCCCATCAGCCTGTGGTAAATCTATCCACGGGTTCAGTTCTGATCAGGCCAGAGCTGCCAATTCTCCATGCGCTGTATTCTGGTTGCAGGTGAGAACCTTTATGGTAAAATCCATATTCTGTGTTTTCTGAAAAAAGGCAAGCGACTATCTATTCGGGAGGGACAAAAAACATTCTTAAAATCCTATTGGGAACAACGCAAAACAATCTCTGGAAAGATTTGGAATTGTTGACGAGCCAATCAGCACATGATAGAATGTAAAGTTGCGATTTGTGAAAGAAGCGGTGATTTCTTTCAGGAGGATTGAGAAAGATAACAGCGGGAATCAGCTGGCACGACAAGCCAGCCTGCACCCGCGTTTTTAGTGTTTGTGGAGATTGGAAAAACCTTTCCAGGACCAGGAGTATTTTATGGCATCATCCCCTAAACAAAAGTGGTATTCACGAATTCCCGATGCATACACCCTTCCTACTCTTATCGAAGTACAGCTTGATTCATATCATTGGTTACAAACTGAAGGCCTGACTGAACTTTTTAATGAGATTACCCCAATTGAATCCTATAGTCACGGCATGAAGCTGTTCTTTCCGAGCAATACACCCGAGAGTCGGGATTTCGATCTGCAGTTCCGTTTTGATGAACCAAAGTTCAAACTTGAAGAATGTGTTGAACGGGACATGACTTACGCAGCCCCGTTGAATGTATCCGTCTTGCTGGCGGGTCCGGAAGTCCAGGAACCGATCAAGCAGGAGATTTTCCTCGGTGATTTCCCGCTGATGACTGATCAGGGAACCTTCGTAATTAATGGCACAGAGCGCGTGGTCGTTTCCCAGTTGATTCGATCTCCCGGTGTTTATTTTGAAACATCGGAAGATCGGGCGACAGGCCGGCAGCTCGCTGCAGCGAAGCTGATTCCTGATCGCGGCGCGTGGATGGAGTTCGAAACCAGGAAAAGTGATTACATCACACTGAAGTTCAATCGGAAGCGAACAATACCGATCACGATTCTGCTTCGGGCTTTGGCGGCAGTCGAGGATAAGCTTGAGGAATCACCCATTAAAGAAGGAACTGATGATGAACTGATAGCTCTCTTTGCAGAGGCTGATAACAATCCAGATCACCAGTATATTCTCTCTACAATCCGCCAGGAACCAACCTGGGAGGTTAAAGAAGGAAGGACAATAGCTGAAGAAGCACTGCTTGAGTTCTACCGGAGAATGCGGCCGGGTGATCCGCCAACGCTGGACAATGCACGCGAGTACCTGTTTGATCAGCTGTTCGAACAACGCCGCTATGATCTTGAACGCGTGGGCCGATACAAGCTGAACCAGAAACTTGAACTGTATGACCATGTACCACTGACACACCGCACGGCCAGTAAATGGGACCTTGTCCGCCTGGTTGAGCGAATTATTTTGATTAACAACGGGGAAATTGCACCGGATGATATCGATCATCTCGGCAACCGCCGTGTAAAAACTGTCGGAGAATTGATTCAGGCGAAACTTAGAGTTGGGCTGCGCAGAATGGAACGAGTCATTCTTGAGCGTATGTCCATCAGTGAACAGGATCAATTAACACCAGTTTCTTTGATCAATATCCGCCCTGTAGTTGCGTCACTGCGTGAATTTTTCGGTTCCAGCCAGCTTTCCCAGTTTATGGATCAAACAAACCCGCTGGCAGAGCTGCGTCACAAGCGAACGCTTTCTGCGCTCGGTCCGGGTGGTTTGCGCCGTGAGCGTGCAGGATTTGATGTGCGCGATGTGCACCATTCGCATTACGGCCGGATTTGCCCGATTGAAACACCAGAAGGACCGAACATCGGTTTGATCGGCCGGCTTGCATCCTATGCGAAAGTAAATCCTTATGGGTTTATTGAGACTCCCTACAGGAAAGTGGTTAAGGAGTTGGAGGCAGATGATCCGGAGTTGATCGGCCGGCAGGTGCGCGGTGATGTAAATGATGACAATGGGAAAACGGTTGCTCCGGATGGCGAAGAGGTAACAGCATCTTTGGCCAAGAAACTGAAGAAACTCAAGAAACCGGTACCGATAATACCGTTTGTCTCAAACGAGATTATGTACCTCACAGCTGATGTTGAGGATCGATACAGGATTGCTCAGGCAAATGCTCCGTTGACCTCGAGAGGTGAATATGTACGACCCCGTGTATCCTGCAGGATAAGGGGTGAATTCCAGTTCGCCCGTCCGGAAGCGATAGATTACATGGATGTCGCCCCGCGGCAAATCGTAGGTGTGAGTGCTTCTCTGATTCCTTTCCTGGAGCATGATGATGCGAACCGTGCGTTGATGGGCTCAAACATGCAGACGCAGGCTGTACCATTGATTAAACCGGAGGTTCCGGTTGTATCGACAGGTATGGAAAGGCCCGCAGCTGTTGACTCTGGACAGGTTGTCCTTGCTGATGTGGAGGGTGAGGTTGAATCTGTAACGGGGAGGCAGGTTGTCGTACGGACCGGCAGCAACCGCCGGACATTCAATCTGCGCAAATATAACCGTTCAAACCAGAGTACCTGCATAGACCAGCGTCCTGCGGTGGTCAAAGGTCAGCGAGTAAAAGTCGGTGATGTTATCGCCGATTCCTCCTCCACCGAGGATGGTGAATTGGCACTAGGCCAGAACGTACTGGCAGCATTCATCTCCTGGGAAGGCGGAAATTATGAGGACGCGATCCTGATTTCTGAACGGCTTGTCCGGGAAGATCTCTTTACTTCTGTCCATATTGAAAAGCATGAGGTCGAAGCTCGAGATACAAAACTTGGACCTGAAGAAATTACATATGATATTCCCAATGTGGGTGAGGATGCACTTCGTGATCTGAATGAAGACGGTATTATTCGAGTCGGAGCGGAAGTGAACCCTAACGACATCCTTGTCGGGAAAATCACACCCAAGGGTGAAAAAGAACTGACTCCTGAAGAGAAGCTGCTTCGGGCTATTTTTGGTGAGAAGGCACGTGAAGTAAAGGATACCTCATTGAGGATGCCTCATGGTGAGCGTGGAAAAGTTGTTGATGTTAAAGTTTTTACACGTGAAGAGCATCGTGATCTGCCGGCTGGTGTGGAAAAAATGGTCCGTGTTGCTGTGGCACAGAAACGGAAAGCCACGGAAGGCGACAAGATGGCTGGCCGGCATGGGAACAAAGGTGTTATATCCAAGGTAGTCCCGATTGCAGATATGCCATTCCTTGAAGATGGTACACCTGTTGATCTTATTCTGAACCCACTTGGTGTACCCGGCCGTATGAACATCGGACAGATTCTGGAAGCTCATCTGGGGTGGGCAGCCAGCCGGCTTGACTTCAGAGCCGTTACACCCGTTTTTGATGGTGCCCATGAGCTGGAAATCGAAGCTGAATTGGCAAGGGCGTGGATGATTGACCGTGCCTGGCAGGAAACATCGGACAAAGCATGGGAGTGGCTGAAAGAAGAAGGATATTATGAGGAAGAAGCCTTCGAGGATGATGATGAGGTCCGCAATCTGTATTTGAAGAGCCTGCTGGATCCAAAGAAATATGACCTTGACAGGCTCACAACCGACAAGGTATACGCCCGCAGAGTCGCGCTGGAAGCCTGGTTGAGCGGCCAGGATTATGATCCAACCGGGATATTACATTTTGAGGAAGAACCCATAACACAGCAGGAACGCGACGAGAGAAGTCAAGCTGCTGTTGATGCCTGTCTGGCGCTGTGGGTCGAGCGTGTCAAAGGATCACGATCCAAGAAGACAGGAGATAAACTTCGCAAGACTGCAATGGATGCGATGCTGGAAACAGGTCAACCGGTTCCGATAATCGGGAAGCAGATTCTGTTTGATGGAAAAACCGGAAAAGCTTTCGACCAGCCTGTAACAGCAGGGAAAGTTTTGATGATGAAACTGCATCACCTTGTTGAAGATAAAGTCCATGCCCGTTCGACAGGTCCATACTCACTGGTGACACAGCAGCCGCTGGGCGGTAAAGCTCAATTTGGCGGCCAGCGATTTGGTGAAATGGAGGTATGGGCACTGGAGGCTTACGGTGCTGCACACAGCCTGCAGGAAATGTTAACAGTCAAGTCGGATGATGTTCAAGGCCGGGTCAAGACATATGAAGCGATTGTCAAGGGTGAAGCTGTTGACGAACCAGGAGTTCCAGCATCATTCCGAGTGCTTGTGAAAGAGCTGCAGAGTCTTGGATTGGCAGTTGAAGCGATCAGCGAAGAAGGCGAGGTCGTTCGCTTTGGCAAAGAGCAGGATCGTACCAGGCCGCCGAGGCTTGGATTGGGCTTGTTGGACATGCAGACCCCCGGTTTCTAGGTACAGGTGTTGAAGCCGGGATAGAAATGCGGGGCGGGAGTGCTTGACGCTCTTAACCACGCATGGTAGAATTTCAACCCGTTGTTCTAATTCAGGCAGTCAGATGGGCAACCATCATGGCTGAATAGAATAAGTACTTGAATAACGCAGAGGCCATCGAACCAAGCGGTGGCCTCGCTATGTGGGAAGCGAACCGGGGTTTCTGCCCCGGAAGCAACAGATGGAGGATAGTGTGCCTACAATCAATCAGTTAGTTCGAAAAGGGCGTAAGACGAAACGTTCGAAGAGCACGGCTCCTGCGCTGCAGTACATCTATAACTCGAAGAAGCAGCAGCGTATTGCCCAGCCAAAGGGCGCACCGCAGAAACGTGGTGTTTGTACACAGGTTCGTACTCAGACGCCGAAAAAGCCGAACTCCGCGCTGCGTAAGGTTGCTCGTGTTCGTCTATCCAACGGCATCGAAGTCACAGCCTATATTCCGGGTGAAGGCCATACACTGCAGGAACACTCCGTCGTACTGGTACGCGGCGGCAGAGTGAAAGACCTTCCTGGTGTTCGCTATCATATTGTCCGTGGTACACTCGACAGCACCGGTGTAGAAGGGCGTATGCAGGGACGTTCAAAATACGGCGGAAAACGCCCGAAATAATCGAACCAATATTAGCCGTCAGGCAGCAGGAACAGCCTGGCGGAAACTCTTGTGTGGAGCAGATAGATGCGACGTACAAAACCAGAAAGAAGAAAAATTGAACCCGATGTGAAATACAACAACGAACTGCTGCAGCATTTTATTAATCGGGTCATGAAAAAAGGTAAGAAGAGCACCGCCCGTCGAGTGGTCTATGAAGCGTTTGATATCATGGAATCCAGGGCCAATCAGAATCCATTGGAACTGTTTGAGAGTGCTATTGCCAATGTGGGGCCTGTACTTGAGGTTAAACCGCGCAGAGTCGGCGGCGCAACCTATCAGGTACCCATGGAAGTCGATGCTCATCGACGGATGACCCTTGCCATGCGCTGGATTCTTGCTGCAGCACGATCACGCAGCGGAAAGTCCATGGCCGAGCGTCTGGCCGATGAACTGTTAGATGCCGCAAATAAGACCGGCACTGCAATTAAGAAGCGGGAAGAGACTCACCGTATGGCAGAAGCCAACAGGGCTTTTGCTCACTACCGCTTCTAACGGAGGCAGCTGCCAGTCTGGTGGTTGATGGTAATCTTATGGATCGTGAATTTCCTTTAGAGCGGTATCGAAACATTGGCATTATTGCCCATATCGATGCTGGAAAAACCACCACCACCGAGAGAGTACTTTACTATTCCGGAAGAACTCATCGGATCGGTTCTGTAGACGACGGTACGACCGTGACCGATTGGATGGACCAGGAGCGCGAGCGAGGTATTACGATTGTCTCCGCTTCTGTCACAACAATGTGGAAAGACCACATTGTTAATCTGATTGATACTCCGGGGCATATTGATTTTACTGCCGAGGTACAGCGTTCGCTGCGTGTTCTCGATGGCGGGATAGTCGTCTTTGATGCGGTCCAGGGTGTTGAGCCGCAGTCGGAAACCGTATGGCGGCAGGCGGATCGATATCAGGTTCCGCGGATTTGTTTTGTAAATAAAATGGATCGGGTTGGCGCTTCGTATGAGCGTACGATAGAAATGATCCTGGAACGTCTGGGAGCGAACCCTATCCCAGTTCAGATGCCGATTGGCTCAGAATCAGACTTCCGTGGGTTAATTGACCTGATCGAAGAGAAGATGATTATCTGGTCTGATGAAGAAGGACTTGACCCTGTCATCAGCGACATTTCGGTGGAGTTTCGGAAACAGGCCGCTGAACGTCGGGCACAGATGATCGAGAAGATTGCTGAAACCGATGACAAACTCACGATGAAATATCTTGAGGGAGGCAGTTTCAGTATCGAGGAACTGCGGGCAGGACTTCGGAGAGCAGTTCTGGCAGGTGATGCTGCACCAGTTTTTTGCGGCTCATCCTTGCGGAATAAAGGTGTTCAACCACTGCTTGACGCGGTAGTTCACTACCTCCCGTCTCCGCTGGATGTTCCTGCGGTAAAAGGAATCAAGCCTGACAGTGAGGAAGAACTTGAGCGTCAGGCAGATGATAATGCACCACTGAGTGCACTGGTCTTTAAAATTGTTACTGATCCCTACGTAGGCAGGCTCGCTTACTTCCGTGTCTATTCCGGAAAGATCAAACGCGGCTCAACTGTTTACAACTCGAACAAGCAAAAGCGAGAACGGGTTGGACGACTGCTGCGGATGTACGCTGATCGCCGTGAAGATATCGATGAAGTACTGGCCGGGGATATCGCTGCCGTTCTCGGTATGAAAGATACATTCACCGGCGATACACTTTGTGATGCTGCGAATGCAGTTATACTGGAAAATATTACTTTCCCGGACCCGGTGATCTTTCTGGCGATTGAACCCAGAACCATGGCTGATCAGGACCGAATGTCAGAAGCTCTCAAGAAGCTCTCTGAAGAAGATCCCACATTCAAGGTCGGTGCGGATGAAAATACCGGACAGACAGTGATCTGGGGGATGGGTGAGCTTCACCTGGAAGTCTTGATCGACAGGATGCAGCGTGAGTTCAAGGTCCAGGCGAAGATTGGCAGGCCGCGAGTAGCATACAAGGAATCGATCTCCCAGGCAGTGGCCAAGGTTGAGGAACGCTATGTAAAACAAACAGGCGGCCACGGCCAGTATGGTCATGTTGTTCTTGATTTCGAACCCGGGGAAGCAGGATCCGGGATTGTATTTGAAGAAGACATCAAGGGAGGGAAGATTCCGCGAGAGTATATCCCGGCGGTTGAAAAGGGAGTTCTCGAGGCTTCAGAAAGCGGCGTTCTGGCTGGATATCCAGTCACTGATGTAAAGGTAACGCTGGTGGACGGATCTTTCCATGAGGTTGATTCGAGCGAGCTGGCTTTCAAGGTGGCAGGCTCATTGGCTTTCAAGGAAGGCGTTCAGAGAGCAAAACCGGTCTTGCTTGAACCGATCATGAAGGCTGAGGTGATAGTGCCTGACGGGAACCTGGGCGATGTAACGGGAAGCCTGTCGGCAAAAAGGGCTGCAATTGAAGGTATCGAAGCCAGGGCGGGAGGCATGCAGGTTATCAAAGCGATGGTTCCACTGGCGGAGATGTTTGGGTATGCAACCGATTTACGCTCCAACACACAGGGGCGCGGTGTGTTCACAATGGAATATGACCATTATGAACAAGTAAGTGATCAGGTAGCGAAAGCGATTTTATACTAGATCCAATCATTTATTATCGATAGTCTGGTTGGAAACTCTGAAAGTAGGAGTGGAGTAAGAAGACGATGGGAAAGCAAAAATTTGAGCGAAACAAGCCGCATATGAACGTAGGGACCATGGGACATATTGACCATGGGAAGACAACGCTGACAGCTGCAATCACGAAGTACAGTGCGCTGGCGGGGTTTGCTGATTTCCGTCCATTCGATTCGATCGACAATGCGCCGGAAGAGCGGGAGCGCGGCATCACGATTGCGATAGCGCACGTGGAATATGAGACCGAGAAACGCCACTATGC
>Ga0272441_10001394_pt1 | contig 51477 bp, 41 predicted proteins | sample SSMProp6N_FD_193582 | JGI IMG/M metagenome (GOLD analysis project Ga0272441, IMG submission 193582) | Marine sediment archaeal communities from Little Sippewissett salt marsh, Falmouth, MA, United States - SSM-Prop-6N | ecosystem: Environmental > Aquatic > Marine > Wetlands > Sediment ... | reverse complement strand
CGGACGGCGAAGGCCTGAGTTCGCCCCCGTCAGTACCCACGCAGTGCCGGTTCTCAAGTTGAGAAGAAAGACCCCGGCACATCACTACGGGAAGTACTGACAGGAGCGTCGGGCAGGGATGGGAGGAGACACATCATGGGGCCTTAGAATGACAGCGGAAGCGCCCACGGCCGCCCTTGTTCGCTTGACCGGGCGTCGCGCATCTTCTATATTCCCCTCACGGAGGCACACCGATGGCCAAGAAGACTCCTGACGCCGAAGCCAGGGCGCGCGAGCCCCTCGACCTCGTCCCGGGCGAGATCGCGGAGTGCGTGAAGAGAGTCAAGGCGAAGGAGGTCGTAGAGCTCGTCGACACCATTGCCTCGGCGAAGCGCGTCTTCGCCACCGGCTGCGGCCGGAGCGGCTTGGTCGCGCGCGCATTCGCCATGCGGCTCATGCACCTGGGCATCGAGGCCCACGTCATCGGCGAGACTGCGACTCCATCCTGCGGCGAGGGCGACCTGCTCGTCGCGATCTCGGGCTCGGGAGAGAAGCCGACGACGCTGCTGAGGGCGACCGAGGCGCTCTCCTTCGGGGCGCGCCTCGCGTCTATCACGGGCAACGAGAGCTCCGTCATGTGGAACCTGTCGGGGACGAAGCTCGTGATCCCACGCCTCCACAGCGAGCAGTTCGGCGGATCACTCTTTGAGCAGTCGACGCTGGTCGTGCTCGACGCGGTCGTGATGCTCCTGCGCGAGAAGCTGCACGTGGATTACGACGACATGAGATCGCGTCATGCGAGCTTGGAGTGAAGGTGGGCGGGGGGCCTCAGACCCTACGGGTCAAGATCTGCGGGATGACCCGGGAAGAGGACGTCCGCGAGGCCGTGCGCTCGGGGGCGGACGCCGTGGGCCTCGTGTTCGCCCCGAGCCCCCGCCGTGTGACCCCCGAGCGCGGGGCTGAGCTCGGGCGCTCTCTCCGTGAGGAGGCCCCGGAGGGAGTGGACCTGTTCGGCCTCTTCGTCGATGCGCCGCCGGAGGAGGTCGTCCGTGCCGCGCGCGGCGCAGGGGTCGATGTGGTGCAGCTCCACGGCGCCGAGAGCCCGGACTACGCCGCGGGTATCGCCCGGGATCTGCCCGGCACGCGCGTCGTGAAGGCCGTCCGCGTGCGCGGCCCGGAATCGATAGACGAGGCCCGTCGCTACGATGCGGGCCCGGGGGGCGTCTGGGCGCTGCTCCTCGACGCGTACGTCAGGGGCGTCGCCGGGGGCACGGGCGAGACCTTCGAGTGGGGGCTCGCGGCGCCGCTCGCCGCCGAGCGGCGGGTGATCCTCGCGGGGGGCCTGAACGTAGAGAACGTGGCCGAGGCCGTCCGCACGGTGAGGCCCTACATGGTCGACGTCTCGAGCGGCGTCGAGTCGGCGCCGGGCGTGAAAGACGCGGCGCTCGTGCGGGATTTCATCGAGCGCGCCAGGGAGGCCGGGGCGCAATGAGAATCGGCGCCCGAGCCCGGGGCGTTGAAGGCGGCGGCACCGGGTGCCGGAGGCGTTTTTCGCTTGAAGGCTCCGGCCCGCCGTGGTATTTAACGGGCTGCGGCGGCTGATCTTCACGCCGCCCGCGCGGGGGATATCTTCATGGCAGACGAGGAATCCAAGGCACACAAGGAGGACGCGAAGCTCGAGAGGGAGCTGCTCGACCGCGCCAAGGTCATCTCCGAGGACATCGTTGCGCTCTACGAGTCGGAGGAACTCCGCCTCCAGAGCCTGCTCCGCCTCAGCGACCAGCTCATGCGCGAGGTGGTCACCGCTGAGGTGAAGGTTGAAGCCGAGCGCACCAGGCAAACCGATCTCCGCGGCAAACTTCGCAAGCTCAAAAGCGAGCAGCGCACGCTCGAGTCCGAGAGCTCGTCGCTCATCGACGCCACGTCCGGCCTTGAGGATGCCCTCAAGATCGTCGACGACCGCCGCGCCGAACACAGGAGGATCAAGTCGGAGCTAGAGGCCGAGGCCGCCGCCGCCGACAGCGAGGTGAGGTCGCTCGAGAAGGAGTGCAACGACCTCGACCGCCGGCGCCAGAAGCTCGCCGATGACATCCACAGGCTGAAGAAGCTCAGGGAGGAGTACCGGGCCGCCATCTCGAAGCTCCGCGAAGACAGGGAGGGCCTGGTCTCCGACGTGTCGAAGTAACGGTGCCGCGAGAAGCGGCTGGCAGAATCGTTTCCGTGCTCGTGTGAACTGGAGGGGAGTAATCATGGCAAAGAAGAAGAAGGCGAAGAAGAGGCCCGCGGCGAAGAAGAAGAAGAAGGCCCCGACCAAGAAGCCCTCGGGCGGGCTTGCCGCGGCGATCGCCGCAGCGAACGAGAAGGTGACCGAGGTACACGAGGCCGAGCACCAGTGGCGCCTCGATCTCCTCAAGGAGAACGAGAACTTCAGCCGCGAGACTGTCGATACCGAGGTCGAAATCCGCCGCCTTCAGAACGAGCAGGAGACCCTCTCCTCGCGCCTGAAGGAGCTCTCGGCACAGCGCTCGAAGGCCGCCAAGGCCGTCGAGGAGCTGAGCTCCTCGGTCGTCGATCTCGAGAAGGCGCGCGATCTCGCCGAGGCGAGGCAATCCGATCTCGAGGGCGAGGCCAAGAAGCTCGACCGCGTTGTCAAGGATCTGGACCGCGACAACAACGCGCTGGCCAAGGACAACGCGAAGCTCGAGAAGCAGCAGGACAAGCTCGCCGAGGACGTGGCGCGGCTGAGGAAGCTGAAGACCGACTACCTCAGCGCCATCAACAAGTTCAAGGGCGACAAGACCAACCTGCTGAAGTAAGGTGGGCTCCAGTTCTTGAGGCCGGCGGCCGACCGCCGTGCGGCGGCCGCCGGTCCGCGCTGATGAGTTGCAGACGGCCGTACCGATGGTGCCAGCTCGAAGTCTGCGAGCCGGCCCAACCGTGGGCCGCGGCCCGGCAGCCGCGGATCGGTCTGAACTTGACGGGAGAGCTCTCACATGGCGAAGGCCAAGGGCGATAAGGCGGGAACCGAGGAGCGCAGGTCCGCTCAGGAGATGCTCGACCGTGTGGCCGAGGAGATCGACCGGCTCAAGAAGATGGGCCTCGATGCCCCCGAGGCGATGAGTCGTCTCGAGGCGGCCCAGGCTCGCATGCAGGACGACGCCTTCCACGAGGCCGAGATGCTCGCGAGCGAGGGCGTCCTCATGGCGAGGGCCGTGAGGGAGATGGCCGCCATCTCGGTCAGCGTTTCGCAGAAGGAAGAGGCCGAGCGCCGCGGGGTCCGCAAGCAGGTCATCCGCGAGGTGGGCGAGCAGCTCACGGGCCTGATGTCCGGCCCCCTCTCTCCCGACCGGATCAGGCAGCAGGCTTCCGAAGCGGCCGAGGCATATTTCAACAAGGTCATGGGCGAGGAGCTCGCCAAGCTCGACATGCTCACCTCGGCCGACGCCGAGAAGATAGCCAAGAGCGAGGCCGCAGCGGCCACTGCGGCGATGCTCGAGAACAAGAGCCTCGCGAAGCTGATAGGCGATCTCGCCAAAAGCGAGGCCGCAGCCGCCACCCTCAAGCTCGACAAGACTATACAGGGCATCCTCGAGAAGCGGATCGAGTCCTTCAGCGCCCAGGTCGCCGGGAAGATAAAGATCGCCGTCGACGACGCGCAGAAGAAGGCCGGCGCCGGCCTGAAGCAGCTCCAGGGGGCCATCGGCGCCATCCAGGTGCCTACGCCCGAGGAGATCGAGCAGCAGATCGACGGCAAGGTGTCGCCCGCGGTGGACGCGCTCCAGTCGGACGTCGCCGCGCAGGGCGAGGAGCTGACCACGAAGGTGGACTCGGCCGTCGCCGGCCTCACGGGCAAGGTCAACGCCGCCGTCGAGGGCCTGACCGCGCAGGTGGAAGCCGAGCTCTCCGAGGTGAAGGCCACCGTCGGGAGCATCGAGGTCCCCACGCCTGAGGAGATCGAGGAGCAGATCGACGGCAAGGTCTCGCCCGTCGTCGCCGAGCTGACGGGCAAGGTGGACTCCGCCGTCCAGTCCCTCGGCTCACAGGTGAACTCCGGCCTCGCCGAAGTCCGCAGCGCCCTCGGCGACATAGAGATCCCCACGCCCGAAGAGATCGAGGAGCAGATCGACGGCAAGGTCTCGCCCGTCGTGGAGGAACTCCAGTCGAACGTAGCCGCGCAGGGCGAGGAGCTGACAGCCAAGGTAGACTCGGCCGTCTCGGGCCTCACGGGCAAGGTCAACGCCGCCGTCGAGGGCCTGACCGCCCAGGTGGAAGCCGAGCTCTCCGGAGTGAAGGCCGCCGTCGAGGCCATCGAGGTCCCCACGCCCGAGGAGATCGAGGAGCAAATCGACGGCAAAGTCTCTCCCGCGGTCGCCGGCCTCATGCAGAGAATCGGCTCGTCCGTGGACGAGCTCACCGGCAAGGTGGACGCCGCGGTCCAGTCGCTAAGCTCCGAGGTGAGCACGGCCGTCGCCAGCGTGCCCACGGACGAGGCCATCGAGGCCACGGTCAACGAGGCGGTCGGCCCCGCGCTCGCCGAGATGGACTCCAAGGTCGAGTCGGCCGTCCAGGCGCTCACCGAGAGGTTGAGCGCCGGGCTCGCGTCGGTGGGGGCGAAGGTCGAGGCACAGGAGATCATCAGCTCCGACGATGTCCGCGCGATGATCGACGAGGCGCTGACCCCCAGGCTCTCCGAGGCCGTTTCAAATATGGAGTCCGAAATACACGCCGTCGCTTCGCGGCTGGGGCAGATGCAGGTTCCCACGCCGGAGGAGATCGAAGAGATGGTCTCCGGCTCGGTCAACCCCGCTATCGAGAACCTGACGTCCAAGATACAGTCGGCCGTCGCGGCACTCAACTCCAAGGTCAACAACGCGGCCGAGGAGCTCACCGAGAAGGTGGACTCGGGCCTCGAGCGTGTGACCTCGCGGGTCGACTCTATCCGGACGCTCTCCGCCGACGAGGTCCAGGAAATCGCCGAGGGCGTGGTTGCCGGCAGCTCGAAGCTCGACGCCGCGGACGCGCGCGAGATAGCCGAGGACGTGGCGGCCGGGAAGGTCGCCGAGGCGGTGGCGCAGGTGTCGGATACTGTCGCGTCGGTGCCCACCCGCGAGCAGGTCTCGTCGCTCGCTGCCTCGAGCGCGGCCGAGGCGGCCAGCGAGCTGCTCGCCTCTGAGGAGCTCGCAGCGAAGATCACAGAGCTCGCGCCCCGAGGGCTGAGCTCGGCTCAGGTCTCGGAGATAGCCGAGGGCGCCGTTCAGCAGATGCTCGAGGAGGCGGGCTACGCGCGCGCGGAAGATGTCCAGGGCATGCTCGACACCGTCGTCGCCGAAGCCGTCTCGGGCCAGGTGGGCATGGATGAGATCAGGCACATCGCCTCCAGCATGGCGGCCGAGGCGCTCGAGTCCGCGACGCCGGTGACGGCCGAGGAGGCCCGCTCCATTGCCGAGGCCGCGGCAGGTCAGGCCCTCGCGCAGGTCGAGACGGTCCCGCCCGACGAGCTCCGCGCCCGGGTCCAGGAGGCGGTCGCCGACCTGAAGGGAGACCTGCTCTCCGGCGAGGACCTCTCGGGCATGGTCGCGCGCCTCGCGGCCGAGCGCGCCGCCGAAGTCATCGCCGACATGCCGCACATCACACCCCAGCAGTTCGACGAGCGCATCAACATGGCCGTCAACGATTTCTCCCGCGCCGTGCTCGACAGCCGCGAGCTCGCCGAGATGATCTCCCACGCCACGTCGAGCGTGGAGTCGCTTGGCGAGGACGAAGCCCGGACCATCGCGTCGGAGGTCGCCGCGGCCGCCGTCTCGCAGTCGCCGCGGATCACCGCGGACGAGGTCGGCGAAATCGCCGGCGAGCGGATACTGGCGACGCTCGACGGGCTCGATCAGATCAGCCCCGAGGATGTTCGTACGATAGCCAGGGAGATGCTGGCCGGCCTGATGGCGGAGTCTCCGCCGCTGGACGCGGACGAGGCGCGGGCGATCGCCCGCGAGGAGGCGCAGGCCGCCGCCGGCGGCGTGCCTCAGCTCTCCGACGACGACATCCACAAGATCGCGGGGGAGCGGATCACCGAGGCGATCGAGAGGCTGCAGCAGATCACGCCTGCCGATGTCAAGGCCATCGTGGACGACGCGGTCGCAGGCGCCGGGGGGCTCACGGAGGAGCAGGCCAAGTCCATCGCGGCGGAGCAGGCCGCGGCGGCCACCTCCGAGCTTGCGGGCTCGGGAGAGCTGGCCGAGGGAGTGGTCCCCGTCGTGCTGGGCTCGGATGAGCTCGCCGCGAAGATCCAGGAGATGGTGGCGGCGGGGCTCGAGGGCGTCTCCGGCTCGCAGGGGCTCTCGTCCGCCGAGATCGACGAGATCGTCGAGGGCAGGATACAGCAGGAGTCGGACCGGCTGCTCGAGTCGGAGGCCCTGGCGAACACGATACTCCGCATCGCCGGCGGCGAGGGCGGCGGCCTCGACGAGGAGGCTTTGAAGGCCCTCGTGGCCGAGAAGACGGAGGGCCTAGCGGGCGGACTCAGCAAGGACGAAGTCGACGAGATCATCCAGGAGAAGCTGGTCGAGGCCCACGCTGGCGAGGGCCTCACCGCCCAGCAGGTCGACGAGCTGATCGAGGGGCGGATCCAGATGGAGATCGAGCGCGCGCTCGAGAGCGACGAGCTCGCCGCCAAGGTGCAGACCGCCGTCGACGCGGCCGGCGGCGCGGCGGAGATCGACGAGAACCAGGTCGCCGAGATCGCGGAGGCCAAGGTCAATGCGCGAGTGAAGGCGGCGCTCAGCGGAGAGGAGCTCGAGGCCGCGATAGTCGATCTAATGCCCGAGCAGCCCGCCGCCGGCGGCGTGGACGAAGAGGCGATCAAGATGGCCGCCACCGAGGTCCTTGCCGAACGCTTGGTCAAGTTCCAGAAAGACGTTCTGCCCAAGCTCATCGAGAAGGTGGCGAAGCCGCTGCTGGACGACGGGCTCGCAACGCTGGCCGAGGCCGCAGGCGGCGCGCCCGCCGGTCTGGGCGAGGCCGAGGTGAAAGCCATCGTCACCGAGTACGCCGACCTCAAGGCCGGTCAGATCGAGAAGAGCCTGAAGGAACTCGCGGCGGCCTCCGTTCCGCAGGAGGGCGGCGGCGTCGACGAGGCCAAGGTCCAGGAGATAGTGAAGGCGGCGGTCGCCGAGGTCGCGGCCTCCGCTCCGCAGGCGGGCGGCGGCGTCGACGAGGCGAAGGTACAGGAGCTCGTCAAGGGATACGCGGACGCCAAGGCCAAAGAGACCGAGGGCAAGGTGGCAGAGGTCCTGAAGACGATGGCGGCCGAGCAGAGGGCCGCGACTCCGGCGGCTGGCGACGGCGGAGCCGGGGGAGGCGCCGCGCCGGAGGTCACGCCAGACTTCATCAATCAGATTGCCAACTCTGACGCCTTCATGAAGATGATCGAGAACCGCTTCCGCGTCATGGCCGAGTACCTGAAGAGCGACGTCATCCCGAAGGAGTTCAAGAAGCTCTCCGGCGGCTGATGGCTGCGGATTTCGAGAGGCAGTCGTGGGCCGGCGGCCGTCAGGGCCGCCGGTTCCGTGTTTAGGGACTGGTCAACTACTGGAGGCCAAACTGCTCACGGAGCGCGAGTCCCTCGCGGGCGAGGTCCTCGGCGTCGCCGTGCCGCCTCGACACTTCAAGGACGAACGTCCCGCCGTACCCGGTCTCCTTCAATGCATCGACAAACGCCTTCCAGTCGATGCCGCCCCTGCCGGGCAACCAGTGCCGGTCGTGAGGGAAACCGTCGGTGTCCTGCACGTGCGTCGCGGCGAGCAGCCCTGCGTCCGCGAGCGTCTTCGCGCACTCGGCGGGGTTCTCGCCGTTGAAGAAGGCGTGCCCGGTGTCGAGGCACGCCATGGCTCCGGGGGCGCTGCTGCATATCTCGACGAGGTCCTCGACGGGCGCGCCGAAGTGACGGCGGTCGTCGTCGGGCCCGTTGCCGAGCATGTTCTCGACGCAGACCGTCTGCTCGTGCTCGGCGGCCAGCTCGACCAGCTGAGCGACAGCGTCGATGACGAGCTCCCGGAATATGCCGACGAGGAACTCGCTCGAGCTACCTGCCCACGTCCCGGGATGGAGGACGAGCTTGGGCTGCCCGAGCTTGGCGCACCGGGCGACGGCCTCGCGGGAGACGTTCATCGCGTAGTTGCGGACAATCTCGTTATAGTTGCCTATGTCAATGCCGCTCCAGAAGGGCAGGTGCGCCTGCGCCGCGACGATCCCCGTATCCTCCAGCGCGGCGACTAGCTCCTCGAAGACGGCGGCGTTGGTGAAGCGGGGATCGAGGTAGCGCGAGTGCACCTCGACGCGCTCATACCCGATCTCGCGGAGCTTGCGGATGCTCTCGACGGGCCCGAGCTCGTTCAGGATCACCTGGCTGATGCCGTAGTCCATCGTTCCTCCCGCGCTCATTCTAGCCGGGATGCCCAGGCAGGGCAAGAGGAGAGCCGGCAGGGCCTATCGACTCCCGCGCCGCCGGGCCCCGGCAGCCTTCACGAGCGCCCTGAAGGGCCCGAGCTGCACGCGGTCACGCGAGAACATGCGCTCGGGATGCCACTGCACCCCCATGACGAAGCGGCCGGGCCTCGGGTCCTCGATGGCTTCGACAACGCCGTCGCAACAGTGAGCGACTATCCGCAGGTTGCGTCCCGGCGAACGCACCGCCTGGTGGTGGAAGGAGTTCGTCCTGAGGCGCGTCCGCCCGAGGGCCTTCGCGCAGAGCGTGCCGGCCTCGACGTCGACGCGGTGGCGCACCCGGGCGCCCGAGTGACAGATGAGCTTCGGGTAGAGATGGGAGGTGCCCAGGTCCTGGATGATCGAGCCGCCCCGCGTGATGCTGATCAGCTGGTGGCCCCCGCATATCCCGAGGACCGGGATGCGCCGCCGATCGGCCTGGCGGGCCAGCTCCAGGTCGTACGCCATCCGCCGCGGGTTGATCAGGTTCGTGGCCGGGTCGAGCTTTTCACCCCAGAGCTTCGGGTGGTAGTCGGGGCTGCCCACGAGGAGGAGGCCGTCGACGGTATCGAGCTGGCCGCGTATTTGCGCCTTCGACCCGACGGGCGGCAACGCAAGGGGAACCCCGCCTGCCGCCGCCACCGCCTCGGCGTACCCCTCGGGAATGTAGGGATTGGCCGGCTTCCCCGCCGAGCCCATGCCCATGGAGATGCCGATGCGACGGGGCATCACGCCTCTCCCTTGAGGAGCACCTTGCCCGGCCGCTCGCCGGTTAGCTTGCCCTCCCGCTGGACGAACGTCCCTCCGACGAGCACGTGGCTCACGCCGCCCGAGAGCTGCTTCGGCTCCTCGAACGTAGCGTGGTCAGTGATCTCCTCGGGGTCGAAGACAGTGACGTCGGCCGCCTTGCCGGTCTCGAGCGTGCCGCGGTCGCTCATGCCCAGCCGCTCGGCTGGCATGGAGGTCATCTTGCGGATGGCCTCGGCCAGCCTGAGCACCGGCTTTTCGCGCACATATCTCCGCAGCACGCGCGTGGGCGTGCCGTAGCCGCGCGGATGTGGCTTACCCTCGGCGCTCGGGCCCGACAGGCCGCGGGCGCCCGAATCGGAGGCGACCATGACGAACGGCCACTGCATTATCTCGACGAGGTGCTCCTCGTTCATGACGAAGTATATAGCAGACGTCTGGGCGCCGTCGGCCAGGATGATCTCGAAGACCGCGTCTACGGGTTCCTGGCCACGCGACTCGGCGGCCTCCTGGACCGACATGCCCTCGAGCTGCTTGAGCTCCGGGTTCTGCACCCAGGCGATCCGCACGCGCTGCCAGAAGTCGGGCTCGGCATCCTCGGCCACCTCTTCGGCGATGCGCGAGCGCATAGCCTTCGATCCAAGCCGCTCGAGCAGCCGCTCGCGGCCGCCCTCGTAGGTCCACGAGGGCAGCACGGACCCCAGCCAGGTCGACGAGGCCACGTACGGATAGCGATCGGCCGCAAAGTCGGCCCCCGACTCGTAGGCCTCCATGAGCATTTCGCGCAGGTGCTCGAAGAGCGGCCAGTGCCGGACACCCGACACCTTGAGGTGGGCGATCTGCACGCCTATCTTCGCCGAGCGTCCTATCTCAAGGGCCTCCTCGACCGCGTCGAGAACCCCGCCGCTCTCGCCCCGTATGTGGGAGGTGTAGATGCCGCCGTACCTCTTCACTGACTTGGCGAGCGCGATGATCTCGTCGGTCTCCGCAAAGCACCCGGGCGGGTATATCAGCCCCGTCGAGAGCCCCCAGCATCCCGCCTCCATCGCGGCCGCCGCCGACCGCTTCATGGCCGTCAGCTCCTTGCGCTTCGGCTTGCGCCTCTCGTGCCCCATGGCGCCCGCCCGCAATGTTCCGTGCCCGACGAAGAACCCCCGGTTGATGGCCGAGCCGGCGCTCGTCACCTCCTCGAAGAAGCCCGGTGCGTCCGACCACGAGACCTTCAGGTCGAGAGCCGAGGCGGTGCGATCGAGGTCGCTCTTGAAAGGCCCCGTCACGGGGAACGGGGAGCCGCCGCAGTTGCCGGAGAACTCACTTGTCACGCCCGAGGCGACCTTGGACTCGGCCCCCGGCGCGGCGAGACAGAGCAACTCAGAGTGGCTGTGGATATCGATGAACCCGGGGCAGACCACCTGCCCCGAGACGTCGAGCTCCTTGCTGCCGTCGGGCTTCTCGAAGGAGCCGACCTGGGCGATGAGCCCCTCGCGAATCGCCACATCTCCGCGGGCGGGCTCGGTGCCTGTCCCGTCGACAATGAGGCCGCCGGTCAGGACGAGATCGAAGGGCTTCGGCATGTCGGCCTCCGCAAGCTGAGTGCTAGGTGTCGTCGGGCCGTTCCGCGGTGCTCGCACCCCCGAGGATCTCGAGCGCACGCGTCATGTCCCCGTGCACCGGCGCCCTGAAGTCCATCCACCTCCCCGATGCCGGGTGGGCGAAGGCCAGCCTCTCGGCGTGGAGGGCCTGGCGGTCGATGACCGGAGTCGCGTCGTCGCCCGAGCCCCGCAGCCCAGCCTCGGTTATCGAGACCTCCCGGCCATATACCGGATCGCAGAGGACCGGGTGTCCCATGTTGGACATGTGGACCCGGATCTGATGTGTCCTGCCCGTCTTGAGCAGCATCCAGATGAGGGAGAAACCGCCGTAGCTCTGCTGGACGCGGTACTGGGTCGTGCTGGCTTTCCCGTTGTGGCGAACGGCCATCTGCTTGCGCCGCCGCTCGTCACGCCCCAGCGGCCGGTCGATGATCCCCTCCTCGACAACCGGAGTCCCGTGCACGATCGCCAGGTACTCCTTCGTGACTTCGCGCGCGCGCCACTGCCGCTGGAGCTTCTTGTGGGCCCCGTCGTTCTTGGCGCAAACTATGCACCCCGTGGTGTCCATGTCCAGCCGGTGGACAATTCCCGGCCTGACCGGGTCGTCATTAGCCATCGAGAGCTCCACCCCGCGCCCGATCAGCGCGTTGACGAGCGTGCCCGATGAGTGGCCGCGCGACGCGTGGACCGGCATTCCCGCCGGCTTGTTGACGACGATGATGTCCACGTCCTGGTACACGACGTCGAGGTCCATCTCCTCGCCGAACGGCTCGAAGCTTTCCTCCTCTTCGGAGAGGAGCGTGACGATCACCGTCTCGCCAGCCTTGACGGCATGGGCCGGCTTCGTCGGGTCGTTGTCGAGCGTCACGTATCCCTCTTCGATCAGCCGCTTGATATAACTCCGGGAACACTCCCGGACCCGCTCGGCAAGGAATACGTCGAGCCTCGTGCCGGCAGCGGCCTCGGGCACGTCGAGGACGATGACATCTTCGATGCGGTCGGGATCCACGCGAACCGCCCCCCCGCCCTAACACCAGCCCCCGGATTGAGAAATGCAACGGGGCTCCATGCGAGAGGAGCCCCGTTCGATCAGGTGAATCCCGGGTCCACCAACAACCCGCCCGTCAGTTCACGCCCAGCAGGTTCTTGGCGACGTCAACCGCCGAGCTGGCGTCCGGCGCGTAGCCGTCGGCGCCGATCTCGTCGCAGTAGCTCTGTGTCACCGGGGCGCCGCCGATGAGCACCTTGGTGTCGATCCCGGCGGCCTTCACTGCGTCGACGACCTCCTTCATCTGCGGCATCGTCGTGGTGAGAAGCGCCGAGCAGCCGATCAGCTTGATGTTGTCGGCCTTGGCCGCCTCCACGAACTTCTCGGCCGTCACATCGATGCCGACATCAACGACCTTGAAGCCGGCGCCCTTGAACATCATCATGACCAAGTTCTTGCCGATGTCGTGCAGATCGCCCTTGACCGTCCCGATGATCACGCTCCCCTTCGGCTCAATGCCGGCCTTCACGATCTCGGGCTCAAGGACATCCATGCCGGCGTGCATGGCCCTCGCGGCGATCAACACCTCGGGCACGTAGACCTCGTTGGCCTTGAACTTCGCGCCGATGATGCCCATGCCGGCAATGAGGCCCTTCTCGAGGATGTCACCGGCCGGAGCTCCCTCGTCGACGGCCTTCTGGACCATCTCCTTGACCTCGGGGGCTTTGCCCTTCTGCAACGCCTCCGAGATCGCATCGTAATCAGCCATCTCGCTACTCCCGTTACCCTCGGCGCCAATCGATATGCCGTGCTGAAGTTCCCCGGCGGGACCATCCCACCTGCGCGAAGTCTATAGCGGACCGCCCGCCTGTGTCAAGACATTTCGCGCGGGGGCGGGATTCTCTACCTGGCAGCCCGGCTGAGCAGTTTGCCCACCGTTGTCTCGATATTGATGAAACGGCCGCCGCCGCGCTCGGCGGCCCCGACGCGGATGGGCGTGGATTCATCATTTACAGCGTCGAGAACAATGGGCACGGCCATGCCGCGCCGCTTGCCCGGGCGCAGGTCAAAGAGCATGCCGCTCCGCCGCGAACGCCCCGGCAGATCGGCGTATACCGCCAGGTCCAGGCTCTTCGCGACTGGCTGCTCGGCCGGCAGCCAGTTCGCCACCACGTGAAGCTCGAGCCTGCCGTCAGCAGACCTGACGAGAGCGGGCGAGAGCTCGATATCGCTGGTCAGCGCGATATTCTCCACTAGGCGGATCGGATCGCGGTCGCCGAAGCGGAGCTCTATCAGCACCTCCTTGGTCCCCAGCTTCTCCCCGAATCCGGGCCTCACCCAGAGCGGCACGACCGACGACTCATCGGCATCGAGCGCGACCCGCGCGAAAGCCGGGTCCGACCGCCACCCCTTCGGGAACTGGGGTTCGATGCGCACGATGGCCGGCTCGTCGAAGCGGTTCGAGACCATGAGCCCGACCCTCTGCGCCCTGAATCGCGAGTGGACGGTGGTCCCGGCCTCGAAGCCCAGCGAGAGGCGAGTTAGCATCAGAGGCAGATCGAGCCCGGTGAGGAAGACAGGCTCCGGCCCCAGCTCCGGGCTTTGCATCGTCACGCCGAGATATTCGGTCCCCCCCACGGGACCGACGTTGCCGAAGAGGTCAACCGACTTCACGGAGCCCGGCTCGCCCAGGTACATCGGACGGATGGTGGCCCTCCCCTCGTCGCGCCAGGCGGCGAGGAGCCCCTTGCCGTTGGCATCCGCGAACAGATACCCCTTGGCACCCGTGCCCAGGAGCAGCGGGCCGACATACCTGGCTTCGGTAAGGAGTCGGGCGCACGTCGAGAGCGCGTAGTAGGACGCGTTTGGCCCGCGGCGCGAGACCAGGCCGCACGTCTCATCGGCGAAGCGGGGCACGAACGCCCTGTCTGCGCCGAAGCGTTTGGCGAGTATCAGCTTCTTCGCGAGATCCGCGGCCTGGGCGATCTCGGCCTTGTGCTTCGAGTCGGCCAAGAGGTCCGCCAAGCCCTTCGTCTCTACTACCAGCCAGATGCTGCCATCCGACTCGGCCCTCGACCGGAGCAGCGCGGGCAACCTCTCCGGCGACAGCTCGGCCGGCACGGTCACGGTGTAAGCGTCCGCCACCGTCGAGGCCACGGCTGAGTCAATCCGGCCGGCGGGCCAGGGGATGCTGATCCTCTTAAGCTCGGCACGGGCCTGCAGAAAGCGCCTCATAGGCCCGACCACCGGCTCGATCGCCCGCAGCGCCGCGAAAGACGGGTCGCCGTCCGGCCCAAGCTGCCACGAATCGACATAGAACTGGAACCGCCCTACCGCCGCCTCGACGTACCTTTCATAGTGACGCGGGTGGTCTCTCATGGCCGCGGCGGCCCCCCCCCGCCGGTTCGAGAGCTTTACCGCCAGCTCTTCTGGGAAATCCCCCAGCACACCAACGAGCCTGCCGCCGCCGCGCCCGAATGGGCCGAGGAACCGGTCAAGCCTGCGCCAGGACTCCGGCTCCTTCCCGAGCCTGAGCGAGCTCTCCCAGAGGCGGATCCGGACGAGCCGGGCCCCCAGCACCTTGAAGGCGTAAGCCGCGCCGGCGTCGAAGGCTGCGGATGCCGGCCGGAGGTCGACACCGTAGATCTCCCCTGCCGCGTGGGACGGCGCGTAGGGGCGCAGCCGGCCGATCCGCTCCTGCCTGAAGGCGACCGGCTCCTCCGAGCCGTCCGCCGCTATGCTGAAAAGCTCCGCCTGCGCCTCGAAGGGACCGAAGCGGTCCAGCGGGACGTCCACGTCGTCCTTGAACCTGTGGTTGAGTCGGGCCTCGTCCGGCGCGGCTGCTTCGAGACTCAGCACCTCTTTCTCGTCCATGTCGAGGATCTTGAGCACCCGCCTGTAGCCGACGATCTCGGGCGAGGCAGACAGGCCCTTGAACTCCAGCTCAATCCTGACCTTCTCAGCCTCGCGGAACAGGTTGCCGTCCTTGTCGGTCGTGAGAACCGCTCTCGGCTTGCGCACCACCGACATGTCGTCGAAGTAGACCTTCGCGTCGCGATCGGTCGACTCCACCATCACCCAAAGCCGGCCCTTTCGCGCGCGGTTGGGAACATCATTGATGCGCAGCTCGGGCATCTCCATCCACTGCGAATCGCCCGGGCCGAACGAGATCCAGTCACCGTCGTCGAAGAGCTCCTTCCCCGCACCATCGAAGATAGGGTTGTTCTTCGCGTCCAACCACGCCAGTCTCAGCCGGGCCCGCGTACGCCTGGCGGCCGCATCGCCCCGCCGGTGCTCGGCATCTATGATTGCCCTCGCGTAGCCGTGGACTTTGTAGGCGTAGGCCGGGTCGATCGGCCTGGGAATCTCGCGGTAGATGGCGGCCCTGCCGGCGACGAGCTTCCCCTCGAGCCACCGCCCCCCCGAAACGGCGATGCGCACACACTTGCGCTCGGTCGCCGGGCCCCGCTTGGAGTCGTGGTGTGAAAGGCTGGGATTGAAGATGTGCTCCGCGCGGAAGTAGGCCGGGTAGTCGCCGTGGGTCTCGGCCGTAGTGTCGGTATGCTGGCCCCATCCAACCGGCAGCCGGGCCTTGTCCGGTCTCAGAGCGGTCGGGCCTTCGAAGTCGAAGTACTCGAGGTCGGCCTGCTTGCGCAAGTACTCATTGCGCTCCTGGGGATTCTCGCCGCCCCGGGCCGTGGCCGCGCAGAGCGCCGTTACGGCGCAGCATGCGAGAGCGGCCGCGAAGCTGCGGCAGAGGACCTTGAGATACACTCCCGGCACGGCATCCCCCCACAGGTTGACGCATAAGTCTTATCGGTCAGCCGGGCCGTCGGCTTTACCCCCGCTGGGGCCGCCCCGCGAGCGTTGCAGGAGCGTTCATCTTCATTTGCCGCCGAGGGGCGCTGCAGGTTAGAATCATGGTCCCTGGACCGCTATGCGGAGGCCGGGCATGTCGCGCCGCGATGCCGAGAGGATCGACGAGCTCCGCCGGCTCATCGCCCGCCACGACCGCCTCTACTACGCGAAGCAGCGGCCCGAGATATCCGACCGGGAATACGACCGCCTTCACCGCGAGCTCGTGGATCTCGAGGCCGAATATCCCGCGCTCGTCACCCCCGACAGCCCCACCCAGCGCGTGGGCAGCGAGATCACAGGAGACTTCGAAACGGTCGACCACCTCCAGCCGATGATGTCGATGGACAACACCTACTCAGGCGACGAGCTCCGCGAGTTCGACGAACGCGTGTCGAAGCTCCTTGGGGGCGAGCCCCGCGAATACGTGGTGGAGCTGAAGATCGACGGCACGGCCGTCTCGCTCATCTACCGCGACGGGATGCTCGAGCGCGGCCTGACCAGGGGCGACGGCCGCCGCGGCGAGGACGTCACGGGCAACATCAGGACCATACGGCAGATCCCACTCTCCATCGAGGGCGCGCCGCCGCTACTGGAGGTGCGCGGCGAGGTCTACATGAGCCGGCCGGAGTTCGCACGCCTGAACGCCCAGCTCGACGAGAAGGGCCAGCCCGCCTTCGCCAACCCCCGCAACCTGGCCGCGGGCACCCTCAAGCAGAAGGACCCACGGAACGTGGCCGAGCGGCGCCTAGGCTACTGGGCCTACGCCGTCGGGGCACTCGAGGGTGCGGAGTTCGCGCGGCACTCGGAGGCCCTCGAAGCGCTGGCCGCCTTCGGGTTCCCCGTCTCCCCGCACTGGAAGAGGTGCTCGTCCATCGACGAGGCGCTCGAACACTGCGACGAGTGGTCGGATAAGCGGCGCGAGCTCGACTTCGACACCGACGGCATGGTGGTGAAGGTGGACTCGCTCAAACAGCATGTCCGCCTCGGCGCGACGGCGAAGTCTCCCCGGTGGGTGATCGCCTACAAGTTCAAGGCGGAGCGCGCGGAGACCGTTGTCGAGGAAATCGACGTTCAGGTGGGGAAGACCGGCGTGCTGACGCCCGTCGCCCATCTCGAGCCGGTGGTGATCTCGGGCACGACGGTAAAGCGCGCCTCGCTCCACAACGCCGACGAGGTGGCGCGCCTCGATCTCCGCGAGGGCGACTCGGTCTTCATCGAGAAGGCGGGCGAGATCATACCGCAGGTCGTCGAGGTATTGGGCGAGAAGCGCCCGACGGGAGTGAAGGCATTCGAGATGCCGGGGGAATGCCCCGTCTGCGGGACCGGGGTCGTCCGCCGTGAGGGCGAGGTAGCCCACCGCTGCCCCAATCCGAAGTGCCCCGCCGTCTCGCGGGGGGCCGTCATCTACTTCGCCTCGCGAGGCTGCATGGACATCGAGGGCCTGGGCGAGAAGGTGGTGGACCAGCTGATTGACGCCGGCCTGATCTCCGATCCGGCCGACATCTACGAGCTCAAAGGGGAGAACGTCGCGGCGCTCGAGCGCCAGGGCGAGACCTCCGCGGCCAACCTCATCGCCGGCATCGAGGAGTCGAAGAAGCGCGATCTGCCGAGGCTGCTGACGGCCCTTGCGATACCCCACGTGGGCTCGGCCACGGCGGCGACACTGGCCGCGCACTTCGGATCGTTGGAGAAGCTGAGGGCGGCGACCCTCGATGACTTCGTCGAGCGCAAGGAGGGGAGGAAAGCCGAGAAGGTCCGAATCGCCACCGTCGGACCCATAATGGCCCGGGCCATAGTGGATTACTTCGCGCGGGAGGACAAGCGAGCGCTCATTGACCGCCTCGTAGCTGCGGGGCTCAACACGAGGTCGCTTCGCGAGCCCCCCCCCGCCGACGAGCAGCCGCTGGCCGGCAGGACCATCGTCGTCACCGGCACACTGGAAGGCTACAGCCGCGACGGAATCAAGGAACTCATCCGAGAACTGGGCGGCAGGGCCTCCGGCTCGCTCTCGAAGAAGACGGACTACGTCGTCGCGGGCGAGAAGGCGGGCTCGAAGCTTGAGAAAGCGCAGAAGCTTGGCGTGAAGGTGCTCACCGAGGCGGAGTTCAACGACCTAATCGGGAAGTGATCCCCTGGCCTTGAAGCGAGTGCAGCGGCTGCCCGGGACGTGCTGACGCCGGCTACCTGCCGGCAGCCCAGGCCGCCTCGGCCGCCTGCTCGAGCACGAAATCGCTCGAGGTGGGCAGCTCGAAGACGATGCCCTCGGTAACGCCCGGCGCCGGCAGCCCCGCCGACCCGATGGCGCCCCCGGGTTGCACGCGGCGCCACGATATCACCTTCAACTCGTGCGAGCGGAAGTAGCTGGCCGCTCGGCCAATGTTGTCGGGGCACTCCAGGGCGACCAGGCACTTGCCTTTAATGTCAGTGGGCAGGAACCGTATGGCGTCGGCCATCCCGCTCGCGCCCTCCGGCCCGTAGGGGTTGAGGGCGTCACCCGAGAACAGGAATGCCACCGGGCCTCGGCCGGGCCCACGGGGTGCTGAGCTCGCGAGGCGGACGAGCCGCTCGATCTTCGCCGCGTGAAGCTTCGCGGGCGTCAGGCCGCTCCCCGTGCATCTGCTGCACCTGCACGCGCCGAGCCCCCTCCCTCCCAGGAGGACTCCGCCCAGCCCGGGCAGCTTGAAAGCGCGAACGAGCCTCTCGGAGATGGCCCTCTGCGCGGCGGGCTCCGAGGGACATATCTGTGCGGCCTGGCCGCGGCTCAGGACCGCGTGGTCGTACCGGACGATCACTTCTTCGCCGTCGCCTATGAGCCCGCCCGCCCTTCGCTTGATGGACCATCGCTTCCGCGCGCTCGAGAACGGATAGCGCGTCTCGCCCTCGGCGACGACATAGTCGGTGCCCTCAACATAGCGGGTGCCGCCGAGCGCCCAGACCTCCGGACGCGTGGCACTGGAACGAAGGATATTAGCCGCGTCGAGCGTCGCCGCTGCACCACCCCGCAGAACGTGACGCTCGTCGAAGACGCGCACGGCGGCGGAGGAAGCCGGCGAGCTCGACACGATCTCCCGTGCCTCCGACATGCACCTGAGGAAGACGGCGGCGCGCAGGCCCGCCGCGCGGGCGCGCGCCAGCACCGCTGAGACCCGCCTCAGCGCATCGTCGTCCTTCAGCGAGTAGACTGCGGGGGTGTCGATGATGAGCAGGTTGAAGCGGAGATCCGCCAGACGCTCCGGCGACGGATCGAGGTCTCCGGCACCGTCCCACCGGAGGGCGACCCCCCTGACACGGCGTCCCGGGGCGTCCGATATGTCGACCCCGGCGATCTCGCCGCCATTCTTCGAACGGACGACGAGCCACGAAAGCGCTCTCACGGCCGCTGCAAGCCCCGCCTTCGAGCCTGCCGCCAGCATCACCTCGCTGCGATTCACCCGGATGGCGTAGGCCTCGGCTCCCCGCGGCGGCTCGACGCCAAGGCCATCGAGCACAGTCCTGTGCGCCGGGTCGCCCCCGCAGCTCAGCACGATCCTCGGGCGCTTCCGGGCGCCCGCGTCTCCGGCCCGGAGCACCAGCGCATCGTGCTCGAGAGGGTGCTCCAGCGTCCCGCGGACCAGCGCCACCGCTTCCGCAGCAGCAGGCCCCGAGACGACGATCCGCAACGTATCGGGGACGTGGAAGTTCTTGGAGCGGCCGGTAGTCCGGATGCTCCTGGGGGTGGGGATCGGACTGGGCTCGCCCACGCGGACCTCGTCGATCTCAGCCCAGCCCGGGCCCTGGACGGTGAACCTCAGGCGGTACGTGCCGCCGAGCGGGGGGCTGATGGCCAGCTGCCTCCTCCGCCAGCTCGGGCGGGCGACATCGCAGACGGCCCTGAACCTGCGGCCCCCTTCGTCCATGCCGGCCGCCTCGCGCTGAAGCTCCGCAGTGAGCGAGCCTGCGGTCCCGCGCACGTCGAAGGAGACAGCAACATTCCTTGCCGCCCCCAGGTCGATCTTCGTCGAGAGTTCGGCCGAGCGGCCCTTCCCGGCCTCGAGCCGCGCACACCAGACGCCTCCGGGCTTCCCCCGCCCGACACGGCCCAAGTCTCCTGCCAAGAGCGTATCTTTCGGTTCGCCCTTGCGGGACAGCCCGTCGATCTCGATCCTGGCGGGCCGTGTCAGCGACTCGCCCCTGAAACGCAGCGTCAGCTCCGCGATCTCACCCGGCGCGCATTCGACCACCTGAGAAAGCGAAGAGCCGCTCGCCGCGGCCGAACGTATCATCGACGCCGGGCCCGGATCGAGGGCAAGATCCGTGGCGACGGTTACATCCCCCACGGCACGCCACGCCCCCGAGAGCCCGCCGCCCGGCTTCTGCCGGGCAAAGTCCCCGTCAGCGATCTTCAGGGCCCCGGACCACACAGAGTCGATCCAGAGCCTGCCGTGTCTCCTGCTAGCGGGGAGCCCTATCGTGATTCGCACCTTCATGTAGCCGCGCGTCGCAAATCTGCCCCGCCAGAGGCACCAGTCCCGGGCCGAGGCCCGGGCGCCTGAGGACCGCCAGCCGACAAAACCTTCCCTGTTGTGCGTCTCGAAGGAGGGATTGACGAGCTCGGCAGCCTCGGCGGCCCCGCCCGGCAGAAGGGCGACGGATGCCAGCACCGCGGCCATGATCGTCAGGCTGCGCAAGTGGGTCTCCAGTCGCTCTGCAGGATGGAGAGGCCGGCTTGCAGTGGCAAGTTCTGGCGCCGGCGCATCGCGTCAGCCGCTAACGAGGCTTCTTCTCCTCGGAGTAGAGCCACGCCATGATCCTTGTCCTGAAGCGGGGAGTGCCCCAGGCCTTGCGGAAGGTCTCGAGCTCGTCCTTCGCCGCGCCCGAGGGGGCGAAGGTGAATATCTCATTGTCGTCGGTGGTCATCACATTCCGCTCGACCAAGTGCTGGGCGGCCGCCAGCGCCTGCTCGCGATCGCTCCCGATCGTCTCCGCTATGTCGTCCAGAGACGCGGTCTTGAAACTCCTCGACTCGAAGCTCTCGATCAGCCTCTGGTGCGCCCGGCTCTTGACCGTGTTCGCGATCACCAGGCGGAGCTTCTCCTCCTCCGTGAGCTCCTTGCCCGGCTCCTCGACCTTCACTTCGGCGGGGGATGCTGCCGCGGCCGCGGGCTTCTCCTCTGCGGGGGCAGGGGCGGGGGCGGGCTCCGGCTTCTGCATGAGCTTGATGCTCTCCTCCTCGGTCTTCAGCGTCTCGAAGAACCGCGTGAGCCCCGCGAGTTTGATGACGTGCTCGACGCGCTGGCTGACCTCGCACAGAACGAGCTTGCCGCCACCTTCCCTGCACTTGTCGTTGACCAGCACCAGCAGGCCGATCCCCTCGCTCGTGATGCCCGGGAGCGCCTTCATATTCAGGATGACGTTCGAGCGCCCCTTGGCCACCGTGGCCGAGACTTCCCCGACCAGCTGGACGAAGGCATCCCGCCTGTAGCTCTCGTCGAGGTAGATCACCGTGGCATCGTCGCCTACCGGCTTGATCTTGTGCGCAACCATCATACCCCCTACCGGGCCGTCTGCCCCCTATCATGCGGCCTCCACGCTTTTTACCAGCATTGCCGAAAGCGGTCAAGGCAAATAATGCAAAATGTGAGCCCTCTCCAAACGACGCACAACGCCCCTGCGAGGCCGGGAGAGCCTTTCGCCGCTTGACTGTCGACCGCCGGTATGCTACAGTCAGCCGTGAGCAATGGAGCTCCTGGCCATCACCTCCTCGAACCTGGAGAGGCTCCTCGTGGCACTCGCCGAGGAGGGGGCGGTCTATGTGCCGGGCAACGAGAAGTACGGCTCCCGCGGGATCCGGGCGTACCGGCGGCTCGCCGAGACGGCCCGGCTGGAGCTGCCGGGCATGGTGCTCGATCAGTCGCTCAGGGAGTTCGTGCTGCCCCCACGCGAAGAGCTGGGTCCGGCAGCGACGGAGGGTTCCGGAGACAGCTCGGGAGACGACGGAGATAGGCGCCCTGACCGCCGTATCTTCGTCTGCGGGGTGAAGGCCTGCGACCTGGCGGCGCTCAAGTGCCTTGACGCGGCCCTCGGCGGCGGCAACGGAAGCATGCGGTCGGCCTCGGCACGACGCGAGGCCCTGGTCCTCCTCTCCTCCGACTGCACGGCACCAGACGAGTATTGCCACTGCTCGCTCCTGGGCGGCACGCCCTGGCCGCGGGAAGGTTTCGATCTCAACCTTTCTCCGGTCGATTACGGGTACGTCGTGGAGGTCGGCTCCGATCGTGGTCGCTACATAGCCGAGCGCAACCGGGCGCTGTTTACCGTGCCAAGCGCAGAGCTGACGCGGCAGCGCGACGAGACGCGCCAACGGGCCCTGAAGACGGTCGAGGACCAGAACGAGGCCTTTCGGCTCTCCGGGCCTCACCAGGATATCATCCGCGGGAGTGACGACTCGACTCAGTGGAACGAGAGCATGCGGACCTGCGTCCAGTGCTGCGCCTGCATGTACGTCTGCCCCACATCTCACGAGACGATCGTCTGTGAACGGCCAGCATCCGATCCGGACAAAGATGGCAACGGGGAGGCCAGTCGCGCTCGCACGTGGGACTGCTGCTTCCGCCCGGGCCACGGCGAGGCCGCCGAGCCCGGGGCCGGCCGATCCACCTTGCGCGAGCAGTTCATCGAGCGTTTCCATGCCAAGTTCGACCGGTTCTTCGACGCCCACGCTCGGGTCGCCTGCACCGGCTGCGGCCGATGCATCCGGGCCTGCCTGGGGCACATAGACATAAGGCAGGTATTCAAGTCATTGGACGGCTGACGCGGAGTGAAGATGCCCGGCCCGCATCTCAACATATGCACGTTCTGCTCGCTGGGCTGCGACGTCCGGCTCGAGCCGGCCGCTCACGCCGACCTCGTGAGGCAGGAATACGTTGCGGGCGGCCGCTTCGGTGGCAGGCTCTGCGCGAAGGGCAACTACATCGCCGATCTCGTCAACCATCCCGGGCGGCTCGACGAGCCGCGCATCGAAGGTGATCGCACGCCCCTCGGCGAGGTGCTCGCCCGGGTGGGCGAGGCGATGCGCGAGCGCGAAAAGGTCGCGCTGGTGCTCTCGGGCGACGCCTCCGTGGAGGAGGGAACCCTCGCCGCACGATTCTCGGCCGAGGCGCTCGCGCCGGAGCGCTTCGCCGTGGCCTTTCCCACCGGAGACGGCAAGGTGGCAAGGGCCCTCGCCGCATGCGGGGCGCCGGCCGCTTCACCGGATGACCTGGCCGAGGCTGACTGCGTCGTCGCCGTAGGGCGGCCCTTCGAGGTGGGGCCCGTCGCGGCGGGCGCCGTTCTGAATGCGAGGCACTCCGAGCGGGGCTGCGTGCTTGCGTCAATCGCCGAGGGGGACACGCTCTTCGGCCGTTTCGCCGACGAGAGGCTGGGCGGCACGGTCCGGCACGGTCTCGTCGAGCTCGTGGGGGCCCTGGGGGCGAGGAAGGGCCCGCCCGACTGGGCGAGAGACATCGCCAAGGCTGCCAAGAAGGCCAAGACCGAGGCCGATCCGAAGTGCGCTCGGCGTATCGCCGCTGCTTTGAAAGGCGCTGACAGGCCCGTGTTCCTCCTTGCCACAGGGGACCCTCTCGCGGCCGGGCTCGCCTCGGCTGCCTGCGTTCTGGCAGGCAAGGGCGCCAGCCTCTTAGCTCTATCGAGCTATCCCAACGCGCGTGAGCTCGCGGAGCTCTCGACCGCGTCCGTGCCGGACGTGATCAAAGCTGCCCGCGAGGGGCGTGTCACGTCGCTCATTTGCCTCGGCGTCGATCTCATCGAGGGCTATCCGCACGCGGGGGTGGCCGAGGCGCTCGGCCGGCTCGAGATGCTCGTGGTGGGCGCTGCATTCGAGAGCGAGTTCACCCGCAGGGCGAACGTGGTCCTGCCGGTTGCGCTCGCCGTCGAGAGGGACGGGACGTTCCTCGGCCATCGGCACGAGGCCGCCGCGCGTCCGCCAGGAGGGGCGGCGGGCTACGGAGAGATCCTCAAAACAATCGCGGCGGCAATGGGCGTCACGCTGGGCCCCGCCGAGAACGAGCCCGGCACCACGGGCGGCGAGGCGACCGTTGAGCCCTTCGGCGACGCGGCGGGGCTCATCGAGGAGGCGCTGTCGGCGGAGCCGCCTGCGGTGGTGATGAGCACGGCCGTGGATCACGCGGAGCGTTCGCTCACGCGAATGGTGCGCCTGGGCGCTGAGCTCGTCAGATACGCGGAGATCGGATGAAGCGGCTCTTCGTCAACCTCGACCTCTGCATCGGCTGCCTCGCGTGCCAGCAGGCCTGCGCGATGACCCATCGCGGGAACACGGCCCTCAGGTTCGGCGAGATAGCCGGCACGCGGCTGGCGCCCTCGGTGTGCCGCCAGTGCGTCCAGGCGACGTGCGTGAGCGCATGTCCCGTCGGCGCTCTGGTCAGGACCGACGACGGAGTGGTGGTGCGCAGCGAGATCGCATGCATCGGCTGCCTCTCGTGCGCCGCGGCATGCCCCTTTGGCGCGCTGAGCGAACAACTGGACGGCGAGCGCGTCGTGACGAAGTGCGACAACTGCGAGGAGCGCCTGTCGAGGGGTCTGGAGCCCGCCTGCGTCGCGACCTGCCCCACCGGGGCGAGGCTGTTCCTCGAGGTCGCGGAGGTAATCGAGGGCAAGCATGGGGTCATGGTCGGCGCGGCGTCGCTGAGGCTTGCGCCGAGTGAGGAAGGAAGCTAGCGCGGTCAGGACACAATGAAAGCGGACGAGCTACTCGTAACGGCGGGGTGCTTCGCGGCGGTGGCGGTGCTCACAGCGGCGGCCGGCCTCGTCCTGGAGTGGGCCCGGCGGCGGCTCGCCGCGCGTCTGCAGTCGAGGACCGGCCCGGGGCCGCTGCAGCCTCTCCGCGACCTCCTCAAGCTCGCGCGCAAGGAAACGATCGTTCCCGACGCCGCTCAGCAGGCCATATTCATGCTGATGCCCATCGTCGCGCTCGCCGGGGTGAGCGCCACCTCGCTGCTGGTCTGGGGGGCGAGCGTGTGTCCCGGTCTCGGCTTCGAGGGCGACCTGATCCTCATTCTCTATCTGCTGGTTTTGCCGGGGGTGGCCCTCGCAGTGGGCGCCTGCGCCTCGGGCAACCCGCTGGCGGCAATCGGCGGGGCGCGGCAGATGAAGCTGATCGTCGCGGCACTGCCACCTCTGATCCTGGCCGTGGCCACGGTGCTCTTCCGAACGGCCAGGCCCGGGGGCGGCCTCGGCCAGGTGAGCTTAGCGCTCGCCGACATTCTCGAGGCGCAGAGGGGCTCGTACTGGATGTTGGAAACGGGCTCGGTCTACGATGCCGCGCCGCGCCTTCCCGTTCTGAGCGCCTCGGGCTTCATCGCCTTCATGATCGCCATCATCAGCGCCCACGGCCTCCTGGGGATGCGGCCCTTCGACTGCGCAGACGCCGGGCCCGAGATCGCGGGCGGCGTCTACGCCGAATACGGCGGGCCCATGCTGGCCGTCTGGATGCTCGTCAGGATGATGATGCTCGTGACGCTGAGCGTCTTCGTGGCGACGCTCTTTCTCGGGGGCGGCAGGACGATGGCACTGCCTGCAGCCGCAGCGGCGCTCGGGATCGCGGCGACCATCAGCCTGCTCGCCGGTGTCATGGCGAGGGTCAGGATCGACCAGGCAGTACGCTTCTTCTGGCTTGACCTTGGATTGCTGGGGCTTCTGGCCCTGGTGCTTGCGGTGGCGGGGTACTGAACGTGAGCGCAGCCGGGGAATCGATCTGGATATACCATGCCCCGTGCGGCGGCGGGTGCGGCGGGTGCGACTGGGAGGTCGAGGCGTTGCTGGCGCCGCGGTACGACGCCGAGGCGCTGGGCCTCGGCTTCGTCGACACGCCCCGCCATGCGGATGTGCTGATCGTTACGGGCGGCGTCACCAAGCAGTCGGCGCCAAGGCTGCAGGAGCTCGTGATCCAGACGCCGAAGCCGAAGGTCTGCCTCGTAGTGGGCGCGTGCGGCTGCTCCCAGGGCATCTTCTCGGGCGGCTACCACATGTCGGGGCCGGCCGAGCCGGTGATAAAGGCGGTCGACGAGGCGGCGAGGATCATCTACGTCCCGGGCTGTCCGCCGCGACCCGAAGCACTCATCAAGGCTCTCCGCGGAGCGAAAGAGCTGCTGGACGAGCCGGCCGCAGAGGCGATGTAAGAGGGATCGAGGTCGCCATATGGCAGCAGTTGAGCAGCCCAGAACCCCGGCCAAGCCGGGGACCGAGCCTGGCGAGATCCTTGGCACGGTTCTCGAACGGCTGGGGCCCTTGGCCGCCGGAGAGAATACGCTCCGCCCCGGGCGGGCCGTCATCAGCGTCGGACCGGGCGAAGCCCCCGAGGCGGCCCGAATAGTCTTCGAGGAGTTCGGCGCGCGCCTGGTCGCGATAACGGGCACCGACATCCGCGAGGGCGTCGAGCTCCTTTACCAGTTCTCCTTCGACCGCGACCTGATGCTGCTCTCCCTGAGGACCGTCGCGCCGAAGCCCTTCCCGCAGATCGAGAGCATCACTCCGTTCGTCCCCGCCGCGGAGTGGGCCGAGCGTGAGGTCGCCGAGCTCCTCGGCGTCGGCTTCACGGGCCACCCGGGCCCGGGCAGGCTGCTTCTCTCCGACGACTGGCCCGAGGGTGTCTATCCGCTCAGGAGGGAGTTCCGGCGTGACTGAGCAGAGGACGCTCGTTCCACTCGGGCCGTTCCATCCGCTGCTGGCCGAGCCGGCGTTCTACCAGCTCGTCACAGAGGGCGAGCGGATAGTCGATTTGGGCGTGCGAATGGGCTACGGCCACAGGGGCGTAGAGCTCCTCTCCACCCGGAAGACGTGGAAGGGGTGCGTGGAGCTCTCTGCTCGCCTCGGCGCCGGCTCAGCCGCCGCTCAGTCTCTCGCCTTCGTCCTCGCCATCGAAGAGATCGCCGGCGTGAAGCCGCCGCCGCGGGCGGAGCGCCTGCGGACCGTCGTCCTCGAGCTCGAACGCATCGCCAGCCATCTCATGTGGCTCGGGCACTTCGCCCGGGCCGTGGGCAGCGATCTCATCTTTGCGCGCTCGTGGCAGCTGCGCGAAGAGGTGCTCGGCACCCTCGAGATGCTCACAGGCAGCCGCGTCGTCTCATCGAACGCGACCTTCGGCGGCGTCGACCTCGACATCGACGGGGGCATGACGGACGCACTGCGCTCGCTCTGCGAGCGGATGGGTCCGGAGATCGAGCATCTCTCCCGGCTGGTCGAGTCGGATTCGGTGATCGCCGAGAGAACGTCGGGCGTGGGGGTCTTAAGCGCCGACGACGCGGCGGCGCTCGGGGCCGTGGGGCCCGTGGCGCGCGCCGCGGGCATCGCGGCGGACATCAGGCGCGACGACCCCTACGGTGCCTACGGGGAGATCGAGTGGGACGTGTTCACGCGTACGGAGGGCGATGTCCACGCGATGACGATGGTGCGTCTAGGCGAGCTCGGCCAGTCGGTCCGGATCGTCTCTGCCTGCCTTGAGGATATGCCCACCGGGCCAGTAGCCGTCCCCGTCGATCGCGTGCCGCCAGGCGAAGGCCTCGGCCGCGTGGAGTCGCCGCGCGGCGAGACGTTCCACTACGTCCTTTCGGATGGCGGCAACTCCCCCGTGCGGCACAAGATCCGCGCGGCATCGTACATGAATATCCCGACGCTGGCCAGGCGCGCGGTGGGCGAGACGATCTCGGACGCGGCGCTCATCATCGTATCGGTCGATCCGAGCCACACCAGCGCCGAGAGAATGCTGCGGGCGAGATGCGCGCGCCGTGACGGGGATCTCTCGGCGGATGATCTGGTGGCGCTCAGCCGGGCGAGGTCGGCCGGTCTCGGGAACGGACTCGGAGCCTAGAGGAGCACTGAGAGCATGCCGGTGGTACAGGAGAAGCTCCTCGGTATGGACTTGGCGCTGTGGCCTGTAATGGTGCCGCTCTTCGCAGGGGTGGCGGTGCTTTTCTTCCCCAACTTCCTGCGCCGGTGGCGTGAGGGGCTGGTGGTCATCGCCGCCTGCGCCTCCGCGGCGGCCTGCCTGAAGCTGGCTCTCCTGGTCTACGGCGCCAACAGCCTCTATGGGCCGGGGCAGGCCTTCTCGGCGAGGTACGGCTCGTTCCTCATCTTCAGAACGGACCATGCCGCCGACCTGGCTCTCGATCTCGACCTGCGCCTCGACCAGTTGAGCTCGATGGCGCTTGCGGGGGTGGGCTTCTTCTCTTTCGTGTGCGCGCTCTTCTTGTGGGGAACGACGGGAGCCATACCCCGCAGGCGCGAGTTCTGCGCCTACTTCCTCTGGACATCGGCAGCTGCGGCCACCGCCGTCATGGCAAACAGCTTCCTCCTGCTGCTCTTGTCCTGGGGGGCGGTGACGGTCCTCTACTTCCTCCTGGTGACGACCGCCGGCGAGAGGGCCACCGAGGGGGCGCAGAAGAGCTTCGTCATGCTCGCATTCGGCGACGGGTGCCTGATGCTTGCGGTGGCGGGTGCGTGGGCCGTCTTCGGACACGCCGGCTTCTTCGGCACGGGAGGAGCCGCCAGCACGCTGGGCCTGGAGGTCGGCTGGCCGGCCTACGCCGTTTTCTTCCTCTTTGCGGCCGCGGCCCTCGCGAGGGCCGGCGTGTGGCCGCTGCACAACTGGATGCCCGGCGCGGCGGGAGGAAGCCCGGCAGCATTGAGCTCCTATGTGCCGGCTGCGCTCAGCATGATACTAGGTGCCTACCTGCTCTCGCGCGCCAGCCTTGGGCTTTTCCCTCTTCGCGAGGCCGGGACCGCCGGCTCTGTGCTCATGGCCATCGGAGCCGTCGCGGCCCTCGGCTGCGCCGCGGCTTCGCTCGTCCAAGCCGATCTCAAGCGATTGCTCGCCTACCTCGGCGCCTCCCAGGCTGGCCTGGTGGTGCTCGGGCTGGGGGCCGGCAGCGGGGCCGGGGCCGGCCTGCACGCGGCGAGCAGTGTCGTCTTCATGTCCTGCCTCTTCCTTTGCGCTGGCGTCGTCGAGAAGAGGGCGCGGACGACGGACCTCTTCAGGCTGGGTGGCCTCGCCAAGGAGATGCCCGGCACCTTCCTGGCGGCTCTGGTCGCGGGCGCCGCTGCAGCGGGCGTGCCGCTCTTCGGGGGCTTCGCGGGGCGATGGCTCATCTGCCGCGAGCTGCTGAGATCGTCGCCCGCAGGCCGGCTCTCGGTGTTCCTCTTCGCCGCGGGGGCCTTCACAGCCGCGATCGTCGCCGCGAGCGTGCTGAGGTTGCTGCATTCGGTGTTCCTCGGACGGGAACTCCTGTCCATGAGGCATCGCTCAAAGACCGACAGCTTCCAGAGGCTGACGATGGGGGTCCCGCTCGCGATTCTCGCGGGCCTCTCTCTCTTCATGGGGGCTATCTTCCCTCGGGCGGCGGGCCTCTGGAAGCCGGCGACCGCGGCGGTCATCGTCATCCTTGCCGCGGCTGGCGGGGCGCTGATCTACGCGGCCTGCGGCGTTTTCCGGTATCGCTCGCTCCGTCCCTTCATGGGCGGCGAGCGGACAAGCACCGTCGAAGCCCAGCCCGGCCGAATATACAGCGACCTGCTTCGATTCGGCGGCACGCACTTCTACGAGACGCTGAGCCGCCGGGCCTCGCCGCTGATCGCGAGGGTATTCGGGGATGCGGCCCGCGGGGCGTACGACGTCTACTCGCTGGCCGGCGCCGCCGGCACGCGACTCGTCGGACTCGTGACTGTGGCGCGGCGCGGAGGACCCGGGACATACATGGCCTGCCTCGTGGTGGGCGTGATGGCGATCATGCTCGCGCTCATGCGCGGGCATCTGTGGTAGGGACGTGGATTTGGCTGAGCTGATACACTGGCAGCTCTACCCGCTGCTGGCCCTCGTGCTCGCGGGCGCCGTGGTGGCCGTGGAGGTGCGAGGCAGGGCGGCTTCCGCCGCGGCGGTGGGGGCGACGGGCGTTGCGCTGGCCGCGGCGTTCGTCGTGCTCGGCGCTCCGGGGCTCGCGGCCGCGCAGGCGCCGGTGACGCTGATCTTGGTCGCGATGCTCCTGCGTGTGGACGCCTCCGGCGGGGGCGAGGAGACTGAAAAGGCCGGTCGCGATCGACGCGGCTTCGTCGCGGCGGCGTCGCTGGTCTTCGCGGGATTCATGGGGGCGGTGCTCATCTCGGCCTTCAGGGAGATACTCCCCTTCGGACACGGTGCCGCGCCACCCTTCGACGCGGGCTGGGCCCTCGGAGAGACGGGGGCGGGGAATCTGGTGAGCGCGGTCCTCTTCGGGCTGCGCCCGATGGACGCGCTGGCCGCAGCGGCGGCGCTCCTGGGCGCGGTCGTGGGGGTGCTGGCCGTAGTTCGGTATCGGGAGGAGGACGGGGACGCGGATGCAGGGGATGGACCTGATAGTTAGGACGGTCGCCCGCATGGCGGCGGGATTCTTCGCCGCTTTCGGGATGTACCTGGCCCTCTACGGACACCTGGGGCCGGCGGCGGGCGGGCTGGCCGGGGGGGCGCTGGTTGCGGCTTCGCTCCTTCTTGTCCTTGTGGCATTCGGCAGGTCGTGGGCCGAGGATACGGCGCCCGTACGCACGGCCGCGAGGCTGCAGTGCGTGGCTGCGGTTCATCTGCTGGTGGTGGGGCTTGCGGGGCTGGGAGGGGGGTATTTCCTCTATAACCTCCTGGACAAGGGGCGGCAGTTTCATGTCATGAGCTCCGGCACGGTGTTCTACCTGGGCGTCGGCGTTGCCATCTTGACGGCGGCGGGGCTCTATGCGGGCGTTCGGGCCCTCGTCACGGGCGGCCCCGAGGAAGAGGGCGAGCTATGATGCCCTACCTCTTCGCTTCGGGCGTCTTCCTCGTCGGCATCCATGCGGTGCTGGCGAAGCGCGGCCCCGCCAAGACGGTGGTCGGGATAATCCTGATCCAGATGTCCCTGGTCCTGATGCTGGTTCTGATCGGATACCGCTCGGGTGGCGAGGCCCCCGTGGTGTCGAGCGCGGCCTGGGAGCGGGTCGCTTCCGAAGCCGCCTCCGGCCAGGCTGGCGGCGCAGCCTACGTCGACCCCGTCGCTCAGGCGCTGGCGGCGGTGTGGATGGTCGTCTCAGTCTCGGTGACGATGCTCGCAGTGGCCGTCTGCACGGGGGCTCGCGAGCGCCGCCGGGCGCCGGGATCACTCGAGATTGGGGGGCTGGGCGGATGAGAAGCCTGCAGGCACATGCCCTGCCGCTCCTCATCGCGATCCCGCTGGGCGGGGCCTTCGTCGCGGCGCTCGTGGGCAGGCAGCGGCGGCGGACGGCGGCTGTTGTAGCCTTTCTGCCCTCGGCCGTGGTGCTGCTGATCGTGGCGGCGGAGCTGCGGGAGCTACTCGCGGGCTGCGGCGGGGCCGGCCCCGTCTCCGACGTCTATCCGCTGGCGGGGGTGCTCAAGACCGGCCTCGGTGTGAGCCTGTACGCCGATGCCCTTGCGAAGGTCATGCTCGGTGTGGTCGCCGCGGTCGGCCTCGTCATCATCATCTACTCCCCGGGCTATGCGCGCGGGGCGCCGAACGCGCTCGGCGGGGGCCGATTCTATGCGCTCGTTCTGCTGATGGTAGCCGGGATGAACGGGGTGGTCCTCGCAGGCGACCTCTTCACGATGTTCGTCTTTCTCGAGGTCGCGTCGATCGCGGGCTACGCGCTGGTGGCGCTCGCGCCCTCGGCGGTCCCGACCGTCCAGGCGCGCGGGTCAGCGTTGCCCTTCAGGTGCCTGGTGACGGGCGCGGTCGCATCAGGGCTTATCATGTTCGCCATCGCCCTCGTCTATGCCAAGTACGGCGCGCTCGACATGGCGACGCTCTCCGGGAGGGTGGCCGCCGGGGGCGGGCGTCTGCAGATATCCGACGCCGTGATAGCCGCGCTATTCATCGGCGGGCTCGGAGTGAAGGCGGGACTGGTCCCCTTCGACGGATGGCTCGCCGACGCTTCGGGCGCATCGGCGGCGCCGGTCGGGGCGCTCTTCTCGGGCGCGGCGACGAAGTGCCTCGGGCTCTATGCGCTCGCGAGGGTTCTCTTCTGTGTGATGGGGGCGGGGCACTTCGGGCAGATGATGATAGCCGTGGGGCTCATCAGCGCCATCGCGGGACCTCTCGCAGCTCTCGGGCAGAGCAATCTCAAGCGGCTGTTCGCGTGCCATGCCGTCGCGGGCTCTGGCGTGGTCATGATCGGCCTCGGCCTGGGAGCCTGCCTCACTGGCGCAGCGGCGGGTGGCGAGCACACGGGCGTTCCCGCCGATGCGGGGCGGCTGGCCCTCGTCGGGGCGGTCTTCGCCCTGGTAAACCAGGCGGCGCTGGGGGCGCTGCTCTTCCTCTGCGCCGGCTCGGTCGAGAAGTCCACGGGGAGCAGCCGGCTGGAGGATATCGGCGGCATCGGCTCTGCCATGCCGGTGACGGCACTGGCGACGACGGTGGGAGCGCTTGCCGCATCGGGAGTACCTCCCCTGGGCGGGTTCTGGATCCTGCTCATGCTGGTCATGGCCGCAGCTCTGGGCAGGATGTACTTGCTCGCGGGCGCGATCGTGCTGGCCAACTTCCTGGTTCTTGTCTCGCTGGTGGGAGTGCTGAAGCAGACCGTCTTCGGTCGGGTGAGCGAGCGCGCGGCTGCCTCGGGCGAGGCCCCTCCCGGAATGGCGATCGCAATGCTGGTGACGGCCATTGTCACCGTCGGGCTGGGCGTCTTCTTCGCTGCGGTTGCGACGGGTCTGGCCGGCCCGGTGGCCGACGTCCTTGCCTCCGGCACGGGCTATGGAGAGACTGTGCGGGGTATGCTGGGGGGTCTGTCACCTTGACGAGAGGCGCGGCACAGTTCATCTTGATCCTGGCCGCGATGCTGCTTGTCACGCTGCGTCCGGGATCCGAGGCCGTGGACGTCCACCTTCTTGGCGTGGGCTGGCACGTCCAGGACATCGTGGCCGCCATCGTGCTCGCTTCTCTGTCGACGTACCTCCTCTACGGCCTCTTCCCGCAGCATCCGGGCCGTATGTTGGGCCCGGGCCCCATCTTCTGGTTCGCTGTCTACGTCGTGATGATAGCCTGCGAAATGGCCCGGACGAACCTGGCCGCAGCGTACCGAGTCCTCCACGTCGACGCTCCGATCCGGCCCGGGATAGTGAGGGTCACAACGCGCCTTCAGTCGGAGATGGCGAAGACCTTCCTCGCCAACTCCATCACAATGTCACGCGACACGCTTACCGTCGACATCGTCGGCCAGAACATCTACGTACACTGCCAGGAGATCCCCGCCAGCGGCGCCGAAGGCTGGTCCGAGGGCATCGTCGGGCGCTTCGAGTGGGTTCTTGAGAGGATATTCGAGTAGGATGAGCTTCGCTTTGGCCACGACCGCTGCGTTTGTTATCATGGTCGCCTGCAGCTTCGCCTGCCTCTGGCGCGTGGCGGTGGGGCCCTCGCCTGCAGATCGGGCCGGAGCGCTCGCGTTCATGGGCATTCTCGCCGTCGGCCTCGCGGCCGTGGTCGCCGCGCAGCATGCGAGCGGGGTGTATGTGCACGCCGCGCTCGCATGGTCCCTGGCGTCCTTCGTCGCGACGCTGGCGATTGCCAAGCATATCGAGGGGAAAGCCCTGGATGAGTAGGCTGGAGCTTACCGCAGCGGCGCTGATGCTGGCCGGGGCGGCCCTGGACGCGGTCGGGTGCATCGGCATGATGCGCATGCCGGACGTCTACAACCGGCTGCAGATCGCCGCGAAGTGCATCGGCTCCGGCACGTGCCTCGTGCTGATCGGCGCTGCGGTGTACCTCTTGGGTCGTGGACAGTGGGCCGGCGGCCTCGGGAGCCTGCTGTGCTCCGCGTTCGTCATGATCGCTGCCCCGACGGTGGCTCACGCCATCGCGCGCGCCGCTCGCGTCAGCGGCCACGATCTGTGCGTCGGGAGCGTCGTCGACGCCTACGCCGAGGACGCCGCCGCAGATGAGGAGTTGCTATGAGCCTTGCCAGGCTGGCTGAGACGTTCCGGGCGCTCTTCCGGCGGCGCGGCGGCACGGCAGGAAGCAGCGCCGCCGCCAAGCCAGCCGGGCGCTTCCACGGGACAATCGAGCACAGGTCGGCCGGCTGCATCGGGTGCGGCGCGTGCGCACAGATATGTCCGTCGGATGCCATAACCGTTAATGACGACACAGCTTCATCCATGCGGCGTTTCGAGCTCGATCTCTTCAAGTGCATCTCCTGCGGCCTCTGCGTGGAGGCCTGCCCGACCGGCAACGGGATCGTGTTCACGAAGAACTGCGACACGGCCACGCTCAGCCGCTCCGAGGCGAGACAGAGCTGGGAGAAGGAGCTGGCGCTCTGCGAGATCGACGGCGTCCCCGTTGCTCCCATCGAGCAATTGAAGTGGATCGCGGCGAAGACTCACGAGACAGGCTACGCCAATCCGTCGCTCATCATCCACGGGACAGCCGGGCTGAAGGTGGCTCCCCGGCCCGGTCCGCGAGGCCCGGGCGCCAGGGCTGACTGCTCCGACTCCTTCCGTGTCCTCTGCCCGGCGTGCCGTCGGGCGGAGTTCCTCCGCGGGGGGTGGGGAGAGATCTGATGAGCGGCGTGGCCACCGAGGCAGGTCGCCTCGCGGGCAGGCTGGCCGGCGAGATGCCGCGGCCCGTGGTCATTCTGGGGGTCGGCAACCCGCTGCGCTCGGACGACGGGGCGGGACCCGCCTTCGTCGCACTGCTGCCGGAGCTGCCGGGGCTTATGGCCCTCGATTGCGGGGCCGCTCCCCATAACATGATAGGCCCTGCCCTCTCGGGATCTCCGGCTTCGGCCCTCATCGTCGACTGCGGCGCCCTCGGGGGTGAGCCCGGCGCCGCTGCCATCATGGCCCCCGACAGCCTGGCGAATGAGGTGCTCTACACCGACGGGGCGGCCATGCCGCTCCTGATCGAGCGCCTGAGAGAGGGCGGCATCTCCCGGATATCTGCGCTCGTATTCCAGCCCCGGACGGTCGCCGTTGGCGAGGGGCTCTCCGAGGTCGTCGAGCTTTCGGTCTGTGCCGCGGCCGCGGGCTTTGCGGCGAGCTTCCGCCAGAGTTCGTAGGGCGAAGCCTCCTTCTTGACTCCGGCAACCCGAGGATTTAGACTTACCGTGCACGGATGGAATGAATGGAGGGGCGGTCATGCTTGAGCGCTACTTCAAGCTGAGCGAGCGCGGCACCGACGTGAAGACGGAGGCCCTCGCCGGCCTCACGACCTTCATGACGATGGCCTATATCATCTTCGTGAACCCGTCCATCCTCAAGGGCGCGTTCCTCACGGCCGGGACGGACACAGCGCCGTCGCACCTGGTCGGCTCGCCGGACGTCACGGCCGCGCAGGTCGTCGGGGCCCTGACCATCGCCACGTGTGTCGCCGCGGCCGTGGGGTCGATCCTGATGGCGTTCTGGGCGAACCTGCCCGTGGCGCTGGCGCCCGGCATGGGGATGAACGCGTTCTTCGTCGCGCTGGCCATCGGTGACGTCCAGACGCCGTGGCGTGTGAAGCTAGGAATCGTCTTCTTATCGGGGCTGATATTCCTGGCGCTGTCGCTCGTGCGCTTCCGCGAGACCGTCATGGCGGCGGTGCCCGACGCCATCAAGTTCGGAGCGGCTGCTGGGATAGGCCTCTTCATCGCGTTCATAGGCCTGCAGCATGCGGGCATCGTGACGGACCATCCTATCACGCTTGTTACGCTGGGGAGCCTGACTAGCCCGCCGACGCTGCTCGCGCTCTTCGGGCTTGCCGTAACCGGCGGGCTGCTGGTGAGGAAGGTCCCGGGGGCCATACTCATAGGGCTCTTCGCGACGGGGATACTGGGCATCCTCACAGGCCTTGTGAAGGGGGGCGGCGGGTTCTTCCAGATTCATTCTCCGCTCCCGATCTTCCTGAAACTCGACATCTTCGGGGCTTTGTCGGCGGCCTGCGTGGTGCCCATACTAACGTTCCTCTTCTTTGATCTCTTCGACACCGTGGGGACGCTCATGGGCGTGGGCGAGGAGGCCGGGCTGATGGTGGACGGCAAGCTCCCGGACGCCGAGAAGGCCCTGGCCGCCGACGCCGGCGCATCGGTCGTGGGGAGCCTCTTCGGCACGAGCACCGTGACGAGCTACATCGAGTCGGCAGCGGGGGTCGCGGCGGGGGGGCGAACGGGGCTGGCGTCGGTGGTGACGGGGGGGCTCTTCATACTCGCGATCTTCCTGACGCCGATAGCTGCGATATTCGGCCAGGCGGTGGTGACCGCGCCGGCCCTCATCATCGTCGGCTACCTGATGTGCGGTGCCCTCAGGAAGATCGAGTGGTCCGAACCCACTGAGGCGCTGCCCGCCTTTCTGACGGTCATACTGATGCCGGCCACGTACTCTATCTCGGGAGGGCTGGCGGCGGGCTTCATCAGCTACTCGCTCCTCAAGATCGTGACGGGGCGCGCCCGTGAGGCTCACTGGATCGTGCACGCGGTGGCGTGGGTCTTCATCGCTGTCTATGTCGTCATCAGGCTTGTCGCGGGGGGGGGCGCACCCCAATGAGGCACTGCCGGACCGCTCTTGTGCTCGCCGCCCTGATCGCGGCGTTACCCGGGTGCGATCCCACCTGGGGGGTGCCGAGGGGGGCGTTCCCCAACAGGGCCGGCGGAATCGAGGTCCTCCTGGGCGACGATCTCGTCGCTGAGGGGGCCCGGATCGAGGGCGCCTTCTTCGGCGCGCCGGAGCGCAGGCCTTACGCGATCCTGTGGATCGACTCGCTGGGCCGCGTCTGCTCCTACATCCACGGCAAGGCCCGCGCGGAGGACCTGGGCTTCCGCATGCCGGTCGTCGATCCGGCGGGCTGCTCGGGCAGGATCATGGGGATCGACCTCATACGCCCCGAGAGGCGGGCCACGGCCCGGTTCATCATCAAGCCGAGCCCTGACGAATGGGCGGGCTTCCCGCTTGTGGCCGACCCGGCGGGGCCCGTCTCGGGCCCGGCTGAGTGGATGCGCTACCGCAAGCTTGGCGCGCGGTTCGCGGTGACCGACGTCGACTCGGCACGCCAGGCCGCCTACGCGGGGCTCCGTCCGCTCCCCTTCGAGATACTGCCGGAGCGCGACACGCTGCACCTGTCAGACGAGGTGTGGCGAGCCCGGCTCGCCGCATACCGCAAGGGCAAGGCCCCCAACCTGCGGGTCCGCCCGAACTGCCCTGCCGATCCCGCGGAGCGTAAGGTCATCCGTCGGAAGCTCCGCGAGCGGGCGATCGAGCTCAAGAGAGCGGGCGCCGCCGGCGTCTCGCTCGCCAGGGAGCCTGCCCTGGCTCCCCGCGGCGGCGGCATCGACCTCTGCCTCTGTCCGGGGTGCCGCGAGTGGACCGTTCGCGAGCTCCGGAAGCGGTACACCAAGACTGAGAACGTCGGCCGGTCCTGGGGAATCCACGTCCCCTCATGGGAGGGCCTCGTCCCGCTGCCCCTCGATGAATGCCCGAAGCAACTGTCCGGGGGGCGAACGAACCTGACCGCTTGGTGCGACCACAGGTCGGAGATCGACTCGAGCTGGGTGGACTCGCTCGCCTGGATGCGCCTTTTCGCCAAGGAGTTCGGCGGCAACCTGCCGGTGGGCTTCGTGGGTGGGCGAAGTCCGGAGGCCTCCGCGGGCTACGACTGGGGGAAGATGCTCGCGTGGCCCGACTGGGCCGCTCCTCCGGGCGACGACCTGACGTCGCTCCTGGCCAGATCCGTCAACCGCAATGGGGTGCCGCTCCTGGGTGTTGTCGATCGCCCCGGCACCGCGGGAAAACAGCAGCTCTGGCGGGCGGTGATAGCCGGCCGGGCGGGGCTCGTCCTCTCGAGCGAGGCGGCGCGCGATGAGTCGCTCTGGAAAGAGGCGCGCTTTGCCGCCAGGGGCACGGGCGAGCTGACCCGCGTCGCGGTGCCCGACGATGCCGGCGTCGGCCTCTACTGGTCCCACAGGTCCCTGCAGGTAAGGACGGCCCTGGGATGGCGGCCCGAGGGCTCCGCACGCGCGTGGATAGGGCATCTCGCACGGCTGGGGGTCACCCCGAGAATTGTGACACCCGGAGGGCTCGAGCGTGTCCGCCCGTCGGGCCTCAAGGCGCTGATTCTTCCCGAGGCCGTCTCGATCTCCCAGCGCGAGGCCGCGCTGATCAGGGACTTCGCGCACGGTGGCGGCTTCGTGATCGCCGACCGGGCCTGCGGGCTTTTCGACGGCCCGGGCAGGGAGCTCCCCGACAAGGGCGGCCTCGATGAGCTCTTCGGAATCGGGAGGACCGCAGAGGCCCCGAAGAAGACCGCCGCCAGGCCCGCCCGGCTGCATGGAGTCAAGCCTCCCGACCCGACCGACGGCGTGAGTGTCTCGCGGCTGAAGGTGGCCGAAGGTAATGTGCGCGCCGTCACCAGCTATCCGCGCGCCCGCGCCGGTGGGGCGGAATGCGTGCTCCTTCGAGAGGCCGGCCGCGGCAAGGCGTGCTATCTGAACCTGGAGTTTTCTGACGGCTCGTCGGCCGACGAGGCCAAGCTCGCGGCCAACCTGCTCGAGCTCGCCGGGGTGGGTCGCCAGATGCCGGTCTGGTCCGGGGACGAGGTGGTTCCGGACTGCCTGCGCTACCGCTACAGCTTGGGCTCGGCACAGGTCGTCATTGCATGGGCCCCGCGGATCAGCCGTCCACGCATCGCCGTCGTGGGCCTGAAGCGCAGCCTCTTCGTCTACGACGCCACCGACGGGGTCTTCATCGGCCAGACGAGCCGGCCTCAACTCGAGCTCCGGGCCGACCGCCCTGCGGTGCTCGTCTGCTTCGAGCAGCAGGCCTCGGCCGTCGACCTCAAGCTGACCGAGCGCGGCAACCGCATCGCGTGGCACGCGTCGCTCGAGCGCGACCCGCAGCGGACGGACCGCGTCTTCCACCTGGAGGTGATCTCACCGGCCGGTGAGGTGCTGCCCCACTACTCGCGAACCGTGGTCGCCCGCAGGGGGCGTGCCTCGGGCACCTTCACTCCGGCGGCCAACGAGCCCGTCGGTGCGTGGTCGGCGCGCATCACCGACGTCGCCACGGGCAACACCGTGACGGCGACTTTCCTGAAGCGGGAGATCCGCTTCGACGGCCTGTTCCCGATCGTCCAGAAGGAGAGGCCAAGGCGTCGGCGCAGGCGATGACGTCCGGCTCGAGCGCCGAGGGACGGACGCCCCCTCCGCAGATCACCGGTCCGCCTTCTCGAAGACCAGCACCACGTCTCTCGTCAGTCCGGGTGAAATCGGCGGGCCGTCCAGCCCGCCGAGCTCCCGGCGCAGGACCAGACCCGATTCCTTAGCCGCCGCGATGAGAAACACTGAGCCCCACTCGCTGAGGCGTTGCGTGCCGCTTTCGGTGGCGGGGCCCGATGCGGCCGCCGTGGTGACGGTGACGGTGATGAGCGCTCCGGCCTCATCGGGCTCTATCGTCTTACGGAAGGTCACCTCATCGCCGGCAATCTTACGCCCGCGGACGATCTCCACCGGGCGCTGCCTCAGATACGCGAAGTCGATGATGTGGATGGCGAGAACGCCCTGGTCGACGAGCGCTCCAGCAGCCGCCGCGATGGCGCGTTTCACGTCGCCCTCGTCGTCGAAGAGGCTGAGCGTGTTCCCCAGGACCAGTGCGAGATCATAGCCTTTTGCCACGGGCTCCAAGATATCCCCCACCACCCAGCGTACACGGTCGCCGCCGGGAAGCAACCGGGCTACCTCGATCGCCCCTGCGCTGATGTCCACGGCGGTCACCTCGAGGCCCTCGGCAGCGAGGTGCCGCGCGTGGAAGCCGCTGCCGCAGGCGAGGTCGAGGACCCGTCCCTTGCCCTCGCCGCTTGTGCGGGCAAGCTCGGAGATAAGCCGACCCTCGGTCGACCATCGCTCGTCTTCGTCGGAGGCGAGAGGGAACGCTTCAGCGAACTTCTCGAAGACGCTGTCCAAATGGGGGCCGCCCCTCCCCTCGCTTACTCGGGCATACCCCGGATGATCCCAGCTCCCCCGGTGCTCAGCCAGATACGGCGCGGGTCGGTGGGGTCTGCGGTCACGCGGTTGATGATGTGGAACGGCAGGTTCTCGATCTCCTTCCACGTCGAGCCGCCGTCGGAGCTCGCCCAGAGGCCCCCCGCCGCCCAGTCGGCGACGGAGGCCCAGACGATGTGCGGCGGCCTCGGGTCGAGGTAGACGCTCCGCGTGCGCGCGCGCTTGAGGACGCACTCCCACGAAGCGCCGCCGTCGTCCGAGCGCCAGACGCCGTCGGGGCTTCCGCCGTTCTCGCTGCAGGCTGCGTAGAGCCGGCTTGCGTTCCGCGGGTCCGACGAGACGTCACAGACGTTCTTGAGGTCGGCCGCCCCGAGCTGCTTCCATGTCGAGCCGCGGTCCGCCGATACGTAGAGCCCGCCGGAGCCGGCCTTGCCGTCGAGCACGGCGAGATAGAGCTTCTCCTCCGGCCCGCTCCGCAGCATGATGACGTTGCGGCTGCCGGAGAGGCCGGAGCACGCCTTCCATGTCTTACCGCCATCGGCCGACTCGTAGACGCCGCGGCCGAAGACGCCGACGATAAGCCTCCGCCTGGCCGGAGGGCTCTCGGGGTCCACCCAGATTGCCGTCACGGGCCCGCCGGGCAGGCCAGCGCCCTTGATGGGCCGCCACGACTTTCCGCGGTCGGCGGTGAAGCCCAGGGCCCCCTTGTAGCTCCGCGTGTCCCCCGTGCGTTTTCGGTACAGATCATTCGGCAGGCTCACGCCCGCGTAGAGAACGCCGGGGCGCGCGGGGTCGGGGGCGACCGAATAGGCGCTGTACCCGGTCACGCCGGCGTCGTACATCCGACCCCGCATTCGCGTGTCCCATCTCTCGCCGCCGTCGGGGCTGATGAAGACGCCCTGATCGTTGTAGACCCCGTAGACCCACCTCGGATCGTGAGGATCGAAGACCACATTGACGGCGTTCGTCACCTCTAGCCCGCGGCCGCGCCAGAGGCCGCCCGGAGCGCCGTCGCAGTAGACCTGCCTCCAGTGTGCGCCATTGCGTTCGCCGACGATGGCGGCCGAACGATCGGTGACGATGATCCTCGACGGGTCGGCGGCTGAGACCGCAAGGGCGTTCACGCGTCCCGACGCCCGCGGTCCCTGGAGGAACTTCCAGCCCGGGTCGTCGGGGTTCTTGCCGCCCTGCACCGCCTTCCACGATGTGCCCGCGTCGCCCGTGCGGAAGATGCGCTCCTTGTCGTTCATGTTGCCCGTCGAGACGTACGCGACGCGCGGCGCCGACGCTGCCACGGCCAGCTCGCGGTACTCGTTCCCTCTGGGGAGCGATGCCTTCTTCCACGATCCGGCGCCATCGGTGGAGACATAGACGCCCTTCGCGGCGAAGCTCGCATAGAGCACCAAGTCCTCGCCCTTGGCGTTGCTCCCGCCCGCAAACGAGAAAAGCCCGGAGCCCGGCAGCCCCGAGCTTGCCCAGCGCCACGTCTCGCCGCCGTCGGCGCTGACGCGCACGCCGCGCGTCGTGCCGACGAATATCCGGCGCCTGGCGACGGGGCTCGCGCGGTCGACGACAATGCCGACGACGGCGCCCGCCGCAGGGAACCCGGCGACGCGGGTCCAGCTCTTGCCGCCGTCGCGGCTGCGGTAGAGGTCGTTCGTGACGGCGCCGGCCTCCCAGCCGGGGCGCTGCCCGTGAGCCGCGAAGATCACGTTGGGCGAATCGGGATCGAAAGCGAGGGCCGACGGCGGCCTCTCCTTGCCGCGCTTGCCGTTCCGGTGAGCAGTCTTCCATGTTACCCCGGCGTCGCGGCTGACCAGCAGCGCCGCATCATTCCCCCAGAAGACGGTCCTCGGGTCCGTGGGATGGAAGACGGGGTACATCCGCATCATGCCGAAGGTGCCGTCGGGAGGGCGGAACACCTGCCACGAGCGCCCACCATCGGCCGAGCGGTACGATCCGCTCATGTCGCAGGCGATAAACATCAGGTCGGAATCGTGAGGCGAGATGCCCGGGTACCACATGTATCCGCCGCCGCTCGGACCCACACAGCGCCAGCCGCGCTCGGCCGCAGGGCGGCCCCCGCCCCCGTTCGCCTTGGGCCGCTTCGGCTTCCGGGGCGTGACCGCGGGGGGCGGGGCGGCCTGCCGCGCGAACTCGGCCTCGAACTTCGCATACGACGGATCGGCCGCGACCGCCTCGCGGAACACCTCACTCGCCTCGTCGGGCAGCCCCGAAACCGCGCAGTAGCGCGCGACGGCCATCAGCTCGTCTGCTTTCTCCGCGAGTTTCCGCACCGACGCCGCGAGGCGAGCGGGCTTGACCTGATCCCACTTGACGGATGCGACCATCCCGCGCGCATTGACCTTGAGACCCGTCTCGCCGGCCTCGATGACGCGCGCCCGGACAGGCCGGCCGCCAAGATCGATGTAGAGCATCACCCGTCTGCCCGCGGCGACCTCGCGAACCATGATCTTACGGAGCCTCGCCCGGAGCTCTCCCGCCGGCTCGCCGGCGCAGGCGACGCCCGTCGCCATCAGGGCTCCGAGTATCAGCGAGCCGAAGCGCAGCAAGCCGGCTCCCCTCCTTCAGCGCTTGACCTCGACGAGCTCGTACCGGCCTACCTTCTCGATCCAGTACGTCGCCCCTGTCGCCCTGCCCCCGGCGGGACTCTCGGGCTTCATCTTCTCCGCCGTTACGCGAGCGCCCGAGACGCGGTGGCGCACGAGCCTGGGCGCTCTCTTCCCGTCATCACGCAGGCGGAGCATCACCGGGCCGAGCTCTCCCTCGCGCTCGCCCCGCATGTCGACCAGGTGAACGGCTAGGCCTCCGCCGGCGGGCACCGTCACCTCGGCGAGTACGGGGTCGGGGGCGTCGATCTCGACGCAGAGGGGGCTGCCCGCAGCGAGCCGCAGGGCTCGGATCCAGCCGCGCCATTCGGGCGGCAGCTCGAGGTGGTCGTGCGCCGATATCTCGCCCCAGGTGCTGCCGGTCGTGAGCTCGCCCAAGCCGACGAGGCGACCTTTCCCCACGCGCTCGACGCGCGGGGCCCCGCCCCGGGGCTTCGGCAGTTTCGCGCCGATGCCCTTCGCACCAAGGAGCCTCGCGAGCGCGGCCCGGGGCCTCGCCCGGAGGAACTCGTCCAGCGTGAGGGCCTCGCCCGCCAGCAGCAGGCCGCCGCCCCTGCCGACGAAGCGCCCCAGCGCGCGGACGTCGTCGTCCGAGGCAGCCCGGATCGTGACCGCCGCGACGCGCGCCTTCGCAAGGGCGCTTCGGAAGCCCGGCGTCTCGCGGTACAGCACGTCGAACGGGATGTGCGCCTGCACCAGCGCCTGCTCAAGCAGGCAGCACGTCCAGTAGGAGCGCTTCCAGTCGTAGGCCCACGACGGGTAGTTTCTCAAAACGCAGACCTCCCCGGGCGTGCCCGAGCCCAGGTAGAGCCGGCGGTTCTTGTCGTAGAGCTTGTGCAGGGCCTCGTCGCCGCCCATCTGGTGGCAGTTCATCGAGAGCGCCACGGCCTCGGCGTGGACCGTCTCGTTGAAGCCGGCCGAGGTGATCATGGGGCGGTCGATGGCCCGGGCCATCTTGTAGCCCCTGACCTTCGAAATGATCGTCCCCGTCTCGCGCGCGGCCGCGGGCGGCACGTAGTCGGCGAAGTAGCCGTTCTCGATGTAGTGGTAGTCGGCCCCGCGCGCGAGCGCCGGCTCGTAGACGCCGTGTATCAGAGGATAGCAGGACTTGCGGTCCGCGCCCGGGTTGGTCATGACGCCGACCGCCGGGTTCCTGCGGCGCGCGTGCCGAGCGAACTCTTCGAGGCGCTCGGCGAGCTTTCCGCAGCGGTAGTCCGTCCACGCCTGGGTTACCGGGTCGCGCACCAGGTCATACTTCCACGGGTCCGGGTAAGGCGGGGGCTCGACGTGAGAGAGATCGGCGTACCCGTAGACACGCCGCCGCTTCGCCTTGGACCATCCTTCGCTCCGCTCGTCGAGGAAGCGGCGGAAGTCGTCCCGCGTCCGCTCGCGATAGCAGCCGTCCCACGGCCAGTAGAGGTTGTCGAAGTAAATCACGTCCGAGCCGTCGGCGATGGCGGCGTCCATGACGCGCTTCATGTAGGCGCGCCACTTCCGGCTTGTCATCGAAACCCCGTAGCGGAACCACTGGCTGTCGTAGGCGTATGGCAGGCAGTACTTGCCGTGGCGATCGACGGCGAAGAAGTCCTCGTAGGCGGGGTCCTCGGCAAGGAGCGTCTCGGCGTGGACGGTGCCAAACTGGCAGTACGTCGCGACGCGGATGCCGGACTTGTGGCAGTGGCGGATGAGCTCGGCCGTGTCCACGCGCTCGGCCGCCTCGGCATCGAGGCCGAAGCCCTTGTAGTAGCGCGTGACGACAAGGTTGACGCCGGCCTTCCTCAGGCGCCGCACGAGTCCCCGCTTGTCGGGGACGGCCGTCTCCGAATCGCCGCCGCGCCTTCTGACGAATACCGTCGGCTCGAAGTGGACCGTCGCCTGCCGTACGCCCTTGTCCAGAAATGCGCGGAACTTCGTCTTGGCCACCTGACCACCCTCCCTCATCCCTGTGCGCCTCAGCGGAGGCCTTTCAGCTTCAGTATGGCGGCTACGACCTCCGCCCGCGCCTTCTCCAGCCCCTGCCAGTCGAAGCCCTTCGGTCGGGGCGAGCCGTACTCCGTGTGTTTCCAGTCGTGGGACTTGAGATTCGGGTCCACCCGCTCCCACAGCCCGTCGAGCACCTTCTGCGCCCTCGCCGCCGCGCGCCTACGCCGGAAACCGCCCGACTTCGCCCGCTTGATCTCGGCCTCGAGGGTGTCGATGTACCTGCGATCTGTGATGCCGTCGCGGATCGCTTCCCAGATGACCGTAGTCACGGGCTCGCCCTCCGGGGTGTATGTCGCGATCTTCGACCCGTCGCGCGCGTCGGTGCGGCCGCCCCTGTAGTCGCCTATGTCGGGCGGATACGTCCATGACGTCACGCCATCGAAGCCGGCCCGCCACCCCAGGAGGCCGTAGACGAAGCGGCTCCAGACCGGATCGCGACCGCTGGTCGCGTTGTTGTCGTAGATCCAGAGCTCCTTCCCGCGTCGCTTGAGCTCGGCCCAGTCCTCCGGCGTGCCGCCAGCGATGATGCCTATGTCGTAGAGGTCCGACAGCGTCTTCAGCGTCGGCGCGAGCCCCGTGATGGCCCAACGCACCCCGCCGATGCGCCCGGCGCCGGCGAGGAGCTTGCGCGCGACGGGCAGCTTCCTCTCGTGGTTGGGCTCGTCCGAAGGGGTGATGATCACCTCCTTGAAGCCGCGCTCCCGGGCCGCGCGGGCGGCCTCGACGGAGATGCGCTTCAGCATGGCGACGTCTTTCTTCTCGTTGAACTTGGGGATGTCCTTCCACTGCGCGTGGGTCAGCCAGCCGACCACCCAGCCGGGCGTGAAATCCATGCCCTCGGCGCGCGCGGCGTCCATGCTGGCGTAGACGTCGGGGAGGTAAGGCTTGCCGCCGCGTTCGATCACCACGGCGCTCGAGTGCGGGAAGATCGTGTTCATTCCGTGCTCGGCCATGTCGCGGACGGCGCGTCTTCCCCGCTTGAGGAATCCCTCGCGTCCCGAGCGCGGCCGCCGCTTGCCCGCGGGCTCGTAGTCGGCTTCGTAGCGCTCCAGGTAGCGGAACTCGTATGAATAGAGCATGGCCAGGACTATTTTCGGCTTGACGGGCTTGAAAGGCAGCACGCGGAGGCCGAGCTTCACCCGCTGCGAGGTGCCTCGGCAGATCACGCTCAACTCGCCCGCGTACTCGCCCGCCGCGGCATCCTTCGGCACGGACACGGTCACCCACACGAAGCCCGGCTCGCCCTTCTTGAGATCGATATCGCCTCGCAGCGGGAAGAGGAATTCCGGATAGACGACGATCTTCTTCGAGCCCCTCGCCTTCGCTCCGCGGCTCCTGACGCGGTGCAGCCTGATCTTCGAGCCCGGGATCACTGCGCCCGCCGGTCCGGCAAGATCGCCCGCCTCGACGCGAATGCCCTTGAGCCCCACGTCTGCCGAGAGCGTGATGATGGCCGACTCGAACTGCCCCGGCGCCGCCGTCAGTGCGATCTCCCGGCTCCATGTCTCGAGAAGCACGCGGCCCTCGGCCGAGATGGGCGGCAGCCCCGTGCCGGCGGCCATCTTGAGCCCCGTCTCAGCGCCGCATGCGCCCGTCCCCGCGAACATGACGACCCACAGTGCCGCCAGAGCAGACGCGGAGCAACCATGCCTTACAGCGCCAGCAGTCATCGCACACCCCTCCAAGCCGGAGATTCACCGTCGCCGCTCACGCCGATTCACCCTCTACGAGGTCGGGCGGGAGCCTCAGCCGTTTCGGCTCCGTCTGCGGAGCTTCGATCCTCTCAATAAGCCGTTCGACCGCGAGCTTCCCCAGCGCGCTCACCGGGAACCGCGCTCCCGTCATGCGCGGAAGCCCATCGATCGGCTCGTCCGACAGTCCCATCGACGCCAGGGCCACGTCCTCGGGGCACGAGAGGCCCAGCTCCGACATGCCCCGCGCCACTGACCGCGCCAGGTGGTCGCCGAAGACGGCCACGGCCGCGGGCCTACCATCGCGCGACAGGAACTCGCGGATCTCGGGTACGTTGTAGGTCGGACGGATGCCGGTGCGAAGGACGTCGGCCTCGGCGAGCCCCGCCTCCGCCTCCGCCAGCGCGCTCCTGAGCCCCGCCTCGCGGAGCTCCGCTGCCTGCGTGGCCCTCTCGGGATGCCGCAGCTCGTTGACCAGCCCTATCCGAGTATGGCGGCGCGAGAGCAGATATTCCCCGACCATGCGCCCAGCGGCCTCGTTGTCGAAGACGACCGAGTCGCACTCGCCGGCCGGGTCCTCGTAGTCGCAGAGCACCACCGGCATTCGGGCATCGCGCCAGGCCGCTATCATCCGGTCGTCCTCGACGCCCACTCCGAGAAGGCCCGCCACCCGAGGACTGGAGTCGAGAAGCCGCTCAGTCGCCGGGGCGTGCTCTAGGATCATCCGGTACCCCCGTGCCGAGGCGGCCCCGCACGCCGCTTCCAGGACCCGGCTGTAGAAGTAGCCATAGGCAAGCTGGCTGATCGGCTCGTAGAAGGCGAAGACGATTTGCCTGGTGTGAGCGGCTCCGTCGGCGGCGTCAGCCGTGCCGATGTCCTCAGCGACGAAGGTCCCGCGACCGGCCACGCGCACGAGCAGCCCCTCGGCGACGAGGATCGAGAGGACCTTGTTGACGGTGGCGCGGCTCACGCCGAAACGCTCGGTCAGCGTCCTCTCGGCGTCGATCTTGCTGCCTGGGGGATAGTCGCCCGAGACGATACGTCTCTTCAGAAAGGCGCGCAGCTCGTCGCTCTTGGTCTGCCCGGAGACGGCCGCGTAGTGACGGTTCTCTCCCGTTCCTGCGCCCATGCGTCCCTTTCTATTGCGGTCTAGTGGTCAGACCACGCGCGCACTTCTAGATACACCGGTTCCATGGCATCTGACGGGCGAATTACTGAATTCTTCGCATTATTCGCATGGCGGATACAGGTCGGCGGCGAAGGCGGCTGGAGCACGGCATGCCTGCAGCTTGCCTCAGGGCACCTAAGCGCGCGCCTTCGTGCCGCCGAGCGACTCGTAGAGCGCCAGATACGCGCTCGCCGCCTCCTCCGACGCGCGGAACGACCTCACGGGCCAGTAGCCGAAAGCGTCGGCGATGCGGATATTCTCGTGCAGCAAACACTCGCGCGGCTGGCCGACCTGGGGGAACGACGGGCTGCCGCGTTCGCACTCGGCGCTGACGGCGACCAGGTTGTCGTACTTCTGAGGTCCCATGATGAAGCTTCCCCCGCCCCCGTTCACGTGGACGTAGAAGGCGTGCGACGTGGTCGTCGAGCCGGTGGCCCTGGCCTCGAAGGCGTCGATGGAGCCGCCTATCCGGCCGCCGTTGGCGGGGTGGATGACCAGCCGCGCCCCGAACATCACCGGCAGCGTCCAGACCTCGGGGTAGCGTCCGTCGTGGCAGATGTGCATCGAAACGGGGACCCCGTTCACGTGGAACTCGTTGAGGCGATAGCCGTGCCAGAACTCGGACTCGCAGGAGTGTATCTTCGGGCCCGTGAAGATCACCTTGCCGTCGGGCCTGCATACGCGCGAGACGTTGTAGCGCGTCATCTTCAGGCGGTGGCCTGGCACCGGCTGCCAGACCGGCAGGCCATAGACAAGATGGGGGGCATTCCGTTGTTTGGCGACAAAGCGCAGGAGCTCGCGCTCCGCGGCCGCCACGGCCTTCGGGTCCTTCGTCACCCGCCCCCGCGGGAAGAGCCCCGTTAGGCACGTCTCCGGCGTAATGAGGAGCTCGACCCCCGCGTCCGCCGCTTCCTTCACGCCGCGCTTCAGCGACGCCAGGTTGTCTTCTATCGACGCGCGGTTGATCACCTGCCACGCTCCGACGTGCAGGCGCTCGGGTACCGACGAAGGTCGGCCCCGGTGCACGAAACGGTGCGCGAGAATCCGCGTCCCCCTCGCGCCCATGGTGACGCCGATCTCGGGGAGGATGTCGACGTCGGGCTCGGCGAGCGCGAGCTCGCCGTCGATGAAGACCTCGATGTCGGCGTTCCGGACGAGTCGGCCGCGCGTCGCGACAGCGTCCGTCTTATCGATGCGGATCACATGCTCCGCTCTGCGCGAGAGCTTCAGGGGCGAGCGCGCGACCGGCTGGGGCCTCCGCCAGTCGCTGGTCGAGAGCGTCACGCGCCCCTTCCGGAGGTCCAGCTCGACCGCCGCCGCCTCCATCCCGCCCGAGTGGCCGAAACGTACCAGCCCCCGGGCCTTGTCCAGCAGCCTGAAATGGAGCTCAATGGAGTCGCCGTTCCGGGTACGAACCCTCGGCCCGCCGAGCGCCGCCGCCTTGCCGCGCGCCGGGGCGAGAAGCAGCCCATCCCGCGTGAGGCTCCGAGCCGGGTCGTCCGCGCCCGGCGCCTCCCATCCGGCCGCCGCGGCCCGGAACCGGGTCTCCGAGAGCATGCGCCGCGCCATGGCGTCACTCCTTGATGGGGAACTCGAGGGGCCCGCCCGCCTTCATCGAGAGATAGGCCCCGCGGATGATCTCGAGCGAGCGCCTTCCCTCCGCCCCCGGCACCGGCACCTCGCCGCCCGAGCGGACGGCATCGGCGAAGCCGTCGACCATGAGCGTCCGCGAGCCCGGCCGGCCCTCCGGCTGAGGCAGGCTAACCCACTCGTCGGCCTTGATGTCATCATGCGCTTCGGTGAGGTGAACCCGGCAGTCCGGGCCGCCGAGGGCGATCTGCCCCTTCTCGCCGTAGATGCGGTCGCCGTGCGACTCTCCGCCCGCGGCCGCGCTCGATCCGTCGAGGCTCCAGATCGCCCCGTCCTCCAGGCGCATCACGAACGTGAGGTAGTCCTCGACCTCCGCCTCGGTGAGGAAGGTGGCGTACTCGGCGTAGATGCGCTGCGGTCTGGGGTCGATGATCGAGACGAGCGTGTCGATGTCGTGGACCATGTTCATTATGAGATAGCCGCCGCCCGATTTCTCGAGCGAGATGCGCCAGTCGTTCTTGTTCCTGCCCGTGTACCCGCCGTGCCAGTAATGGTCGGGCTTGCGCGCCATGGCGTGGAACTTCACGGCGAGCACCTTGCCGAGCGCCCCCGCGGCGAGGAGCTCCCTCGCCTTCTCGGGTCCGAAGCCGAGCCTCGACGGCAGCAGCACCCCGAGCTTGACGCCCGCGGCTTCGGCGGCCCCGATCATCTCGTCCGCCTGCGCGAGCGTGCAGGCGATCGGCTTCTCGACCAGGACGTGCTTGCCCGCCTCGGCGGCCCTGATCGACAGCGGCGCGTGCAGATAGTGCGGCGTCGAGATCACGACGGCCTTCACGTCGTCGTCGGCGAGCAGCGTCTCGAGGTCGTCCGTCGAGCGCGCGTCGTGCTTGGCGGCGAGGTCCCCGGCCAGGTCACCGGCCGTGTCCATGCAGTGGACGACCCGGCAGCCTTGCGACTCGAGCACCGCCTTCGACGTGTGGACTGCGATCTCGCCGCAGCCGATCATCCCGAATCCAAGTCGGTCCGACATCCGCCCTCCCCCCTCTCCCCTTCCTCTAGATGCCCAGTCTCTTCTTTATCGCGGCCCACTTCTCGGCGTGGGCCGCGGCCACGGCGTCGCCGTCGTCGGGATTTATCACTTCCACCGAGAAGAATCCGTCGTAGGCCTCGGGCTTCAGCAGCTCGATCTGGCGCTCGATCTGCTCGTCGCCGGCCTCCTCCTCCTTGAGGCTGAAGTGCACGTGCGCGACGCGCCCCTTGACGTGGCGGTAGGCCTCATCGACCCCTTCGCCGTGGCGGAGGCAGTGTCCGAGGTGCCAGTTGACCATGAGCGCCGGCGGATAGCCCGCATGGAAAAGGACCTCGCCGGTGTCGAAGGCGCGGAAATTGGAGTGCGTCTCGATGCAGAGGAGGACCGACGCCTCCTCTGCCTTCTCGGCGGCGCGGGCGAGGTGCCCGGCCTGCACGCGGTAGCTCTCGGCGCGCGAGCCGCGGCCGCCGTTGGGGATCGGGTCGCCGAAGATGCGAATTCGCGGTATGCCGGCGCCGGCGGCGAGGTCGATGTAGCCGAGCAGCTTCTCGAACTGCGCGTCGCGCTCCTTCTCGTCGGGGCTGCAGAACTTCACGCCCGGCGAGATGCAGCAGGGCTCGAGGCCGGCGGCCGCCATCGCCTCGCGGGCGGCCTTGAGCGTCCCGGCATCGGCGCCGGGCTCCAGGCCGTGCGCGTGATCCCACTCGGGGCGGAACTCGATGCCGGCGTAGCCGTACTCCTCGGCCTTAGCGATGAGCCCCGCGAGGTCCAGCTTCGGAAATACCGAGCTCATGAATGCGAGCTTCATCCGTGACTCCTTTCGCCGATCGAGGTCTCCCATCAACCGCCCTTCGTCGGCAGGTAGTAGCCCTTCTCCGCCGTGCGCCAGTACTTGACCATTGCCGCGACCTTCTTCTTCAGTCCATCGAGGAGGTCCGGCCCCATGATGAGGGCGCCCTCGCGCGCCTTGTCCCTGGTCTGGACGATGAGCGGCACCGGAGACTCTTCGATCAGCCTGATGAGCTCGTTGGTATTGTCGAGCTCCCATCTCATGGCCCGGAACATGAAGAAGAGCCCGTGCGAGCCCATCGAGCCCTGCGAGAGGTCCGGCACCGCCGGATCGACGAGGCCCGCCTTCTCGGCGCGCGCGTTGTCGCGGTCGCGCTCGTAGATGAGCGTTCCCATCTGGAAGAAGTGTCGGACAGTGAGGTAGACGCTGGCCTTGGCCCTGATGCGGCGGGCGTCGTTGATGAGCTTCTTGGCGGCATCCTTGGAGGAGGTCTTCTCCGCCGCCCTCTCGAGCACGGCCGCCGCCGACTTGAGAGTGGCGTCGATGCCGTCAACGGCGATGCACTTGGGAGTGGCCTCGTCCCACGTGGCGGCCATCGGTTTGCCGGTGCCGTTCAGGTAATCGAGGTAGCTCTCAGGCTGCGAGGCCGCCGACTGGTAGATGTAGGGCTCCCAGTACGAGCGCTCGGCCTCGGTCAGCATCTCCTGGTGGGGCACCATGGGCCTCACCAGCCACCTGAGCATGACGGGGCCGAGGAACGTCTTGATCCCAGCCGTCCCCTCCTGCACCGAAGAACGCTGCAGGCGCTCCCACGCCTCGAGCACGTCGTCGACGACGTCGTCGGCGTAGAGCGCCGCCGCGATCTTCGCCAAGAGATCGAGCCTCTGGCGCGGCGTCTCGGCCGCGGGCTCGGCCATGGCGACCTTGAAGGCCGTGAAGTAGTCTGGGTTGCCGCCGCTTGCCTGGAACCGCACCGCCGGAGACTTCTTGATGTTACG